>Ga0315553_10001714_pt1 | contig 18009 bp, 14 predicted proteins | sample SalMarSW160140MG_FD_203099 | JGI IMG/M metagenome (GOLD analysis project Ga0315553, IMG submission 203099) | Salt marsh sediment microbial communities from the Plum Island Ecosystem LTER, Massachusetts, United States - Salt Marsh Sediment SW1601-40 ... | reverse complement strand
CCGCCTTATCCGTCCACAATTTCTTATGAAGAGCCTTCTTCTGATTGTGTGAGGCCGCGCGTCCTTCGCCCTCTCCGGACCCGGATTCTTGCTCTTCCTCCAATACAGACTGTCCGTATATTTGCTCTCAAACGAAATCCCTCTGTTTTCTGTCAAGAGATGAAAAGTGCCCCATGCACGTTCCAGGTAGATCTTTTCTTAAACGTACAGGTAAATGGCCTTTCGCAAGAAAGATCCCTACTATAGAAATCAGCGGTTATTAAAGGTAAATATATGTTAGAATTAGTTATTTAAAAATCGCATTGCACCATAGAAAAACTAATTGACAATAAAAAACTATCAGTTATGATACCTTGATGTTCTTCACGCTTATAGGAAACCCTTAGGGTCGCTGAGATCGCGCCCTTTTTTTTCGAAGTTTTGCCATTTCACACAGATATGGGAGGTAAAGAGTCCATGAAGAAGTATGGAATAAGCCGATTTGTTCTATTGGTCTTGTTATTCGGTCTTGGTGGGGTTGCACATGCCGAGTCCCGGAACGAAGAACAAGGGGTCTTCACTTTAGGTGAGGTCGTGGTCAGAGGAAAGCAGGAGGGCGTCGAGACCATCGGCACCGTGCTGGAAACTACGGCCTTGGAGATCGAAGAAAAGAACGCGGAAACCCTTGAGAAGGCTTTGGAGCTGTTGCCTGGGTTGGATGTGCGAAGCGGCGCCCAGGGAATCCCTCGCATCAATCTGAGAGGCTTTCGTTCTCGGCATGTGGTTCTGCTTCTCAATGGTATTCCCTTCAATTCCAGCTATGACGGACAATTCGATCCTTCGATTATTTCCACGGAAAACATCGCAAAGATCAAGGTCACCTATGGGACTCATTCCGTACTGTACGGCCAGGGTGGGCTTGGAGGCGTGATCAACATTATTACAAAGAAGGGAACACAAGGTCTCAATGGAAGTCTTACCGGAGAGGTGGCCGGAAGAGGGGGGATGCTTGGTCGTTTTAACCTGTCAGGTGGTGGTGAGGCATTCAATTTTTTTCTGAGCGGCAGCGTAGATGACTCGGACGGGTTTCGTTTGTCTGAAGATTTTGAGCCTACCTCAGAAGAATCGGGCGGCCTGCGAGAGAATAGCGACAAGGAGAGAGAGAATCTTTTTGCCAATGTCGACTTCAAGCCAGGAGACGATTGGCAGATCGGTTTGACCCTGGAACATTCGGGAGGTGAATTCGGTAGCCCTCCTTCGGTGATAAACGATAGAAACGATTCTTTTGCAAAGAGACCAAAATACACGAGGGTTGAAGACTACAGTGGGTTTTCCACACAACTGGCGGCCCTCTATGATCCGGACAGCCCTTTCGGTCTTCGCGCATGGGTCTTTTACAATGAACTGGAACAGGATGAGGCCCAGTATGATGACTCCAATTATGATACGATCACGGCCAGGAATAGTTTTCGAGAGGAAAACAAGGCCCGTTCCCAGGGAGGAACCCTCCAGGCCAGGTATGATTTAGGTGACAAAAGCCGGTTGACGGCGGCCTTTTCTGTCCAGACGGATGAATATGCAGTCGACGGTGAAACCGGGAGAGGCAATCCCATCCACCTAAACGAAGATCTGGATATTTACAACTTAGCATTGGAATATGATGTGTCTCCTTTTCCGAACCTTGAGTTTGTGGCTGGCTATAGCCACCACTGGTTGGGCAAAGGAGACGGTGAAGATGACCACCGAGGGAGTTTCCTCTTGGGAAGCAGTTACGTTATCTCAGAGCGTACCCAGGTCAGGGGGTCCCTGGCAAGAAAGATACGTTTTCCTTCTATTCAACAACTCTATGACACCGACGCCGGCAATAGCAATCTGGATACAGAAAAATCGATCAACTATGAGTTGGGTATGACCCATCAACTCCCGTGGAACCTGACCGCGGACCTGGTGGGTTTTTCTCTTGATGTGGAGGAGTATATTGAAAAGGACGATGACACGGATCGATACGAGAATCATGATGAATATCGTTTCAGGGGCATAGAGTTGACCTTGGAAAAGCCGTTTTTGGAAACAGGATCTCTCCTTCTGGGTTACACCTACTTGGATTCCAAGGACAAGTCTCCCGGTACACAAAAAGACGAACTGGAGTATCGTCCAAAACACAAGGTGACGTTACAGGGTCGGTATGTCTGGCGGTTCGGGCTTTCAGCATACGCGAGCTTCAGCCATATCGCGGGACAGTACCATTATTTCTCCGATGACCCGGTATTGAAACGAGAATTGAATGATTACATCCTGGTAGATTTAAAACTGGAAGAGACACTCATGCAGGGTCGATTGAGCGCCTACATGGGGGCGGATAATCTTTTTGACAAAAATTATGAGGAAAGCTACGGATTCCCCCAAGCAGGCCGAATGATATATGGCGGTCTGAAGGTCATGTTTTAGAATTATAGCTTCTATTTTGCAGGCCTTGTAAAGGGCATGGCCAGCAACTGGTGTAGGTTGAGCTTATTTGGATTAGGGTAAGCACCCATACCGATCCCGATGAGGGACTGGTCTATACGGGTGAGAAGAGTCCCCAAGAAACGATCCCAAAGAGAAAATATGGTGCCGTAGTTGGTGTTCCTTTGTTTGATGATTACGCTGTGGTGAATTCGATGCATGGACGGGGGCACAAAGAAGATCCAGAAGAGTGTCTCAAACCATTTGGGGACTTTCAGACTGCTATGGTGGAATTGGGCACAAAGGACTATCGTGCTCTCAAAGGCCAATACACCCGCCGGACTCGCACCCAGGAACAGTATGACGGATTTCTTGATAACGGCGAAAATGACATGCTCTCCCAGATGAAACCGTGTCGCTGTAGAGACATCCATGTTCAAATCACTGTGATGGACCCTGTGAAAACGCCAAAGAAGGGGTATTTCGTGGTTTAGCAAATGCCAGACATAGAGTACAAAATCCATGAATAGGAGCGTGACAAGGATCTTGAGCCAAGTGGGCGCCGCGCCATATTTAGGATTCCGGTCTTATGCGTTTGCCCATAGTTTGCTACAAATATGACAGCACCCGAAAAGATCAGATTAATGAGAATACTGTTGAACAGGGTGATACTGAGATTCATCATCCATCGTTTCAATTTGGACACGGAGCTGGGTCTGTAGGGAGTCACAACCTCGAGGAACAAAAAGAATAAAAGCCCTCCGAAGAAAAGAAACAGCCGAATAGAGGATCCGCTGATATCAAACATCTTTGTGAGCCCTCTTAGATTATAGTAGAGTCACTTTCTCTCAAAGCCCGATTGTCTGAGGTTTAGCTTTCCTCAAAAGGCCGTGAGAAGCCACACCCTTTCTTTCGACATTTTAGGGTAGGATCTGCTGCTTTGGGACGTTGTACAACGAGGACCGCGGTGCCGCATTCAGGGCAGGTTTGGTTGACAGGCTCGTCCCAAATGGCAAACCGACATTTTGGATACTGATCACAGGCAAAAAACTTTCTTCCCTTTTTAGAAGCCCGTTCCACCAACTTCCCTGTGCATCCTTTCTCAGGACAAGAGACATTGGTGCTGATGGGTTCGGTATGTTTGCAGCGAGGATAGTTTTCACAGGCCAAGAATTTCTGGCCGGTGCGGCTCCGCTTGACAATCATTGTTCCGTCACATTTTTTGCATGAGATTTGCGTTTGTTCCCCTTGAACAATGCTGTCCTCCTCTTTGCCCAAAGGTCGAGTATTCTTGCAGTCCGGATAACCGGAACAAGCAAGGAAGGGACCGAATTTCCCCACCTTCACAATCATAGGTTTGCCACAGATTTCACACGTACCCTGCTGCTTACCAAGATCGGCAGTCTCCTCCATCACAATAGTGCCTTTTTCATCTCGGCTGAAATTGGCAGTAAATTTGCATTCCGGATAACCGGAGCAGGCCAAGAAAAGTCCGTTTCTGCCTGATTTTATGGTAAGGAGCTTTTTGCACTCGGGGCAGGAGAGGGCAGTTTCCACCTCTGACTTCATGTCCTTTTGGGCCTTTTCAAGGTCTTTTCCGAATGAACGGTAAAACCTTTCAAGGACTTTGACCCATGTGATCTGTCCGTTCTCAACTTTGTCCAGGTTGTTTTCCATCTGTGCCGTAAAGGCGATATCCAGTATATCAGGGAAGCCTTTCATCAGAAGGTCTATGACCAAAAATCCTAATTCAGTTGGTTTAAAACGGCCTTTTGTGATGGTTACGTACTCCCTTCCACGGATGTTGGCCAGAATGCTCGCGTAGGTGGAAGGTCTCCCTATGCCGTTTGCTTCCAACTCCTTAATCAAAGAGGCTTCAGTAAACCTTGGAGGGGGTTGAGTAAAATGTTGGGCAGGATCCAAGTCTACGAGTCTCAGAAGCTGGTCCTTTTTAAATGGCGGGAGGATTGCCTCTTTGTTTTTGTCCTGCTCTGATTCCTCTTCACTACTTTCCTCATACAGGGTGGTGAATCCCTTGAAAATGACGACAGACCCTGAGGCTCTAAAAGTCGCTCGTCCTGCAGTAATGTCAGCTTGCGTATGCTCTAAGATAACCGGATTCATCTGGCAAGCCAAGAATCTTTTCCAGATCAGGGAATAGAGAGCAAATTGCTCCTTTGTTAGAAATGAGGCGATATCATCGGGCCTAAGGAGGGCTGATGTGGGCCTGATGGCCTCATGGGCCTCTTGAGCTCTCTTGGGACTACGGTATGTCTTGGGGTTTTCCGGTAGGTAATCGATGCCAAAAGCCTGGGTGACAAATTCCCTGGCCTCTGAAACGGCTTCACTTGATAGCCGGAACGAATCCGTTCTCATATAGGTGATAAGCCCTGTCTGACCCTTATCGCCAAGTTCCAGCCCTTCATAAAGGCTTTGGGCAATGGACATGGTCTTTCTTGCTGGGAAACGGAGTTTCCTGTAGGCCTCCTGTTGGAGAAGGCTTGTGGTAAATGGTGGCGGAGGGTTCTTTTTCTTTTTCTTCCTGACGACTTTCCCGACCGTAAAAGTCTCATCTTTCAACTCAGAAACAATGGCCTGGGTTTGGGCCTCATTTCTTAGCTCGATTTTCTTGTCGTCGTATTTAAAGAACCTCGCTTTAAAGGAGGGTGGTTCGTCAGAGCGGAGATGGGCTGTCAAAGACCAATATTCCTCTGGTTGAAATACATGAATCGTCCTCTCCCGTTCACTGATAATCCTTAGGGCCACAGATTGAACTCGGCCGGCGCTCAGCCCTCTCCGTACCCTTGACCAAAGCAGTGGAGATATCTGATATCCAACCAACCTATCCAGAATCCTCCTGGCCTGCTGTGATTCAAATCTGTCTTGATTGAGGCTCTGAGGTGAGGAAATGGCCAGTTTGATGGCCTTACCCGTGAATTCATTAAACAGGACCCTGTAAATTTCTTTCCCCTCGTTCTTCAACTCTTGAGCGATGTGCCAGGCAATCGCTTCTCCCTCTCTATCCGGGTCAGGTGCCAGATAGATGGCTTCAGCCTTCTTCCCGGCTGTTTTTATCTCTTTGAGGATCTTGCCTTTGCCCTTAATAGTGACATATTCCGGGGTGAATCTGTTTTCAATATTCACCCCTAGTTTGTTGTTAGGCAGGTCTTTGACATGGCCCACTGAAGCTATAATTTGAAAATCCGGTCCCAAGTATTTTTTTAGAGTCCTGGCTTTTGTGGGGGACTCAACGACAAGTAAATTTTTCATGATAGGTTTTCCGTTTCAAAAACAAGGATTCGACTGCATGAAATTCTTCTTGAAAGTTTCCCAAAAACATCATTGGCACACATGGAGCCCCACGGGGTAAGTACGTGTTTCCATTTAGTTACCCGTCTTTCCATCCTCCGTAGCCCCGCTTGAGCGGGACGGAGGACGGGCACCTTCGGCTACTAGGCGGTTACCCGCCTCTGCATCGGGGCGACATTACGCCGTAGCACAACGATTGTTTGCGTATTCATCCACGACTCCCACTCCTTAATCAGGGATCTCCACAAAGCTCCGACAAGTTCGTGTTCTTCTGTGAAGGCGGATAACCGAACCGAGTGGTTCCACACATAAACAGCGCTGTATTTGATGTACCTTTTAAAAATCGTAGCCTGAATATTTAGGCGAAAAGCGACGACTGTATGAATGGAGGAAAATATGGCGTTGTTGATCTGTCATATAATTAGCGAACAAACACTTTTCCGGGAAGTTGTCTGATCATGCCTTTTAGCTCCATTCTCATGAGTATACTTGCTGCCTTCCCCGGCGCCAAGTTGCCTTGCCGGGTGATTTGATCTATGTGTAAAGGATAATCCCCAATTATATCGTAAATGGTTTTTTCAGATTCGTCCATAGGGGGAAGCGCCCCTTTTTGGAATATGTCCGTTTTTGGAGAATAATCGTAATTCATTCCCAATTCGTCAAGGACGTCATCTGAGTTTTCTATAAGCCGGGCGCCCTGTTTGATTAAGAAATGACAGCCAGTGCTTTTAAAAGAATGAATACTCCCCGGCACAGCAAAAACCTCACGATCCTGCTCCAGGGCCAGGGCGGCCGTTATAAGTGAACCACTCTTCATGGTTGCTTCTACCACTATCACGCCTCTACTTAGGCCGCTGATGATTCGGTTCCGGATAGGGAAGTTCTTTGGCTCAGGAGGTGTCCCTAAAGGGAATTCACTGATCAAAGCACCCTTATCTGCGATGCTGTCCGCGAGTTTGCGGTTTTGTGCAGGATAGACGATGTCTATGCCTGTGCCCAAAACCGCGATGGTAAATCCTTGGCCGGCCAGGCAGCCCCAATGAGCTGAGGCATCTATCCCTTTGGCCATTCCACTGACCACCCCCAAACCACGTCTTCCAAGTCCTTGTCCTATCATTTCAGCAGATTTCACGCCGTACGGAGAAGGATTTCTTGATCCAACCACGCCAATGAATGAGACGTTTTTGGGGAGATCCTTTCCTTTTACGTAGAGGAGTATCGGAGGGTCATGAATCTCCTTGAGTGCTGCAGGATAAGACGGATCAAGAAAGGTGATGATTTTGGCGCCACACTTTTCCACCTTGGCGAGTTCTTCGCAAGGATCAATCTGAAATTCCCTATTTGCAATCCTATCGGCAGCTTCTTTTCGTAGGCCCTCAATCCCGGTCAACTCCGAGATGCCCACTTGGAAAATCTGTTCCGGATTTCCAAATTTATCCAATAGATTTTTGCACGCAATATTTCCCAGTCCCGGAATCATCTGTAGGGCAAGCCAACCACATCTTTTATCGGACCAAATCGGCATAGTATTCAAACGTTTTGGTGACCTTTGGAATTGTCTACATCAGCTGACAGAGCGGTGTAAAGCCCCTTGGACCTAGGTCACGGAACATGGCGGGAGTTTAAACCAGAGGAGAAACCAATAGTCAAGTTTTTTCTATGGGTGGTGCTTGAGATGGAGGCTATTCAAGACTACACGTAGCTATCTTGGATAGGATCTCGGGTGCACCTGACCAAGATAGGGCATTAATGTGACTCCCGACAGGAAAGTCTTCTTCAGAAGAGATGACAACGGCTGTAGCTGTCTTTTCTCTCGATTTCAAGACCAGAATAGTCGCAAGATGAACATCAGGTAGGATTAACTCTGGCCTCCTGGTCAAACGAAAACCCTGGGTATCAGGATCAGGAACAACATGTTTCCTGACCACCTGGAACACGTGCCCTTTTTGGACCCCTTTGTCAAGACCACAGTCAATATAGACGACCGCACTGGTGGCGAGGATGTTCGTTTCATCTTGAGTTGCCACAACATTTCCAAGGAGTGACCTATCCATGGATCTGGGGAGGACACAGGGGGATGCCGGCTCATAAGGAATAATCGAATCACCGACACTTAGGGTCTTGAAGCAATTGAGCAGTGTTGCTTTGTAGATGTTCTTCTTGGGCACAAGCTCATCCTCTTCGTATGTAAGCCCGACAGGTTCTTCGATTACCAATTTTCCACGCACTGTAAGGACATACCCCATCTTTTCTCCGGTGATAGGATGCTTGATCAGTGGGGATTGCTTACATATACTGAACTCGTCTCCGGGCTCGACCCTCTTTCCCTGCTTAGTTATTTTGACATAGACCGTATCTCCCGGGGACAAAAGCATCCTGTCGTCTTCAGATGCAAATAAATCTCCCCAGAGTTCCGCTTCTACGTCGCAAAGATGTCCGAGGGTGTCCATATTGGTGAGAGCGGAGACATCTATCCCCACAGGTCCCGTCACTACTGGTTCAAGTTTCTCAGGTTCGTTAACAGCGACTTCCTTTTCTTTGGGTATCAGAATGGGAACATTTTCCAGGAGGGTGAGAACATCGCCAGGTTCTAGAAGATGGGGGTTGGTGACGAACGGATTCATCTGCCACAATTTTGGCCATAGATCGGGATTACCATAATAGAGTTCACATACATCCCAAAGGGTGTCCCCCTTTTGGACAACGTGAGTCATGGACTGAGCACATGTCTGTGGCGAACGCATCAAAGAACAGGTAAGTAGTAGAATGAGTATGGTGAAAAGAAATCTACATTTGTTTGTCATGTGAAAATCACATCCTTATATGCAAATTTATTGTTTAATTATAGCTATTTTTGGTGTTCTTTGTCAAGTAGGTTTTATCTTTATTTAACTGAATTGAATAATGTGAAGTGAATAAGGATTAAAAATTTTTAATTTAACCATCGTAAGACGTGATTAATCAAACTCAGGGCTCATTCCATCCAGCCAAGTTTCCATTCTGGTCAAAGGAGACGAACCCTTTATAGATACTCGGATAATACCAGAGCGTCTTTGACCCTTTGATGACCTTGATTGGGGCGCCGAGGATAGATCTGACCTCACCCTCTGGCATGCCGATTTCAAGTTTTCGCCAGTTCATCTTATTTTGCCAACCGAATTCTCCTGTTTCCAGCATTTCTCGGAACTCCATTGATTCTCTAAGCTGTGTCTCCAGCTGTTCTATCCTGAGTTCAAGTGCATCTATCTCTTGCTGAAGCAAGAAGGTTTCATCATCCTGTGCTTGGAGGGGATGTGCGAACAGGCCGAGGAATATCAAGCCTCCCAGGATGCTGGCTAGGTTCATTAAAAGGTTTGATCGGTTCATGATATCTGTATATCTCCTCTGTACTCCGTTACGGGTTTGCCGCCGTGTAAGCCGAAATAAATTCGGTTACAAAGGCCCTCATCTTTCCTTGGACTTCAGCAGAACCGCCAAAGCTAATCTGGTTCCTCTCCCAGGTCGTCGCAAACATACTGATTGTAGCCTTTCGTCCTAGAAAAACTGCCTGCTGGACTTCAACGGTGATATTGGAAATATCGAGGGCTGTATCTTCGGTAAGGATCTCGTCCATCGAGACAGAGAGCGTTAGGCGAGCAAGAGGGTATTTCAGGGACATCTTAAATCTATTGAATTCTTCGTCAGAGAGCACTTCAATCCCTGCTTTCTTGAGCTGCTGCTCTGTCTCTTTACGGAGTTGGCTGGCAACAATACCCTTCTGTTCGGTTTTAGGATCAATGGGGTTCACATACACATAAACACTTTTCAAACCCTGAAACATGGCATGGGAGCCTTCTGCTGCCATGCTAACAAAAGGCGTCAAATAGACTGAGAAAAAGAAGACAATTGCGCCTGAGACAAGGCTATGTCGGTGGTAGACCTTCATGAATATCCCTCCTGTCCGGCTAGTATATAGACGCCGACAACGGTGTGGCGCAGGCTGTTCATGATTCTTTGACCGTGGTGCGAGAGAGGGGAGTCGAACCCCTACGGTAATACCACTGGATCCTAAGTCCAGCGCGTCTGCCAGTTCCGCCACTCTCGCATACTATGACATATTCTCATGGTTTTTGTGAAACGTGTCAAGGGCTAATACCAGGTTTGAATCTTTGCTCAAACTCTTTCATATACCTGGCGATATGGCCTTCATCAGAAAAACTGAAATATGTATTGTTCCCAATAATCACGTGATCTAGGACTTGTATCGTGAGTAGCTGTAAAGCCCATACAAGATCCCGAGTCAGTTTTCGATCTTCATTGGAAGGGGCTGCATCTCCTGAGGGATGGTTATGGACAAATACCAAGGCTGCTGCTTTGTGTTCTAGAGCCAAGGTCACGATCTCCCGTGCATAGACTACACTCCCGGTCAGAGTGCCAAAAAAGACATCCTGATCAGAGAGCAATTCATTTTTACGGTTAAGAAAGAGGACTTTAAAGACCTCTCTCTTCAAATCCCGCATGGAATGGAACAGATAATCAAAAACCGCCTTTGATGAGCTAAGAAAGGCCTTTCCCCTGGCGCGATCCTTTAAATATCTCCCGGCTACGTGATGAATAAAGCTTAAATAGAGAGCGTTTTTTTCTCCGATTCCCCTGATTTGTGTCAATTTTTCTATAGGAGCTGAGAGCACACCGGAGAGATTGCCAAATCTCTTCAGGGCCTCTCGGGCCTCGGTTTTCACATCTCGCCTCGGGGTTCCCAAGGTCAGGAGAAACTCCACCACTTCCTCATCGGAGAATCTATCCAGCCCACCTTGGATGAATTTGTCCCGAAGTCGATGTCGATGGCCTTCCCCCTTCTTTTGCCATTCTCCTTTGTCCATTTTTGTCATAGATGGTTCTTTTGATGCCAATTATATGTGAAGGGGCCGGTGTTGGTCGTTCATTTTGAGTCTATGTAAGCCCTATTGTTGCATAAAAAACATGACAAGGGGTTCTAGAAAGCAATAATAACAAGGATCTTGGCGTAATTCGAGACTATTTCTGGAAATCACCAAATGTCAATTCCAAGTTAATCCATTCAGTTTGTCATGTTTTCTACCCTCCTGCCTTCGCTGAAGCTTCGTCAAGGCTTCGGCCCGGCAGGCAACAAAGGAGATGCGGCATCCTCAACTTTTGCAACGTTAGGGTAAGATCTGATAAATAGATCAATTAGTTTTACAAATCAAACATAAACTCGTTTTCATCGCCAAGTTTTTAGTTAATCTATGAACTAATAAGGCACGGGGGATGAAAACAGAAGGAGGCACAGAAAGTCCGAAAAGGGCCTCTCAGGAGGTTGACAGAATAGACGGTGGAATATTTTTCTTTAAATCGGTTCTTTACTCTATGATCCTATCTCTGGTATAATAATTTACTTCTACAGACCTGCCGGGGGGGGATCGCCCCAGAGTTCTTTCAATCTACAGGTCATCCTCTAATTGTAAGGACTTGTTTACTCATTACTTCTGTCTGTTCAGCGGCTCCGCAGCTTGCGGATAGTTTCGCAATCTGTTAGTGAATATTCTGTAGGTGGGAAGGACTGTATATAATACAATGCTTTTATCAAAAACTCTGGTTTTTCTATGTGCTTTGGTGTTATGTGACCTTTTTTTCGCGAATGGAGCTTGGGCTTGGGGCCCTGCGATACATACGGCTATCGGGCTAAAGATAATTGACGGAATTGCCTATCTCTTACCGGCTGTTGCCAAGGTCATCCGGGCATACCCTCTGCAATTCCTTTACGGGAGCCTGGCAGCGGATTTCTTTGTCGGCAAGGGACAAAAGAAAAAGAAAGGGCATTCTCATAATTGGGAGACCGGGTTCAAGTTTTTTGAAGGGACTGCTAACGATAGTGAGGCTGCCTACGGATATGGATTTCTTTCACACCTTGCCGCAGACGTAGTGGCTCACAACTATTTTGTCCCCGAACTTATCCACGCCGCATCCACATGGAAGCGGGCGGGACATATCTATTGGGAGGCCAAGGCGGATCAGTCTCTGGGCCCTTCCTACACAAGGACGGCCAGGAATTTGCTGAGTATGAAGGAACTGGGTTGTGACGATCTTCTTCGATCGGCAGTGAAAACAAGCCGAAACGGGTTTAAGACGAGAAAACATCTTTTTACTCAGACCGTGAGGTTATCTGATTTTTTGAGTTACTCACAGTCTCTAGGTTTGGTGAACATGGGTTTTCGCTATCAGATTTCCGAAGAATATCTTGCCTTTATGATTAACCTTTCATATCGCCTCGTAAAAGATTTCTTGACCCATCCGGGGTCATCTCTCTGTCTATCCTACGATCCTATTGGGAGTGAGAATTTGCGCTTGGCGAGCTCAAACGGAATTCTTTCGAAGTTGTTCAATACGCCTCAGCCCATGTATCAATTCACGGTTGATCAAGAACTCCTCAAATTATAATATCCTGAATTTTGCATAGACAATCTCGAATGGATTTATTAAAAGCATAATTCCAAGTATTTGAGGCGTCTTTGTGTCAATAAAGGGTACAACCTATTGGGTGCCAGTAGGCTTTACCCCAACTATTCAGGATTGTTTACCCTTCGGGACCGTCGATTTTGCCGAATCTACTTTGTTATCAAGCGCTTGTCGAAGATCCCGTTGCTATGCGGGGCGGTAACGTACTACGGCTGCGCACTTGATGCCTTGTATCTCCCCGATAGCGGGATCTACGATCGGCAAACTCGACGCCTGCAAAATTCAGGAATAAACTTGCCAATGTCGATATAATTGCTTTCAATTAATCCTTGGGATATGCCTGTGAGAAACTCGAGGGTTTGGCCGTTCCTGTGTCAGAGATGCCCAACCATTGAAAATGATAACCAATTCATTGACTTAGAAATCTTGAGGCGTCACTTTTAGCCATCTATTGTATTCACATGCACGAACAGGTGCAAGTTCAGGTGTATGTGTCCGTGAACGGTGTATTGCTGTAAGTGAAAAAACACTCTATTAAAAAGAATCAAGGACCTTGGATATCATATGAATACCATTAGGGTACTTCCGGAAAAGGTAGCGACACAGATTGCTGCCGGCGAAGTCATTGAAAGACCTGCTTCCGTGGTTAGGGAACTCCTTGATAACTGCATTGATGCAGGTTCCGACAGGATACTCATAGAGATTGCAAAAGGAGGGAAAAGGCTCATCAAAGTACGAGATAACGGGGTTGGGATGAACAGGGACGATTTGCTTCTATGTCTTGAAAGGCACGCCACCAGTAAGATCAAATCGGCCTCAGATCTTTTCTCCATAGAGACCTTCGGGTTCAGGGGAGAAGCACTTCCGAGTATGGCTTCGGTGTCTCGAATGGAGATTACCTCCCGTCCCGAAGATCAATTGGCTGGGTATAGGGTGAAGATAGATGGCGGCAAACTGAAATCGGTTGATGAAACAGGCTCCCCGGCAGGGACAATTGTAGAGGTCAGAGATCTTTTTTTCAACATCCCTGTAAGGAAGAAGTTTCTTCGGGCAGAGAAGACAGAAACCGATCACATTGTTGATATCTTATCAAAGATAGCCCTCCCATTTCTTCATATTGATTTCAGGTTGGATGATGGCGAAAGGACATTGTTAAACCTTCCGATCTCTGAAAATGATTTAAACCGTTTAGCCATACTCATGGGGCGGAATGTGGCTGGATCCATGGAATATCTTGATCAACAGTTGAATGAACTAAAGATCAAGGCCTATCTGGCTTCTCCGGACCTAAGCAGGTCTCGAGGGGATCGCATTTTTGTGTATGTCAATTACAGGAGCGTTCGTGATCGGCTTATTACACGGGCCGTGATAGAAGGTTATGGGCAGCGTTTAATGAAAGGGCGTTATCCTCAAGCTGCCATTTTTATTGAGATGCCTCCAGCCTTGGTGGACATCAACGTACATCCCACCAAACAGGAAATTCGTTTTCGTGATGGCCGCCGTGTCTACCAGGCCATCGTATCTGCCATAGAAGGTGTCTTGGGAGAGCAATTTCATCCCATCTTAGATGGTGCCTCGGATAAGGGGTCCATAGAATTTAGAGAGACAAGAGAGGCGCAGATTCCTGAATGGCGTGTAGCAGAACCAGAGGGAGCTTATTCAGGATCAGGGGATGAGAGTCCAAACTACTCTGAGACCCTTTTCCAAAAACAGTATCTTGTGAAACAAAGCCCTCAGATTATCGGGCAGCTAAGAGACACATACATAGTTTGCCAGAGCGACGAAGGCCTTTTGTTGGTTGATCAGCATGCAGCCCATGAAAGAATTGTCTATGAGAGTCTGAAGAAGGCCTACCAGAGCATGAAGATTGAGGGCCAAGCTTTTCTGATACCTCATCGGTTGGAGTTTTCCCTGAAGGAAGGAAGAGTCATTGAGGAGAAAATGCATCAACTCAACCAATTGGGTGTGGAACTGGAGCACTTTGGTGGAAGCACGTTTCTTCTAAGATCTGTTCCTTCTATTCTTGTGGATGCAGAATGGGAAGGCTTCCTTTTTGACCTCGTTCCGGTGCTGGAGAAAGAAGACGATCTCAGCAAAGACGAGGCAATGGACAAATTACTTACTGTCATGGCATGTCACGGTGCTATAAGGGCGGGAAAAAGGTTGTCTCAACAGGAGATGATATCCCTTGTCAGTCAATTGCAGGAGATGGATCTTCCGACGAATTGCCCTCATGGCAGGCCCATTTTTAAACGATTCAGTTTTTATGAAATAGAGAAGATGTTTAAGAGAGTGATTTAATAGAATCGCTCCGCGATTCTATGTGGTGAAGAACAACTCATGACAGGTGAGAAGCAAAAAGTGGTGGTAATTACCGGGCCGACGGCCTCTGGAAAGAGTTCTTTGGCCATTGACCTGGCCCTGCACTTTGGCGCTGAGATCGTGAATGCAGATTCTATGCAGGTATATCGCGGTATGGATGTGGGGACGGCCAAGCCGACCACCACCGAGAGAAGGGGCGTTCTCCATCACCTCTTGGATGTGGCGGACCCTGACGAAGATTTTGACGCGGCCAAGTACCGATCTTTGGGAACCCCCATCTTGCATGACATTGCTTCCAAAAACAAGGCAAGTCTTGTGGTGGGTGGCACGGGTCTTTATATAAAGAGTCTACTGAGCGGGCTGCTCGAATGTCCGCCGGCAGATCCGGAGTTAAGAGATGAATTGCATCGAACATGGGAGGTGCGTGGCCCTGCGTATCTATTTGAAAGACTTAAGACCTTTGATCCGGAATCGGCCCGGAAGATTCACCCGCATGACAGATTGCGGGTCATTCGAGCCCTCGAAGTACATTATCTCACTCACCAGCCCTTTTCATCTCTGGTTCGAAGACATGGTTTCAAAGACCAACCCTTTCATGCGTTAAAGATCTGCCTGCAAGTGGATAGACCTCAACTCTATGATCGCATTGATCGGCGTTCAGTGTCCATGATAGAGGCCGGCCTTGTTGCTGAAACAGAACGTCTTCTAATGAAAGGATACACACCGGACTTGAAACCCATGAATTCCCTTGGTTACAGGCATATACGAAGATTCTTGGATGGGGAGTATGATCTTAACGAAGCCATACGCCAACTGCAAAGAGACACCAGGAGATATGCCAAGAGGCAAGTCACTTGGTTCCGTGCCGATCCGGAAATGATTTGGATGAAGCCGGATGACTTGGCAGGCGTCATTCAGAAGATTGGGATGTTCTATGGGAAGAGTTCTTGATTTTCCACTTTTTATTTTAGAGAATAGAGACTGAACCGCTGATAAAACTTTTGGGGAGGAAAACCAAATTCTATGAATTTTCATTGGTCAAAGGGCCTTTGGGCTCTAACCCTAATTTTTACCCTCAACCAACCCTCGGTAGAGGCGCAGGTGGAAACCAATACTGACCAGGACCAGACTCTGGTCATCGGGACCGGCGACATCATTGATGGAAATGTGTCAAAAGCAAGGAGTATTGCCATCTCTGAGGCACTGCTTAAAGGCGTCGAGGTATACTTGGCTGGACGTCTGGGTAGTCAAGATATGGTTAACCATTTTCCCCGTCTCCTTCAGGATGTCATTCCCAAGGCAAAGGAATGGATCGCGAATTACTATATCCTTGCTGAAGAAAGGATAAACGGCCGTTACAAAGTCCTTGTGAGAGTCAAAGTCAACGATAAGGTGATGGAAGAGAGACTGAGAGAAATAGGTGTCGAATTGATGGATAGGCCTCCGATCAAGGTTCTCTTCTTGGTCTCTCAGGTTGAATATCCTGAAGGCGAACTCTCATACTGGTGGCAAGCCCCGGAAGCGGATTTTGTCTTGGCACCCGTTGAGTTGGCGCTTCACAATGTTTTTGAAGCGCGGGGGTTTCATCCCGTAAACCGATTGTTCAATGTGCCTGAAGGAGAGTATTCTTCTGAAATGAATATTCTAGAATTGACAGATGAAGATGCCGTCGGCTGGGGAAGACTTTTTTCTGCGGATGTGGTTATCCGCGGAAGATGTAAAGTCATTCAAGGAACAGAGATTGCGCTTGAGCTCGAAGCTCTCCATGTCGAAAACGGTTCTCTGATAGATTGGGGTATGGAAGTAGAGAAGATGGAGGAAACCCCGGCTGATGTGGATCAGGTCGCAGAGACTATCGAGACGTTGGTCAACAATGTGGCTGCCCGATTGAGTCCTAGAATATCGAGTACCATACAATCCAAGGAGGCTACGTTAAATCAATTGGAGCTTGTTCTCCAAGGAGTGAGGAATTTCAACCAATTCAGGGTGTTCAAGGATTTTTTGGAAAACGGTATATCCGGAGTAGAGTCAGTGAAACAGACAAGAGTCAGAGATAATGCCATGTCTATTTCGGTTGAGTTCTTTGGTGATGAAAAGAGATTCCTAGACATGATATCAACACAGAAGAGTCTCCCCTTTGTTACTGATGTGAAAAAATCAGAAGAGGGAGAGATTTATGTTCTGATAAGGCAATATACCCATGACTATCCCTAATCTTATTACGGCCATTAGAATTGTCTTGGCACCTGTCTTTGTTATCTATCTGATCAACAGTCAATTTCTGGCGGCTTTCATCGTATTTCTAATATGCGCCGTGAGTGACGGGCTTGATGGCATTTTGGCGAGGGTGTTCAATCAGAAGAGTAAGCTGGGGGCCTACATGGATCCTCTTGCGGACAAACTCGTTCTGGTGGCCGCCTTTGTCGCCCTTTCCATAATTGGCATTTTGCCTCCCTGGTTGGCCGTAACGGTCATTGCACGAGATACAATGATCCTGTTGGGCATATCGGTGTTCTTTTTGAACCGTCTGGAAATCATCATCAAGCCCTCCTTCTTGAGTAAGATGACCACATGGGCGCAGTTTGTGACGGTTCTAATCGTCCTGTCTGAATGTTATCTGCCCTCTGTCACGAAACTCTACCCCTACATCTTCTATGTCACGGGTCTACTCACTATCGGTTCCGGTCTGCACTATATGTATAGCGGCTTAAAAATGATAGGGGGGGGGCCTGCTGAACGCTAGGAGGGCTGAGCAAGACAAATCTGATGATACAGGGATTTCTCTTTTGCAAAGAGGCGAGGATACAGTTTGGTAAAATCGTGAGCGGTTTATGGCTTGACAGGAATCAGAGAACTTGTTAATAATTTGATGTACATAGGCACGTAGCTCAGGGGGAGAGCACTACCCCGACACGGTAGGGGTCGTGAGTTCAAATCTCACCGTGCCTACCATAAGAAAATATAGAACTTAGGCCGCTTTTCGAAGCGGCCTAAGTTCGTTAGAATTGGTAGTGTATTGTATTACCAGAACCCGGATCGAGTTGATTTCTTATGTCCTACCCATACTCCATTATGTCTTTCCCATAAGCCTGAACCGCGATGGCATAGTTCGAGTAAACAACTAACCTCACTGTTAATGCTTTGCTTAGAAATGCTTTTATCTGCCATAGGGCATTTCACCTTAACGGTGATAGAACACGATGCCGTTCGATCCAATTTCCGCCGAAAAATAGCAGGAGAGTAATAGCGATACCAGACAGAATAGACAGATGCTGTGGCAATAGAAAACCGACAAAGGCTACTACAATGAGGGAAAATAATATAAGCCAAAGTAACCACACGCCCATTCGATCTTTCGCTTTAGTTTTATACATATAGACGGCGATTCCTGCAGCGAGTAAACCGAACTCTGAAATAAGGGCTTGAGGCCAATGAACAACGGTACCGGTAGCGGAAAATGAATAATAAAACCCGATTCCGACTGACGGTGAGTCGCTG
>Ga0315553_10001712_pt1 | contig 18025 bp, 15 predicted proteins | sample SalMarSW160140MG_FD_203099 | JGI IMG/M metagenome (GOLD analysis project Ga0315553, IMG submission 203099) | Salt marsh sediment microbial communities from the Plum Island Ecosystem LTER, Massachusetts, United States - Salt Marsh Sediment SW1601-40 ... | reverse complement strand
GTAACAGTATAGTTAATCTGGTCACCAATGCAGATGCTTGAGCTGTCGAAAGCAGCAGTAACCTCTATCTCCTGTGCCTGTGAGGTTGCGAAGAATCCGGCCATCAATAAAAGCAATATGACTGATCTTTTCTTTTTCACCTGCTCTCAAACAATTTGATAAGTGGTTTAACATAGTCCTCCCCTGTGCTGATTTTTGCAGCGTCGACTCCGCATTTGTTTAATACATTATTGAATACTGCAAGGTGCTCCTCCCACCATTTTTTGTATGCATTCCTGGCACTGCGTGAAGATGTGTCTATCCATTTTTCGTTTCCTGTCTCTGAATCCAATATTTTGATCAGACCTGCATTGGGTAAAGATGTTTCAAGAGGGTCATAGACCTTAATGGCTGCAATATCATGTTTGTTTGAGGCAATACGCAATGCTTCCTCAAAATCGGGTGCAATAAAATCGGAGATGATGAATGCTGTACATCTTTTTTTTATGGCATTGGTCAGGAAACGCAGGGGTTCATCGAGATCCGTTTTTTTATTCTCTGATCTGAAACCCAGTAACTCTCTGATAATCCGAAGAATATGCTTTCTTCCTTTTTGCGGCGGTATGAATTTCTCAACCTTGTCGGTAAAAAAGATCACCCCTATTTTATCGTTATTGAATATTGCAGAGAAAGAAAGCACCGCAGCAACTTCAGTCATAATATCCCTTTTAAAACTGACTGTAGTACCGAAGCTTCCTGAGCCGCTAACATCAATAAGGAGCATTACTGTCAGTTCTCGTTCCTCCTCAAATATTTTTATATAGGGATGGTTAAAGCGGGCTGTTACGTTCCAGTCTATGCTTCTTATATCATCACCATACTGGTATTCCCGTACTTCACTGAAGGCAATACCTCTTCCTTTAAAAGCACTATGATATTCACCCGCAAAAATATGCCGGGTCAATCCCCTGGCTTTTATTTCAATCCTACGTACTTTCTTCAGCAAGTCTGTTTCTTCCACTTCAGTATTGTTTTAAAGACTCAAGGAACTTCAACTACATTCAGGATCTCTGATATTATCTTATCCTGGTTTATGTTTTCAGCTTCAGCCTCATAGGTCAGTCCCATTCTGTGACGCATCACATCCGGACATACTGCCCGGATATCTTCAGGAATGACATAACCTCTCCGGCGAATAAAGGCAAATGCTTTTGAAGCAAGCGCAAGGTATATCGAAGCACGCGGCGATGCACCATACGAGATCATATTTGTAAATGCTGGGAGTCCGTATTTCTCAGGATTCCTGCTTGCAAAGACGATATTAAGGATGTAATTTTCAATCTTTTCATCCATATATACCTCTCTTACAATATCTCTTGCCCTTAAAATATCAGCAGGTTTTAGAACTGTGCTTGCTTTTGGGAACTCGCTGGCCAGGTTTTCCCTGATAATAAGTTTTTCTTCATCCATAGAAGGGTAATCTATCAGGACCTTCAGCATAAACCTGTCAACCTGTGCTTCAGGCAGAGGATAGGTTCCCTCCTGCTCTATCGGGTTTTGCGTTGCAAGTACCAGAAATGGTTCATCAAGCTTAAAGGTTGTTTCGCCTATTGTTATTTGCCTCTCCTGCATTGCTTCGAGAAGTGCGCTCTGAACTTTAGCCGGTGATCGGTTTATTTCATCCGCAAGGATAAAATTTGCGAAAACCGGTCCTTTTTTGACGGTAAATTCCTCCTTTTTCTGACTGTAAATCATAGTACCAATCAGGTCAGCAGGGAGAAGATCAGGTGTGAACTGAATCCTGCTGAATTTAGCTTCAATGATTGAAGCAAGCGACCTTATTGCAAGTGTCTTTGCCAGGCCGGGAACCCCTTCCAGGAGAATGTGCCCATTTGCAAGTAACCCTATCATCAGGCTGTCGATAAGGTGTTTCTGGCCGACAATAACCTTATTCATCTCCATCCTGATCATATCTACAAAAGCACTCTCTTTTTCGATCTTTTCATTGAGTATTCTAATGTCAGTTGTTTGCTCCATAGTTTAAATATTTTAATACAGCTAAGATAATAAAACAGGTGCTATTCGAATTTCAGAATTTCTTCTGAAACAATTGATCACAAAAAAAACAATATAATTAATAAAGAGGTGTTAAGGAAAGTTAAAGTTCTGTTAAATTCAGCGACAGCGAATTCCAGCTGAACCTGGCCCTTAGCGAACATCTTATGATAATAAGCAACTCAAGAGGAATAAAGGCATTATTGAATGCATTGGGGAATACTATATGAACGAAGAATGCTATAAGGGCAAGAAAGAATACTAATCGGAACCAGATGTGCCACTCTTTTTTGAATATAATGCTTATCAGGCACATTAAAATAAATGGATTGAGCCATATTATATTAAGGTTCCATTTCATCTGCTGATGATCAGTAAAGAAATTAAAAAATATCATCATCAGTGCCAGGAGTGAATAGATAGAAAAGACTACCAGGTCAACAATCCTGTTAGGTGTAAAATCCCTGACAGTAGAAGAAAAAAGGATAATCCCTATCAGCAGAATAGAAAAGAAAAATAGAGGTGTCGTATAGAATGCATGTTTTATTTTTGGCGAATCAAACTGCAGTATAGTAACAGGATTCTGGAGCAAGGGGATCATCTTTCCGTTACGGTTAACAACAGCTTTTGATAATCCTTCCTGCAGATCGATCGGCAGGAACATCCTGTCCCTGTAAAAAGCTTTCTTATCACCGGGAGTTCCCATAAGCAGATCGACACCCAGTTGCAACCATGGATAGGGTCTCTGGTAATTACCAACCTTTTCCCTGAATGTCGGGATGTCTTTTATCACTTCCGGTGGATAATGAAGTTTGTCTCCAATAGCTTTCTCCAGGAGATCCCTTATTCTCGTGGAGCAATCATCATAAAAGAAATCATACCTGTATTTTATATTCTCGGGTTTAAGGTTTTCTTTTAACTGGGCAAATAGAATATTTATTTCTTCCGGTTCCAGGTTTATTTTTTGCTGATACACTGACCGTTCCTCATAAAAATAATCCTGAAGAAACCTGTTAAATGGATAAACTCCAAGCATATATTCCAGGCGGCCCTTTGCAAACTTCCATGCGAAATTAGGGGTAGCAAAATCGAAGACACCCCAGTTATAAGCAAGGTCGCTCTCCTCTTCAGAAATAATTATTCTTAAAGCGCTATGACCGTAGATAGAATAGGTTTCCGTACCCGGAGCACAGGTAATCAGGAAAACCTCTGTATCAGGTGTTTTTTGAGATGTGACATTTAAACACCATGACACAAGTATTGTTATTATTATAAGACCTTTTTTGATCATTGTAAAACAATAAAATACGAAAATGCAAATAAGAATGCAATTCGCAGCTAAATCCGGCGATTTTTTTTCAAATTGCAGATTAGTTTTAATTTTGGAAAGGAATTTTAAAATACAACGATGAACCTACAGGAACTGGAAGGTATAAATCCGGTATTACTTGCCCTTTTTGCAACGTTGTTTACATGGGCTCTGACTGCTCTTGGAGCAGCAATGGTCTTTTTCTTCAAAAGCATCAACAGAAAGGTATTAAACTCAATGCTTGGTTTTGCTGCAGGGATCATGATAGCCGCCAGTTTCTGGTCTCTGTTAATGCCAGCCATTGAAATGGCTGAAGCTGACAATATCACTCCATGGATACCTGCAGTTATCGGATTCCTTGCCGGAGGTGCATTTTTATACCTGATAGACAGAATTTTACCTCACCTTCACCTGGGATTGTCAATCGATAAGGCAGAGGGAATAAAAACATCATGGCAGAGAAGTGTTTTGCTTGTTCTTGCAATAACGCTGCATAATATTCCCGAGGGACTTGCGGTAGGAGTTGCATTTGGAGCATTGGCAATTAATCCGGATCCAGGCGTCCTGTCAGGGGCAGTTATTCTGGCCATCGGGATAGGTATTCAGAACTTTCCTGAAGGCGCCGCTGTTTCAATCCCGCTGAGAAGGGAAGGATTTACAAGGAGAAAATCATTCTTCTATGGACAATTGTCGGGTTTCGTTGAACCCATTGCAGGTGTTCTTGGTGCATTTGCAGTTCTTATGATTAAACCGATGCTTCCATATGCTCTTTCATTTGCGGCAGGCGCCATGATATTTGTGGTTGTGGAGGAACTTATCCCGGAATCGCAAAATGGGCACGAAACAGATCTCTCGACAATAGGTGCAATGTTCGGCTTTGCAGTAATGATGCTGCTCGACGTAGCACTGGGATGATAATATTATTAAAATGCATGAGCAGATATTAATTAATACAATTTGAAATTATGAAGACAAAAATTACTTTTCTTATTCTCTTAATTTTCGGTTTTTCAATGAGCTGCAGTGAAAAAGAGGAATTCCCGATAACCGACCTGCATATTCATCTGAAAGGAGATTTCGATATTGATGATGCTGTAAAAAAATCAGAAGCTGAAAATATCAGCTATGGCATTGCTTTTAATTGCGGTCTAAACTTTCCGATTCACAACGACAGTCAGATAGATTCCGTCCTTATGACTATGAAGGATTATCCTCAATTTTTCGTAGCAATGCAGGCTGAAGGAAGAGAATGGGTGAATATATTCTCTGAGGAATCGATACAGAAATTTGATTATGTTTTTACAGATGCAATGACTTTTACCGATGAACAGGGTCGCAGAAACAGGATATGGATGAAAGATGAGACATGGATAGATGATGAGGAAAAATTCATGGATTACCTGGTTGAGACAATTGTCAAAATAATGGATGAGGAGCCTATCGATATTTATGTAAATCCGACATTTCTGCCTGAACAAATGGCAGACAGGTACGATACTTTCTGGACAGAGGATCGGATGAATAGAGTTACAAAAGCCGCCAAAGAGAATAATGTTGCAATTGAAATAAATAACAGGTACAGAATACCCTCCGAGGAGTTTATTAAACTTGCAAAAGATGCAGGTGTAAAGTTTACCGTTGGCACCAACAATGCCGATAGTCATTTCTCAGGAGCTGAATATGCACGTGAAATGATCAAAAAGTGCAACTTAACAGAGGAGGATTTCTTCTTGCCTGCTAATAAACGGCAGGATGGATAGTCTTGATATTTTCAGGACATTAAAGTTTCTTCCGGGTATAATCCTGGGACTCACAATACATGAGTTCAGCCATGCTTATATTGCTCACAGGTGCGGTGATTCAACATCAAAGGATCAGGGAAGGGTATCGCTGAATCCCCTTAAGCATATTGATCCTATGGGATTTATCATGCTCCTTGTAGCAGGATTCGGATGGGCTAAACCTGTTGAATTCAATGAGAGTAACCTGAGAGATCCAAAACGGGATGTTCTTAAGATAGCAGTTGCCGGACCGGTTTCAAATGCAATTCTGGCAATGATTCTGTCAGCCTTATTTGTTATTCTGAAACAACTGGAGCCTTCTGGTTTTTATGACGGTAAATATTTAATTACAGAGCTGTTTGTCTATGCAATATATATTAACTGGGGACTTTTCATATTCAACCTTATTCCTATCCCCCCGCTTGACGGTTCACACCTGCTGTTAGGATATTTTAAGAAATTTCCTGCTTTATATACTGCTCTTTATAAATATGGAACACTTGTTTTGTTTGGACTTCTGATAGCTTCGGCTATAACAAAACTGAACCTTCTGCCTATATGGCCTGTGATAGAGTTCCTGGGAAAAGGATTTCTGTCACTTCTTGGTTACCATCTATAGACAAAAATTAATTTTTATTCCCCGGGAGTCTGTTTTGATATTTGCTATAAATTTTGTATATTGCAGGAAATAAGCATGTTGTGAAAATTATTCTGCTTTTACAAATGATCATTATGATAGGTTGCATTGTACCTCAGGCAGATAAGTATGAAACCCTGAGACAAAAAATGGTTGAAAACCAAATCCGTAACAGGGGAATTAATAACACTGCTGTACTTAACGCCATGAAAAAGGTACCGAGGCACCTGTTTATTCCTGAGAATTACAGGGATGAAGCCTATAATGATTATCCGCTGCCAATTGGATACGGGCAAACCATTTCCCAGCCATATATAGTGGCATATATGACTGAAGCTGTAAGACCGACCAGTAATAAGAAGGTGCTGGAAATCGGAACAGGTTCGGGATACCAGGCAGCAATACTGGCTGAGATTGTTGATAAAGTATATACAATTGAAATAGTACCCGAACTGGCAAAAGAATCGGCAGAACGGTTAAAGGATATGGGCTATGACAATGTTATCTGCAAGTATGGAGATGGTTACCAGGGCTGGCCTGAGCATGCTCCCTTTGATATAATCGTCGTAACCGCTGCTCCTGAAAAGATACCTCAACCCCTGATTGATCAGCTTGCTGAAAGCGGAAGACTTATAATTCCCGTAGGAGCGCCGGGTGCAGTACAGGAACTGATCCTGATGACCAGGAAAAACGGGAAAATTGATACCCGAAGGCTTAGTTTCGTAAGGTTCGTTCCGTTCAGGAGGTTATAATAAGCCACTATCGGGCAGTTCTGTTTATTTTTGCACAGGCTGTTCCATTTGAATCAATAATTAATACTTTAGCAAAAAACGATTCATGGAGTTATTTCACCTTTTTTCCATACTGCTGGTATTATCTGCAATTTTTGCATATATAAATTTCCGTGTTGTAAAATTGCCGGGCACAATAGGACTGATGGCAATTTCCCTTTTCTTTTCTATCCTGATACTATTTTCCGGACTGCTCCTGTCCCCAATCAAGAACAAGGTTGCTGAAATGCTTATCGCCGTTGATTTCAGCGATTTACTTCTTGAAGGAATGTTGAGTTTTATGCTTTTTGCCGGCGCTATACAAATAAAATATGAAGATTTAAAAAGTGAAAAGCTGAGTATATTTTTATATTCGACAGTAAGTGTAATAATCAGCACTGTTATTGTTGGATTCTCCACCTATCTTCTGTTCTCACTTTTTGGTGTCAGTATTTCACTTATAAATACGATGCTTTTTGGTGCGCTTATCTCGCCGACAGATCCGATTGCCGTATTAAGCATTCTTAAAAGTGCCGGCATAAGAAAATCCCTTGAAACAAAGATGGCAGGTGAATCACTTTTTAATGATGGTGTTGCGGTTGTTGTCTTTTTAACAATCCTTCAGCTTGCCAAACCGGGTGCCGAGCTGGATGCCGGAAGTATTCTTCTATTATTCGGCCAGGAAGCTGTCGGAGGTGTTATCCTGGGAATTATCCTTGGATTCCTGGGTTTTAAGCTTTTCTCAAGTATAGACAATTATAAGATTGAGGTTTTAATAACCCTGGCTATTGTCATGGGGGGATATACTCTTGCTCATTATATCCATGTATCAGGACCACTGGCCATGGTAATTGCCGGGCTTATAACCGGAAACAGGGGTAAATCTCTGGGAATGTCAGAAATAACAGCAGAATATGTCGACAAATTCTGGGAGCTTATAGATGAGATCCTTAATACTCTTCTTTTTGTCCTGATAGGTATGGAACTCCTGATCATCCGGACAAATTTTATAATTATAATTATCGCTGTTATACTCATCATAGTCATACTGGCAACAAGGTTTATTTCAGTGTGGTTACCTTCTTTCGTCATACGGTTAAAAGAAAAGATACCCAGGAGCACTCTCATAATATTAACATGGGGCGGTCTCAGGGGCGGGATTTCAATAGCCCTGGCATTATCCATTCCTGACTATCTCAATAAAGACATCCTCGTGACTGTTACATATGTTGTTGTATGCTTTTCGATACTGGTACAGGGGTTAACTATAAATAAGGTGGCAAAAACAGTACGGTAGCAAATTGTGATTCCGGCGCGACTCGAACGCGCGACCCACAGCTTAGAAGGCTGTTGCTCTATCCAACTGAGCTACGGAACCAAAATCGAGTGCAAATTTATAAGGATTTCATGTAATTAACAAGTCCCTTTTTGTCAATGATCTGCTTCAACTTTTGAGGCAATGGTTCAAAATTGAATTTATGTGAACCAATAATAATCTTACCCCTGTCAAAATCTATATCAACTTTATCACCAGTTTTATACGATTCGACTGCTTCTTTATGGACTATCAGGATGAGCCCCTGGTTGATTGATGAACGATAGAAGATCCTGTTGACTGATTTGACAATAACAGCTTTTATCCCGGCATATACAAGTCCCACCGAAGGATGTTCCCTTGAGCTTCCGCATCCGAAATTGTCTCCTGCAATTATGATATCACCTTTTTTCACATTAACGCTGAACGATAGATCGAAATCGGAAAAAAGCAATGGCAAAATTGCTGCAGGATCAGTGCTTAATACATTATATGTATGTTTACCGGCAAACATCTGATCGGTATTCAGGTTATCAACATCGGCATAATTCCATACATTACCGGTTTTCCTGACCTCTCCTTCCCTGATCTCAACTGTTTTACTCTGGGAAGCTTTATAAGGATACTTTTCGGAACCCGGTTTCTTACGTGGATCAGTTATTATCCCTTTGATCGCTGAACAAGCTACTGTTGCAGGTGATGCGAGATATATCGATGCTTCCTTGTTTCCCATACGGCCCAGAAAATTACGATTGGCAGTTGAAATAACCGAATGCCCTGATGCCGGAATACCCTGACCGGTCCCCAGGCATGGACCGCAGGATGGAGTAAGTACATTGGCACCCGACTCCATGAGATCAGTAATTATACCCTCTTCAATCGCATTTACATAGATCTTCCTGGACGCTGGAATAACATTAAGCTGAAAACCTTCATGGATTTTCTTTCCTTTCAGTATCGTGGCAGCTATGCGCAGATCTTCAATCCTGCCGTTTGTACATGTACCGATTAATCCCTCATGGACCGGTGTGCCAGCAACCTCATGAATAGATTTTATATTATCCACATTATGTGGAGCTGCCACGACAGGAAAAACATCACTTAACCGGATGCTGATCTCTCTGAAATATTCTGCCCCGGAGTCTGCCCAGACACCCTTTATTTTCTTACCCAGGAAATCAAAAAGTACCTTATCGGGAGGAAATACGGCATTCTTGGCTCCCATTTCTGATGCGAGGTTTGCTATCGTCATCCGGTCGGAAATATTCAGGTTTTTAATACCCTCTCCGTCGTATTCAACTGACATATAGTTCGCTCCGTCTGAGCCAATCATCCCTATAATCCACAGAGCCAGATCTTTAGCTGATACCCCCATACTTAATTTACCGGTAAGAGTTATCCTTATTGATTCAGGTACCCTGAACCAGGTCTCTCCTCTTTTCCATATACCTGCTGCTTCTGTTCTGTCTATTCCTGCAGCAAAGGCGTTAAATGCACCTGCTGTTGAGGTATGACTGTCGCTGCCGACTATTAGCATGCCCGGCCTGGCATGATACGACATAATCTGGTGGCAAATACCCATACCTGCATCGTAAAATTTACGTATGCCCTGCTCGTTCATGATATCCCTGATATCCTGATATTGAGCTGCCAGCTTTGCACTTGTGGGCGGAGCATTATGATCAAGTACAACAAGCATCTGACGGGGATCTGCAACCTTTTGACCACCCATATTCCTGAATGTCTTGTAAATGCTTGATGTATTATCATGGGTTAAAATAATATCAGGACGTGCAAAAATTATCGATCCGGCCGGGGCTTTAAATATCTTTTCCGCAAATGTCAATGGTTTCATGTCAGTTATTAGTTATTGTTTATGCCAGCAAACCTCCGTTCATGTATATTTCAAGCTGAACATCTGAGAATGGCTCAGTATCAGTCTTTTTATCGTTTCTGAGGTTAATCATAATCCCGGTCCTGAGGTTTATCTTAATATTGTCTTCGTCTTGTAACTCAAGCTCATTAAGTGATTTACAGCATATAACCGGCAGTGCTGCATTTATTGCATTTCGCTCGTATATTGCCCCGAATGATTCCGCAACAATAGCCTGGATGCCAAGTGAAATGAAGCAGTCAACCGCCTGTTGCCTTGAGCTTCCGCTTCCGAAATTCTTTCCTGTGACCACTATATCCCCTGACTTTGCTTTACCTGAGAAATCCTCAAATCCTTTAAGGTTGTCAAAGGTATATTGTCCCATCTCTTTTGTATCGGTAATAGCCAGGTACCTGTTGTGAAAAATCATGTCAGTATCAATATTATCCTTTTGTACCAGCCATATTCTTCCCTCAATTTCATCAGGTTTAGCTTTAATTCTTTTCTTCGCATGATTATCAGTCACAGCTGTTGTTACTTTCTGTTCAAAGAGAGTAGGAACGGATGGGATCATGTCAGGTGTTGTTATGTGTCCTGCCACTGCTGAAGCTGCAACCACTTCCGGTGAAGCCAGGAATACGCTTCCCTTTCCCTGTTTACCCGGGAAATTCCTGTTTCCGGTGCTTATTGTTACTTCCCCCGGACCATTCTGTCCAACCTGTCCTGCTGCACATCCTGCACAGCCTGCATTGGAAACAAGAGCGCCAGACTTCTTGAATATATCTAACACTCCCTGTTCAAGGCAGGTTTTCCATATTTCATCTGTTGCGGGGACAATTTTAAGTACTACTCCCGGGGCCACTCTCTTTTCCTTCAGTATTGCAGCTGCCTTAAGCATATCCTCCATCCTGCCGTTTGTACAGCTTCCGATAAATGCAGAATCAATTTTTTGTCCGGCAACAGATAATACAGAAACCGTATCGTGAGGTTTACCAGGACGTGATACAAGCGGAAGAAAACCAGAGATATCTATCTCGAATGTTTTTTCATATGAAGCATCTTTATCTGCATAAAGAGGCTGAGAATTTCTTCCTGAACGTTGCCTGCAGTAATTAATCACTTCCTGTGACGGTGGAAACAGAATTATTATCGCACCCATCTCGGTTGCCATCGACGATATTGTCATTCTTTGATCAAGACTCATATTGTCGACCGGATCACCGTACATTTCCACAGAATAGCCGAGCAGTGAGTTTGCACCGAAGATACCCAGCAGATTAAGGATAACATCTTTCGCAGAAATGTTTTCTGGCATTTTTCCCCTGAGGTTAATTTTTACTGAAGGCGGCACTTTGAACCAAATTTTTCCTTTATGCCAGGCTGCAGCAATATCCATATCTCCCATTCCCTGTCCGAAGGCTCCCACAGCACCAAGAATGTTAGCATGAGAATCGGTCGAAACGGCTGTAGCACCCGGCCCGACAAAGCCCTCATCAATCAGTATGTGAGTGCCAATTCCTGCATTTATATCGAAAACCCTTATTTCTTTTTCACGGGCAAACTGTCTGCAAAGGTGTTGGTTTACTGCATATTTCTGATCCGATCCGGTCGGATTGCAGTCGAATGTAAATAAGGTCTTCTCAGTATTTTCTATATTCAATTTATGCTCCCTGATATTTTTTACCACATTTGCACCGCCAAAATCGCGTGCGACCCTTATGTCAATATCGATGTCAGTAATTTCTCCCGGCTTCAGGATATTTGATCCTGAATGTGCAGAAAGGATTTTCTCAACCATTGTCATTACCATAGTTTGATCATTAAAAAGGTTAATGCCATTATTTTACTATGTGTTTACCTGTACTGAGCCCGGTAATCTCTTGGTGATAGTCCCTCAGTTTTCCGGAATTGTTTATTAAAGTTTGAGATACTTTCAAAGCCGCATTCGACTGCAATGTCCTGGACCTGGTATTCGGTTTCCCGCAGAAGATAACAGGCTTTATTTGTTCTTACACGGTTCAGATATTCAACAAATCCTGCTCCGCAATTCTTTTTGAAGAAACGGCTAAATGATATTGGACTCATTTCGGCTATTTTGGCAATCTGCTCAAGAGATATCTGTTTAAAGTAATTTTCCCTTATATAAGTATACACATCTGTCATTTTCTTATTTCCTCTTTCATCATAAGTCTGCTTATAATTTTCGGAGCAGAGGAGCACCTTTTTCTCAGACTGGCACATGATCTTCAGGACAATAAAGAAATCGATCATTTTATCAATTCCTTTATTGTTTACCATCTGTACCAGATATTTTTCAGTTTTTCTGGCAACTTCTGTAGAAAATCCGATACCACGTTCAGCCTGATTCAGCAGTTCATTTACACAGTCCATCTCATGCTGAGAAAGGAGGGCATCTCCAATTGATGACTTCCTGAAATGCACCATTATCCCATGTTTATCGGGAAGTGCTATATCATGCTTATAATAATTCCAGGAATGAGGGATATTTCCGGCAACCAGGACCATATCGTAATGGTCAAACAATTCAACACTGTCGCCCACAATACGTGTCCCGTTACTTTTAATATTCAATACCAGTTCATACTCAGGATGAAAATGCCATAATCCACCGGTGTCACTTATATATTCAGCAGTAAAACCTCCGGCATTCTTATAGTTAATCTTCTCAAGTTCTGCTATCATTATTACTGAAGATCTTAAATAAGGGGCCCTATCAAATTTACAAATTATTCTTTCAATTTTACGATCAGAACCATTTTTAAAATATTTTCATGGAATTATTTTGATTATGTTATTTTATTATTTAAATTTGTTACCAAGCTCATGCTATTGGTATAAGAGGAGATGAGCAAGGGTTGGGAGTGAAAATCAACAGGATTGTATTGCAGACATTGACTTTCACATCTGGAACCTGAGGAATAGCGCCAGCTAACCATGGTTCCATCCTTTTATCAGACAGTAGACACGGGAATTATCTCATAAATAAAACCCGCTCCCTGATTTTCACAACCGCCCTTCCTCCTCTTATTTTTTTGTATATATATAATCCTGTCTGTCCCATCACATCTACAACTTTGTATCATAAGTAAAAATTTACATTATCTTTATAATTGGGTAAGCAGGGTAATCCTGATTTATATTCTGATATAGTACAATGAAGACGTATATAAAACGAATGGATAAGAATGATCAGCTTATCGTTCTTTTCGCAGGATGGGGAGCTGATGAGAATGTCTTCACTCCATTATGTACAGATGAATTTGATTTTATTCTGTTTTATAACTATTCTGCTGATGAAGCTCTGGTATTACCAGAAATGAAGGTTTACAGGAAAATCACTATAATAGGCTGGTCACTTGGCGTATGGGCAACTGAATACCTTTCTTCGAAAACAGGCATTAAACCCGATCTGACCATTGCCGTAAACGGCACTCCGATACCCGCCGATGACAGATTTGGAATCCCGCTGAAAGTATTTGAAGGCACCCTGGAAAATATTTCAGAGACAAACATGGAAAAATTTTATTTAAGGATGTTCGGCGACAAGAGAACATATATGACTAATGCTGAGCGGATTCCACACAGAACAATAAAATCGCTTCATGATGAACTCAGATGGCTCTACAACAGGATAATGGAACAAACCGAACCGGGCTTCAGATGGGATTATGCTGTTACCAGCGAAAATGACCGTATATTCCCTACACGGAATGTTAAGAGTTACTGGAAAAAAGAAAAGTATACCAGACAGATAATTGTTCCAATGCCCCATTATCTGTTTTTCAAATGGGATTCCTTTGTTGATTTTGTAAGTTTTGTTGAAAAGTCCAGGGAAAAAAGACGTCCTAAAGATGTTGTTATTCAGGCAGATGCAATCAAAGATCTTTGATTAAAATATTGTAGTCAGATTTTGTTTTTAGCTTGTCAAATTTTTCAAGAATCGTAATTACCTTTTCATAATCTTTATTTCTTAATGCTAACTGTTGTTCAATGCCTTTTTTATCAAGCCTTGAAAGCACGAAATTCACAGTCATCTTATTAATATCAAGTGCCGGCTGGTACAACCTCTGTTTCTGTTCATTTTCATGAATAATCGACACAAGATCAGCATTGCCTAGATCCTGGAGAATATCGCGGGCCAGGCGAACAGGTATCTGGAGAGATTTTCCTATTTTTTCGGCACTAACAGGTTTTTCACCGACAGCGAAATTTCTGATGATCATATGCATGATCAGAATTACAAGTGCCCGTTTCTGGAAATAGCTCACATTCAGAGCTTCAGATTCAAATTCATAGCGAGAGATATTCTGGTTGGCAAAGGAGAGTTCAGCTCCAATAAGAACAAGTGTCCAGGTTGTTTGCAGGAAGATGATAAACAAAGGTATAGCAGCAAGACCTCCATAGATGGCACTTAGTTTTGTTATTCCGAATTGAAGATCAAGATAAAGCCACTGCAGACCTTTTAACAACAAACCTGTGATGATCCCTGAAACAAGAGCAGGCAGAAACTTGACCTTTGCGTTTGGCATTACAATAAATAACAGTGTCAGGATAAGCCATGTGAGAAAGAAGGGAGCAAATTTGATAAGAAAACTTATCACCGGCTTAAAAAATGACAGTATCGGTGCCTTTGAAATATAATCAGTTAATTCGGTGCTGATAAACAAAGTGATACTGCTTGAAAGAATGAGTATCACAGGTGCAAAAACCATTATTGTCAGATAATCCGTAAATTTTCTGTGCCATTGTCTGGAAGACGTTATCTGCCATATGTGGTTAAATGAACTTTCTATCTGCTCAAGTAATGAGACCACAGACCAGAACAGTATGATCATTCCTATTCCGGCAATATAGCCTCCTCTTGTTTCCTGTATTGTAAGTCTTGCTCTTGTAAGCAGGGGAGTAAGGATTTCATTGTATGACTGAAAATCTTTTGAATTGGTAATAAGAGCATCCAGGTTCTGATCAAGCCCGAAACCCTTTGCAATGGCAAATGCAATAGCAATAACAGGAATAATTGATAAAAGAGTATAAAATGTAAGGGCTGAAGCCCTTAGTTGAACCTTGTCTTTCAATGAACCGCGGCCAGCTATATATAGGATCCTTAACTGTTTGATTAAAAACGTTTTCTTCCTTGATAATTCTGAGAGCGGGGTGTGCCATATTGCATCATTCCACTTTTTAGCCTGGTTCAGAGCCCATGATACAGGATTAGCCATGGTTTAAGTTTTCATTTTATTAGTAAGATAGAACACAGTTAGTTCCTGATTCAAATATACAAAATAGGAAAGGTGTTTAATAAAAAATATTATTATTTTCACTCAGTATGATTTTAAAACATGAAGATAGAAATATTTGAGTTTATAAGTGGAGCGAAAAAAGCCACTGGTGTTACGGTGATAATAGATGTCTTCAGGGCATTTTCTACAGCCTGCTATGCTTCTGATGCAGGAGCTGTAAGAATAATAGCCACATCAGAAGTGCAGAAAGCATTTGAATTGCGTAATAACTATAAGAATTGTGTGCTTTCGGGTGAAAGTGATGAGAAAAACATTGAAGAATTTGATTTTGGGAACAGTCCCACTGAAATGATCAAGGCTGACCTGAATGGGAAAACAGTGATACAAACCACCACTGCGGGTACCCGTGGATTAATAAACGCGATAAATGCAGATGTATTATTGACCGGGAGTATTATTAATGCCGATGCTGTGACAAGGTATATAAGAGCCATGAACCCGGAAAACGTATCCCTTGTTGCCATGGGATATCGGGGCACTCTCTCTTCTGAAGAGGATATCATCTGTGCAGAAATGATAAAATCAGGTCTCGAAAATAAAGAAACAGATTTTGATAAAAGGATCAGCGACCTGAAGTATGGAGCAGGCAAAAGATTTTTTGACCCCGTAAACCTGAACTTCTCCCCTCCTACTGATTTTTTCCTGTGCACAATGAAAAACAGATTTAGTTTTATTCTCAAGGGCGAAAGAAGACCTGACGGAAATGTTGACCTGATGAGAATTGATCTTTGATCCTCCCAAACAAATACGAATTCAGGGATATAAAAACTTCAATATCCGCATTCGCACTGCCTGATTATTTATTTATAGATCAAGAGATTCAGGGATTATAACCGGGAGTATTCTTCTTCTCCTTCTGTGAATTTCGCGATAAGCGCAGAAGATACATGCTTTATAAAAATGGAACAGCCACATTGGGGGATTTGCAGAATCGATCCGTATTTCCATTCTTTCCCTGAAGCGTACAAGGATTGCGACAAGTATCAGCCTCACCCTGATCAGACGTAATTTGTCATAAAGACGAAGCATCCTAACTGTTGAAATAAAGGTTTTCTTATCAGTAACGCGGTCATATAAAAGGCTGAGATTTTCGAGGCTCTGTTTTGTTTTATGGAGGTATTCCCCGTTTGACTCCAATCCCTCATGAAAAAGTCCATTATCAATATGCAAAATATTTATCCCTGCCTTATTTAGCTGGTAACTGAACAGGGTATCCTCATGGCCATATTGCTTGAGCTCTTCATTAAAGCGTAATTTTGAAAATATTGACCGGTCGATCAGGAAGTTAAAAGAAGAGAAGGAGGCGTGCGGATGTTTATTTCTCTGAGAAGCTTTTCGTTGTTCTCTCTGAATTCCGTATTTCCATCTCAATATTTTGTCAGGGTCGCCGGGAGGACTTTCATGATACAGGATACCCCCGGAGATAACCCTCGCTAATGACATTGTATCTATCCAGTTTTTAAGGTAAGCCTCTGCTGTTGAGGGAATCATGGTATCCGCATCAATAAACAGCAGAAAGTCACCTTTTGCTTCTAGTGCCAGCCTGTTTCTTATTGCAGATCTTCCTATATTCTTCTTTGAACGTATAACCCTTACACCATTGCCTTCAAGCGATTTGTATTTTGAATGGAATTCAGTGGAAGAACCATCATCACCAATAATTATCTCATGAAATTCAGGAAATTTCCCAATACAGCTTTTCATACTGTGTACCAAAGCCACAATATCATAATCACAGACAGGAATAAGTAAGGAAATATTCATTTATACCCAAGAAATTAACTTTTCAAAAATACAACATATTTCTTTATGTTGAAAAATTATGAATTTGGCAGTAAAATTGTAATGACTATTTTTGTCACCATCTTTAACAGCCTTACATTTTTATGAGAAAGAGTATACTTATTTTCATCCTGTTTCTTCTGCCAGTATCAGGTTTCTGTCAGTTAAAGAATAATTACGAAATATCACTGACAATATCCGGTCTCAGGGATTCTTCAGTTTTTCTTGCATATCATTTCGGTGAAAAGCAGTACATTAAGGATACTGTTAAGCTCGACAGCAGAGGTCACGGAATATTTTCAGGTCAGGAAAGCCTTCCGCAGGGAATATATATGATTGTACTGCCCGGCAGGAACTACTTTGAATTTCTTGCTTCAGACGACCAGATTTTTTCTATTACATGCGACTATGATGATTACTTCAATACACTCAGGTTCACCGGTTCGGATGAAAATTCAGAATTCATTGAATACCAGAAAAAGTGGTCATCGCTTCAGCACCAGGGCCAGGCATTATCCAGGAGGATACAAAATAACAGGCAAAACAGTGATTCACTGAAGGTCATTACGGAAAAGAAGAAAAAACTGGAAGAATCGATGAAATCCTATCTCATAAGTATTGTAGAAAAGAACAAGGAAAATTTGCTCTCCGTACTTGTTAAATCAATGCTTCCCGTTGAGGTACCCGAATTTACAGTACCCGAGGGCACCCATAATCCGGATTCCGTCAGATGGGTACTAGGATACAACTATAATAAGGATCATTTTTTTGATAACCTGGATTTTACAGATGAGAGGCTGTTGCGTACACCTTTATTATATGCCCGGCTTGATGCTTTCTTCGGGAATGTTGTGATACAGTCTCCCGACTCAATTAATAAAGCCATTGACAGGGTAATAGCAAAATGTCAGGATAATTATAAAGTATTTCAGTTTGTAGCCGTTTATCTCTTCAACCATTTCCGTGAGAGTAATATAATGGGTCATGATGCAGTTATTGTTAAGCTTGCTGATGATATATATCTCTCAGGAAAAGCTGACTGGATAACCAATGATTTCAGACAGGACCTTGCCAGACAGGTTGAACTTATTAGGAATAACCTGATTGGGATGAAGGCCAAAAACCTTGTAATGGATTCATATAAAGGGGTATTTGTTTCCCTTTATGATATTGATAAGGATTTTACTATTCTCTATTTCTGGG
>Ga0315553_10001709_pt1 | contig 18040 bp, 14 predicted proteins | sample SalMarSW160140MG_FD_203099 | JGI IMG/M metagenome (GOLD analysis project Ga0315553, IMG submission 203099) | Salt marsh sediment microbial communities from the Plum Island Ecosystem LTER, Massachusetts, United States - Salt Marsh Sediment SW1601-40 ... | reverse complement strand
GTGCAGAAGCCGCACTGTAGGCCTCCACATTTGATAAATGCTTCTTGGATGGGATGCAGTTCATCTCCGTTAGCTAATCCTTCAATAGTGGTAATGACTCTGCTATCTGCTTCAACAGCCAGCACCAGACACGAGTTAACCGTTTTGCCATCCATGATAATGGTGCACGCCCCACACTCGCCAAGCCCACAACCCTCTTTTGTTCCAGTTAATCCCAAATGTTCTCTGATAACGTCGAGTAATGTTTCCCAGGGCTGCACACTAAGCTCATGAAGAATACCATTCACTGTCACTTTTATCTGCTTCATCAGGATACCTCCAATTCTTCTATTTCTATTATGGTTGAATTTTACCCTCTACCTAGAATAAGAAATGGCTTGGTTAATTGCTCGCTTAGTTAGAACCTTGACCATCTCTCTTCTGTATTCAGCTGAAGCTCGGTGATCACTAATCGGGCGACACTCCTCAGCAGCACGCCAAGCTGCCCTTTCTATCAGCTCTCCACTCAACTTCTGTCCTCTAACTATGTTCTCTGCTTGCCTTGCCCTAATCGGGGTTGGGGCTACTGCTCCAAGGGCTATCCGTATGTCACTGCAGATTCCGTCGTCGGCTACCACTACCACCGCTACACCAACCATAGCTAGATCCATAGATCTCCTCGGTGTAAGCTTTAGATATCTCCCTCTGCTATGCGGTGGCAAGTTAGACACCTGAATCTCTTGCAGGATCTCTTCATCGGTAAGACAGGTCTCGTTTGGCCCGGTGAAAAAATCTTCAATATTAACGATTCTCTCCCCTCTTTGGTTAACGAGCCTTAACCTTGCCTCTAGGGTAAGCAATGCTGGTGCAGTATCAGCCGAAGGAACAGCATTACAAATGTTGCCAGCTATGGTGCCTCTATTTCGCACTTGGGGAGAAGCCATACTCTCAGCAGCGTGGAATAGTACGCTGAATTTTTCTTGGATTATTGGTGAGGTTTCCACGGCATGGATTGTAGCCAGAGCGCCAAGGCTTAGCCCACTACTGTCATCGTATTCGATGTAATCTAAATCCCGTATGCCTTTTAGATCGATTATGTACTCTGGTGCCTTAATTTCCCTCCTTTTCAGTTTGGGCAAAACATCAGTGCCCCCGGCAATTACCTTTGCCCTGCCCTTATATTGGGAAAGCGAAGACAAGGCTTCGTCGATTGTCTTCGGTGCTAGGTAGTTAAACTTTGGCAGCTTTCGGTAAAATGTTACCACTACTGTCCCTCCGCAACAGTTTAGTTTTCCCAATAATTCGAGCTTGTGGATTATACTATACTATCCACACGCCACCAAGCAGGTGTGGTGGCCGATCACATAGGTAACACTGGGCTACGAATTTTGGCGATTTCTCTTTCAATATACTCTACAGGAGCAAGATAGGCAAGAGATTGGTGTGGGCGGTGTGGATTAAACTCAATAAGCCAGGAAGGCCAGCTTGCACATTCTGACGAATTGTGCAGTTTTTTAGTTGCTTTTAAGCGCTAGAGGTCCTTTTCCTAGCCATGGGACAAGAGAGTTAACGATCTAACTAAGAGCTGGCTTTAGCAGCTCTGTGTGCTAGTTTATATACTGTTTCATGGCTCGCTGTATTTTCCATATTGATTTGGATGCCTTCTTCGTTTCTGTGGAGTAGGTGCTTAACCCAGAGCTGAAGGGGAAGCCGGTAATCGTGGGCGGAGACCCGGAGCGCCGCGGGTTAGCCTCAAATGCCAGAGAGGGGTGCTTTTGGAGAGAGGGGTCTTTGAGAGAAGGGTGAAGGAATTTGTCTTCCGAAGTGACTGACTAACCAGCCCCGCGCCAATAAAAAGCACTATCCAGCGTCCAGCCGAGTCCTATATTCATACTTTTACTTGTCTGTCTTAGCGCTCTTAAAATTAGACTTCTTAATGACAATCGCTTTTTCTTCAGTGTCAAAATATAGGTCAATAGTATCGCCTTCCTGAACTCGAAGATTTTCTAACAGATTATGATTCAGGCTCACACGTTTTAACTTTTGTACTACACGACTTCCAAATGATACTCTAGGCATATCACCCACCCTAAATTATATTAATTCGATATTTTAGACCTAACCTTTTCATCATTATCTCACTCTTCTTATTTCGTCCATATTTTTTCCGGGATTTCCCATATCAACTCGGGATGGCGACATAACCGGCTCCATCGCTGTCGGCACAGAGTAATAGTTTAGTTTTCCCAAACTCTTCGCCCATAGTAGATTACCCCTCACACTATCAAGCTCTTTCTTAACAGCCTTATATATTGTTGGTTCGTATATGATATTATAGCGTATAAATCTTTAAATCCTGTTAAGATTTGCTAGATGTCGCAGATTTTCGACACATTTTTCTGATTTTCCTACAATTTCATCCACATTCGGTTAAAAAGTCAGTAGATTGGGTATAGCGGCACCCAGGACATACTGTGGAGTTAAGGGGTCACAATCCGCTGAAAAGTTGGCTTTGTCAGCTCTGTGTGCTAGTTTATATACTATCTTATGGCTCGCTGTATCTTCCATATTGATCTGGATGCCTTCTTTGTTTCTGTGGAGCAGGTGCTTAACCCGGAGCTGAAGGGAAAGCCGGTAATCGTGGGCGGAGACCCTGAGCGCCGCGGCGTGGTTGCCTCTGCTTCCTATGAAGCGCGACCTTTCGGCATCCACGCCGGTATGCCGTCATCCAAGGCACGCCGACTTTGTCCCCAGGCAATCTTCATACGGTCTCACTTCTCCCTCTACAAAGATGCTTCAGCTAAGTTTATGAAGATTCTAGGCGATTTTTCTCCCCACATCGAGCCTTTAGGATTTGAAGAGGCCTATCTTGATGTCACCGGATGCGAAGAACCTTACAGCTCTCCTCAGAAGCTTGCGCTGGCGATAAAAGAAAGGATAAATAAGGAACTCGAGATTACAGCTTCAGTGGGTATCGCTACCTGCAAGGTAGTGGCTAAGATCGCCTCCGACCTATGTAAGCCCGATGGGTTGCTGGAGATAGCCCCGGGGGAAGAACAGGCTTTCCTCAATCCACTCCCCGTAGCTAAATTACCCGGGGTGGGCAAGAAAACGGAGCAGGCATTAAAAGATATGGGTGTAACCACAACAGGAGAATTAGCCAGCCTCCCTCTGGATACGATAAAAAGACAGTTCGGAGCAACCGGAGCGGTGCTTCATAGCTATGCCAGGGGAATAGATGACCGTGAGGTAGAAGCACCGGGCGAAGCTAAATCCATTAGCCAGCAGCTCACCTTTGCCCGAGACACTCTGGACCGCAATTTTCTTGAGGCTAACCTCCACAGTTTATGCCAGGAGGTTTGCCAGGATTTGCGGAGCCAAAATAAAAGGGCAAAATGTGTAGCCATAAGACTGAGGTACGCCGACTTTAAGACGATCACCCGCCAGGTCATCTTAAGAGAAGCTAGCAACGTTACCCAGGTTATCTTTGCCACAGCTCAGCAGTTGCTGAGTAAAGCTCTGGCACAACAAGAAAAACCAGTACGACTTATAGGTATTAGAATATCAAGCCTGGTTGGCGAGGGGAAACAACTCCCTATGTTCGATTCCGGGACGGAAAAGCCGGAGCACCTGGATAAAGCTATAGACAAAATTCGAAGGAAATACGGCTCAACGGCGATAAAAACAGGCAACGGCATTTCTACTGATACCAATTAGGAGAACAGGAAAGCCTAAAATTAGTAGTCAGTAGTCAGCGGTCTTATAATGGCGGAGAGGGCTTGTTTTGGGCTTACAATACGAAGTATAATTGAATACCTTTACCTGGAGTAGAAAGGAGAAGCATGGCGGATTATGCCTTTTTCCACAAGCAATTTGTGCCATTGCCCGAAGCCAAAATCGGAATCCTGACCCATGCCCTCCACTACGGCACCGCTTGCTTCGAGGGCATCCGCGGTAACTGGGATAGCGAGAAGGAAAGATTTTGCCTTTTTAGAATCCAGGACCACTATAAGCGCATGCTGGAGGGCTGCCGCATCCTGAAAATAAATCCCCCCTACTCCGTTGATGAGCTTTGCCAACTGACCAGGGAGCTTTTGGAGAAAAGTGGCTACCGGGAAGACGTATACATCCGTCCTTTAGCCTATAAAAGTTCCGAAGCTGTAGGAGTCCGTCTCCACAACCTGGAGGATGACTTCTTTATCGTCGTAACCACACTACCTACTTACCTCGATATCGATAACGGTGTTCGTTGCTGCACCTCATCGTGGCGTCGCGTGGATGATACCATGATTCCACCTCGAGGCAAGATTTGTGGCATTTATGTAAATAGCGCTCTGGCTAAAACCGAGGCCCAGGAAGGTGGCTTTGATGAAGCAATATTGCTAACTCAGGATGGACACGTCTGCGAGGGCAGTGGTGAGAATATCTTTCTCGTTTTAGGAGGGAAACTGATAACTCCTCCGCCATCCGATAACATCCTCGTAGGCATCACCAGGGACACGGTCATGAAATTAGCTAAAAATGAATTAGGTATAGATACAATTGAGAGGCAAGTTGACAGAAGCGAACTTTATGTGGCTGAAGAATGTTTCTTTACCGGGACGGCAGCTAACGTAGCGCCCGTATTGGAAATCGACCATCGCCCTATAGGCACGGGCCAGATTGGCAAAAGGACCGCCGAATTACAAAAGCTCTTCGCCTCAGTGATACTGGGAAGAAATCCTAAATACTCTGACTGGTATTACCTGGTTTCCCCTAAAGCCGCAATGGCATAACCAGGTTTATTAACCGGGAGTTACCCAGGGATCCACGCTTAAAGCCTTAAGCAGGTAAAGCAGGCGGCAACTCTGCTCCAAGGCAACAGTATAGCAATAGGCTTCCTCCAACAACTGGCTGACGGCAAATGTTCCGTGACCCCGCACTAAAACCACCTTATACTCGCTTAGTAGCCTGGCTATCTCCCCGGCAAGTTCTCCCGTCTTCGCCCCCATCTCTGTACCTACGATAGGCACCCTGGACAATAAAGCCTGCCCCTCTATATCGCAAGGCACAATCTCTTTTTCCATGAAGGACAAGGCAACAGCGTAAGGCGGATGAGCGTGAACCACTGCCAATGCCGAAGTGTTTTGATAGATACAGCGATGAACTTCCAGCTCAATCGAAGCCAGGGGCGTAGCCCGATTGTTCTTATTTATCCCCGTCTCCACCAAATCTCCTTCCTGAATGGAGCCCAAAGTACTGCCCCGATGGGTAATAACCAGATGCTCGCCTAGCTTGACGCTAAGATTACCTCCCTGGGAAGAAACCAATCCTTGAGTAAAGAGAGCTTGCCCTACCGCTTGAAATTGGGACAACATTTTCAACACCTATGATATACGCCGTATCACAGCCACCACCCTCCCCTGAACCTCGACATTATCTAGAGTAGTATAAATGGGTTTCATCTGACTATTCGCTGGCTCCAGGCGGATGCGATTTGGCTCAGCGAAAAATCTCTTAAGCGTGACTTCCTGCTCTCCCTTAAGCCAGACCGCCACCATATCGCCATTCTCGGCACTGTTCCCATAGTCCATTAAAACTATGTCCCCGTCTCCTATCAAAGCATCCAGCATGGAATCTCCTCTTACTCGAAGGGCATAAATATCTTGCTTGCCGCGAACTAACTCCTCACTGACTTCCACTCCCTCACTGGGAATAATATTGCCTGTGTCAGGCACAGGAATAGGTTCACCCGCAGCTATTACTCCCACTATAGGAATATAAACAAGCTCCCCTCCTTTTTTCTGTGGGGCTAAGAACTTAATTCCCCGAGATATGTCACTGCGGCGGCGAATATATCCTGCTTGTTCTAATTTATTCAGGTTATAAGCTACCACCGAGGTGGAGCTTATGCCACATCCGGCGGCAATATCTCTAATAGTAGGAGGATAACCTTTATCACGCAAAAATTCGGTGACAAAGTTGATAATTCGTTCCTGCTTCGGCGAAAGCGACTTAACGGCCATCGGTTACCAGTTGACTACTTCTTATTTAGCTTCTTTATTAAGCGAGACTTAAGTCTGGCGCCTTTATTTCTATGAATAATCCCTTTGCTCACTGCTTTATCTATACTACTTATGGCCTGCGTTGTTTTCTGATGTGCCGATTCTTCCCCGGCATCAATTGAACTTTTCGCTTTAACTAAATATGTCTTAACACTACTGCGCACTAAGCGATTCCGTAACCGTTTTCTCTCTGCTGTCCTGGCTACCTTGTTACTCGACTTACTAGCTGACACTTATTTCCCCCTTTCTCGTTACACTTACTACGTTCCATACTGAATAAATTCTAGACATTATTTTGCTTAGCTGAGCAGCACTTTTCACCTCTAAGGTAAAATACAATGTGACCCCATCATCACGGTGGTTGCCCATGCTTGCCTCGCTAAGGTTTACCCCTTCCTCGGCTATAATAGCACTAAGATCCCGAATAAGGCCAACTCTATCCCAAGCATCAACCTGTACCATCACGGGGTAAACCTGCGCCACATCACCCCACTCGACCTTGACCAACCTTTCTTTCTCCTCTTCATGGATAATATTAGGGCAATCCCGCCTGTGCACAGTGATACCCCGGCCTTGAGTAATATACCCAATAATCTTTTCCCCAGGCAAGGGATGACAGCAATTAGCCAAACGGGTAAGCAGGTCCCCCACACCCAAGACGTTAATACTCACGGGGCTGACCTTCCGCGGAGGCAGAACCTCAATCCCTTCTTCAGCTGGCTCCAAATCCCCGCTTAATTTAAGCATTATTTGAGAAGAATTGATGCTGCCGCTGCCCAGGGCGGCAAAAAGGTCATCTGCGTTGTCATAGTCAAGTAAACGCGCTACCTTGTCAACACTGGGCAAACCGATGCCCAACTTCTTAAGCTCCTTATCCCAAATTTGCTTGCCAGTTTCAATAGATTGACTTCGCTCTTGCTTGTTAAACCATTGCCGAACCTTGCTTCGCGCGTGAGACGTCTTAAGATAACCGAGCTCGGGATTAAGCCAGTCCAGACTCGGGCCTTTATCTCCCTTGCTGGTCATAATCTCCACCACATCGCCATTCTTAAGAGTATAATTAAAGGGTTCAAGCCTCCCATTCACTTTCGCTCCAATGCATTTATAGCCCAAGTTCGTATGAATTCGAAAGGCGAAATCTAGAGGGGTAGCGCCCCTGGGCAACTCCTTTATCTCCCCCTTGGGGGTATAGACAAACACTCGATCCACAAGAACATCGGTTTTAATAGATTCCAGAAACTCTTCACTATCAAGCTCCTCCCGCCAATCACCAATCTGCTGCAGCCAGGCTATTTCATCATTAAACCGCTCACCTACTTTGCCTTCCTTATAGAGCCAGTGAGCAGCCACTCCATATTCGTTGACCCAATGCATATCATGGGTCCGAATTTGTATTTCTAGCGGTCTTGTACCTCGACACATTACCGTAGTATGCAAAGCTTGATAGCCATTATCCTTGGGATTAGCAATAAAATCGTCGAATTCTTCAGGAATAGGACGCCAAAGATTATGAAGTACACCTAATGCCTTATAACAATCTGAAACCGAGTCCACCAACACACGTAAGGCGAAAAGGTCATGGATATCCCCAAAATTCTTACCCCGTGCATCATACTTGCCCATCTTTTGATATATGCTGTAAATATGCTTTGGCCGGCCGGAAACCTTAGCTTTTATACCTGCCTTATCCAATTCCTGGCATAGCATCTGACTAACCTCAGTGATAAAGCCTTCCCTCTCGGCTCGCTTTCCCGCTACCAAATGAGCAATCCGATGGTACACCCGTGGCTTCAGGTAGCGAAAGGCTAAATCCTCTAATTGCCATTTCGCCTCCCTCATGCCTAGACGGTGCGCCAGGGGAGCATATATATCCAGGGTCTCTTGAGCGATAGTACGCCGTTTCTCTGCGGGTAAACCACCCAGTGTCCGCATGTTATGTAACCTGTCTGCCAATTTGATAAGAACCACCCGCAGGTCTTCAGCCGTAGCCAGGAGCATTTTGCGTAAGTTTCCCGCCTGAACGTTCGACTTTGTTTCCTTCGTTCGAGCTCGACTTGTAAGCTTGTCCAGCTTCGTAACCCCATCGACAAGTTTAACTACCTGTGGGCCAAAGGCAGCCTCGATCTCGTTTAATGATACGCCACAATCCTCGGGGACATCATGCAACAAGGCAGCAGCTAAGGTTTCAGCATCAAGGTGAAACTCAGCCAAAATCATAGCTGTAGTTAAAGGATGTTCTAAATAAGGCTCTCCTGTTTTACGCACCTGCCCCTGGTGAGCTTTCGCAGCGAATTCGCAAGCTGCTGTAACCAACGCTACCTTATCATCAGGCAGGTAAGCGCTAGCCTGTTTTATAAGCGCATCAACGTCCATCTAATTCATAATACTGCAATAGCAACAGTAACGCAAATTAATAAATATGGTAAACTACCAGACAGACAAGGAGGATTTCTTTGCACAAAGCACCTCGGGGGACGTTCGACATCCTGCCACAAGAGTACGCCTACTGGAAATACGTAGAGGAAAAGGCTACTTCCTTATGCCAGCTCTATGGTTACCAACCATTGAGCACGCCGATATTCGAAGATGCCCAGCTTTTCACCAAAACTGTGGCCGGGGGGACAGATATCGTCGACAAGGAAATGTATATCTTCGAAGATAAAAGTGGGCAGGAATTAGCTCTAAGGGCAGAGGTAACAGCGCCGGTTTGCCGAGCTTATATAGAGCATGGACTATTTAACTTAGTTCAACCCGTGAAGCTTTATTACATTGGACCGGCCTTCAGGTATGAGCGCCCCCAATCTGGGAGATACCGCCAGCATCACCAATTTGGCTTCGAGGCTTTAGGGGAGGCCGACCCCACCCTCGATGCTGAAGTAATCGAAATGACACAGCAATTCTTTTATTCCCTGGGGCTCTCTCAATTTTCTATTCAACTCAATAGCATTGGCTGTAAGCTTTGTCGACCTGGGTATTTAGAAGTATTGAGGCAGTATTATTCAAGTTATACAGACCGTCTTTGCGCCGACTGCAAAACCAGGCTGGTCAAGAACCCTCTACGCTTGCTTGATTGCAAGAACGCTTCCTGCCAGGAGATAGCCAAAACCGCACCGAAAATTACCGATTATCTATGCCATGAATGCCAACTCCACTTTCAAAGCGTTCAAAAATATTTAGGGGCAATGAACATCCCCTTTCAATTGAATCATAGATTGGTCCGTGGCCTGGATTATTACACCAGGACGGTGTTCGAGGTTGAACCTCGAGCGAAAGGGGGGCAAAGCGCGCTTGGCGGAGGTGGTCGCTATGATAACCTCATCGAAGAATTAGGAGGAAAACCAACTCCCGCGGTGGGCTTTGCGGCCGGGCTGGAAAGAATAATATTGAATCTAAAGCAACACAAAATAGATATCCCGGCATTACCCAAGCCTGATGCTTTTATCGCCCACCTGGGGGAAGAAGCCAAGATTGAGGTGATGAAGATTGCGTCGGAGCTACGTAAAACTGGCATTTCTGTTATCACAGCTACGGGTGATAAGAGCCTGAAGGGTCAGATGAGACAGGCTAATTCCTCGGGCATTGCCTACGCCCTTATCCTCGGCGAACAAGAGATCAGCAAGCGAAATGTGATGTTGCGGGACATGAGAAGTGGAGAACAGAAAACCATTCCTTTAGCTGAAATAGCCAGCAGACTTTTAAACGAAGTTAAACAGCCTTAAGAAGTATAAGCAGGCAGCACATTAGAGATTTCGAGAGTATCCTCAGCAAGTGAATCTATTTCACCGTTCCCATTTGATGTACCCCCCATTTGCCCCCTTGTTCCGCAGCAATAAACATGCTTGCCCCAAATATGGTATAATAGATATGCGCGTAAGAACTCCGCTTCTCGGGAGGCCGAGATTTATCCAAGAGGATTTTCTGGGCCCTATGAAAATGGCGAACCAAATACTCGATGGGGCAGCGAATGGCGCTCATACTTTTGATTTGGTTTGGTAGAAATGTGTGAATTTCCTCGCAATCATGTGCGTTTTCCCGACCACCAAATGAGAACGTGAATTAACTATGTCTGAAGACCTGAACCGAGAATATACCGCCAAAGATATCCAAATTTTAGATGAAATCAAAGCCGTACGCTTACGCCCAGGAATGTATATTGGCGGCACCGATCGACACGGATTACACCAACTCCTCTACGAGATAGTGTATAACAGCATAGACGAAGCCATGGCTGGCCACTGTGACCAAATTGAAGTAACAATCCATGAAGATAATAGCGTCACTGTAACCGATAATGGACGAGGTATCCCTACAGAAACTATCCCGGGACAAGATATCACAGCCCTGGAAGCAGTCATGACTCGCCTGCACGCCGGAGCCAAGTTTAGCAATTATGTCTATGGTGTATCCAGTGGTCTCCACGGCGTTGGTGCTTCGGTGGTAAATGCCTTATCCTCCTGGCTTAAAGCTGAGGTTAAACGCCAGGGAAAAATCTACCGCCACGAATATCGCCAGGGGATTCCCCAAGGCGACATAGAAATTGCTGGCGACGCCCAGGATACAGGCACTTCAATTACTTACCTTGCTGATAAGGAAATTTTCGAGAGCATTGACTATGATTTCGACCTGGCCTGCCAGCGATTAAAGGAACTAGCCTACCTGAATAAAGGAGTAGAAATAGCTATTAAAGACGAAGGAGACAATCAAGAGAAAGCGTTCTACTTCGATGGGGGAATAGCTAGTTTCATTCGCCGCTTGAATAGAAATAGGGCAGTTATCCACCCCTACCCCATTTATATCTCAACCATGATAAATAGCACTATAATTGAAGTAGCTCTGCAATATAACGATAGCTTCACAGAATCCACTCTCTCCTTCGCCAACTGCGTCAATACTAGAGACGGAGGTAGCCACCTTACCGGCTTTCGTTCAGCATTAACCCGAGTTTTTAATGATTACGCCCGGAATAATAAACTCTTAAAGGATACCGACCCCAACTTAACCGGGGAAGATGTGCGCGAAGGGGCAGTGGCCGTCATCAGTGTAAAGCTGCCACAACCCCAATTTGAGGGGCAAACTAAGGCAAGGTTGGGAAATCCCGAAGTAAAAAGTCAGGTTGAATCTGCTGTCGCAAATAGCCTGTCCCTGTACCTCGAGCAACACCCCAACGAGGCAAGGGCCATTATAGAGAAGTGTCTCACCTCCGCCAAAGCCAGAGAGGCAGCGCGCAAAGCTCGCGACCTCGTTTTAAAGAGGACTGGATTCGAAACATCAACTCTACCAGGGAAGCTAGCCGATTGTTCCGAGAAAGAGCCAGCCAAATGCGAGATTTACCTGGTTGAAGGTGACTCAGCCGGCGGCTCAGCTAAACAAGGACGAGACCGCCGTTTTCAAGCCATTCTCCCTCTCAGAGGCAAAATACTAAATGTAGAAAAGGCTGCCAAAGATAAGATTCTAGAACATGCAGAGCTAAGAGCCATCGTCACAGCGTTAAAAGCAAGTGCTGACGAACAATTTGATAGCTCTAAACTTCGCTACCACAGAATAATCATCATGACCGATGCCGATGTTGACGGCTCACATATTCGTACTTTGCTACTCACCTTCTTTTACCGCCATATGACAGAGCTGGTTAACCAGGGCTATCTCTACATTGCTCAACCACCCCTTTATCGCATCAAATCTGGCAAACAGGAGTTCTGGCTTTACTCTGACCAGGAAAAGGAAGAAAGGCTTAAAGAACTAAGAGAAGGCAAAATAGATATTCAGAGATATAAAGGGCTGGGGGAGATGACTCCCGTACAACTATGGGAGACAACCATGAACCCCGCTAACAGGACCCTGCTCAAAGTAGAGGTAGAGGATGCCATAGCCGCTGACCAGGCTTTTCATATGTTAATGGGTGACGAAGTTCCGCCTCGCAAAAGATTCATCCAGGCCCACGCTCAAAGTGTGAGAAACCTCGATATTTAGCCGTTGGGCTTCCCAGACCGAGGGGATGTGTGATATGGGGAGAATTAGCCAGGGAATCTTGATAATGGTACAGCCGAACTAACACATGCGGCGGCTAAAGCGCGGCGCTATCTCGCAGATGTCGGATATATCTTTTGTTCTGTTATATATTTTTCTACCTCAGCGGGCACCAGGTAACGAATGGGCAGCCCCTGAACTATACGCTCGCGAATTCCTGAGGAGCTAATCCCGATTATTGGCATATCAAGCTGAATAACCTTGTCCAGCAGCCCTGGTATCGATGTGTCTAAGTGCTTCAAATCTTTTGAGCCTAATCTGGGGGCAACCACCAGCCGGCATAATTGGACTAATTTCTTCGGTTCCTTCCACGAAGGCAGCCCGGCTAAGGTATCACGCCCAAGGATGAAGAAGAAACTTGCTTCACTGCCTAGCTGCTTTCGCAGCGTTGTCAGGGTATCCACGGTATAAGAGAGACCGGGGCGCTCTACTTCGAGAGTACAAAGCTTAAAATGAGGGTTGTCAGCTATAGCACGGCGCACCATCTCTACCCGCTTGTCTGCCGGGGTAATGTTGTGGTCTAGCTTGAGCCAGGGCTGCCCGGCAGGCACGAAAAAAACCTCGCTAAATCCTAACCTTATTCTTGCTTCCTCAGCGACAACCAGGTGACCTATATGGATAGGGTCGAATGTACCGCCAAGAACGCCTATATCCACTTTTTTATTTTCTCGGTTTGGGACGGAATACCCTTATTTGTGCCTGTGAATTTATTTCCTCATCCTGGCTTGCCTGGTCTACCATTTCCATGGCTTTCCTCACCAATTCTAACACAGCCTGGCCGCTAACTGCAGAGATGTAAAAGACAGGCACCCCAAGCCCCGATAAAATCGGGGCAAAGAGCTGCTTCACTTCAGGCAAACGAGCTTGAACCTCAGGCAAATCTATCTTATTTATCGCCACGATTTTTGGCTTGTGTGCTAAGCCTTTGTATAAGGCTATCTCTTTATCCAGTGTGCTGAGGTCATCAAGGACGGTCGGCGAACTGCCATCCAATAAGTAAAGCAGCAGCCTGGTTCTTTCCGCATGGCGCAAAAACTCATTTCCCAATCCTTTGCCAAGATGAGCGCCTTCAACAAGGCCGGGAATCTCGGCAACGATAAAGTCTCTCCTATCGTCTGGCAGAACTCCTAAAATTGGCTGGCGAGTGGTAAAGGGATAATCGGCAATTTCGGGTTTGGCTCTCGATATCGCAGATAATAAAGTGGATTTCCCCGAGTTTGGATGACCCAAAATACAGATATCGGTAATGAGTTTTACCTCGAGAACAATATCCCGCTCTTTTCCTGATGCACCCTTGCTAGCTATCTCAGGAGCTTGATTCACCGCTGTAGCGAAACGAGCATTACCCAGCCCTCCCCGGCCCCCCTTAGCCACCAAAACCTTTTGCCCAAGGGTACTCAAGTCTGCCAGAAGTATCTCTTCCCCCGAATCAGATTTAGCAAAAACCATTGTGCCTACGGGCACTGAAATAGCTAAATCCTCCCCTCTCTTGCCGCGCTTCCGCCAACTGCTTCCTCGACGACCGTTTCCCGCTACAAATTCCTTCTTCCTCCTCATTAAGCCCAGATCAACTATGTTGGAACTAGCCACAACAACCCCATCACCACCATCACCACCATCACCACCATCTGGACCACCAAAAGGAACATACTTCTCTCTCCGAAAGCTGACACAGCCATCCCCACCACACCCACCCTTAACCATAATCTCTCTTCTGTATACCATAAGTTAATAACCTAACATAAGTCTAATTATATTAATATATAATACTAATTATTATAAGCAATATTATTGTGGGGGGGATTGAATAGTGGGGGTAATCAGAGCCCAAAAGGCGGCGTGAGTGGGATAAACAACAATTTATCCACAAATTATCAGTAATTCTGCACAGTTTGGTATACCTCTATACAGCCTGGTATACTTTGCTATAACCTTTTTGTGAATTAATTTTCTCTTTGATTTCCGCAATTTGGTTAGCAAGGTTAGGATTAATGCTCAATTCGCCAGCTATTTTTTCGTAGCCATGAAGAATTGTGGCATGGTTTCTGCCACCTAATTCTTTGCCGATTTCGGTTAGAGAACGGTTGTATCCTTCGCGTATAAGATAGATGGCCACGTGTCGTGCCAGGGTGGTTTTTCTGTCTTTCCTTTTGGAAATTAGCTCTTCAGTTGAAAGATTGAAATGGTCCGCTACCGTCCGTAAGAGCAACTTTATGTCCTGTTTACGGGGCGTGCTTGTTAATAACTTGTTGATTGTTTCGGGAGTGAGCTTGGTTCCACTTAATTTCGCCTGGGCAGTGAGATATACCAAAGCACCTTCAAGCTGTCGGACATTCTCGCGCACTTTCTCCGCTATAATGTGCAGCACCCCTTCTAGGTCTGAGGCTGTCGTTGTGTCTGCTTTAGCCCGTAAGATATTGAGCCGTGTTTCAAAGTCGGGTGGTTGTATGTCAATGACAAGGCCCCCTTCAAGGCGTGATTTTAGCTTGCTGCTAAGTGGCTGCATGTCTTGGGGAGCACAGTCAGCGGTGATGACAATTTGACGGTTATTGCTGTACAACTCGTTGAAGGTGTGGAAGAAACATTGTAAGGTTTGTTTCTTGTTGATCAGGAAGTGAACATCGTCGAATAGAAAGATATGGATACTTCTGAATTTGCTGCGGAACTTGTCAACTTGGTTTTCTCTCGCTGCTAATACAAATTCATTGGCAAATTGTTCAGCGGTGATATAGACCGCTTGCAGCCCATTGTTTGTCGTTAACTGCCCGATAGCGTGTAGTAAATGAGTCTTACCTTGCCCGGTGCTGCTGTGAATGAAAAGAGGGTTATAACTGCTTCCTGGATTTTCAGCTACTTCTACAGCGGCAGCATAAGCTAAACGGCTAGAATCGCTGACAACAAAGTTATCGAAGGTATACCTTGGATTGAATCTATACTGTTTAGCTTTGCTGCTTGTCCCGCCATCGGTTTGCTTGGCCAAAGGGCTAGCCCCGACAAGTCGGGGTTGTTCGCGATTGTGGACCACGAATTGCACGTCGACATCCTTACCCATAATATCAACTAAGGTCTTCCTTACCAGAGGATAAAGGCGTTTGGATAGCCATTCAGCGATGAAAACGTTAGGGACACTGACAACAAAGGTATTATCCTGGCAGCTTAGACCATGGCTATCGCTAAGCCAGGTAGTATAATTTGCCTTGCTGACCTGAATTTGAAGCTTGCCTAGGGCTCTCTCCCAAATCTCTTTCGCTGGTTCCAATCTATCCCCATTCCCAACAATGCTCAACCACAAAGATAGCTGAAAAGAGTAGTAAGGTGCGGTTAAGAATTTAAGAGCTTACTAGTTATAGAATATCAGGTTTTCTCAAACCTTCGCTAGGCAATGTTTGACATAATTAAAAAATTAATTAAAAATAGTTTAGCTATGAAAGTGCGCACCGTTTTTATGGGCACTCCACAATTTGCTGTGACCATATTGGAATCTTTGCTCCAGGGTTCCTGCCAGGTGCTTGCTGTGTATACTCAACCCGATAAGCCGGCCGGCAGGGGGCGCCCGGTTGTTTTCCCTCCAGTGAAAAAGCTGGCTCTGGAGCGACAAATACCGGTTATTCAATCCGAGACTTTTAAATCAAGCGAGGTGGTGGAGAAGCTGGCCAGCCTTCAGCCCGAGTTGATAATTGTGGCAGCCTTCGGTGCTATTCTTCCCCCAGAAGTGCTTTCCTTGCCTAAATTTGCCTGTCTTAACGTTCATCCTTCATTATTGCCAAGGCACCGAGGTCCGTCTCCGGTCGCTAATACCATTCTCTGCGGAGATGAACTTACTGGTGTCACCATAATGTTAATGGATGCTGGAATGGATACCGGGCCGATTTTAGCCCAGGAGAAAGCGGGGATTTCCTTTATGAATACCACCGGCTCGCTTAGCTCCAAGCTGGCTGATGTGGGAGCCAAGCTTTTGCTGGAGACCTTGCCCAAATGGCTTGAGGGCAAACTCAGCCCACAGGCTCAAGATGAGTCTCAGGCTACTTATAGTAAGTTGATAACTAGTAAAGATGCCGAGATTGATTGGCACCTTTCCGCGGTCGAGCTCTGGCGGAGGGTAAGGGCGTACAATCCCTGGCCAAGCTGCTATACTTGGTATCGGGGGAAACGGCTAAAAATCCATAAAGCTATTCCTTTTGGCGATGTAGCAGCGGGGGAGATGGGGGGGGTAATCGCCTTGGCAGAGCCGCCTGGGGTTGGGGTGGTAACGAAGCAAGGTATTTTAGGGCTTTGCCAGGTTCAGTTAGAAGGCAGGCGCGAAATGTCGGTAGATGATTTTGCCCGTGGGAAAAGAGATTTTATTGGTTGCGTTCTGGGGCGGGGGTAGCTTCTCTTGCCAGCATTATTCTGAAAACCTCTTTTCCACATCAGCCGGTGGAATGCCGTTTTCATCCCAGCCGCGCTTCTGATAGTACAGTGAAAGAAGCTTCTGGAAATCTTCCCGTCCGATCACCTTACCCGCGTTTGGACCCGTAAGAGGAGGATTAGCCCAAACCTTGTAGGGAAGCGTGTCATCTTTGCGGCTCATACCGAGGCGGGCATTTGTCAGTCTTGTCAGGTCGTATATGTCATTCGAGAGTCCTAGAAGCTCCTCAAGGGACGTTTCGTTTCCAGTCACATATTTGTAGAAGTTCGCATAGTGCCGCTCGCTCAGTCCGAGTTCAATCCAAGGCAACCGGCAAACACCGAGCATGTCAAACAACGGGCGCACTTTCTGGTGATATATCACGGTGTCAACCTTCTCGTCGTTAGTCCAGTTCTGACCCTCTTCCATTTCCTTGGCAATGGTCCAGGCCCGTGTGTGATGTGCGCCTATGTCCGAGGTAGCATAGGCCAGACCCATGGAAATGCTGGCGCGGCTGTCATAGGCCGACTGCTCAAGGCCCTTGACCTGGAGGATAATTTTGTCCATTTCGGGCCAGTTCTCGATAATACGGTGAGAGCCATCAGCAAGAATGTCACCGATGCCCTGTCGGTGAGCGATTTTTTGTATCAGTTCCAAGATGGCATCCTCATCTCCCCAAGCAATCTCCCTGCCATCGAGGTCGCTGAGCGACAAAATCCCCTTTTCGTACCCCTCTATTGTAGCCCCCACGATGCTACCTGTGGAAATTGTATCTATACCCAGTTCATCGCACAGCCGGGTTGCGGAAAGTATCGCAGCGAAGTTGTCAATCCCCAAGTTCGGCCCCAGCATCGCACAGGTTTCATATTCTGGCCCCTCGACCACCGTGCCCGCATATTTCCCGCTCTTAACGAGGCAAATATTGCCGCAACACATGGGACAGGAAAAGCATGCACTATCACCTATCTTATAGCGATTTACCATCGTTGTGCCGTTAACTTGGTCGTGCTTGGCAAAAACGCTATCCTTGAAATTGTATGTAGGCAGAATACCCTTCTCATTGGCATAATCTATGACATTCATCAGGCCTTCTTGCTGCCACAGTTTGAAATACTTGTGTTCCTCCATATATTTGAAAGCCTGTTCAGCCTCCGCCATTAGCCCGGCCACATCATAGACGGGAAGATCCATGTGCCCCCGAACAACAATTGCCTTGAGGTTCTTGGCCCCCATGATTGCACCCATCCCGGCCCTGCCGGCATTGCGGCTCCAGTCGGTGTTGACACAGGCGAACCTGACCATGTTCTCGCCTCCAATGCCTATCGTAGCAACATGGACAGCGTGGGTGCCCAGTCGCTCTTTAATCATTCCTTCGGCTTCCAGACAGCTTTTTCCTTTCAGTTCGGGCATGGGAAGGATTGTCGTTTCACCATTGTCGATGAAAAGAACAGATAGTTCCGGCGCCTTGCCGGTAATGGAGAGAATATCAGTTCCCGTTTGTCGGAGCTCGATACCGAAGCCACCACCCATGGAAGAATCACCGTAGAGCCCGGTAGCTGGTGAGATGGCGACAAAGGAGTTCTTTCCCGATGAGGGCAGGTAA
>Ga0315553_10001708_pt1 | contig 18044 bp, 15 predicted proteins | sample SalMarSW160140MG_FD_203099 | JGI IMG/M metagenome (GOLD analysis project Ga0315553, IMG submission 203099) | Salt marsh sediment microbial communities from the Plum Island Ecosystem LTER, Massachusetts, United States - Salt Marsh Sediment SW1601-40 ... | reverse complement strand
GGGGGCACTTGGCAAGCGATTGACGGGCCTGTTCGAGGCGGGTGGACACGAGGTGCGCTGTGTGGCGCCGTCCGAGGCCGGGGAGCAAGCTGGCGCTCTTTGCGTGGCTTACTGGGAGGATCGCCAGAGCTGTCCGGTCGAATTCATACGGGACTACCAAGCCGGTCATCCGCGAAGCCACCTGATGTGTTGCTCGGCCCAGCCGGACCCGTGGGCGCGGTCGTTCCTTCTGGACGCGGGGGTGACGCCCGACGTGGTTGTCACGGGTCCGTTCGCCGATGACGCCGTCCTGTCCGAGGCGAACCGGCTGCTTGCGTTCGAGCACAGTGACAATACCGAACATCTGGTGGTATGTGTGGACGATGACGACGGGTTCTTGTGGTCGCTCGAGCAATGCCTGCCGATCCGCTTGGCCTCAAAGACGCCGTTCGAGACGGCGTTCGAGTTCTTTGACGATCCAAAGGAAGCGATCAAGCTGCTGGCCGATTGCGGGCGCTCGGGGACCCCGGTGGCTATGGTCATCAGCGACGAGGTGATGCCGGACATCACCGGGGTGGAACTGCTCAACCGTGCCAAGCAGCTTACGCCTTTCGCCGTGCGGGTGCTGCTGACCGGGCAAGCAGGGATGCCGGACATCGTCCAGGCAGTCAATAACAGGTCGCTAGACCACTACATCAGCAAGCCCATCGAGGACGTGGATCACATGACCCGGACGCTGGGGCACCTGCTCAACGAATATTACCTTGCCGGGAAGGCCAGGATGGACTCCTGGCAGGTCTACGAGCAGTATCAGTTCCTCAAGGGCCTGACCAAGGGGCAGACGCTGGAGGGCACGCTTCAGGCGGTGGTCGATTTCGTCGCCCACACGCTCAGTTCAGAGCGGGTCTCGGTGATGCTGTGTGAGAGTGATCAGCTCACCATCCGGGCGTCGCGCGGGGTGCCGGAGGACGTGGTGCGGTCTACTTCCGTCCCTGTCGGCTCCGGGATCGCGGGCCGGGTGTTCGAGAGCGGCTGGCCGGTTTACGTGACCGATCGATCAGAGGCGGGGCCTGAATCGGCGGTCGACACTCCGTACTCCGTGTTCGCATCCGTTCCGCTCCTGCTGGCGCCGATGGCGGTGGCAGGGCGGCCGCTCGGCATCATCAACGTGACGAACCGGCTTGAAGACAAGCCGTTGACGCACCGGGAGATGATGTTCTTGTCGCACACCGCCGAGGCGGCCTCAATCGCCATCAGCAGTCACCAGGAGCGGCGGAGGAGGGAAGAGGCCAATTTCGCGACGGTGAAAAGCCTGGTGCTGGCGGTCGAGGCCAAGGACCAGTACACGCGCGGCCATTCCGAAAGGGTGGCGCTGCGTTCGGTTCAGGTGGCGAAGATCCTTGGGCTCCAGCCCGCGGAAATCGACGACCTCGAACGGGGTGCGATCATGCACGACGTCGGAAAGATCGGCGTCCCCGAGCGCATTATTCACAAGCCGAGCAAGCTGACAGAGGACGAGTCCGAGCAGATCCGTCTTCACCCCGTTGTGGGGGAGCACATCGTCTCGCAACTGGCCTTCATGGCCGGCAGCCTGCACGCCATTCGAAGTCACCACGAGCGGCTCGACGGAGGCGGCTATCCTGACGGTCTGCGGGGTGATGAGGTGCCGCTGTTCGCGAGAATTGTCGGTGTGGCCGATGCCTACGACGCCATGACGTCCGAGCGCCCGTACCGGCGCCCCATGAGCCGGGCGGATGCAGTTGCCGAGCTGCAACGTTGCTCCGGTACGCAGTTCGACCCGGACTGCGTGGCGGCGTTGGCACAGGCCGTACAGCATGAAGAGCTGGGCGCTGTGGCGGCGGTGCCAGGCGCATCGTAGTACGTTCCGGAGCCGGCGGCAGAATCCTCCGAGATTTTTCCTCGGTCGCTCTTTTTTTCGCTTTTTTTCCAAAAAACTCCCTGCTGGCCCGCCCGCCTCCGAGCGCCTGCGCGGGCTGTTTCTCCGAAGCCGGGGCCGTGTTCGGGGCCGTTCTCTGTCCGCAGAATGTCCTAACATCGCGTTCCAGCCTACCGAAACTGTTCCGATAGAAGGAATTGGGCTTTCCGTAGATGGCGGGGACACCGCTCGCCGGTGCCCTCCCTCTACCTTGGAGGGGCGGAGGGTCCTATGTGGAAACGCTTTATGCCTGCGACGCGGCAGAAGCGCACTCCGCGCGGGCCGCACCCCGAGCATGGCCGGGGTGGCCGGTCTACGCGGATGGTCCATGCCGGGACGTGGGCGTGTGAGAGGAGCGCGTGAGGAAGAAGCAGAAAAAGGTAATGATGATCGGCTTGGGGGTGTTGGCGGCCGCGCTCTGCGCTCTCAAGTTGGGGCCGATCTTGACGGGCGCCCCGCTCGTCGCGCCGCAGAAGAAGAAGAGCACATCGGGAAAGAAGACCACAAAAGGAAAGAGCAAGGCGAAGACAAAACGCGGCTCTCGCAGTAGCGGCCGGGCGCGCCGCCCCACCACACAGCGGCGAACGACGCGGACGACACCTGGGCGAAAGACGGCCGGACCGCATAACGAGGCGGAGGAATGGCCTTTGGAGTCGATCCCCATCGATCTGAGCGCGACGGAACGGCGGGCGCTGGTCTATCGTGCGGTTAGGCTCCGGAACCCGTTCTCGGCGGCCAAGTTCGAGGTGACCCGCGAGTCCGACGCGCTGGTCAAGATGAAGGTGAACCTGCAGGGGATTGTGAGAACGGCCGGGCGGCGGCTGGCGATCATCGAGGGCCAGGTCTACGCCGAGGGTGAGAAGGTGGCCAAGGGCGTGACGCTGGTCAAGATCGATGCGACATCGGTGTTGCTGACCGATGGCAAGAACGAAACGCGGCTCTACCTCAGCGATCACAGCCCCCGGATTGGGACACATTGATGTGAGGAAGGTGGCGCTCATACTCGGACTCCTGCTGCTGCCCGCGTCAGGTGGGCTGTGGGCCGCTGAAGTGGCGGCAGTCCGGGAGGCCGACAAGACCGCTGGGCCGAGGAACGGCGAGGAGAAGGTGTCTGTCTCGCTGGTCTCCGCCGACCTGAGGGCGGTCGTCACGGCACTCGCCAGGGCGCACAACATCAATCTGGTCGGCAGCGACAAGCTGAGCGGCAAGGTGACCCTCCACCTCAACAATGCCCCCGTGCTGCAAGCCCTGGAGGTCATCCTGAAGAACGCCGGTTTCGTGCTGATGCCGAAGGAGAACGGCATCTACGAGATCATGACCACAGCCGAGTCGGCCAAGGCCCAGAAGGCGGGCGCGGTGCCCCATGTCCAGATCTTTACGCTCAAGTACGCGGACGTGGTGAAGGTCGCGAAGTTGCTGGTGCCGAACGCGATCCCCGACGCGAAGAGCATCGCCAGCGACCCGGCGTCGAATCAGCTCATCATCGGCGGCACGGCGGAACAGTTCAAGAAGGTCGAGCAGATCATCGAGGCCGTCGACCGGCCGGTGCCCCAAGTGGTCATCCGCGCGAGGATCGTGGAGATTTTCACCGACCGCGCCAACAGCGTGGGGGTGTCGATCGGCGCGCTGATGGAGTGCGACAAGGCCAGCGACGGCGGGGAGGCGACGTTCGACATCGACCTGACCCAGTCGCCGGTGGCTGCGAGCACCTTCGCCTTCGGCCTGGTCACCCGGCTCCTCGACATCAAGCTCAACGCGCTGGCGCAGAAAGAGGTCGCCGAGGTGCTCTCCGCGCCCAAGGTGACCACCGGTCACGGCCGCAAGGCCGAGATCAAGGTGGTGAACCAGGTGCCGGTGATCACCCGGCAGACCCGGGTTGTGGACGGAGTGACGATCACCGACGAGACGGTGACCTTCAAGGAGACCGGCCTGACGCTCGTCGTCACGCCGCGAGTGCTGGCGGAGAACAAGGTCGAGATGGTCGTGGTGCCGTCCGTGCTCGAGCTGACCGGCTGGACCGACACCCAGCCTCCCGCGCCGATCATCGACACCCGCTCCGCCGAGACCACGGTCACTATCGAGGACGGCAAGTGGCTGGTCATCGGCGGTCTGATGCGATACAACGAGCGCAAGATGGTGCGCGGGCTCCCCGTACTCAAGGACCTGCCCGGGATCGGCTGGCTCTTCAGCACCACGTACACCATCCGTGAAAAGAGCAACCTGGTCATTTTCGTCTCGGCCACGGTACTGAATAACGAGAGGGCCCAGAAGGACACTGATAAGGAACTGTGGCGGATCCGGAAACATCGAAAGCCGCATGATATGCGCGGTGGCCCGTTTCCGCCGCCTGAGGACCCGGCGGACTTCCATCCCATTCCTCCTCAGGAGAACGGGCACGTGAGAGACCCGGAAGGGACGTAGATGCAGCAGTTCTCCTACGAAGCCATCACCGGCGACGGCCAGAAGAAGTCCGGCAGCATGTCCGCGGAGGACTCGGCGGCGGTGGTGGCCGTGCTGGCAACTCAGGGCTTCACGGCCACGTCGGTGACGGAGGAAAAGGCCGACGACGAGAAGGAGAAGCGCAAGAGCGGGAGCCCCGCCCCCGGCGCGACTATGTCCATCGCCGACAGAATCAAGGAAATGGACGCGGACGTGCCCGACGACCTCAGCAAGATCAAGATCAAGGCCGAGGATCTGATGATCTTCACCCGGCAGCTTGCGACTATGGTGGACGCGGGCCTGCCGATCGACATGGCACTGGAGACACTCGCTGACCAGGCCAGATCGGACGTGTTCAAGATCGTCCTGTTCTCGATGCTCGGCGAGATCCGCGGCGGGAACCGCATCTCGGAAGCCGTCAAGAAGTTTCCCCGCATCTTTCCCGACATCTACGTGAGCATGGTGCGCGCGGCCGAGGCCAGCGGCCAGTTGGGAACGATCCTGAACCAGCTCGCGGGATACATGGAGGCGGCCGCCAAGATCAAGCAGAAGGTCAAGGCGGCCATGACGTATCCGGTGATCGCAACGTGCATGATCTCCGTGGTCGCCGGCATTCTGATCCTCGTCGTGGTGCCGCAGTTCGCCAAGATGTTCGAATTGGTCAAAGGGGATCTGCCGCTGCCGACCGTGATCGTGCTGGCATTGAGCAATTTCATGCGCGGCCACTTCATGATCTTCATGCTGATCGTGGTGTCGGTGATCGTCTCGTTCGTCATGATCCTCAGGACGAAGAAGGGGGCCTTCTGCTTCGACGCGTTCAAGCTGAAGGTGCCTGTTTTCGGGCCGCTGTTCAGGCAGGTTGCCGTGGCGAAGTTCGCGCGGACGTTGAGCACGCTGCTGTCGAGCGGCGTGCCCATTCTGGACGCGCTCCAGATCGTCAAGCGGGCGGCGGGCAACGCCGTGATCGCCCAGGCCGTCCACGAATCGATCGCCAGCGTGAGCGGCGGTTCCGGCCTCGCCGAGGTGTTCGAGAAGAAGCCGGTGTTTCCGCCCATGCTGATCAAGATGATCTCAGTCGGCGAGAAGACCGGGCAGCTCGATAACCTGTTGGGGAAGCTGGCGGACTTCTACGACGAGCGCGTCAACGCGGCCGTCGAGGGCCTGACCGCGATGATCGAGCCCCTCCTCATCGGCGTGCTGGGCGTTGTGGTGGGCGGGATCGTCATTGCCATTTTCTTCCCGATGATCAAGATCACCCAATCGATGGGCGGATAGAGTTGGAGTAATTTGCACGATGGCGAAGGAAGAAACGAATCCGGGCGTCGAGGCGGAGGCGGGGGCGGGGGCCGCCATGCTCAAAGCCTCCCGGCGGCTGGCGCGGCTGCTGGCCGACGCGGAAGTGCTCGGCGACGACGAACTTCTCTCCGTCCAAGAGCAGCACCCGGACGAGTTTCTCGGCGATATCCTCGTGCGCGAGGGAATCCTGCCGGAGGGCTACCTTCACGGCCTGCTGATCCGGAGCCTGTTCGTCCCGTGGATCGCCGTGGATTGCTGCACGATGTCGCCCGAGCTGCGCGGGTTGCTCTCTGAGCGGCTCTGCCGGCGTCGTCGCCTCGTCCCGATCAGCCGGGCGAGGGACTTTCTGACCGTCGCCTGCGTGAATCCGCTCGATGAAGAGGCGCTGAACAAGGTGCGCGACGTGACAGGGATGAAGGTGCGGCCGCTGCTTTGCTCGGCCCAGGAATTGGAGGCGTTCATGAAGGTCGCCTTCAGCAAGCCCGCTGAGGGAGAATCGGGGACGGACGACGAGGCGGGTGCGGAGAGCGAAGGAGACGCCGGCATGGCCGCTGCCGCGGCGGAGCTGGTGGAGCAGCTCTCGGACGAAGACGCCGAGGGCGCGGTCAGTAAAGTCAAGCCTGCAGACGGCCAGGAGACCGAGGAAAGAAGGGTCGACGCCGGCGTGGCGGCCGCAGCGGCGGAACTGGCGGGGCAGCTTTCCGCTCAGATGGAGTCTGATCCCGGAGGCGCGGCGGCCGGAACCACGCCGGCTGAAGCGAACGACGGGCGTCCAGATGGGGAGCAAGAGGACGAGGAGCCAGCGTGAGCGTTTCCAGGGGTGCCCTATGAAGACCACGACGGCACGCGGCAGACTGAGGCGGGTTCTCTACGGGGGAACGTACCTCGACGAGAACCAGGTCAAAGAGCTGATCGAAACGCAGCAGGAGATGGGCGGCTCGCTGTACGAGAGCCTGCGCAAACAGGAGAACCTCTCGCCGGTGGACCGTGTCGCGTTCTTGTGTGACATCTTCGCACATCTTGCCTACCTCGACGTCAGCGGCTACCGGATCCCGACCAGCATGCTTACCCTGGTGAGCCGCAAGCTCGCCGAGAAGCACCGGCTCCTGCCCGTCGCCCGGATGGAAGGCACCCTCACCGTCGCGATGTCCAACCCGCTGGACCTGGCGGCCCTCGACGAGATCAGCAAGCATACCGACTGCGACGTGCTGGTGGTGGTCTCGACCGACGACCAGATCAAGATCGCAATCGAGCAGAACTACCAGCAGCTCGAGGCCGAAGAGCAGGCCAAGGTCAGACTGACCGAGCACGCCGCTTCGGAAGAGGAGATGCAGGCGGCCGTCGAGCAGGCCAAGCGGGGTGCCGGCGGCGGCAAGCACGCTCAGGGCGAAGATGAAGAGAACGTCGTCCACCTGGTCGAACTGGTGTTGAACAACGCGATCCATCGCGACGCCAGCGACATTCACCTCGAGCCCTACGAGAAGTCGTTCCGCCTCCGCTACCGGCAGGACGGCCGGCTCATCCCCGTGCTCCAGGGCGAGAGCAGCGTCTACTCTCCCGTCGTATCGCGCATCAAGATCATGGCCAACCTCGACATCGCCGAGCACCGTATCCCGCAGGACGGCCGCATGAAGCTCGAGTTCGAGGGCCGCGACATCGACTTCCGCGTCTCGGTCCTGCCCACCCAGCACGGCGAAAAGGTCGTGATGCGTATCCTGGATAAGGGCGGGCTGAAGCTCGACTTCACCGACATGGGGTTTGAGCCGGAAGCCCGCGACATGTTCCTCGAGGCCATTCACAAGCCCAACGGCATCTGCCTGGTCACCGGGCCCACCGGGTCCGGCAAGAGCACCACCCTCTATTCTGCTCTCAACAACCTGAACGTGGACGACACGAACCTGGTTACGCTGGAGGACCCGGTTGAGTACAACATCTTCGGAATCAACCAGGTCCAGTGCAACGCCAAGGTCGGTCTGACGTTCGCCAGCGGCTTGCGCTCCATCCTGCGCCAGGACCCCGACGTCATCATGGTCGGCGAGATTCGTGACCAGGAGACGGCGGACATCGCGATCAAGTGCGCTCTGACCGGCCACCTCGTACTGAGCACCCTCCACACCAACGACGCGCCCGGCGCCGTGTCGCGTCTGCTGGACATGGGGATCGAGCCCTTCATGCTGGCCGCCTCGCTCAACCTGTGCCAGGCCCAGCGGCTGGTAAGGCGGGTCTGCGGGCGATGCAAGAAACCGGTCAAGATCCCACAGACGGTTCTCGACAGGTACCGCGACGACCTGCCCGAGGGCACCGACAAGAAGGCCCGCGCGTACCAGGGCGCCGGCTGCAAGCACTGCGGGGGAACCGGCTACAAGGGCAGAACGTCGGTCGTCGAGATGATGCCGGTGTCGCCGGAGCTCAAGGAGATGATTGCCGAGGGCGCCACCATCGCCGATATCCGGAAGAAGGCCCTCGAGCAAGGCATGATCACGCTGCTTCAGAACGGACTGCGCAAAGCGCTGGCCGGGATCACCTCCCTGGAGGAGGTGATCCGCGTCACTTCCGCGTGACGCGGCAGATTCTGCGGAACCTGTTTCTCCTGTCAGATGTCGGTCTTGGCCGCGGGCTTGTGCCACGGCTTCACGGTGATGGCGATGCCCGTCCAATGCCTCAGGAAATCGCTCCGGGAGCATATCGACCGCCCGCGCGCCGGATCCGCCAAGAGCACCGTATCCGCCCGGACTTGCACGACCACGACGCAGTGTGTCGCCGCGCCCGCCCGCCTGAGTTGCGCCAGGAACGGAGGGCGCAGGATATCGAGTTCATTGTGCCGGATTCGTTCAATGACCGCGCGCTGGCCCCGGGATCGGAGAGCGATGTTGAGGCCGCGGCACAGCTCCAGCGCGGTGACGCCCTGGGCGGGCCGGAGCAGGCACAGGTTGGCCATCTCACCTTCGCTGACCTCGGCGTCGGCGAACTTCAGCATCATCACGGCAGCAGCCGGGCCGCACGAGTAACTGGTGCCTTGCCGGCAGACCCCCTCGGTGTCGAACTGCGCCGCCATCACGTAGTGGGGCTGCAGGCAGGCCGAAAAGCTGTCCCACAGGAACAGCGGCGCGAGCAGACCCAGCAGCAGGACGACCAGTCGGCGGGTCCGCGTGCCGGGCATGCGGGCCGCCAGGCCGAACACCATCAGCGCGGCCAGGGGGGCCTCCCACGTCGAGAAATAGATGTAGTCGTCGGAGAGCCAGAAGAGCAGGTGCTGCTCATATTCCGGATGACTGTAGAGGAAAATCCGGAGGCACATCAGGGCGGCGGCGGCGGCGATGCAGACGGCGAAGTGTCCGGCCTTCAGGCGCCGCGTCTGCCATCCGAACAGCCCTGCCAGGAGGAGCAGCGTGCAGTTGATCATGAAGTAGAGCCAAGCCATCAGTTGTGTGCCTCGCGAGTTCAGGAACTACAAAGATCCAGTTGCCATTCAGCCTTCCGTAAGTGGAGTGGAGCAATTCCGGTGCCGCAGGGCCGGGGTTAATCGCCGCGATTCGTAACTGATTGATACACAAGCAGATAAGGTCGGCACCTGGTCGCCCTGGTGAGAGCGATTGGCCGTGCCGCAGTCCGATTTTCTGGACGCCCCTGGGCCGCGTGATGCTGTGGATGTCGCTAAGTCACTACAGCCGCGATAGATAGACCATGTTGCAGGAAATCAACAGTTGAGTCCCGATGGGGCTGAAAACGAACTCGTCCCGGGCCGGGCCAGCGGAGCGGGCGTGTTTCTCCCAGCCGTGTCCGCCGTTCCCTGCCCGCTCGGCGCTCTGCTGAATGACCGTGCACGATCAAGCGCCATTGCCGGGCTGGCGGAAGAACGGGGACAGATGACTTTTTTCGCCAGGTGGAGCGCCGGTGGCGATCCCTCTTGCTCCCTCGGCGAAAGAAAGTTATCTGTCCCCGTTTTCCGGCGAACTCCGGCCGTCCGGCGACAGCTCCGGAGAAGCCAAATATTTCGCAAATAGCCCTAACCTGCCGCAGCCTGCTTCCGAAACTTGAGGCATGTGTAGAGACCGGAACGGTCGATCTTTGCGAGACTAGTGCGTTTAGCGGGGGCCTGTCAGTGGACCGGGCGATTGGACAAGTTGCGGTCGATTTTGCTCCCTGGGATCCCGATGCTGCCGGCTCGAGGGGGACCGCAGTCTCGGGTGGGGGAAGAAAGGAGGTGAGCGCGTACCGCCTGAACTCGAAGAGTTTCCGGCCGGAGGCGTTCTTCGGCCTGTGTTTTACTGTCCTGTAGGAGGATAGGGAGATGAGGACGCGTAAGCGTGGTTTCACATTGGTGGAGTTGATGATCGTGCTTGCGATCATCGCAATCGTCGCGGCATTCGCGATACCGAACCTGATGAAGTCGCGGATGAGCGCGAACGAGACGTCGTGCGTCGGCTCGCTGAGAGCGATCATGTCCGCCGAAGCGACGTACATGAACCGGTACGGCGTCTATGGCAGCCTGGCGCAGCTCTCGGCCGAAGACCTGATCGACAACTCTCTGGCGACCGGCAAGAAGTCGGGTTACCTGATCGGCGAGATCGTTACCGGCTTCGATTACTCGTACTGCTTCGCCGGCGCGCCCATCGAGGACGGCAAGAGCGGTGCGAAGGAGTACTGCGTGACCCAGAAGGGTACGCTCTATGAGGCCGATTTCGACACCTCGGCCATGAGCACCGACAATGGGACCACTTGGGTGCCCGGCGAAGGTGACGTGCCTGACACGTTCACCACGGCTCCTGAGGACGACAGCGACAATTGGACTCCGATCAGCGAGTAACCCACGTAGTGTGGTTCCAGGCCTGGGAGCTCATTCGTGAGTAAAGGATGGCCCGGGGACGAAGAGTCCCCGGGTCGTCCGTTTCACGACCCAGGCCTAGCCCAAGGAGAAACAGGAGTTTTGAAGATGATAACTACGAGACGCAAAAGGGGTTTTACCCTGGTTGAGCTGATGATCGTGCTGGCCATCATCGCCATCGTTGCCGCGTTCGCCATCCCGAACCTGATGAAGTCCCGGATGAGCGCGAACGAGACCGGGGCGATCGGGGCGCTGAGAACGATCATGTCCGCAGAGGCCACGTACATGAACCGGTACGGTGTGTACGGCACGCTGGCGGAACTTTCCGCCGAGGGTCTGATCGACAGTTCGCTGGCCAACGGCAAAAAGTCCGGCTACTTCTACGGCCAGGTCGACGACGACTCGTCCGAGTATTCCTACTGCTTCGGCACCTGTCCCGTCGAGGACGGCCGCAGCGGTGCGAAAGAGTACTGCGTGACCCAGCAGGGCACCATCTACGAAGCGGACCTGGACAGCACCGCCGTGGACGCCGACACCGGTACCGACTGGTCGGACAATGTGGATGTGCCCACGGAGTTCACCACGGCGCCCGAAGACAGCGACGACTGGACGCCGATCAGCGAGTAGGCCATGCGTCGGCCGTTTGATAAGCGCATCTGGCAGGCTGTCCGCACTCGGTCTGGCCGCGCGCTGACTCTGGTCGAGTTGACCGTCGCGCTCGGCATACTGGCCGTGGCGGTGGGATGCCTGATCCAGGCGCTCGGGTACGCCAGCGTCGGACAGGAGCGCCTGGCCAACCGGCAGCGGGCGCTCGGCACGGCGCGGAACGTGGCCGAGGACGTCCTGCAATGCCAGGGAGACTGGCGGGCGTTGTGCAGCCAGTATGACGCCTCATCTGACGTCGATGTCACCGTCCAGCACGGCGACGGCGATCCGGGCTCCGGGTGGTCCAGGATCACCGTGCGAGTGGATGTGCCATCGCTGACGGGCGGAACCACCGAACAGGTGACGCTGGTCTTTGGCAGGGTGAACAGCTAGGTCAGGGTCGGCCGAACAAGTGCGCAACGGCCGCCCACCGCGGAGGGGACTGCCTTGAGCCGAACTCGTTCTCGCTCACCGGTCGGCCGGCAAGCCGCTGGACAGGACGGCTTCACTTACGTCGAAGTCACGATCTCCCTCGGCCTGCTGGTGGTCGTGATGGGTGCGTTTGTAATAGCCCTGGAGGGCGGGTCGAACGGCCTGGCCACCGGCGCCGCGCGGGGAATGCTCAGCGCACGGGCCGGCGAGGCGCTGGCGGCGATGGACGCGGATCTCAGAGAGGCGGCGGCGGCGAAGATCACCACTGAGCAGACGGGCCTTCCTGCAAATCAGTGCGCGGTGGTCTTGCCATGCGCACGAGATAGCAGCGGAGCGTTCGTGGTCAACGGGGCCTACCGGCCTGCGTGGCAGGCTGTGGTGGTGTACTGCCCGCACGTGAGCAGCAAGGGGGTCAGCCAACTCCGCCGCTACGTCTATTTCGATCCGACCTACACGTTCCCGTTTCAGGTTCTGGAGATCACCGCAGATACCATCCGGCTCCGCGACGCCGGCGGTCAGACGCTGGACGTGGACCGAGAGAGCGGCAACCCCGCGCTCCCGGCGGGCCGGGAGTTTCAGGTTCTGTGCCCCGGTCTGACGGAGCTGGCAGTGGAAGTCGGCGCGCCGACCAGGCTGTCCATCCAGGCGAGCTGTATGACCCGTCGAAATGTGTCATTGGACATCGAGGCGGAGCGTTATGTGGCGCACCGGAACTGAGAGACCACTTCAGCAGTTGCCGGGGCAGGCATTTTTGCCTGCCGAACGGCGGACACGAATGTCCGCCCCACCTGTTCAGACACCTCCTCAACGGCACGGAGCCGCACTGGTCGTCGTGACCCTGCTGATCTCTGTGCTGTCCGTGTTCGCCCTCGCCGCCGTCAGCTATCTGGTCAACTCGCTCCACGGAAACCAGGACCGGACGGCGGAGACCCGCGCCGCATACGTGGCCGAACTTGGGCGGGCCGACGCGTACGCGTATGTGGTGAACCATCCCGAGGGCACCTGGCCGCACACCCGCGCGCTGACCGCCGTTGTGGACGACCGCGGCGATCCCTGCGGCGAGTATTCCTACACCGTCACAGACCTGACGCTGCCCGAGCAGAACCAGCGCCGCGCCATCCGAGTGGACGCGTACTGGCCGGATCAGGCCGACCCGGTGGCGGAGCGCCGGCTGAACTTCTGGATGGAGAAGAACGGCGAAACGTGGGGCATCAACGCGTGGACGCTTGGAGACTAGGACGCCCGCAGCCGCCTGGCAATAACAGAGGACGAGATGTGATTGGAAGAAGGAACAAGATCCCGGAGGCGCTCGGCATCCACGTGGGCCGCGACACGCTGACCATCGCCCGCGTGGCGAAGCGAGCCGGGGAACTCGAACTGCTGCAACTGGTCCACGAGCCCTTGGCCCGCGACCCCGGCGGCTGGCCGGTCGAGCTCGTCGGAGAGAAGCTGCGAAAGGCCAGGAAGCGAATCAACCTGAAGGCCGAGCAGGCGAAGATCACGTTGTCGAGTGACTTGGCGCCCACGCATTTCTTTGTGATGCCGCCGATCACGGGCGATCAGCTCGACGAAGCTCTCAAGCTCCAACTTCAGAACAAATGGGGCAATACAGGCTCGGAGCTGAGCTATCAATTCCAGATTGTCGAGAAGCGCGGCGAGCGCTGCCGGATCTTTGCCCCCAGCATCCCGACCGAGAGACTCCGGCTGATCCTCGGATCGTTCCTCGACGTGAACTGTATGATCGACTGGATGGAGGTGGAGGGCGTTTCGCTGGCCAACCTGTTCGTCTACTCCGGGCTGGCCGGGACCAAGCCGGTCGGCGCGCTGCAGGTCGGCTCCAACTGGGCCGAAATCCATATTCTGCGCCAGAAGCAGATCGTGCTGTCGCGCGCCATCGGCAAACTGGAGAGCGATCCCTCCCAGACGGACAGCGGCACGCAGACCCGGGTGGAAGCCGGCGGGCCTGGCGCGGAGATCGAAGCTCCGAGCCTCAGCTCGTCCTACATGGGACGCGTGGCGCGGGAGGCGAACAAGACTCTGGACTACTTCGAGATCGAGCTGCTGTCCCCGGCCGTCGAGCGCCTGATCCTGGTCGGCGAAACGGCCGGCTCGGCCGGGCTGCCCGGGTTCCTTGCGGAAGAGCTGGAACTCGAGGTCGACGTATTGGACACCGGGAACAGAATGCACGACGCGACCGGGATGTACCAGGCGAACGTGCACGGCCTCGCGGTGGCCGCGGCCATAGGCGAAGGATGACCGAGTGAGAATCAACCTGATTCCACGGGAGCTTCAACCCACCCGGCCGAGCCCGGTCCCCTACATGTTCCTGGGCGGGCTGGTGGCGATCAGCGCAATATGGTCGCTCACGCAGCTCGCGGCGATGTCCGCCGCGCAGAACGAGACCGAAGACTTCACTGGCCAGCACCGGAAACTTCGCAGGCAACTGTCCGTGTACAAAGAACTGCCGGGCCGGCTGGCGCACGCGGAAAGCGAACGCGACCTGTTGAAACTGAAGGCCGCGGCCGTCACGGCGCTCATCCACAGCGGCTTCACATGCTCAAACATTCTGCAGGCGGTGGCCGAGACCACCCCGGCCGAACTGAGGCTCACCGGATTCTCCCTCGACGTCGCCAAGGGAACCGCCACCCTCATCGGCTACGGAAGCGAAGAGAAAGCCGACATCGACGTTGCGGCCTTTCTCCGTGCACTGAACATGAACAAGGGCATCCTGGCGGCGTTCAGCAGCGTACGACTCGACTACTGCAATAGCGCCAAGCAGGGAGAGATCGCGGTGAAGCGGTTCTCCATTTCGATGGGGTTCCGCGAGGACAAACTGAAACAACTGATCCGGGAGGCCACCGGATCGGGCGGCGAGGAAGGTAATGGCTAGAAAGACCGTAGTGCGGCACAAGGATATCATCATCTCGAGCTGCCTTGGGGCCCTCGACATCGCCGCTGTGGTTCTGCTCCAGGTCATGCTCGTCATGCCGGCGACCTCGGCCGCAAGACTCTCCGGGGCCAAGGTGGCGGAGTTGGTCCAGAAGCTGGAGAAGAACATCACAAACCAGAAGAAACTCGAGAAGACCGAGCAACAGAACACCGAAACGAAGTCGAGCCTGGCGGGGTTCGACAAGCGCGTTCCTATCAAGAGCGGGATCGCCGCGCTGTTCGCCGACGTGCTCCGATCTGCCGATCAGAATGGCCTTAGAATCTTCCAGACCCAGCCGAAGGAGTCGAGCATCCTCGGCCAGGGATTCTACAGATTCCCCTACGAACTCGACGTCCAGGGGGACTACCACGCGGTTGGGCGCTTCCTCAGCGGCGTCGAGTCCCACGCCAGCTTCATGCAGGTCGTGCGGGTCGACCTCACCCCCTCGGACGTAGACAACGTGCGGCTGAAAGTTCTGCTCCATCTGTACGGGGCGGCCGAAGAGGCGACCGGAAAGGAGGAACAGGGCAAGCCCGCCCCGCCCGCAGTCGGCAAAAAGTCCTAGCCGAATGACCTGACATCGGCTCTCCTTTCGCGGTCAGAACAGACTGTCCTCCGAACACGGTTTGCGGTAGAATCGTCCTCCCCCGAGGGTTGCCGCACCGGGGGCAACACAAGGGAGGTCCCTCGGCCGATCAAAGGAGGACAGCGGGATGAGATTCCTGATCGCTTGGCTGCTGACATTGAGCTTGGGGTCGGCGTTCGCCGCCGAGCGGGGCGCACCGGTGCCCGCGGTGCGCCCGGAGCGGCCGCGGATCTTTCTCCGCGCCGAGGCATGGGACGGCCCGTCCCTCGAGAAGATCCGTCAGTGGATGAAGCTCCCCGAGTACCAGAAGCGGGCGAAAAAGTTGACCAAGTTCCCACGCCTGATGAACCACGCGGCGAACTACCTCATCACCGGCGACGAGGAAGCCGGCAAGAAGGCCGTTGCCGGGCTCAAGAAGTTCAAGATCACCGGCACCAACACCGTCCGCGGCGACGGCGCGCAGCAGCTTGCCGCGCTCTATGACTGGCTTCGCGACCACCCCGACTTCGACGAGGCCGGCCGCAAAGAGCGCATTCAGTACATGGAGTCCTGGGGCGACCGCTTCGTGGCGCACCTGAAGAAGGGCGGCGAGACGCCGTTCTACTCGCGCCTCTCGGCCGTGCTGTCCGGCCTCGCCTGCCTCGGGCTCGCCCTCCATGGCGACAGCCCCAAGGCCGACGAGTACGTCCGCACCGCACAGGCGTTCCTCGTCGAGAAGTTCGGCACGATCCGCGAGGTCGAGGACGGCGCCTCCGGCGGCGGCGGGTACGCCATCCACTGGGAGTTCAAGCACCTCGCCCGCATGGTGGCTGCGTTTCGCAGCGCCACCGACTGGGACGCCGCCAGGTGGATCGAGAAGAACCAGGGCGACTGGCTCCGACGCCAGATGCTCTGGCAAATCTGGATGACCTACCCCAACGGCTGGTTCGTCAAGGAAGGCGACCTGTGGGGTGACATGACCGACCGCGACCAGTACCGCATCGGCCTCGATGCCGTGGAGAGCACCTACCGCACCGGCTTTGGCCGCACGTTCGCCGACCAGGTGGCGAAGCGCTGGCCCGTCTGGGACGGCTGGCCCAGCGACTACCACGCCGAGTACGTCTGGAACTTCTTCCTCTTCAACGACCCCGAGATCAAGCCGCGGCCGCTGAGCGACCTCGGCCGCGCTGCGGTCTTCAGCCCCAACCTGCACGGGTTCGTCTGCTGGCGCGACTCGTGGGAGCCGGACGCGACGATCATCCACTTCATGTGCGGCGACAACGTCGACCACCATGGCACCCGCGACGCCGGCAAGTTCATGGTCTACAAGCGCACGCCACTCGCCATCAAGGCCGGCGCCTACATCGGCTACATGACCAAGCACCACCGCTACTACAAGTCCGTCTGGAGCAGCAACGTCGTGCTCTTCACCGGCGGTGCGCAGCGCCTCGGCGACCAGCCGTACGTGGACTTCGACGGCACCCCCTCCTGGAAGACCTGGAAGGCGAAGCGCGACCGCCACAAGCACCCGGCCACCGGCGTGCTGCTCAAGACAGAGGCGAACGACAAGTTCGCCCGCGCCCTCGGCGACCTGTCCGGCTCGCTTCGCGGCGGGTCGAAATGGACGCGCGAGCTGGTCTTCCTCGGCTACAAGTACTTGCTCGTCCTTGACCGCTGCAAGCCCGGCGCGGACATCAAGACGCGCTGGACGCTGCACAGCATCAACCAGCCGAAGATCGACGACATGACCGCGATCATCGACAACGGGCCGGGACGGCTCTTCTGCCGCACGCTGCTGCCCAAAGACGCGGCACTCAGCACGGTCGGCGGGCCCGGCCACGAATGCGACTACAACGGCGACAACCGCGTGCCACGCGGCAAGAAGACGCCGTCGCCGTCCATGCGCGTCGGCGCCTGGCGGCTCGACGTCGCGCCGGCAAAGCCCGGCGCCGAGACCGTCTACCTGCACGTGCTGTACCCGACCGACACCGGAACGAACGCGATGCCGGGCTGCTCGGTGGTAGAGAAGGACGGCAAACTCGTGGTCAAGGTCGGTGGCCTGACGCACCCGTTCGCCGACGACGAGAAGAAATGAAAGCCAAGGGGATTCTCGGATGTCTTCCGTTGGCGAGCGTGTCCGCCTCTGCCACAGAGGTGATGCTTACTGCTAAACCATCCATGCCATCACCGTCGGCAAAGGCGGCGCGCTCTGCGTGCTCTATGCCGCCGACCGGGGTCCCAGGCAGATGCAGGCCAAGAGCAACTGGAAGAAGCGCCAGACCGGGCAGCCGGCCCGAAGGCCACTCCCGGAACTCCAGGACAGCTGGCTCGCGGCCCAAACAAGTACCATGATAATACATTTCTGACGCATACGTGTACCATCGCCGTATCTTCTTCCGAAGCCAGCACTTATCGTGACATCTGGGCCGGGCGCGCTGCAAAATGATACATCCCGGCGGCCCGGTGTGTCCCGTCGCGGGCCCGCATCCGCGCATTTCTTCCTTTCGTTAATTCTTGCAGAAACATACGTTAGAACGTTCCGGTGATTTTTCTCGCCCGAGTTGCGTGCCGTGGCACGCGTGTTGCGCGCAAAAAAGTGCAAAGGCCCAGGAGAGGGCCGCTAGGGGGTGCTTGACGCTGAGCAGCCTGGGACGACACTCGCCCGAGCGAGGAGGTGCCATGATGGCCGGGCAGACCCGATGGCCGGCTTCGCATAGGATCGTCGTGGGATTCCTGCACCCGGAAAGACTTCCCGCTTCCTGCCCAAGGGGCGAATCGGCGCGAGTTCTCTTATTCATTGCTCGGCGCTGACCGAGCAGGAGGAAACATAGCATGAATTCCCTGTCCTTCACGAACAGTTCCAGGGCTTTCACGTTGTGCACTGTCATCGTGGCTCTCGCGGTCCTGTCGATCCTTCTTCTTCTGGGGTTTCAGGGGGCGGCAGTGGTGAAGGAGCGGTGCGAACTGACTGTGGTCGCCTCGCAGGTAGGTCACTTGT
>Ga0315553_10001705_pt1 | contig 18058 bp, 17 predicted proteins | sample SalMarSW160140MG_FD_203099 | JGI IMG/M metagenome (GOLD analysis project Ga0315553, IMG submission 203099) | Salt marsh sediment microbial communities from the Plum Island Ecosystem LTER, Massachusetts, United States - Salt Marsh Sediment SW1601-40 ... | reverse complement strand
GTAAATTTAGTTTTGAGGATGGATAATATAATAAATTACCCCCTCGAATTTGTTGAAATGTTAGGCAATATCAACTTAAAAGAAAAAAAAGAAAAAGAAATTAAGAAGAAATACCATAAACTATTGAACCAGATAATAGAGATGGTTGATATTTTAAAAACTACTATAAAAAATTTGAGAGATGCGCCAGATATAGTATTTGATAACACTACCTCCATTCACGCTCTTGAATCAGAGATAGATAAAACATACAGACAATTTCTTGAATTTATATATACCAATGTTGAAGACTTTAGAACACTATTAAGGGTTAGAGATAGTATTGTTTTATTAGAACAAATGGCAGATAGAGTGCACGATATAGCTGATACATTAAGAGTTCTTTTATATCAGTAATTCGATCTTTTTTCCAAGAGAATCATTTCCTTGAAATTGAATTTATTCGAAGATTTTTAAACAAATATCTTTTTTTTTAGTATAGTATTCAAGTATTTATTTTTTTTAATATTATTTTCCGTGTTCGGAGAGCCGACATTATTTTAAATTTAACCAATCACCCCCCGTGATTTTTTCTCCGATGTTAGAAATAGCTGCTTCAAGTAATCCTGATTTTGATTCAAGCTCCATTTTCTCGTTCTTCCCTCCTGAGTTCTTGCATTTTTAATCAATCTCTTATTCATTTTCCACGAATTATAAAGCAGCAATCTTGCCAGCATGTCAAGATATCGCACATTATCGTGATTCGATTTCCATCGACGATTAATTCGATTTAAGTCGCTGAATCCCGTTTCGATCAACCATCGTCGTCGATAAAATAATGAAGTGCGGGACGCCCATGAACTCGTCTTTCCTTTAGGTTTCTCGGTAGTCATGATGGCAAACACCCGCTTCCGGGCATCGTCTAAAGATATTTTACTCATTCGATAGTCTCGTTTCACGCCCTGAAGAGTGAATCCGCGTTTTGCTTTTATTATCAGGTAAACATGTTGAAAAAATCGGTGTTTTGCTTCGGTGGCACTGGAAAACATGTATCTCCGCACCCGATTTCCTTCTCCCTTTATGTAAGCTTCGATCATCCCCCTAACCTTTTTGTATTCTTTGGTTGGAATTAAGACATTGCCATTCTTGACTTTTATCTCATGTAAGAGCACCGCTCTATAAAATTCTCGATCCATTAATACATATCTCAGCTCAAATCCGAGATCGAGCAAGTGATCAAGGAATTTTAGGATTATGGGTATTTTAGATTGTCCGTTAGCCACATGTTCCAATCCCGCATAAAGATGGACATTCTTCGACAAAATCGAGAAACCGAGGTAATGCCGCATTTTCTTAGTGCCTTTTTGCCGACTGGTACCTTTTATCATTATATCTTTACGTTGACCGTAATATGGATGTTCAGTGAAGTCAATGATTACATTAACCTTTTTTGAGATAAGCCTAAGTCTCAAGGCTTCCATTAATTGGGAATCCAGGCAAATTCGCAGAATATTACGCGCTTTATTCAATCCAATTTTGCGAAGGTACTTGTTTACCTCGGTCTGATGCGGAATGACGCGTCTTCTCCTCCCGTCAGCGAAGGTTTTGCGTCTTCCTTTTTTATTCCTTAATAGGTGCTCGTTCAGCATTTCACTGGTATCATGGAGCGACCTACCTAAGATTTCAGAAAAGAAGAACACCTTCAAGAAGTCTCGATCCTCATATCTTGCGTTTTTAGCTCTTTTGAACTTCCACGTGCGAGAAACAATTACATCACAAAACTTTTTATAAAATGCGAGCATATAATGGTTGGAAAGAAGTGATTCGGTTCCCAAATCCATAAAGGGTTTTAGAACTATATTTTGTACTTGCATACATAAATATAATCACTTCTTTCTAATAAATTTAGCGGTAAGTAATCTAATATTTATAAATTATAAAAATAATGTTTCACAATATCAATTAAGTTATAAAAATAAATAGAATAAGTCACAGTTCATTAGGATTCAGAGTTCAAAATCCTTTGATACTGTTTAGTAAATCGTGAAGGTTATACTTTTAAACAGTAAAGTTTATACGTATATTTTTATTATTGTTTATAAAAAAATATTAATAAAACAATAGATCATACAAATTAAAGTAGTGAAAAATTTGAATGGAAAAAGAAAATTTTATGTCTTACTTGGATTGTTTCAATTAGTTCTGGTGCTAACTGTATTTCTAACGGTAGATGGTGTTATTACTATGGTAGCTGCTCAGGTAACGAGCTATGATTATTATAATTCTGTAACCGCAGCAGCTCTAGCGATTTCGGCTGCTATAACCCTTTCTGCATCGGTATTAGGAAGTGCAGTGGCTTTAAGGACAGTCGGGACAGCAGCAATATCGTCTTTATCCGAAAGAGAAGAGACTTTTTTTAAAGCATTTTTAATCGTTGCTTTCTGTGAAGCTTTAGCAATATATGGTTTAATTGTAGCAGTCCTACTTTGGACAAAAATCCCAACTCCTCCGATTTAATTTTCTTTAAGTAAGTAAATTCTATCTGAAGGTGATTTTTGCACGAGTATCATTATCCCATCTTATGCCTATACATACATTAAAATTGATTATATCAAAAATTTAATTATTGATGATGATACATTAAAAAAAATTAAAACTATCAATGATATCGAAATCTTTATGGAATCCATAAAACGATATTATCCAAATATAGAAATTGAAGATTATACAACAGAGAATATAGAAGGAGCTCTTATTAATAATTATATTATGCTAGTTGGGAAAATAATGCATTTTTCCCCATTGAACATGAGAAATTTCTTGAAAAAGTATCTGATGAAGTTTGAAATTCAAAATCTTAAGCAAATAATAATTAGCTTAATTATAGGAAGGACTCAAGAAGAAGTGAGAAGAGATATTAATTTTTTGGCTGAAGAATATCTAGACAACACAAATTTAATTGAAGAATTGCTTAAAGTTACAACATTAGATGAGATACAAATCCTGTTGAAAAGAACACTATACAACATAGCGATTAGAGAAGGAGTTCTCTACTTAAAAAAAAACAAGGAAATTTTTGTCTTAGAAGCCTTTTTGGATCAATTATATTATAAACACCTTCAATTACAACTCCAAAATTTGAATAAAGATGAGAAAACAATAATTTCATTATTTGTGAAATATAAAACGGAGATTTATAATTTAAATTTAATATATAGGGGAATTACAAATAATGTTGAGAGATCATTATTAAAGCAATTTTTAGTTCACAATTATTTATTCTTAGATGAAGGTAAACTTGAGTATTTGTTAAATTTAACTGATCTTAATGATTTTGTATCAACCATCGAAATATATTTCAGGACCACTGCGGAAATAAAGTCATTTTTCATAGTATTTAAAAGTGATCAGAAGCACTTAATAAGATCAATTGAGGAATTTTATATTTCGTATTATTTTAAAAAATTTAAAATTAAAATCGATAATATTGCTTATTTCACCATTTTTAAAATACTGGAAGTTTTAATCATAAAAGAAAAAGAAATGAGATTTGAAATTTTGCCAAAAGTTATAAAAATCAATCATAAAAGGTTTAGATAATTAATAAGATTAAAGATAACATGTTGGAGCTGTAATAATGAAAATTTTTGAATGGGTTGAAGAGATAGAAAATATTTATGAAGATTTAATTGAAAAAGCTAAACAAGAAAGTTTAGAAGGAATACGAAAGGAAAGAATTGCTCAAGAAAAAATACTAGAAAAAACAACTCGTAAGAACCAAGAAATTATTAATAATGCATTAGCAACAGTTTCAAAAAAAATGACTGAAAAATCGGATAATTTTGAAGAATTATTAATGAATTTATGTAGTAAAATAGAAAAATATTATGATGAACATAAAGAAGATTTAACTATTTCTATATTTGAGAAATTAGGTTTTGATTTTTAATGGTTGAAGAAAAAATACATGTTATTGGGCACGCAGAGATAGTTTCTTTATTTGGGCTTTTAGGAATTGAAGGGACTGTAGTGAATCATGAAGAAGATTTTTTAAAAACATTCGAAGATATAACAAAAAAACCATCAATCGCAATGATCATTGTAAATATGGATTTACCAGATGATCTTTTTGAACATTTATTAGATTTTAAGGCAAATAATAGGATACCATTTGTCTATTTATTACCAGATATTTTTCAAGAAGATATTACAAATCACGATAAAATTTTTGATATGATATATGAATTAATACAAGAACTCATATAAAATGAGATGATAAGTTATTAGTGAAGGAAAAGAAATTAAAGAGAGATTTGGACATTTAGGTCTGTATTTAATTAAGCGCGCTGATAGTGAGATAAAGAGCATCAATCAGCAAACTCTTTTTCAATTGGCGGAGATTAAAAAAAAAAATTTAGGGAGAATTTTAGAAAGTTCTCAAAAAATGAGGGAGCATTTTAATGAAACATATAATAAATTATTAAATAATTTTCTTTCTTCCTCTCTTTTGAAAATTAAAGAAGAAATATTAAGATCTAAGAATAAATTAGTGTTAGATCTGATTTCAATGTTAACAGACTTAATAAAAGATAAAATTGAAAATAACTACTCACGCTATATAGACTTTCTACTTACAATTCTTAAGAGTATTAAATATATTATCGATAAACCACCAGAAATTATAATTACATTAAATTCAAAAGATTTTAACTTCTTTAGTGGAAATATGAATAAGATCGATAAAATTATTAATAATAAGGTAAAGTTAATTAAATCAGAAAATGAGTTTACTGGGGGTTTTATATGTGGTGTAACCGCAGGAAATATTTCTTATAATTATACTATTGAAAATCAATTAAAAAAACATATCTCAAATATAGAAATTGAATTTTCAAAGATCTTTTCGGATTTTGAACCAGATGTAAAAAATCTTGAAAATAATTATATTCAATTTATTCAAAATCAAAAATTCGCTGTAGATGATTACTTGAAGGATTATGAATGAAACTCAAGAAGGAATACAGTTTGGATACGTTTCAGCTATCAATGGTTCACTAATAAAGATAAAAGGATTAGAGAATCAAATACGACTTAATGATCTCATTAGGGTGAACAAAATATTAGGTCAAGTCATCCAAATTTATTCTAATCATGTAATTGCTCAATGTTTTGAGAATACAACTAATTTAAAATTAAATGAAAAAGTTTTTAGTTTAAAGGAACCTTTATCTATGGAGCTTGGACCGGGATTACTGGGAAAAATTTTTGATGGAATTCAAAGACCCTTAGAAGCAACACTTTTAAATTCTAAAACGGGTGGTTTTTTAGAGAGAGGTGTGGACCTTCCATCCTTATCACGAGAGAAAAAATGGATGTTTAAACCATTAAAAAAAGTAAATGACTATGTAAATACGGGGTATGTCGTTGGAACCGTTCAAGAAACTCAACTGATTAACCATAAAATTATTGTTCCATTAGGAATTTCCGGAAAACTAACTTATATCGCAGAGGAAGGGGAATATACAGTAATTGATGAGATTTATCGCTTGAAGGAAGGTTTAAAAGAAAATTCGTTTAATATGATTCAAAAATGGCCAATTACCAAAAATCGACCTTATAAAAAGCGGGGTCATCCGCAAGAGCCATTAATAACAGGAATGAGAGTAATTGATTTATTATTTCCTATTGTAAAGGGAGGAACTGTAGCTGTTCCTGGAGGTTTTGGAACTGGCAAGACTGTTATACAACAGTCTTTAGCAAAATGGTGTAATGCCGATATAATCGTTTTTGTTGGATGTGGGGAGCGAGGAAATGAGATAGCGGATGTCTTAAAGCAATTTTCTGAGATCGTTGATCCCAAAAGTGGTCGCCCGTTATTGGAGCGAATTGTTATAATAGCAAACACATCTAACATGCCTGTATCTGCACGAGAAGCTAGTATTTTTTCAGGAGTTACCATAGGAGAATATTATAGAGATATGGGATATGATGTTGCAGTCTTAGCTGATAGCACATCAAGATGGGCTGAATCCTTAAGAGAAATCTCTGGATTGTTAGAAGAAATGCCCGCAGAAGAAGGATATCCGGCTTATTTACCTTCAAAGATTTCTAGCTTTTATGAGAGGGCCGGAGTTGTCAATATCTATGGTGAAGATGATTCAAATACTAACAACTTTGGCTCTTTAACAATTATTGGATCGGTTTCACCTCCCTCTGGGGATTTCAGCGAACCTGTTACTTCAACTACGAAACGTTTTGTTCAAGCTTTTTGGGCATTAGATGCGAATTTAGCTTATTCAAAGCACTATCCCGCTATAAATTGGTTAAAATCATACTCTAAATATCCTGAGTTCATCTCAGATTGGTGGTATGAAAGGGATATCTATTGGCCTGAGATAGATATTGATTGGTATGAATGTAGAAGACAATTAAATAACATTCTATCTCAAGAAAATGAGTTAAAAAATGTTACCCAATTAATCGGAGAAGAAAACTTACCCGAAGACCAACAATTTATCATTTTTATCTCAAAATTAACTAGAAATGGTTTCTTAATCCAAAGTGCTTTTGATCCCATTGATTGTTTTACGGATATTACAAAATTAATAGGGTTTACAAAAATCATTCTCTTATTATATAACGAGGGACAACAGCTTATAAATCAAGGGTATTTAATTGATGATCTAAAAGAATTAAACGTAATAAATGATATTCTAAGAATTGGGAACTCAGTTCCTAATGATGGATTTAAACAAATAGAAAAATTAAAGAAAAAGTTAATTGATGAAATAGAATCTTTAAAGTTAATGCGTGGTGTTTTAAAGAAAAAATGAGTGTAATTTATAGAAAAATTAAACAAATTATTGGACCTTTACTATTTTTAGATAATAAACATGACGTACAATATGGTGAAATCGTCAAAATCCGTCCTAATGGTGGCAATGAACGCACGGGTCAAGTTGTAAAGATGGATGAAGATACAATAACAATTGAAGTATTTGAAGATACATCTGGATTATCATCTGAAAATTCTACCATTACTTTTACCGAAGATTCGTTTAAAATCAAAATTTCTAGTGATATGTTTGGGAGAGTCTTCAATTCTTTGGGAAAGCCAATCGATATTAATACTAAACAGGAATTAGATTCTGAAATATTAACAGAAATAGAAAGGGATGTAAATGGGTTGCCTATTAACCCATTTGCTAGAGAATATCCGTCAGAAGTAATCCAAACTGGAATATCCGTAATTGATGGTCTTTTTACGATAATAAGAGGTCAGAAACTTCCTATTTTTAGTGGTCAAGGAATGCCTCATAATCAATTAGCTGCTCAAATTGTAACTCAAGCAAAAGTTTTAACTAAAGAACCTTTTTTGATCATTTTTTGTGGGATTGGTATTATTCAAGATGAAGCTATTTTTTTCATGAACAAATTTCAAGAAAGCGGAAATATACAGAATATCATATCCTTTATCAATTTTGCTGACGATCCAATTATGGAAAGATTAATCATTCCACGAGTAGCTCTTACAACAGCTGAATATTTCGCTTTTGAAAAGGATATGCATGTTCTCGTTATTCTAATTGATATGACAAATTATGCGGAAGCTTTAAGAGAATTAAGCTCTGCTAAGGAGGAGATCCCAAGTAGGAAAGGCTACCCGGGTTACTTATACTCCGATTTTGCGTCGATCTATGAAAGAACTGGCAAAATTAAAGGTAAAAAAGGAACGATTACGCAATTACCAATTCTTACAATGCCAAACGATGATATATCTCATCCAATCCCCGATACTACGGGCTATATCACCGAAGGGCAATTGGTCCTGAATAGAAACTTGGATAAAACCGGAATCTATCCGCCTTTTGAAGTTTTAGCTTCAATTTCACGACTTATGAAGGACGCTATAGGTAAAGAAACTACAAGGGAAGATCATGCTGATGTCAGTTCGCAATTATTATCTTCCTACTCTGCGGCTCTTGAAGTTAGAGATCTTATATCTATTGTAGGAGAAGATGGTTTAAACTATAACCAAAAAGCGTTAATAAAATTTGGAAATGCATTCGAACAAACTTTTTTAAATCAAGGTCAAAATGAAGAAAGAGATATCAACACAACTTTGAATATCGCTTGGAAAGCGTTATCTCATATCCCACGAAATCAATTATTTAGAATCCATCATGAATTTATTGATAAATATTATGTTGGAGGGGTGTAAGTACCGATTAGTTTTAGAGAGTTTAAACCTACAAAGACGAATTTAATGAATTTAAATAAAAGGTTAAATTTTGCTGTAAAAGGTGAAAACTTTTTAAAATTCAAATTAGAGCAAATAATGATTGAAGTTAAAGAAAATTGGAATAATTATATTACGAATCGTGAAATCTTTATAGAATTATATAAGGAAACTATGATCACACTTAATCATACATATAAAGAAATGGGAAAAAGAAATTTCAATTTAATAAGTAAGTTAAGTAAAATTCAATATAAGCCAAAAATCAATATACAGTATATAAAAAAAATTGGATCATTAATTCCAATACTAGAATATGAATTGATAAGGGAGGAGTTACTTCCTGCTTATTCTTTTGAAAATACTAGTCATTATCTAGATGATTTAATAATTATCCTAGTTAAATTTTTTGAAAAACTTATAATCTTGGCAAAAGATGAAGATATAATGTTAAATTTAGCTAAAAATTTTAAAAAGATCAATCGTAGGATAAATGGATTAAAGAATATAATAATTCCCGAATTAGTACATGACATAAAAAAAATAAAAGATATTTTAGAGGAAAATGAAAGAGAAAATTATGTTCGGTTAAAAAATACAAAAGATTTGATTACTAGATAAATTAATTGATAGTGATTGTGAATGGCAAAAAAAAATGTTATGGTATTATTTAAAGTAAATTTAAATCGCAATTATAAAAATCTTCTTTTACAACACCTCTCCCAACTCAAGCAAGTTCACATTAAACCGAAATCTGAAAAAAGTGGTAGCTATGAGATGGATAAAGAACTATTTGATAGAATCAAAACCTTAAGCCAAAATTTAGAAACGCTATTCAAGGATCTTAACATCACAGAATCTGACTTCCAAAAACTATCATTTGAAGAGAGCGATAGACCAAAATTTAAAGGCAAAGATATTGATGATCTCCTTAATCAGTTATCTAATGAAATTAATTATTTTTCAAACCGAATAAATGAATTGAAAAAATATTTGACTTCAATTGAGATTGAACTAGATAAAATAAGCAACATCCATGCAAGCTACTTATTTTTAGAGAAATATAAAGTAACTCGAGATAAATTATTAAAATTTAAACATTTAGAATTTAAAGCATTCACTTCTTTTTCAAAGAACTTGGAGAATATTGAAGTAGTCTTTGATTTCTCTCATTTTCCTAATTTTTTGCACTATGATTTTTTAAGTGATGATAGAATAGCATTTTTTATAATATACCCAAAGGAACAAGAAGCGGAATTTAGAGAGAGGATTCGTATAATACATGCTGAAGAGGTACCGATATTAAAGAAATATTTGCTTTCAGACGGAATAAATTTTCCGCGTATTGCGAAGGAAATTAAGTTTATTATAACCTCTCTAAATAAGAATCAGAGAGAATTAGAACGAATAAGAGACGATAATCTCCTCTTATTTGCAGCAGCTCATGAAATCATTCAAAACCTAGAAGAATATAATTGGGTCTCCTATCAATTTGAAGAATTATCTTCAGATCAATTAAGTTTGAGTTTTTATTTACCTAAAGAAAAAAAGAAAGAAATCTATCAAGGGCTAATAGATAAATTTCAAGATAAACTTACGATTGAATCTGTTGAGATTGTAAAAAATAAGCAAGTAAAATTAGCATCAGATAAAATATCAAAATATTCAGAGAAGTCAAAAAGCGCAAAGAAATCTAAATTAAATGAGGAGATTGCAAATAGAAAAATTGAAAAAGATGACTTAAGAACTTCTGCCCCCACAATAATGAAGAATTTTGTTTTATTTAGGCCATTTGAAACAATAACAAGAATGTATGGAATCCCTGCTTATTCAGAGATTGATCCAACCCCAATAATAGCAATAACATTTCCACTTTTGTTTGGGATAATGTTTGGAGATATCGGGCATGGTATCGTCTTAATTTTATCTGGTTTGTTAGGTTTTATTATATATAGAAGTAAAAAAAGTAGAGATTTCTTGAATTTTTGTTGGATCATTTTATATTGTGGAATAGGTGCAATTATATTTGGATTTTTATACAGTGAATTTTTTGGAATGCCTGAAATTAAATTATTCAATACCGTTTTCCTACATTTAGAATCAATTACCATTCCGATATTGAATATTTCTCTGCATAATCCGTTAGATAATATAATGACAGTTTTGAAATTTGCTGTTCTGATTGGGGTTTTTCACCTTAATTTAGGTTGGTTTATTCAATTTATGAATTATTGGAAACAAAAGAGGAAATATTTAGGTTTTACAGATTCTATGGTTAAAATACTTTTATTAACTGGAGGAACGATTTTAATATTCATATATGGATTTGATATATATAGTTGGTTAGAACCGCCCTTTCCAATTTTATTAACAATAATTCCCGCAATTTTGTTAATTATACTAAAGCCCATTGGTAAAATATTGCATATCTCTTATCTAAAAAAAGAATCAGTAGGTGGTCTAATCGGGGAAGGTACAATGGAAACTTTTGAAACATTCCTCTCAATTATGAGTAACGTATCATCTTATATTAGGTTGTTAGCATTAGCTTTAGCACACGTATCATTGATGATAGCAATCACTGCAATGGTAAATTTAATTCAGGGAGGGGGTATTGTCAACGAGATAATTAGTTATATAGGTTTGGTTTTTGGAAACATGATCGTTATTTTGCTTGAAGGATTACTTGTGTTTATCAATGCTATGAGGCTGCATTTTTATGAATTTTTCTTCAAATTTTATCAAGGAAGCGGAGTAATTTATATTCCTTTTTATTTAAACGATAAATATTCAGAAGTTACATTTGAAATTAGCAGTATTAAAGATGTTATATCCGAAGAAATCGATAAAGAAATTGAATCAAAGAACTTCTATCAAGATATTGAAAAAGCAGAAAAATATATTTCTAGAAAATATTTATAAACTAGATTTTATGAAACTTTGTTTTATAGATAGATGAATATGACAAATGAAGATAACATAGAAAATTCATCCCAAAAAAAAATCTTTCTTATAATAGTCCTTGTTATCATTATAATGGTATTTTTATATATTGTATTATTTATTTTTGGAGTAAATCCGTTTATAATTATTATATTACTAGCTTTTATATCTTTGATAATTTTAGGATCGATTTTTAAGCACAGGAAACAGAAATCACTGTATTCAAAATTATATCCCGATAAAAAACAGAATATGATTCAACGGCCATCAAGAAAGTTGGAATTGACTATAAAAGAAGAACGAGAGGAACCAGTAGAAAAAAAATTTAGAGAAGTAGACTTAAATTTTAAATATCGCAAACCTCTTATCAACAAATGTGAAAATTGCGGGATGATCATAACAAGTTATAAAAAAAAATGCCCTATATGCGGTAAAGCTATTGAACTTAAAGGAATTATCAAGAAATGCAATAATTGTGGAATGACAATTCCAAAATCAGTGAAAAAATGTCCTGTTTGTGGAACGCGTATAACTTAATAAATACTAGAATACAGAAAAATAAGGGGGATCTAGTAAAAATGGTCGTGGAAAAAAAAAATTCAAAGGGAGGCTTTATATCTGCTGTTTACGGCTCATTAGTAGAGATTAAAGGGTTGGAAAATAATGTACGACTAAAAGATTTAATAAAAATTAGCAATCACGATTTTTTGGGTGAAGTAATTCAAATTTATTCTGACCATATCATAGCCCAGTCTTTCGAAAACACGTTTAGTATAAAATTAAATGAAAAAGTAGTTAATCTCCATGAACCTTTATCAATGGAATTAGCACCAGGTTTATTAGCAAACGTATTTGATGGAATTCAAAGGCCGTTAGGTATAACATTTGAATACTTTCAAGAAGGGAGATTAAATAGAGGACTTGAATTTCCTCCTCTCTCAAGGACTAAAAAGTGGCATTTTATTCCAACAAGGAAAGTAAATGATTTTATTCTTAGTGGAGATGAAATTGGAATCGTTCAAGAAACATCGTTTCTAAAACACATAATAATGGTGCCCCCCAGAAATTCTGGAATCCTATCTTCTATAGCTGAAGAAGGAGACTATACAATTATTGATAAAATTTATACCCTGCAGAATGATAACGATGAAAAATCTTATTGCATGTTGCAAAAATGGCCAGTAACAAAGAGAAAACCGTTTTGTGAAAAAAAGCAACCTGATGAGCCCTTAATAACTGGTTTACGTATAATTGATTTATTATTTCCTGTAGCAAAAGGTGGTACTTTTGCCGTCCCAGGAGGATTTGGAACTGGAAAGACGGTTATCCAGCAAAACATAACCAAGTATTGTGACGCGGATTTGATTGTATTCATAGGTTGTGGGGAACCAGGGAATGAAATTGCTAATGCTCTAAAACAATTTAGAGAAACTGTTGATCCTAATACTGGACGCCCATTATTAGAAAGAATTGCTCTTATTGTAAATACTTCAAATATGCCTGTGTCTGCTCGAGAAGCAAGCCTTTTCTCAGGTATAACAATCGCAGAATATTATAGAGACATGGGATACAATGTTGCCGTTATAGCAGATAGTATATCACGATGGGCAGAATCTTTAAGAGAAATCTCGGGATTATTAGAGGAAATGCCTGCCGAAGAAGGTTACCCTGCTTATTTACCCTCGAAAATATCAAGTTTCTATGAACGAGCTGGTGTCTTTACGACTTTAGGGAACGATCCTGACGGGAAAAGTAGAAAAGGGTCTATAACTATTATAGGGTCAATATCTCCTCCCGCAGGAGATTTTAATGAGCCTGTTACATCCGCCACAAAACGCGTTGTTCAAGGAATATGGGCTTTAGATACTAAATTAGCATATCTGAAACATTATCCCGCTATTAGTTGGATAAATTCTTATTCAAATTACCCTGTGTATTTAACAGATTGGTGGGAGAAGATAGATGTAGATTGGCCAGATGTAAAGCTAGATTGGTTTGAGTGTAGAAAGCAAGTAAATGAGATACTAGCAAAAGAAAACGACCTAAAATACATAACTCAGCTTCTAGGATTAAAAAATTTAGCTGAAGATCAAAAATTAGAACTCTATATTGCCAATCTAATAAGAAATGCTTTTTTTATACAGAATGCTTTTAATGAAGTCGATAATTTTACGAGTAGCAGGAAAATGTTAGGACTTATCAAGATTATAATTCTCTTATATAATAGTAGCATACCACTAGTAAAGCAAGGCTTTCTAATAAATGAGAAAAAATGCGATGAAATCCTTAACGAGGTTATGAAAATTAGCCACTATGTTCCTAATAATGATCTTAAACCACTCGAAAAATTTAAGGATGAAATATTAAATAACACAATAAGTTTGGTCTATAATATTCATCGAAAGTAAAGAATATCCAATTTCGGTTTTTCTAACTCTTAAATTAAGGTTTAAACCACTCAAAAAAGTAATAACTCATGGTTAGCGGATTAGCAATTACAAACTTCTTTCGAACTGATGTAGCTAATCTTCCAGCTCGAACCATATCAATAGCAGTTATTTTTGCGTCATGCGGTAAAACATGTGCGATAAAGGGTGAATGCTCTAATCCCGGACCTTTTTTATATACTACAAAATCGGCTCCAAACTTAAGTCCTGGACGAGGAACATAGCCTTTTTGCCGTAAATCTTGGTAAATTATGAATTTTTCTTCAAATTTATGGTGAATTTTTTTACAGATATCATAAAATTCATCATGAGAGTAATATTTATCTAATTTTGGGTCAAAGATTGTAATTTTATCATTTTTCAGCAAAAATAGTGCTTCGATTAATGATAATTCTGAGGGTTTAGAAAAATACTCTAAACGGGGCTTACTTATCCCCAGAGGAGACCCAAAAAAATTCATTTTAACATATAAATATGATGCAAAGAGGGGGTTAAAAACAATCACACGGTTGTTTAAATATTTAGTTGGGATTCTTTCTGGGATGTCTTTTTCGTCTATGTCTTCCAGTGAAATAGGGGTTTCTTTATCATCAGTCATCTAATAAGATTTATTTAGAATTGTTTAATAATTCTTTCAATTTAGTTTCCAACAAATGAAAGTATATATATTTTTAAACAAATGTTATTTATAACAAGGTGAAAAAATTGGTAATAAGAAAGGCATCACACGCGGGAAGTTGGTACCCTAAAAATCGTGAAGATTTAAATAGAGAATTAGAATATTGTTTTTCTGAAAGTGAATTTGGACCTGGTTCGTTACCTGAAACATTAAATCAAGATACAAGAACAATAATAGGCGGAGTTTCTCCTCACGCAGGATACGCCTTTTCTGGAAGATGTGCAGCTCATACTTATTTAAATCTCTTTAAAGAAAAAATCCCAGATACGATTATTGTTTTGGGAACTGACCATGTTGGCTATGGTAAGGTGGCTCTGCTTGCAGATGGTCAATGGGAAACTCCACTTGGGAATTTACAAATTGATAGTGATATTGCTAATGGAATCTTAGACATAAGCAATACAATCGTCGAAGACCGTTCCGCTTTTACTGGTTTTATGGAACAAGAACACAATATAGAAATTCAGCTTCCTTTCATAAAATATTGCTCTAAGAGTAAAGATGTAAAGATCTTAACGATAAAAATTGGAGGAAGAAAGGACTATGAAGTATATGAGCAAATATCTACAGATATTTCTTCAGTAATAAAATCATCGAATAAAGATATCGTGATTGTGGCTTCATCTGATATGTCGCACAAAAATATTACAAGTAAACAACAATTAATTGATTTTAAAAAAGTTGATCAAGATGTTATTGATGCGTTTGTAGCGCTAGATCCTGAAAAAACGCTTTTAAATGCACTGAAAACGACGGTATGTGGTGCACAAACAATTACAACTCTGATGTTAACTTGTATGAAATTAGACGCTACCAAGGGAGAACTGTTAAAGTATTACACTAGTAGTGATATTCGGGGTGAGTACGGATATTGTGTTGGATACTTTTCAGGAATATTAATAAAATGATATAAAATAAAAAACCTAAAATTAAAGAAAAAATTTTGAGAAATATGCCGGAGGAAAACGAGGAGAAAGTCGAAGATTTTATTTCCCTTTGGAAAAAGAAATTAGCAACAGAGAACACGCCCTCTTTAATTGGAGATATACAAAAAGAGAACGAACAATTACGAAACAAAATTGCTGCGAACATTGAATTGATAACCAAATCTGAAGAAATACTTAAAAAAGCAGTTAAAGAAAAAGAGAGACTTAGAATTGAAAAAGATGAAGCTGTAACAGAAATAGCTATGAAATTAGATGGTTTAAAGCAAGATAACTCAGAATTGGGAAATAAAGTTAAAAGTATGGTAAAATTATTATTAGAGAAGGATGAAGAAATTAAATCAAAGGATACAGTGATAGTACATTTACAAACTCAAGCAAACACACAAATTGGAACAGATTCTACAACAGAACATATAATTATTGAGGAATTGAAATCTGAGATATCGAAAAAGGATATGATCATACAAAATTTAGAGCGTAAAACAACAGAATTATCAAATGAAGTAGAACGACTAAACCAAGACTACGAAGAAGAATTAAAAAGCAAACCCGTCGATATTGTAGTCCAAGCGAGTGTTCCTGAACAAAAGGTGATTAAACCTATGCCTCCTGAGACTTCAGCTAAACCTCTTGAAGCCTTGTGCAAAGATCTTCAATCAGATTTGACTAAATACAAACGCATTGTCGAAAAATTAAAGAAAGAAAAGAACGTACTAACAAACGCGTTAGAAGGAAAGGATATTAATCTTTCTGATAATGAATTCGAACCTTTAGAAAAAGAAAACGAATTACTAAAAAAAAAACTTGCAGAATTACAAAATTCTCTTAAAAGTAGTAAAACAGAAGCACCTTTAATTACTTCTGAGGAATTCGAACAGAAAATCCAGAATCTTGAAAACAAAGTTAGGGAGAAAGAAAGCATAATAGCCGATTTAAAATTATCAACAATTTCTCCTACTTCAGATCCGAGCAATCCTATGGCTGAATTAGTTGAAAATTTGCAGAAAAACATAAACAAGTTAAAAGCCACGCTATCTGAAAAGGAAAAAGAAATTGCTGATTTGAATCAAAAGATTCTAAAAAAGTAGTTAAACCTCCTTTTACAAATTTGAAAAGCTTTTTCGTGAAATGACTATTGAATTCTCTCACTCACTTTTTATTAAGTAAATTTTATGAATAATAAGATATTTAATGAAGAATAGATGGTTATTCGAAAGAAAGAATCAGTATCATTTTTACTCATTGGACATTATGCAATTGATACAATCATTCGGTTTAAACAAAAAAGAAAACCGTCCTTAGGTGGATCTGTGACTTTCGGGTCCCTTGCTCTTAAAAAGTATACAAATTCAATAAAAATTAGCATTATCTCTAATTTAGGAATTCAAAATTTTAATAAATCTTTATTAAAACATTTTAGCGATAAGAATATTGATTTCAGCGGTGTAAAAACATTCGAAACTGATAACACTGATTTTGAATTAAATTATTCAAATCATTCGAGGAGATTAACTCTTAAATCCTGCAGTCCTAAACTAATATTTGAAGATATTCCCGAAAAAATCCTGTCTACTCCTCCTAGCATTCTTGTACTAGCACCTCTGTGTAACGAAATTTCTTTAGAATATGTATCAAAAGTAGTAAGTACGTTTCCAAATACCTATCTTGGAATTGACTTGCAGGGATTTATTAGATATATTAATGGCGATGGAGGAGTATCGTATGTTAGAGATGAAGCTATTATCTCAAATATGATAGAGATAATTAATTTAATTGGAGATAGACTAATTCTTAAGGGATCTGAAGTTGAGATGAAATTATTATCAAATCATACAGAACCTCAAAAAGTAATGGATTATTTCAAGAAATTTGAGAATAAAGCAATATATATTATGACAATGGGAGAAGCAGGATCATTGATATTAAAAAATGGTCAAAATCTTTTAAAAATACCTGCTTATACACCAAAGAGAGTTTTAGATGAAACTGGAGCAGGAGATGTTTATTTAACAATATTTTTATATGAATTATTGAATTCTGATATGACTTGGGAGGAGATTGAAAAAAACGCTCACCTAGCTTCAGCAGCAGCTTCTTTTTTAGTGGAAAAAAAGGGTCCAAAGGGATTTGAAACAAGAAAAAGAATTTTAAAAAGAGTAGCAAGCAAAAATTATATTAATTAAATCTTTTTTAGGTAAAAAAATTGCATATAAACAGTCATTTTGCCGTAGGTGTAATATTTGCTTCAATTTTAAACTATTTCTACAGCTTTTCTTTATTTGAATTCGTTTTCATCGTTTTGTTTTCTTTTATTTGCGATCTTGATGTATTTTTTACTAAATATGCAATAGATCACAATCATAGGATGCTTATTTCTCATTCAATAATTCCTGGTTTTCTTATGCTATTGTTTGGAATAATTATTAATTGGTCAATATTAGCTTTTAGCGGTGTAGCGTATTCTATCCATGTTATTATAGACACTTTTGATTGGGGTACTAATTTATTCTATTTTCAAAAAAAGCAAATTGGTTTGAAATTATTAATATCAAAGGAGGAATTTGAAAATCTATCTAAATACTTGTCAAAATTCAAAAAAGCAGAATCTTTTTTCGATTCAAAATATTATAGTAGCAAGGTAAGTTTGGGAATTGAAGCAATATTATTTATCCTTATGTTGGTATTTACTATCATATTTGCCATTCAATTTATTTTTATCATAATTCTTTATTTTATAGGATTATTTTTTCATTTAACTCGACATTTTAAATTGAAAAGCATAGAAAACAAGGAAGTATGATTTTTAGCTATTCTCCTTTATTTA
>Ga0315553_10001704_pt1 | contig 18066 bp, 16 predicted proteins | sample SalMarSW160140MG_FD_203099 | JGI IMG/M metagenome (GOLD analysis project Ga0315553, IMG submission 203099) | Salt marsh sediment microbial communities from the Plum Island Ecosystem LTER, Massachusetts, United States - Salt Marsh Sediment SW1601-40 ... | reverse complement strand
CCCGCCAGCAGGCCGGCGATGGTGCGCGCGGTGAGCGCGGCAATCGACAGCGTCTCGCGGCCGGTGAACGCGCCCTGGCCCTCGAGGTGCGCGCCGGTCTGTCCCCCAAAGGCCAGCAGCCAGGGCAGGACGAGGAGCAAGACGATACCCTCCACGCCCAGCCAGGCCGGCAGCCGCCGCCGCCAGGCGCGCCGCGTGAGCAGGATCGCCCCGTGGGCGGCGAACCAGAACGCCGTCGCGTACGAGGTATAGGCCGCCAGCAGGGAGAGCAGTCCGTAGCCGCCCCACGCCCGCGGGCGTGGGGCATCGGCGAGGCGCAGCAGGAGATAGAGCGCACCCGTACACCACAGCGTGGCCCACATAAAGGGGCGGATCTCCTGGCTGTAATGAAGGGCAAAGGGAGAGATGGAGAGCAGCGCCGCGCCCGTCCAGGCGGCGCGCGTGCCGCCCAGGCGCCGCCCCAGGGCAAGCGCCATCGCCACGACGAGCGTGCCGGGCCAGATGGAGAGATAGCGCGAGGCAAAGGCGCTCCACCCGGCAGCCTGTGCCCAGAAATGCCCGAGGTAGTGATAGAGTGGAGGGTGGATGTCCTGCCCGGTCTCGATCGTCAGCCGGGGCAGGTCGAGCGAATCGAGGTACAACGACCAGCCCTCGTCGCCCCACAGCCGGAAATCATCGGCACGGACCAGGCGCAGGCCAAAGGCGAGGAACAGAATCAAGAGAGGGAACACACTACGCACCCAGGGGCGCATCCCGGTCATGGGGTGCCGTCCGGCTCCTGCCGCTGCGCATCTGGCACGTGCTTTTCGAGGAACACGAGCGTCAGCCGCTCGCTGATCCGCTCCTCTTTGAAGGGCGCATAGCCCAGCTTGTGATAGAGGTGCAGGTTGCGCGCGCTGCAGTGGCCGGTAAAGAGCTCGAAACGCCGGGCAGCGGGGCAGGCGCGCTCGATCGCGTACAGGAGCGCCGTGCCGAGGCCGCGGTTCTGCACGTCGGGGTGCACGATCAGGCGTCCGACGTAGCACGTATCGTCGACGACGCGCCCCCGGACGGAGCCTGCGATACGCCCCTCGACGCTGGCCTTGAGGGCAACCTGCTCCTGCAGGTCAGCCTCCATCTCTTCCAGTGTCTGCGTCAGCGGGGCGATGGTGTCGTCGTCATAGATCGCGGCCTCGCTCTGGTAGGCCAGTTTTTGCAGGGCCAGGATCTCGGCTGCGTCCCCGGTACCGGCCCGTTCGATCGTCCAGTTCACTGTGGTGCTCCATCCATCCAGGATCATGGACCCGTTCTCTATGGACCCGTTCCTTCGGAAAGGGACGGGTCCATGATCCTCCATAACTACAGTTCGAGGTGAAAGTCGCGCTCTCCGGAGGAATAGGCGACGATCATGTCGGCGTCCTCGTCCCCTACATTGGCCGCATAGTGGGCCACATTGGCCGGCACGGTCAGCGTGTCACCGGGCTCCAGGATCACGGACGCGTCGCCGATCCAGTGCTCCAACCGGCCCGAGAGCAGGTAAAGCACCTCCTCGCAGGTCGAATGGCTGTGCCGCGGGTTCGCCTGGCCCGGCTCGATCGTCACCCGGCCCACGGTCACGCCCTCGGCGTTGCCAATCGCCGCGCTGGCCAGCCAGTTGAGGCTTCCCCACCCCTCAACGATCCGCGCCTGCGCTGCTTCCGCCGCCCTGCGGACCGTATAGTCCATGTCACTCTCTCCACGCTGACTGCGCCTTTCCAGCCGCGCGTGTATCTCTTGCAGCTCCTGCTCGCTCAGCCGCTCCACTTCGCGCACCGGCACCGGCCCGATGAACTCGACGCGCAGCTCGCGGCGGGTGAGCCACTCTTTGCCGGGCGGCATCGACGAGCGAGGATGCGGGTAGACGTCTTCCTCTGCCACCGGGTCGATCACGCGGTAGAGATAGCCCGCAGCGGTCCCGTTGTGCCGGATCGTGCCGTCGTCCTCTAGCGAGACGATCGGCGGCTTGTGGGAAAAAACCTCCGCCAGGTGCCGGTCACGGGTGATCGTGCTCCCCTCGCGCAAGACAGAGAGCCGGTAGGGAGATCCGTGGTACCACGTTTCACTCATCTGGCCACCGTCTCTAGCGGACGCGGATCGTCACGCACTGCCCGGCCTTGAGGATCAGCGGCTCGCTGAACAGCACCGTCCAGCCCACTCGCTCCGCAGCCAAGGTCGCCGCGACGGAGTGCCCGTCGACGGTCACCTCGGCCGAGCGGACCTCGTCCAGGCTGCCCAGATGCAGCGCTTGTAGCTTGAGCTCGCCATAGGCCACCGAGAGCACGGCCTGGCCCCCATCGGCATCCGAGCGCTGTGTGTAGCTGCCCCAGCCTGCATCGAGCGACCAGAACGTGCGGAAATCGCCCGCGCGCAGGCGAGGGGTAAAGCCGATCCGCCCATTGGGAACGTCGAATTCGTATCCTGACAGCGCGGTCAGCACCGCCCACGAAGCCATCGAGCGCGCATAGTGGCTGCCGCACTCGAACTCGTTCCACGGGTTGCGCCGCGCGCCGTCGTGCCGCACGCGCACGCCCTTGACGATGCTCAGCCCCTCTTCCAGCAGGCCTTCGTAGATCAGGTGGCTCGCCACTTGGTACTCGATCCCGCACCACACCTCGTCGGAGTAGACAAAGGGCAGCTCCGGGCGCCCGCCGCGGGGCCAGGTGCACAGCAGCAACCCCTGCTCGTCGTTGAGGGCATAGATCCGCTGCGGGTTGGCATGGTCCCAGAAATCGGCGTGCCAGTTGTAGTGGTAGATGGCGCGCAGCGCACTCCGCACGTGCTTGGGATCGAACAGGTCGCCCAGCCCGACGATGCGCGCCACCCACTGCCCGATCAACTGGTCGGAGAGGCAGCCCTCGCCATACTGGTACTTGGGCGCATCAGGGATCTGCCCGCCCATGCTCTCGTCGAGGGCGAGCGGCGAGCTCTTGTAGGCCTGCGAGTTAACCTGCTGCACGTAATACTCGCCGTTGAACAGCTCGGCATCCATCTTGGCGCGGCCCTGTTCGTACAGCGCGCGATAGGCATCGGCCTGGGCATCCTCGCCCAGGTAGCGCGCCATCTCTTCGGCAGCACGCAGCGCGCCCATATAAAAGCTGCCCATCATCGTGTTAGGGCCCCAGAACTCGATGTCGTAGGTGTTGTGCTGCACGCCCTCCATCACCCCATCCCGGTCGATGTCCCACGCCGCCCAGGCATAGGCCAGCGCCCGTTTGAGCTGGGGCCAGATCGCGCACAGCCAGGCGTCGTCTCCGGATAGCTTCCAGTCGCGGTAGACCTTGAGCATGCCCCCCATCTGCCCGTCGGCAGCGGCGTGAAACTGCGAGGGCGCGCTGCCCAGCGGCAGTTGCAGCCGGAACCCCATGCGCCCGTCGGGATCGACGTTGTACGTATAGTCGGCGCTGCGCATCGAGCGCTCGAGGGCCGGGAAGAGAAAGGCCGGCGTCTGGGCATAGTTCCACACGTGGGTGCACGACCCCTCGCAGCAGCCGGAGGTGGTGTGACACCCTTCGAAGCCATAGAACGTGCCGTCCTCCAGCCGCAGGCAGGTCGTCGTCTTGAGCGTCGACATCTGGCTAGAGACGGCGTCGAGGACGTAAGTGGGGAGCGTGCTGGCAAAGAGCGTGTCGTGAAAGAGGCGCGTCTCGGCTTCCAGCCGCCCGGCATTGGCGGCGAGATAGCTCGCCACCTCAAAGGCGTCGTCGAACCAGGTAGCATAATAGTTCTTCCAGCCGGGGCGCGCGCACGCCTCGCCCTGGCAGTCGCACGCCGCCGCTCCCCAGTACTTGACGAAATTGGCAAAGTGCCAGGTGAAGTACACCGGCAGCGTCACCGTCTCGCCCGGTTCGACCGTGGCCTTGAGCACGATCGAGCCCACGTCACCCTGTCCCTCGGGCGAGGGGGTGTTGTAGGTGCGCTCGGGCAGCGTGCCGCTCGAGGAGAACTCATCCCAGAACTTGTGGAAGGCGTCGTACCAACTGCCCCGGAACCAGCAGGTCTGGTGGTCGATCTCGGGCCACGGCGTGGTGAGGGCCATGGAGCCGAACCTCGGGTCGTCCTCTGCGTAGCGATCGCTGCTCATGAACAGGCCGCGTACGCCCTCGCGCTCGAGGTAGGCGTTCGTCGAACCGCCCACGTCCGGCGCATAGAACGAGCCCTCGCCCGGGTAGCCGACCGCGTTGTACAGGTTTGCCGCCAGCGCAACCTGCACCGCGCGCTCGCCTGGGTTGTGGAGCTCGACCTGCAGGATCGCCGCCGGCAGGCCCGAGTCCTTGTCGTTGAGCGGGATAAAGGGGTTGTAGGCGTGCAGGGTCACCTGGAGCGGCACATCCGGGTCCTGGAACTCGATCCAGGCCAGCGGGTACTCGCCGTGAAAGGTGCCCTGCCGCAGGTGCGGGAACCCCGCACCGTTGAGGCGCGAGACGCCAAAGCCATACCCCTGAAAGTTCGTAGCGCCCTGGCCCGAGAAGGGAGGATGGGATGGCGATTGCACGACCTTGGTGACCGGCGCCTCTCCTTCAGCCTGTGCCCACAGGGTGAGGAAAGAGTAGGGCAAGAAAGAACCGATGTTGGGCCGGTTAAAGATCTCCCAGTCGCGCAGTGCACCGGTGCCCGAGAGCGACACGCTGCCCGTGCCGATCCCGCCGATCGGAAAGGCGATCTCGGCAAGCCGGGCGCCCTCGTACGCCCGCGGCGCGCCAAACTCGTACAGCTCACTCTGTGAGTAGATATCCCCTTTCACGGGCTCCTCCCCTCTCGATAATGTATCCAGCCTGGCTTGTTTGAGGTGGGGCTACAACCGTCCCCTACCCTACAGGTCGACCTCGACCTCTCGTCCAGAAACGGCAGAGCGCTGCACGGCATCGAGCACCGCCATCACGTTCAGGCATTCCTGGCCCGAGGCGATCATGTGCTTTTCCGGGTCGCGGATGCAGTCGACGAAATGGCGTCGCGGCGTCAGCCCGGCCTCGATTTCCTTGATCTCGACCTTGTCGCTGTGCAGCTCGCCCCAGCGCGGCTCGCTGTACACGACCGGGGGATAGACCTGCAGCCCGGCCTCGGTGCCAAAGACGCGCACGTTGATCTCGTTGTCCTGGTTGGCCGCCCAGCTCACGTCAAAGAACGCGGTCACGCCATCTTCAAAGCGCACCAATGCCGACGAGAGCTCGTCGACATCGTAGGGGACGCCGCGCCGTTCGAACTCTTTGTTCCACAGGTTACGGTAGCTCGACGCCGAGACGGAAACAGGCCTGGGGTTGCCCATCAACCACCACGTGAGGTCGAACATGTGCACGCCGATGTCAAAGAGTGCGCCGCCGCCCGCTTTGTCCTTGTCCACGAACCAGGAGCCGCGTCCCATCGACCCGCCGGAGCTAAAGTGAATCACCGGCACGCCGCGGCGGCGGATCCACGTTCCGCGCGCGTAATAGACCTCGCCCAGCTCGCCGCGCTCGACCATGCCGCGCAGCGCCAGCGACTCGGGCTTGAAGCGCTGGCTCATGCCGATCATCAGCCGCTTGTTTTGTTCGTTGGCGGTAGCGACCATCTCTTTCGCTTCCTGCAGCGTAGTGGCCATCGGTTTTTCACAGAGTACGTGCAGCCCGCGCCGCAGGGCCTCGATCGCGATCGGGGCGTGGAGATAGTTGGGCACGGCGATGCTGATCGCGTTGAGGTTGGGCACCTCCCACAGCTCCTCAACGTCGGTCAGGATCCGCTCTGCGCCATACTCGCGGCCGAAATACACTGCCTCCTCACGGTTGAGGTCGCATACTGCTGCCAGCTTGACGTTGGGCGACTCGACGAACTCTTTCATGTGGTAGCGCCCCATGCCAGTGCCGATCACGGCGACTCGTAGTGGTCGTTCCATCCGGTGAAGCCTCCTCGTATGTGTGGTCTGACTGGATGCTGTGCCGGCGCGGGTGCTGCGCCGGCCTACTTTCTGCGCGACCTGTGCCGGCCCGTCCCGCCAAGCACGGAACCCCGGTACCCCGGCGCCAGGATGGCATAGATCTGGCAGCGCGTCCGATCGAGCAGGCGTGAGCTCAGCCTCGGGTCAAGGTCCTCGATCCGCTGCGCGGTGGTGATCACGGTCGGCAGTCGCGCGTTGTAGCGATAGTTGAACAGCTGGTAGAGCTTTTCCCTGGCCCACGACGTGGCGCTCTCAGTGCCCAGGTCGTCGAGGACCAGCAGCGGGGATTTGCGCACCTGCTCAAAGAGCTTGTCGTACGAGATGGCGCTCTGCGGGCTAAAGGTCGCACGCAGGTGGTCGAGCAGGTCGGGCACGGTCACAAAGAGCGCCGACTCGCGCTTGGTGACGCAGTGATTGGCGATCGCCGCTGCCAGGTGCGTCTTGCCGCAGCCGTACGTGCCGGTGAACACGATCCAGCCGGCAGGCGACTCGGCGAATCCCTGAGCCGCCCGGCAGGCGACCTGCAGGCTGTTGTACTCTTCCGGGTCCATGACGCCGCGGGCGAGGTTGAAGGAGCTGAAGGTCTGCTCAGCGTGCATGCTCAGGCTGCTCAGCTCGGTCTGCTCGCCCTCGATCCCGCTCCCGCGATAGTCCGGGGCCAGGATCGGGATCATGTGCACCAGATCGGTCGTACTGAGGCGCGAACGGATGCGGGCATCGATCTCTTCCAGGTCGCAGTTGGTCGTGATCACGGTGGGCAGGCGGGCGTTGTAGCGGTGGTTAAAGATCTGGAACAGCTTTTCCTCGGCCCATGCCGTCGTGCTCTGGGAGCCGAGGTCGTCCAGGATCAGCAGCTCGTGCTCGCGGATCTCTTGAAAGCGCTCGTCGTAGCCGACGGCACTGCTCGGGCTGTAGGTGGCGCGCAGCCGGTCGAGCAAATCGGGGACCACGACGAACAGGGCGGGGTGTCCCTCCTGCAGTCGTGCGTTGGCGATCGCCGCCGCCAGGTGTGTCTTGCCGCAGCCATAGCCGCCGCGAAAGAGAAGCCACCCGTCCGGCTCGGCAGCAAAGGAAACCGCATACTCGTATGCCAGCCGCAGGTTGCGCTGCTGGTCCGGGTTCAGTGCCCGGCCGTCGGGCACGAAATTGGCAAAGGTCATGTGGCTGAGCGGCCCCAGGTTGCTCACGTGCCGCAGGCTCTCGGCACGCTGCTGCTCCAGCTCGCTCCGCGTGCACTGGCAGGGATAGAGCCGTCCAAAGTCGGGATGACCGACCGGTACATCCCTGACCAGGTACCCGGCGCCCCTGCAAATCGGGCATACCTCACGCTCGGTCACGCTCTATGCTCCTCAGTGCAGGATCTGGTCGCCATATTCGCCCTCGACGTAACGGCGGCGGTCCTCTTTCGATTCCGAGGTACGCCGGTCGCGGCCCTCCCGTGCCCAGCGCTCCAGGATCCCCTGTACGTAGGACCACCGTCGCGCGTTGTTGTTCACCGCGATGCGGAACGCTTCCACAATCCACGCCGGGGGATAGGCCTCCTCCGCTGCTTCCAGCTCCTCCGCCAGGATCGGCGACCGGATCAGGCCAATGTTCTGCTCGTACAGGTTATAGATGTTCGGCCGGCGAGGCTGGAGGCGAATGCCCTCTTCTGCATCGGGCGGCACCCACTCGCCGCGCTCGATGCGCACGACGGCGCCTCGCCCCCGCTCGCTGTTGATCAGGTACCACGTCTCACGCGGCCGTCCCGGGCGCTCGACGGCGACCTCGAGCAGCGTGCCGCGGGCCACGGCGCGCTCTAGCCCGAGGCGCAGCGCCTCCTCGGCCGGCAGATCGGCATCCCCCAGCCCGGCCATCAAGACCGCGTCGCCGCTCAACTCGGTATGGGTCACGTGCCGCATCTCACCCGTTTTCTGCTGCACGAGCCACAGGCAGTAGAGCGTCACCTTGAGCTCAGAGAGGTCATCGATGGCCGGCATCAGCTCGCTGAAGAACAGATCCGGCATCTCAGTGAACTCGCGCAGCCCGTCCGGAAAGCCGCTGAATGCTTCCATCAGAAGTCCAGATCCTCGCGGAACATCTCCACCTCGAGGAACTGGGCCAGTTCCTTCTTGAAAAAGAGCGGGATCATGCCCGTCGGCCCGTTGCGGTGCTTGGAGATGATAATCTCGGCGATGTTGGGCTGTTCCGTCTCGGGCGTGTAATACTCGTCGCGATAGATGAACATGACGATGTCCGAGTCTTGCTCGATCGATCCACTTTCGCGCAGATCCGACAGCATGGGGCGCTTGTCGTTGCGCTGCTCGACGGCGCGCGAGAGCTGCGAACCGACGACGACGGGGATGTTCAGCTCACGCGCCAGTCCCTTGAGCGCGCGGGAGAGAAACGAGATCTCTTGGACACGGTTCTCGCTGTGGCGATCGCTCTGCATGAGCTGCAGGTAATCGATGACCAACAGGTCGAGGCCGTACTCGGCATAGAGACGGCGCGCCTTGGTCCGCACCTGCATGGCCGAGATCGACGGGGTATCGTCGATGAACATCATCGTCTCGGACAGCGCGCCGGTGGCCTGAATAAAGGTGGGCCACTCTTCCTCGCGCAGGGTGCCGATGCGCAGCCGCTGCGAATCGATGCCCGTCTCGGACGAGACCAGGCGCTGCACCAACTGCTCGGCCGACATCTCCAGGCTAAAGAAGGCAACGCGCTGGTTGTACTTGCGTGCCGCGTTGAGGGCAAAAGCCAACATGAGGCTGGTCTTGCCCATGGACGGCCTTGCAGCGACGATGATCAGGTCCGAATCCTGCATCCCGCCCAGGATCTTGTCCAACTGGCGAAAGCCGGTGGGCACGCCGATGGTCTCGCCCTTGTGCTGATAGAGATAATCGATCCGGTCATAGTACTCGCTGACCACGTCCCGGATCGGCCTTATGTCGCGCGCGATCCGCCGCTGCGAGACGCCAAACAGGACCTGCTCCGCCCGATCCACGACCTCGTCGACGTCGTCCGTGTCCTGATAGGCCAGCGCGGCAATTTCACCGGCCGCGCCGATCAAGCGGCGCAGGGTACTGGTCCGCTCGACGATCCGGCCATAGTGCTCGATGTTGAGCGCAGTGGGGGTCGAGTTGATCAGCGCAGTGAGATAGGCGGCGCCGCCCAACTCGGCCAGGCGCTCCCGTCGCTCCAGCTCGTCGCACAGGGTCACGAAATCCACCGCTTCTCGCCGCTCGTGGAGGCTGCTGATCGCATCATAGATCCACTGGTGCCGCTCGACGTAAAAGTCCTCGTCCCGGAGAAAAGTGTTGACCTTGAAGATGGCATCCGGGTCGATCAGCAGCGCCCCAAGCACGGCTTGCTCGGCCTCGACGTTGTGGGGTACCATCTTGTCCGGAACGATGACTTGTTCGCTCATATTCGCCTCATCACATGCCACCATTCGCCACGGTGGCGACACAGCACAGGGGAAAGAGCCGCATCTGGGATGCGGCTCAGGGGTCTATTGGGTAGACGTACGGGCTATTGATCTTCGAGCTCGTCCAGGTCCAGGGTGTCCACAAAGTCGCGAAAGATGGACAATCCCTCTTGGTCTTCCGGCAGCTCTTCCGCAGGCCACACACCTGCCTCTTCCATCACTTCCTCGGCAACATAGATCGGAACCTTGGCACGGACGGCGATGGCGATGCTGTCGCTGGAGCGCGAATCGATGTCGACCGCTTCTCCATCCCGCACCACGTGCAGCAGCGCATAGAAGATATTGTCCCGCAGCTCGCTGATCAAGACGTATTCCAGGTGCCCTCCCAGTGCCTTGACGCAGTTCAGCAGCAGGTCGTGTGTCAGTGGACGAGAATGCCTGTATCCCTTGAGTTCGAGGGAGATAGCTTCGGCTTCGGGAACGCCGATGTAGATCGGTAGCTGGCGCTCTTGATCCGTTTCCTTGAGCAGAACCAGGCGCTCCTGCCCGGTCAACCGCACCCGAATAGTATCGACCCCAACCTCGATCATACTGACCTCCGGATATTCTTCACATTCACAGTAAAGCTTACTTACTGCACGCCGATTATACCACAATCACCGCCCGCCGACAAAGGTTTGGGCGCCGAAATGGCAAAAGTGATTGACTGTGCCCTGCACTTGTGTTATAGTTACCTATCCGCGCATCGCCGCAAAAGGGCAAGAAGGAAGGAAAGTACCTGTTGAGGAATTCCGTCAAGGGATCGCCAGCGTGAGAATCGGGACTGTGAGAGCACTCTCCCTTGTATTCGTGCTGATCGTTTCGGGGTGTGCGCGGGCAGCGGCCGGGCAGGAGCAGGAGGCCGTCGCTTCCCCTACCGTGCCCCCGATCGGGGTGACGGTGGGCACGCGGGCACCTGACCTGAAACTGCGGGCCCTCGATGGCGACACGATCCGCCTGAGCGACCTGCGCGGGCAGCCGGTGATGATCAACTTTTGGGCCGTGTGGTGTGGCTTTTGCCGGACCGAGCTGCCCGAGATGCAGCAGGCGTTCGAGGCCTACCGGGATCAGGGGTTCATCATCCTGGCGGTAGACGTGCAGGAAGACCGGTCGGTGGTTGCGCCCTTGGTGGACGAACTGGGCCTCGCCTTCCCGATCTTGCTCGACAGCGAGGCCGAGGTGTCCCGCTCGTATCGCGTTCGCGGCCTGCCGACCAGTTACTTTGTGGACCAGAACGGCGTAATCATTGGTAGAGAGCTAGGGGCTATAGACAAGGCATGGATAGAGACCTATCTGGCGCGAGCAGGAGTCGAATAGCAGTGCAAGAGTCATCCACGGCGGTCACAGGATGGCGGCGTGACCTGGTACTCTTTTTAGATCGCCAGATCTACCGCCTCGCGAGGCACTGGTTGGCTGTGTTCAACGTGCTGACGGGGCTCTATGTCCTGCTGCCGGTCCTCGCCCCTGTGCTGATGGCGGCGGGCGCGCCGCAGGTTGGGCGCCTGATCTACTTTGCCTACCGGCCGGCGTGTCACCAGTTGCCCGAGCGCACCTTTTTCCTGTTTGGGCCGCAGCCCAGCTATTCGCTGGACGAGCTGTGGGCGACGGGGGCGGTCGACCCCGCCGCTGGCCTCCTGGCGCGGCAGCGCTTCCTGGGTATGGCCCAGATCGGGTGGAAAATGGCGATCTGCCAGCGCGACATTGCCATGTATGGGTCGCTGTTCGTCGGCGGGCTCGTGTTCGGGCTGCTGCGCAAGCGCTTGCAGCCCCTCTCGCTGCTCGGTTATGCACTGTGCCTGGTTCCCATGTTCATCGATGGCAGCACGCAGTTGGTCGGCCTCCACGAGAGCACCCCGCTGCTCCGCGTGTTGACGGGAACCATAGTGGGCCTGGGCACGGTGTGGGTGCTCTACCCGCGCCTCGACAGCGCATTCGCCGAGGTCCGCGAACAGGCCAACCAGCGCGTGCACCTGGAATAGGGCACAGGCGGTGCTGTATCTGCTTGTTTCGTGACGCGTTGTGTGGTATAATCTCCGGCCTGAGAGAGCGAGGGAGACGCAAGCGACGACGCCACTGCCGGCTCGTGCTCAAGGCAGGCTCAATCGAGCATCACAGCGTCGGGGTTGGATGTAGGTATGTATTCGCTGCTGTAGCAGCAATCACATAAAGGAGAAGGTGGATGCCGAACTTTGGTGTGTGGGAATGGCTGGTCATCCTGGTCATCGTCCTGGTGATCTTTGGGGCCAGCCGCCTCAAGGACATTGGCTCCGGGCTGGGTGGCGCGATCAACGCCTTCCGCAACGAGGTCAAGCAGGGCCGGGAAGAGGGCGAGGACGAAGAGAAAGAAAAGAAGGCCAAGGCCGCTGCCCCCGCGCAAGCCGCGCAGGCTGCACCGGCCGCACCGGCCAAGGAAGTACCCCAGCCCGAAGAGAGCGAGAGCTAGTTCGCCCGCGACACCTGTCGATAGATCGCAGCTCACGCATACCGCTAAGCCGCTGTATGATCGCCTGTATCACTGTGTGGTGCGATCTACCGACAGGGCCTTTATCACCATCCCGTCCCGCAAGCGGAACGATTTCACCAGGGTCCGCGCAGCCGCAGCGCCGCCTGTTCTACCTCAGACGAACGGCATGCGGTCATGACGACCGCCACGGTCGTGACGACCGTGGGGCGATCAGAACCGCTTCATGCGCATCCACAGCTTGCGCAGGCCGGCGGCAGAGAGGACGTCGTCGACGAGGATGCGCCATGCCCGGCGCGGAGTAAAGGCATAGAAGCGCAGGTAGGCCCATTTCTTGAGCAGATCGAGCGTGCGCGGGGAGAGCACCTCCCGCGACTTGTAGACCGACCGCGCATAGTAATCGAACTCTTGTAGGTCGTGCCCCACCAGCTCGCGCGTCTTGTCCCACAGGTACGTGCCGGGAAGGGGCGTGGTCACGTTAAAGGCCGCCTCGTCGATCCGTAGACGGGCGGCATACTCGATCGTGTGGATGACCTCGCGCAGGCTCTCGCCAGGCGCACCGAGCATGAAATAGCCGCCGATGCGCAGCCCGAGCTCGTTGCAGATCGCAACCGCACCCCGCACCTCCTCGACCGTGATCCGCTTGTCATAGATCTCGTCCAAGATGCGCTGTGTGCCGCTCTCGATCCCCATGTTAACCTGCACCAGCCCGGCGCGGACCATCTCCTCCATCAGCTCTGGCCCCTGTACTACCAGGTCGGCGCGGACGTTACATCCCCACTGCAGATCGAGCCCAGAGGACTGCAGCGCGTGTGCCAGGTCGAGCGCCCAATGGTTGTGGGCGATAAAGGTATCGTCCTCGAGCATGAACGCGTCGAGGTGATAGACCTCGCGCAGCTCGCGCAGCTCGTCCATCACGTGTGCCACCGGGCGGCGGCGCAGGCGATGACCAAAGAGCCGGTCGAGCGTGGGCTGGCAGTAGGTGCAAGAAAAGGGACAGCCGCGCGACGCGATCACGGAGGTGCCGCGCAGCTCGGGCGACGCGGCGGTCAGGCTGTACCACGCCCTGGCATAGGCGTCCATGTCGATCAGGTCGCGCGCCGGGTGGGGGAGCGCGCCGAGATCGTGGATCGGTAGGCGCGGCGGGTTACGAACCACGTGGTCAGCATCGCGCTTGAACCACAAACCATCGATGTCCTCGGGGTCGCCCCCGGCGGCGACGAGCTCGTGCAGGGTCTCCTCTGCTTCACCCAGGACGATGACGTCGACGCAATCGTGCGCGATCGCCTCTTCGGGGAGGACGGTGGGATGAGGCCCGCCCCATACGACGAGCGGCCTGTTGGGCGCATCGTGGGCAATGCGCGAGGCATAGATCGCCTCGTTGAGCATGGGAGTCATCACCGATACGCCGACCAGGTCGTACGCCTTGGCACCAAGCTGCTCGCGCATCAACTGCAGCGGCCGCCGCGCAAAGGTGGGGTCGATCACGTCGATCTCGACCGCCGGATCATGGGCGCGGACGTACGCGGCCAGGGAGAGGATGCCCAACGGCGGCTGGCCGGATGGATAGCGTGTCCTGGGGAAAACGAGTGCGATCTTCACTCTTGTGCCTCGCCTTCAGGCTCCACGCGCAGCCCCCGCATGCCTTCGATCGCATAGAGCACCCCGCCGATCAGGCCCGGGACCAGCGTCTGCGCGGCAAACTGAGCCAGCCCCATCGCCGTGGCGGCGGCGCTGGTCACGCCGACGGTGCCATAGAACATCATGTGCGCCGTCTCGCGCACGCCCAACCCACCGATGGACGGCACGAGGAGCGAGATGGAGAGCATCGGTGCGAAAGCGAAAAAGATCCAGAAGGGGCGATCGACGTTCAGCCCGCGCGCGATCGTATAGTTGATCGTGATGTTGATCAGGTTAAAGAGGAGCGAGACTGCGCTCGCCTGTCCCAACGCCCTGCGCCCGCAGCGGCTGACCGCCTGGTAAAAGCGCTCCAGCTTGGCCTGCCCTGGCAATCTGATCTTGCCACCCAGCCAGGGGAGGAACGCGGTGCCCATCACGATCCACCCGCCGACCACGGCCGCGCCTGAAACGACGCTGAGGAGCAGGACGGTATCCGTGGGGACGTAACGCGCGGCAAAGGGCATGGCGATCAGGCCGAGGATAAAGAGCACCCACAGCCCGTTGGCCCGGTCGACCAACACCGTCCCGATCGCCTCGGGCGTGCGCTTGCTCTGGCGAGCCAGCTCCATCGTCCGCACCGCGTCGCCGCCAAAGCCGCTCGGCAAAAAGATGTTGAAGAAAGTGCCCACGAAATAGAGCCCCACCAGCCGCCGCAGGTCCACGTCGATCTGGAGCGCGCGCAGGAGCGCGCGCCAGCGCACGGCGCGCAGGGCCACGCCGAGGATCGCCAGCAGCGCCGCAGCCGCCAGGTAGCCCCAGTGTGCGTCCGCCACGACCCCCGCCAGTTCACCCAGGTCGACGCGCACCAGCAGTACGTAGGCCAGCATGCCGACGCTGATGGCGACCTTGAGCACGTTGAACAGCCTGGCCCGGCGTTTCTGCCTGGCCTTCTCTTGTATTTGCAGGCTCGTACCCATGTTCACCTCACCTCGACCGGCGCGAGCAGCACGCGATCGGCGATCGCCTGCCCGTCGACCACGACCGGCAGGCGCCCCATCGAGCGCCGGTACAGCCCCAGCTCGAGATATGCCTGCGTCCCCCGCGCGCTGTTTGGACTCACCTGGAAACGATGGACCTGCACCACGATATCCCCCGGATACCAGCCGGTCGGGGGGCAGTCGAGCACGTCCACGCTGCCGATCAGGTTGCTGTCCACGTCGAGCAGGTGCACGAAGGTGACCCAGTCATCCTCCTGCGACACCCTTTCGAGCGCGCGCCAGTACGTGATCAGCTCGACCATATCTCCCGGCTGGAAGGATATGCCATCGAGCCGGTAGCCGACGAGCGCCGCCAGGTCGCCGAAGCAGGCCTCTCCCTGCAGCGCCTGCCGCAGCTCGGGCCGATCGAAGCGCGTCTCCGGGCTGACCCACAGCGGCGAGCTGGCCTGCAAGGTTTCGAGGGTCTGCGCCAGCGCCTCCCCGCCCTGCCAGAGCCAGACGTCAAAGGTCGGGTTCTCGTCTGCCGGGTCGAGCTGCTGCTGCTCGATCCACGTCGCCCCGGCCTCGAACTCGGCGCGCAGCGCCGGATCGAGCGGGGTCTTGGCCGAAAAGACATAGCGCGCCTCGCCCGTGCCAGGATACACGATCCCGCCGCGCCCGTCAAACCAGCGCACGGCCAGGTCCGGACGCTGGGCTACGTAGCGAAAGATCCAGGGATCGTGATAGTAGAGCGGGTGTAGGGCCGAGATCCCGATCGCCTCCCGCGCTGGTCGATCGCGCAGGTACTGCGCCGTGGCGACCAGGTTCTGGTTGTAGATCATGCGTGCCTCGGGGTCGGTCGCCCACTCGATGAAATAGGTCCGGTACGTGCGCCCGGCCTCGACGCCCAGCACGGCCAGGACGAGGACGATCCAGGCGGCGTTCGCCCACAGGGGAGCGGCGGACGGGGCACGGCGGCGAGCGAGTGCCTGCAGCCCGCGGTAGGCGGCAGAGAATGCACCCGCGGCGAGGAGGTAGGTGGCCGGCTGGGCGACGATGGCCCGCAAATAGATCCCCTCATTGGTCGTAGGCATGGCCGGTGCCAGGCCGACCAGCAGCCAGATCAGCAGGAACGCCTGGCGCGGCTGGCGCCAGTGCCACGCCGCCCACGCTACCCCGCCGTAAAAGGCAAGCGATCCGACCCAGTTAAAGATGGGCCGGCCCGGGATATTGTAGGCCCAGAAGCGGTCGCCGACCCAGGAAAAGACACGCAGCGCGTCCCAGGTGTGGCGCAGCACCTCCCTGGGCTTACCCTGCAAGAGCTCGCGGATTGGGTTCATCATCACGTCGACGCGCACCTCAGCGCCGGGGTGGGTGCCCAGGTAGATCGCCAGGGGGAGAACGATCAGCGCGGCCACGGCGAGGGTGACGGCGGCGACCGGCCACACACGCCGGAACGCGAGGCGCCTACGGCGCTGGCGGTCCGGGACGACCGGTAGGAGCAGGTAGAGCACAAAGAGGGGAAAGACGAGCCACGCCGCGCGGCTGGCCATGTAGGTGTAGAAGCTCGATCCCAGGAACAGCCCGGCCAGGGCGCCGTTCCCCAGCACGCGCGGCCAACTGCGTTTTTCACCGCCGAGGCTGCCGGCCAGGCCGGTGCCGCGCAGGCCGCGGCCGTGCAGGCCGTGCCAGAACCACCACACCGCCGGCAGCCAGAGCATGGGGAGCGTGATCGCGCGCAGCGCCTGGCGGCTCAGGCTGAGCGGCCAGAAGGCGACGGCCATCCACGCCGCGGCGATCCAGGCTGTACGGCGCCCATCCAGCGCGCGCCCGACCAGGTAGGTCTCGAGCACGACCAGCAGGCCGCAGACGGCGCTGGTAATGCGCAGGGCCAGCAGCGAACGGCCCAGGAGGGCAAAAGCCAGGGCGACCAGGTAGCCGTAGAGCGGCTCGTGCCCGTACCCCAGGGGAAAATAGATCGGGTAATGCCCGGCGAGGACGATCTCGGCTTCGGCGCCAAAGGCCGCCTCGTCGTGCGTCATCCCAGGGGGTATGGCATCCAGTTGGTGAAAACGCAGGAAACCGGCTACAATAAGGAGGGCAACGAGCGCGCCGATCTCGAGCCCGAAGCGCCACCGCCGGTTTCCGCGCCAGGGAAGGTGCGTATTCAAGGCTTGAACTCGCTGACGGAATGACGGGATTGTACCCGAAAAGCCGGGGCGGGGCAAACCTCCTGGGCGGCGCTGCGGGAGCACCCATTTTCGGGCAGCAGCCCCGTCAGGCCGACCGGGAGACGGTTGCAGGCGTGCCTACGAACGCAGAATCGGTGCTCCGGGCCGATGCCGCACCACCACGCACAGCGAACCAGGAGGAGGATATGGCTTTTGCGGGGCGGATCCACAGCTTGCACGCCGGGATGGGCACCGTGCACCTGATCGAGGCGGAGCGTGGATGGGTGCTCGTCGACGCCGGCTCGCCCGGGCACGCGGAGCCGATCCTGGAGGCGCTGCGGGCACTCGGCGGCGGCGCGCTGCGGCTGATCTATATCACGCACGGTCACTTTGACCACTATGGCAGCGCACGCGTGCTCCGCAAGCACACCGGCGCGCCGATCGCGATCCACGAGGCCGACACGGCGGCGATGGCGGCGGGCAAGACGCCGATCCGCTCCGGGCACGGCTATGGCCGCGTCGCCCGGCTGTTCCTGCCCCTCGTCGAATGGATCCTGCGCCCCCAACCCACGGAGGCCGACGTCGTGCTGGCCGATGGGGAGCGGCTGGACGCTTATGGCCTGGACGCCGCCGTGCTCCACACCCCCGGCCACACGCCCGGTTCGAGCAGCCTGATCGTCGCGGAGAAGGTGGCGTTCGTCGGCGACCTGCTCTCGACGCGGGGCGGCCTGCACGTCCAGGACCTGTACGCCACCGACTGGTCGGGGCTGGCGGGCAGCCTGGCCCGCCTGCAGGCGTACGCGCCAGAACGGATCTATCCCGGGCACGGGCGCCGCCCGGCCAGCGGCGCTGCGCTGCGAGCACTTGCCGTTCCCGAGGGCTAGGCATCCCTTCCCGCATCCGGCATGCCCTCCTTGCCGTTCCCCCCGAGCGGTGCTATACTCCAGACCAGCACGCGCGTTCTATCCCATGCCCTGAAGCCGCTTTGCCGGACCAGGAGGAAGCAATGCCCGCGATCACGCACGTCCCCACGCCGTACAGCTATTCCACCGCCGTCGCCGCAGGCGAATTCGTCTACCTCGGCCTGCACCGCGGCTTTGGCGACACCTTTGCCGAGCAGCTCGACGGCACCTTTGACTACCTGCAGCGGACGCTGGCCGAGTTCGACCTGGCACTCGACAGCCTGGTCAAGGTCAACGTCTGGCTGCGCGAGATCGGCGACCTGCCAGAGATGGAAAAGCGCTTTCGCAACTATTTCGCCGAGGACGCGTTTCCGGCACGCATGACGTCGACCACCGAATTCATCGACGACGACTGCATGCTCATGATCGACGGGGTCGCCTACCGCGGCCCATAGAGGCGCCCATCCGCAGGGGCGGGTTTCCTTCCTGGGACGACCAGAGCCTGCCCTGCCGCGCCCTCGCGTCCGAGGCGAGCCTCTGCCCGCCCTATCTCCTCACCAA
>Ga0315553_10001703_pt1 | contig 18072 bp, 12 predicted proteins | sample SalMarSW160140MG_FD_203099 | JGI IMG/M metagenome (GOLD analysis project Ga0315553, IMG submission 203099) | Salt marsh sediment microbial communities from the Plum Island Ecosystem LTER, Massachusetts, United States - Salt Marsh Sediment SW1601-40 ... | reverse complement strand
CCTGATTATCAGCGTGTGGCGTGGCACCGAACGCAAGAACCAGGTGTTCTATCAGGACCTGCAAAAGCCCGACACGCCCGTCGTCGAGTTGATCACGGGCTTCGACGCGGAGTACCACTTTCTGGATAACGACGGGCCGGTATTCTGGTTCCTCACCGATCTTGAAGCGCCAAACCGCCGCGTCATCGCGATCGACACGTCCCAGCCCGAGCGGGAGAATTGGCGCGGGCTGATCGCGGAGCGGCCTGAAACGTTGCGCGGCGCGAGCGTGGTGGGGGACGTGTTCATCGCGTCGTATCTGAAGGACGCCTGCTCCGAGGTGCGGATTCACGACCTGGAAGGCCGTTATCTGCGCGATCTTGCGTTACCCGGACGCGGCTCGGTCGGAGGGTTTACGGGACGACGCGGGGATCGCGAGTCGTTTTACTCCTACACCGATTTCGTCACTCCGGGCACCATTTTCCGTTACGATCTGGCCACGGGCGAAAGCACCGTTTACCAGAAGCCCAAGGTCGACTTCGCGTCCGACGATTACGAAACGCGGCAAGTCTTTTTTGAGAGCCGCGACGGCACGCGGGTTCCCATGTTCATCACGCATAAGAAGGGGCTGAAGCCAAACGGCGAGTGCCCTACGCTGCTCTATGCATACGGCGGGTTCAACATCGCAATTACGCCGGGCTTCTCGGTGTTCAACGCCGTGTGGCTGGAAATGGGGGGCGTGTACGCCGTGCCCAACCTGCGTGGCGGCGGCGAGTACGGTCGCCACTGGCACGAAGCGGGCATGGTGCACAACAAGCAGAACGTGTTCGACGACTTTTTCGCTGCCGCCCAGTGGCTCATCGACAACGGCTACACCTCGCCGAGCAAACTAGCGATTCGAGGCGGCAGCAACGGCGGCCTCTTGGTCGGAGCGGCCATGACGCAAAGGCCCGATTTGTTCGCGGTGGCGCTGCCGGCGGTGGGCGTAATGGACATGCTGCGCTATCACAAGTTCACGATCGGTTGGGCGTGGGTTTCGGAGTACGGCTCATCGGACGATCCCGGGCAATTCACGACGCTGTTAGCCTATTCGCCGCTACACAATCTCACGGCCGGTACGCGCTACCCCGCCACGCTGGTGACCACCGGCGATCACGACGACCGAGTTGTCCCGTCGCACAGCTTCAAATACGCCGCCACACTTCAACGCGCCCAAGCGCCAGATGGGCCGCCGGTGCTGATCCGTATCGAGACCAGCGCCGGACACGGGGCCGGCAAGCCGACCGCCAAGCTGATCGATGAGGCGGCGGACGTGCTGTCGTTCGCCGCTACGCGGGTCGGCATGAAGGCAAAGTAACGCCGCAGTCGCACGACGCTTGGCAATCGAGCAGCCAACGACTATGCTTGCTCGATTCGCGCCAGAAGCTCGGGCGCATGTCGGGCTGCCCGTCTCAGCACGTGCGGTACGCAAATGTCGGAAACCATCGGATCCATTCGCCATTACCCCGCACGAGCATCGTTCATCGGATACTTGCTCGTTATCGCCCTGGGCACGGGCGTTCTGAGCTTGGGCATCTCCCGAGCTAAGGACCGCGCACCGGTTTCCCTTCTCGATGCCGCGTTTACTTCCACCAGCGCGACATGCGTGACCGGCTTAACCGTGCGTTCCACCGGGAACGATTTTTCCCCTATCGGTCAGCTTGCCATCCTGCTACTGATTCAAACGGGCGGCATCGGCATTCTCACCATCACCACGTTTGTGACCTTTGGCAGTGGGATGCGCACGGGCCTGCGCGAGCGAGCGGTCGTCGCGGAAACGCTAGGGACGAAAGGGGGCAACTTGTACTCGGTGCTGCGTAGCGTGGTAAGGATGACGTTGTTTTTCGAGGGAACGGGGTTCGTCATCCTGGCGATACGCAATCTGTTTGAGTTTCCCGTGGGGCAGGCACTGTGGCAGGCACTGTTCCATTCGGTCTCGGCGTATTGTAACGCCGGCTTCGGCCTGTTCGACGACAGCATGACACGTTATCAGGGAGACTGGGTAGTCAACCTGACCATCACGACATTGGTCGTGATGGGCGGCTTGGGAGTTCCGGTGTTGTTGGATTTGCAACGCGTGGCAAAGTCGCCGTGGAACGAGTGGTGGCGCCGCCTGCACTTGCACTCCAAATTCATGTTGATCGGCACTGCCGCGCTGCTGACTCTGGGGACAGTGAGCTTTCTGATTCTGGAATGGGACGCATCGCTACAGTCACTTCCCGTGCATAATCGCGTGCTAACGGCCTTTTTTCATTCGGTTTCAGCTCGCACGGCCGGATTCAACACGATTAATATTGGCGGCCTGACGAACGCGACCTTGTACATTCTCGTTCTGCTGATGATGATTGGCGCCGGGCCCTGCTCCACTGCGGGGGGATTCAAAGTCTCGACGTTGGCCGCCGTGCTTGTTCGAGCGTGGTCCGCCGTGCGGGGCTATAAGCGGGTTAATGTGTTCGGGCGCACGATATCCGCGGAGGCTATCGACCGCGCCATTGTGACAGCGCTCATGTTTGCCGTCGTGGCGACCGTCGGGCTGACCACGTTGCTTGTGCTGGAACAAGCGGAGCAGCCGCACCCGGAGTCGCAGGGACTTTTTATGGATGCATTGTTCGAAGTTACTTCGGCATTGGGCACGGTCGGGCTGAGCACCGGCATGACCCCTCACCTGACAAGTGCCGGTCGCATCGTCATTATCGTTCTCATGTTTGTTGGTCGGCTCGGGCCCATTGGCGTTGCGATGGCCATCTCTCGTGCCGAGCGCCAACAACCAGTCGAATTCCCTCAGGAAGACCCGCTCGTCGGGTAACACAATGGCCCGCAAGAAGAAATTTGTCGTCCTCGGTTTGGGGCAATTCGGCGGAACGCTCGCCGAGCGACTCAATCACAACGGTTGTCTGGTTACCGGCGTCGATCAATCCCGGGAGTGCGTGGAAAGCCTCAAGGATTCGTTGCATGAAGCGGTTATAGGCGATGCCACCGAGCGGACGACTCAGGAGAACTTGCCGATCGCGGATGCCGATGCCGTCTTCATTAGCCTCGGTGGAACCATTGTTCCATCGTTGTTGGCCACGCTGGTCGCGAAGGAGTTGGGAGCCAAGCGGCTCATTGTGAAGGGACACGACGACGAACATGGTCGGCTGTTGAAGTATCTCTCCGTGGAGCGAGTGGTGTTTCCCGAGATCGAAGTGGCAACGGAGCTGGCCGACCGAATGACGTGGCCGAACGTGCTCGATTTTCTGCCGATTGATCCGGAATACTCGGTCGCCGAAATCACCGTTCCGACCTCGTGGAATGGTCGAACCCTGGCGGATGTGAATCTGCGGCGGAACTTCGGCGTCACGGTTGTCGGCGTCAGGGATGCGCTGAGGGACACCATGACCGTTTTTCCCGACGGTCCGTTCGTTCTGAACGACGATCAACTTCTCGTCGTCATTGGCAAGAAAGACGAATTGGAAAGGTTGCGCGAAGTAAAATAGGAGGCGTACGGCGGTCGCACGGTGCGGCGGTCGCACGGTGCGCCGGCTCGTGCTCGCCACCTCACGGTTCTCCACTCCCGCGCGAAGACGGCTCTCTCCACACGCGTGACCAATCTCTTCCGCGACAATCGCTCTGCGACGGTCCGCATTTCTTGGTGGGTCGCGTGCGTGTTGCTGTTGGGCGTCACGGTGGGCGCGGCGATTCTGCGACTCTATCAGCTCGGCCAGCCTCTTTGGACCGACGAGCTGCACACGGCGTGGATTGCGTCGGGTCCGCTGTCCGAGGTCGCATGGCGCGCGGAGATGGGCAACCAAAGCCCGCTGTTTTATTACGCCGCGTGGCTTGTGGCTCGAATGGCGGGAATGAGTGAAGTGTCCATGCGGATGATGTCGGTCGCGTCGGGGGTGGCGCTGGTGCCGGTGGCCTGGTGGCTGGTATCGCGCTGGACCGGTCGGCCATGGGCGGGACTGCTCGCAGCCGCACTAGTGGCCATCGATTTCGACTTCCTGTTCTATGCCCAGGAAGCGCGTCCCTACGCCTGCGTGCAGATTGTGGCGGCGTTGCACGTAGCAGTGTTCTGGCGGCTGCTTAGTCGGCCGACCGTAGCGCTTCGACTGGCGTGGGTGCTGGGCGCCGCGCTCTTGTTCTATCTGCACTACACGGCCGCCCTGGTTGTCGTGGCCGAGCTGGTTGCTTATGGAATCGTCCGGTGCGTGCCGCGGTTCGCTCCGGCGTATCGATTACGCGACGCATCAATTGACGTCGCGATCGTGGCGGCGCTGATGCTGCCCGCGATAGGCCACTTGGCGGCCATTTTCGCACGTCGCGATAACTGGGTCGCATTTGTCGACACGGCCTTGCCTACGTCGCTGCGAAATATGACAGGCGTCTACCTTTCGCTCTGCCGCATGGGGAGCGTATATGTGCTGTTGCCGGCAGCACTGGTATTCGCGGGTCTAGTCGTGCGACGGTTAGTGGCTCGACCTTCCAAGCAGGCGTCTACCCCGTGTGTCGTCGCCGAGTGCCAAGACCGTGATGTGCGAGCATGCGTACACGCCTGGGTGTTGGTCCTCTGCTGGATGATCGTCCCCGCGGTCATCGCCTGGCTGGCGACGTACACCGATGTCGCTCGACTATTCATGCTGCGTTACCTCATCGGATCGGCACTGGCTTCGGTGGTCGTGGCGGGTATGTGCTGCGCGATGTTCCGTAGTCGCGTCGCGCACATAGCAGCGATCGTGATCGTCCTTGCCGCGGCGCTCTACACCGGCGAGGCCGCGCGACAACTACTTGCCGAGGGGCGCATCCAAAGCGAGCGGTACGACGACTGGCGCGGCGCTGTGGCGTATGTCAATGATGCAGGCGATCGACTGCCGGTTTTGGTCGCCGCGGGCTTGATCGAATCCGATGAGCTGAGGCAACCCCACGACGAGCGACTGCGGAAGTACTGCCTGTTCCCGGTGCTGTCGATCTACCGCCTGGATCGCAACGCGGGCGAAACGGCCCCCCTGCCCTGGACCAGCCCGGGCCGCCTGAGCGAGGCATCGCAAAATCTCGTCGTTGAGTACGGCGGCGCGTGGGTCATGATCCGCGGTGCGCCGGACTACGTCCGTGAGGCGGTCGCCGACTTGCTCGCCTCGTTGGGCGAGACCGAAAGGAGCGTGCGAGTCGCCGAGCCGCACCAGTTCGGCACGATTACCGTGCTGCGCGTCGACGTGACGGACTAGCCGTGCCGGGGCAAATTGCTTGCGGCCGAAGACGCATTGCAGTAACGTCATGATTGTCCAACGAACGATGGAGGCGCGTCGGTAGGATGGTCCTCCGACGGCAGGAGCAAGCGATGCACGAGGTCGACCCACGCCTTGATGGATTTTTCCACTGTGCGCTAGCGCGTCGGCCAGCGAACGACTGGCGAATTTTGGGCCGCAAGCTGACTTCGCTTCTTGCGGCCGCTCTGGGGGCATGGGTGATTGTTGGTGCCCCCTTGGCGCTCCGGGGCGAAGACCTTGCCGAAGCCCGCCGCCTGTACTTGAAGGGCCGCTATGCGGAATCGGCCGACGCCTACGTGGCGTTGGCCGAGAAGCATCCGGTCGAATCGGCAGTCGGGCTCGCCCGCTGCCGCAGCGGTGGCGGCGATTACGATGAGGCTCGCGAGATTCTCGCGCGGGCCCAGGAACAGAATCCCGACTCATCCGATCTGCCGGCCGAGCTGGCGATTCTGGAATTGGCGCGGGGCGAGATCGACGAGGCGTCGCGGCTGGCGGCGGCCGCGCTCGCGATCAATCCCGATCAGCTTGCCGCACGCTGGGTTACGGCGGAGGTGAATCGCCTGTCGGGGCGTCTCGACGAGGCCGAGACGGGCTACGAGTGGTTCATCGACTATCACAACGCCCACAATGCGCGCGGCGGGATCGACGATCCGGATTCGATTCGGTACATCGGCTTGGCGGCGGCTCAATATGCCCGTTGGAAGCGAAACAGCGGCCAGTTCAGCTTCCTCGTGAACCGGCTTTACCCCAAGGCGCTCAAGCTGGAGGAAAACTACTGGCCGGCGCGGCTGGAATCGGCCCGTTTGTTTCTGGAAAAGTACAACGACCCGCAGGCGGCAGTCGATCTCACCGCAGCGCTGGCCATCAACCCCGGCGCGGCCGAAGTGCACGCAGCAGCCGCGCAGCTCGCGCTGGTCAAGTTTGACTTGGCGGCGGCATCGGAGTCGCTTGATCGCGCCCTGGAGGCCAACCCCCACCTGCTCATGGCGCATCAGCTTCGGGCCGACGTGTTGATTGTCCAATTCCGTGCCGCCGAGGCGATCGACGTGCTTGAGCAGGCGCGTGTCCTTAATCCGCGCGACGAAGACACTCTTGGGCGACTTGCCGCAGTGTATGGCGTGCTCGATGGGTTGGAAAAAGACGGACCCGAGACGCGGATGGGCGCCGTAATCGCTGAAGCGACGGCCCGCAACGAGCACTGTGGTCAGTTCTTTCTAGCGCTGGCCACCACGCTGGACAACATGCGCAAGTTTCCCGCGGCCGCCCGTTACTACGAAGAGGCGCAAAAGCGGATGCCACAGCTCGTGACCGTCCACGGCGATTTGGGGCTGATGTACATGCGGCTGGGAGACGAAGCACGTGCCGCCCCCCTATTGCGCGAGGCCTTCAAGATCGATCCGTTTCACGTTCGCATCAAAAACACGCTGTCGGTGCTCAATGTGCTGCAGGATTACGCGGTGATCGAAACCGACCACTTCGTGATTCGCTTCGACCGGGGCCAAGACGAGCTATTGGCACGCTATGCCGCTCGATACCTGGAAGAAGAAGCCTACCCGCAACTCGTCGAACGACTGGGCTATGAGCTGCGCGAGAAGGCACTCTTCGAGATTTTTAGCCGAGCCCGCGGCACCAGCGGGCACGGTTGGTTCAGCGTGCGGATGGCCGGGGTTCCCTACGTGGGCACGGTGGGAGCGTGCGGCGGCAAGATGGTGGCGATCGTTTCGCCGGGCGACATACCGAAGCCGTTCCACTGGGCTCGCGTGCTCAAGCACGAGCTCACGCACGTGATCAACCTGCAGCAGACCGATTTCAACGTGCCTCCCTGGTATACCGAGGCAACGGCGGTGCTCAGTGAAGGGTTTGCCACACCGCCAGCGTGGAACGAAATCCTCGCGCGACGCGTCGCCGAAGGGAATCTGTTCACTCTCGACAACCTCAACATGGGCTTCGTCCGCCCCGCGAGCAGCGACGACTGGACGCTGGCCTACTACCAGGCCACGCTCTACGTTCGCTATCTGGCTGAGACGTACGGCGACGATGTGCCGGGCAAGATGCTCGCGGCTTACGGCGACAACCTTTCGACGCGCGAGGCGCTTGCCCACTCGTGCGGTGTCGAGCAGGAAGAGATCGAGGCAGGATACCGGCGTTACGTCGAATCGATCGCGGCGTCGTTTGTCGCACGTCAGGCCGCTCCACCCAGGCCGCTGTCCGAATTGTTGCGAACCGCCGAAGAGAACCCGGACGACGCCGACGCGGCGGCAAGTTTGGCGTATGCCTACCTCCAGCGGAATGACACGAAGCAAGCCGCCCACTGGGCGGAGACCGCCCGAGAAAAGAATCCCAAGCAGCAGGTCGCGTGCTACGTGTCGGCGCGGCTCATGGCGGCCGACGAACAACGGGAGGAAGCGCTGGCCCTGCTGCGCGAGGGCGTGGATCAGTCGGCACCACGCGAAGAAGCGCTGGCCCTGCTGGCCGCGCTCGAAGCACAAGCCGGCAACATCGACGAGGCGGCCAAGCTCTATACGCTCGGGGCCGACACCTTTGTGCGCAGCGACCGTTGGCTTGCGGCTCTGGGCCGCCTCTACTTGAACTCGAACCAGGACGACAAGCTGGCCACGACGCTCGTGGCGGTGTGCCAGCGCGATCCGGACGATCTGTTCAGCCGTAAGAAGCTGGCACAGCTTGCCTCGCAGCGCGGCGATCACGAAGAGGCCGCGCGTTGGGCGACACAGGCCATTTACATCGACGTGAGCGACGCCGAGGTGCACGCCTTGTTGGGCAAGGCGCTGGTCGCGGGCGGAAAGAGAGATCGCGCCATCCAGGAATACGAAGTCGCAGTAATGCTCGATCGCCGCAACGCCACCTGGCAGAAGGCACTGGCCGAACTCTATCTCGACGCGGGCCGTAAAGACGATGCGCGACCGATCGTCGAAGCGCTTCACGCCGCCGATCCCGATTCGGACGAAGTCAACCGCCTGCTGGAGCGACTGAACCATTGACCGAGCGTACGCCCATCACGATCGCCGACTTCCAAGGACTGATCCGCGAAATGTACCTTCGCAAGGACGTTGAGCGGGGCATTGATGGCACCTTCATGTGGCTCGCCAGCGAGATCGGCGAGTTGGCCGCCGCCTTGCGAAGCGGATCGCGCCAGGAGCAGATGGAAGAATTCGCCGACGTGCTCGCTTGGCTCACGACGATCGCAAACGTTGCCGAGATCAACCTCACCGAAGCGGTCCGGCAAAAGTACGGCAGCGGGTGTCCTGGATGCGGCAAGCTCGTGTGCGTTTGCGACGACGCGGGTAAGCCATAGAAGGGCGTCATGCCGCACCGTGTCGGCGCCTCCGGCAGCATGTCGAGTGGCGCATGCAACAGCGCTGCTGGCGAAGACGGAACCATTCTGCCGAGCACCGGCCGATGCCGCGGCCCCGGGGGCTATCGACCCAAGGGGCTCCCCGCGTATGCTGTACTAATGAGGCCTGCGCCATTATGGCGGCGACTCATGCAACGGTGCGGAGCAGCGCTGCCAACGAGCGAAGGCCGCCCTGACAAGTTGAGCGGCCGCATGCGGCAAACCAACACACACTGCGCATTCTCGACCGAGGCCCTGCCGCACGCCCTGGCCTGGATTGTTGCTGCGCTATTGTGCTTTCTCGGCCCTCGAATCTGCGCCGCGGTCGACGACGACACCGCGTCAAGTGACCGCCCGAACGTTAGCACGTCGGTCGAAATCGCCGACGTGCGCGTCGGAATCGCCGGCATGTACAAACTCGGCCACTGGACGCCGGTACGCGTGACGGTAGTAACCGGCGAGCAGCCTTTTTCAGGCGAACTGGCGCTGACTGCTCCCGACGGCGACGGAATCCCTGTCCACTTTGTAAGCGCGCTGGAAGTGCCGGCCGGCGGCAGCAGCGATTCGTGGCACTACGTGCAGTTCGGCCGGTATGCGAGCGGCCTCACCGTGGATTTGACGCGCGATGGCCACAACGTCGCCCGCTACAAGCTCCCACCCGGCCAAATGTCCGCGGCAGCGAAGGCGCTGTCATCGACACAGCGGTGGTACGTGACGCTCGGCCGCCCGATCGGCATCGAACAAGCCGCAGCGCTGCCGCGCGACTCGGCTTCCCGCGAAGCGGCGGCAAGCTGTGTCACTCCCAACGCCGCGGATCTTCCCGACCGCTGGATCGGCTACGCAGGCGTCGATGCCGTCGCGATATCAACCAGCGAGGCGGGCGCCCTCGAGGAGATGACACCCCAGCAGCTTGCGGCGCTCGAACTGTGGGTGCGCTTGGGGGGGAAGCTGGTGCTGTGTTGCGGAATGCGCGGAAACGAAGTGCTCGCGGACGGCGGCCGGATGCAACCTCTGGTACCAGGAAGGTTCGACGACGTGTTTCCGCTGGAGCGCACCGCCGGGCTGGAAAACTACGCCGGCAGTACGCAGCGGCTCGATGTGGTAACGCCGCGGAGCGACGAGGACGCTCGCGGCGATACACTCGGCGTCAACGAAGGGCCGATGGTGACACGGCTGACTGCCATCCGCGGCAACGTCGAAGCCTACGAAGGGAGCGGACCTTCCGATCTACCCACGATCGTGCGCGCTCCACTCGGCCTGGGCGAAGTGGTGTTCGTTGCCGTCGATCTCGACCTGTTACCGCTTGCTAACTGGCAGGGACGCGCAAGGCTGGTTTCCAAGGTGCTGCATGAAACGGCCCGGCGTGGCGCCAACGACGAGGGGAGCGACACGCTGGGCAAGGTGATGCAGTTGGGTTTCGACGACATCGTCGGCCAGCTCCGCAACGCGCTCGACCAGTTCTCGAACGTCAAGCAGATTCCGTTCCTTGTCGTCGCCGGATTGACTCTCGTTTATCTCGCGACCATCGGACCGCTCGACTACCTTCTTTTGCGCAAGGTGCTGCGAGGGCGAATGCACTGGACCTGGCTTACGTTTCCCCTGCTCGTTGTCCTGTTCTGCACGTTATCCGTAGTCCTGGTGGTCAATTCGCGGGGCAGCCGCATACTGGTCAACCAGGTCGAGCTTATCGACATCGACTTGACCGGCGATGCGGCACCATTCGCCGCCCCCACTCAATCGGAGCAGCAACGGCATCCGGCCCTGGCGCGGGTGACCGTTTGGTCTAATCTCTATAACCCTCGCACGACAAGCTACGACCTGTCGCTGGAGCATCCTCTGCTTGGTTCGGACGATGGGCCGCGGGAGATGATCCTCTCCTGGCAAGGATTCCCCAGCGACTCGTTGGGGGGGATGTACTCAACGGCCGACGCCCTCTTGCCCGATAGCTCCTATACCGTGCATACCGACGGGCTCGACGCACGCGTAGCCGATCTGCCCATTCAGGTCGCTTCGACGAAAGCGCTGCTGGCTCGCGGCTGGGCGGAAACAGATCTCCCGGCCGCCGGCCAGCTCCGCGCCGGAAGGCAAAACGATCTGCTCGAAGGCGATCTCGTAAACCCCCTGCCGGTCGAGCTGACGAACTGCGTGCTGTACTTCCACAATTGGGCCTACTTGATCGAGGGAACGCTGGCGCCGGGACAACGCGTCGTATTCGACCGCCAGCGGCTGCCGCGCACCCGGCACTGGCAGTTGACGCAGAGCCGCGTGCTGGAGTCGAAGGACGTAAGCACCCCGTGGGACCCGGCCGACAACGACGTGCCCCGCATTGTCGAGATGATGATGTTCCACGATGCCGCCGGAGGCCGCACCTACACGAATCTGTCGCACCGTTACCAACCGTACGTCGACCTGAGCGATCAGATCTATCTCGGCCGTGCGGTACTGGTGGGTCAGGCTGTGTCGCGCGAAACGGAGCTACTGCGCGACGGGCAATCGCTGGACGAGAACTATGAACGCCAATGGACCTTTTACCGCCTGGTGCTGAACGTTACACAGGCCTCGTCGTCGTGATCCGTTGTTGTCCGGGTAAGATGGTTCTCTTCCGGAACGAATCGGCGATCCACGCCACCGCGCCGCAACGAAACGCTCAAACGTCTCCTCTCCCTGTCGCAGCCTCCCGAACGTGATCCAGACACACGATCTGACGAAGAAATACGGCGATCAGTTTGCCATCCGCTCGATCGAGCTGAATCTGAGCGAGGGGGATTTGTTCGGGTTCATCGGTCCCAACGGGGCCGGCAAGACCACGACGATGCGGATCGTGGCCACGCTGTTGAATCCGACTTGGGGCGAGGCATACGTGTGCGGCCACTCGATCTACACGCGGCCGAGGGAGATTCGCCGGCTGGTCGGTTACATGCCCGATTTCTTCGGCGTGTACGACGACATGAAGGTGATCGAGTACCTGGAGTTCTTCGCGGCCGCCTACCGCATCAAAGGGGCGGCCCGCCGCAGGCGGTGCAACGAGCTGCTGGAGATCGTCGATCTCGACTTCAAGCGCGACGCCTACGCCAACACGCTGTCGCGCGGACAGACGCAGCGGCTCGGGCTGGCACGCGTACTGCTGCACGATCCCAAGGTGCTACTGCTCGACGAGCCTCTCAGCGGCCTCGACCCGCGAGCCCGCATCGGTATGCGCAACTTGCTCCGCAACCTCGGGCAGATGGGCAAGACGATCATCGTGTCGAGCCACATCCTCCCGGAGCTGGCCGACATCTGCAACAAGATCGGCATCATTGACCAGGGCGTGCTGACAGTAAACGCGGCGGTCGCCGACGTCATGCGGCAGGTTCGAAGCCGCACGGTGCTGAACGTGGGTGTGGCGGAGAACAACGATGCCGCCGTACGCTTGCTCAACGGACATGACGGAGTGGAGAGCGTAGAAGCGCGGAACGGGAAAATCGTCGTTACGCTGCGACCCGGCGTCGACGACTACTCCGATCTGCCCACGCTGCTGGTACAAGCGGGCCACAAGCTCACGCTGTTCCGCGAAGAAGAGGTGACCCTCGAATCGGCCTTCATGGCGCTAACCAAGGGCATGGGCGCCAAGACGTAGATGTGCGGCACCGTCCCGCGGTGCAGTAACCGCGCCAAGCGCGCCCCCCTCTTGCCACGACGCGAGCGGAACCGGTACGCCGGCCGCTTGCGGCCGAGCCCCCTCCCCCATCGCACGTCGACACACGGCCTCGGCGTGAGGCGCGAGCAACTCAGGGGGGTACCGCCTCTTTGACGATTTCTCCCTGGGGGTCCATCACGCCGACGCGCGTGTCGGCGACAAGACGTAGCGCTTCGGCGATTCCTTCGCGGTTGGTGACCGCCACATAAACGGGCTGGTCGTGGCCGCTCCAGCGGCGAACGCTCTCTTCGAGCGTGGCGGTCGTTTCCACCGCGATTGAGAAACCGTCGGCCTGGATGTCAATCTCGCCGTCGTTCGCACTGGTGTCCAGCTTGGCGCCGTATCGGTACGCAATGCGATTGGCGGTCGCCGTGTGCGCCTTATTCGGTCTGCCCATCCCCTGTCCTCTTCTCGTCCGCTGTCCCCCAAGCAGCGAGATGTCCGGTTTATGCAGTTCAGTTGATCAAAATGCCTCCTACGTTTCGCAGGGCTCCCTCCGGGCCGGCCAGGGCGCACACCCAGACCAAACCCCATCGCCTTGAAGCGCGAAGTTATTCCTTCACGCCAACGTCGGTCACTCATTCGTAAATCGAACGGAGAAAGAACTCCTACATCCCGCGGGATCCGCCGGGCGCGTGTCAGGCGCGCATGCCAGCAACCATCAGCGCGGCGACACGGAACGCGCGCCCGGCGGCGATAAGTGCGGGAAACGGCGCTTAGGGCAACTCGAACGACCGCAGCTCGAGCGAACCATCGCTCGCCTTGGTGAGCACGACGGCGTACTGGTCGTTGAGGCGATCCATCTGTTCGATACCCTCCGGCCCGTCGATCTTCTCGAAGGGCTGACCGGCGGTTCCTCCGCCTCGCACCGGATCGGTGAGGCCGGCGTTCTCCTCAAGCCGCTCGGTGCTGATCTTCATCAGGCCGCGGGCACTGTTGGCGAGCAGTAGATACTCCTTGCCGTCCTTTTTATAGACGAACATGTCGAGCGGCTGGTTGTGGTTGCCCAGCTCGGCGACGGTCGTGCCGCGCACCGTCTTTCCGGATCCCAGTTCGTCCAGCGGAAGTTTCACCAACGGCGTGCAGGTGAAGCCGGCCAGAAGCGTCGGCTCTCCGTCAACGGTGAAGGGAACGAAGGTGCGAATGGGCGCGAAGTCCTCGAACCGGCCGTGCGCCGCGTGGTAGATCTCGATGGTGGTCCCTTTATCTTCGTCCGCAAAGGGGAAGGCCAACTCGCGGACCATCGACGGCGATTCGCTGGCGGCCAGGCCCGAAACAATCAACTTTCCTTGCATGTAAGCCAAGTCGGTAATCGAATCGTTGCGCGGGTTGCGCCGCTCGCCTTCACGATTCTCCGGCGCGTTGGACAGCTCAACGCTCAGATGCTCGACGTCTTTGAGCGACAGCGCGCTGAACTTTCCTTCGCCGTCGAGACGAACCAACGCCCCCGGAGTCGCGTCGCCGGCCGACACCGAAAGGAACACGTTGCCACTCGCCGGATTTACCGCCAGGTCGCGAATGCGCACCTGCTCCGCGTCGGCACCAAACAGATCGGCGAGCTTCGCCTGCACATCGGACACGCTGACCGCATTCGTCGACGGGTTGTCCTTGGCGTCGCCGGTCGCAATCGCATATACGGTGGCCGCCTTCGTGTCGCCGACAAAAATAATGCCGTCAGGTCCAAAGGCCAGCGGCCCGGCCGATTTCAGCTCGACGTTTCCCGGTTTTAAGCCCCAGAAATCGTCGGCTTGGCACAACGGGGCGCAGGCGAGCAAACACGCCGCCATCGCAAATTGCACAGAGGAAAAGAACCGCATCGCCGTCTCCTTTCGTCACGTTCACGTGCTGGAAGCTTGCGACGGGCTCGCGAACCGCCTCGCTAAGCCCTCCCGACCCCCATCGAACTAACCCCATAGGTTACACAAATCGCGCCGTATTTCCACCCACTGCCCAAAGCATCCGCTCAAAGCCGATTACAGCGCCACAAAAAAACCTAGATGCAGCTCCGCATGCCGGAGATTGATGGCGATCCACTCTTCGTGAGTTATGTACCCGAACATCGCGTTGCGGATCGTGGGAGCTTCGGTTTCTAGCCGCTTCAGCGCGCGCCGTAGCCGGGAACATGCTTCGTCGACCGGCATCGGGTCGATCGCATAGGTACCCCCCTCAACGCGTGGAATCTTCAGCCCAGGCGGCATCGGCCCGTAAAGGAACCTTCTCCTCATGAGGCGCGCGATCCACTTGATAAAGAACGGCGGCTTCGTGGGCGAACCGTCGTAACTGTACTCGGCCCAGGCAGCCAGGTGGCCCAGTGCCTGCCCCAGCGTCCAGTTCCCCAACGCGTCGAGTTGACCGGCCTTCTCGGCCGCCACCAGTCGGTCCGCTTCGGCGAGAGCCTCGTCAATCGACTCGAAGCGTAGCATCCGCCGCCCGGCGACTTTGCGCGTATTGATCGCGCTGGAAGATTCTTCCCGTGCCTTATTCATAGGGCACCCCCTATGGGAAAAGGGGCAGAGAGCCCCCATTGGTCGATCAAGAAGATCGCGGCAAAACGAAGGCGCATTCTAGCATCGTCGAAACGCTCGAGTCATGCGGCGCCGCCGAAAGAAGGCGATTCGCCGCCGAGCGAGACGATCGGGCCACGCGCGTCGTGTCACTCGGGCGTAACAGCGACCAGGTCGTGGGCGATCGCTTCCACTTGAGGGGCGTGGATGCCGTGCTGTTCCTCGGCATAGCCGATAAGCAGAGCCAAGTCGCACAGCCGATTGATGCGCTGAGGATTGCCGTTGCACAGCGCGTGTACCGAGTCCATCGCCTCGCGATCGAAGATAGGCTGGCGAGCCCCGGCGGCCGAGAGTCGATGATCGACGTAAGCCAGCGACTCTTCGAGTGTGAACGAGCGCAACAGGCACTTGACCGCCATCCGCGAGTCAAGCTCGGGGAATCGCGCCAAAGCCGGCAGCAGCGAAGGCGCGCCTACCAGGATCAACGTCATGGTCGGGCGCGATTCGTGCTCGAAGTTCAGCAGTAGGCGCATCGTTTCAAGCGATCCGGAAGCAGCCAGCAAATGGGCCTCGTCCACGATCACCACCGCGTGCCGCCTGGCGCGAGCATTTTGCACCAGCGCGCGCTGCAATCGGCGTACGCTCTGTTCAACCGGGGGAGCTCGGTCTGCGCTGCGATTCGCCCCGTTGTGCGAACCGTTGCTGATGGAACCATTGCCCCCAGTGCCACCTGTGGATTCATCGATGCTGCCAGGGCCGCTTTTGCCGGCTGCACGGGCAACGCCGTCCTCCAGCTCATCGGCCAGGTAGGCGAGAAGTTCGTCCGCCGGCATCTGGGGAAACACCAGATGCACGACCGGCGTGTAGGTCTCGCTGAGCTGTTTCGCCAATGCCTGCACGAGCAGTGTCTTGCCCAAACCGGCCGTTCCACAGAGCACGGCGGCGGCACGGCGGTTTTCCACGGCGTATCGCAGCTTTAAGAGCGCCCCTTGGTGCGAGGCGCCCGGGTAGTAGAAGCGCGAGTCCGATCCGCTTTCGAAGGGTCGCGTCTCCAGCTTCCAATGTGCTTCGTACATGGTTGGGATCCGCTCAGCTCAGCAAAGGGTCGATGATCGCTCGGCGCTTGGGCGCGACGCGATTGGTGCGAAGTTTTGGGCAATCGCCAGGGCGTGCACTCCGCTGGCCTGCAACTGCGCAAGTGCTCGGTCGACGTCGGCCTGGCTCTTACGTCGCACGTCGTGTACGACGAGCGCCACGTCGGCTGCCGTGGCAACGCCGCTCTTCGTAAACATTTCGTCGCCCAGCGGGCCGCCGTCCACCAACACAAGCTCGAAGGCCGACGAAAGCTCGACAAGCAGCGCAGGCAGCACCGAAGCGTGTTGGATATCGGATGGCCGTGTCGCCGCCAGATGTTCGGCCTCACTCGATGGCGCGAGCGTCGCCTGGCCAGCGTGCGACGACGGGTCCGTGGACACACAGGGAAAGATCGTTAGCCCGCTTCCACGCAACGTAATCGCGGCTTCGGCGAGCGGAATCCGGTTCGCCGCAACGTCGATCCAGCCATGGGGCGAATCGAGTGCGAGCTTGTCGGACAAGGAGGAGTTGGCCGTGTCGGCGTCGACCAGCGCCGTACTAGCGCCGGCTGTCGAGGCCCAGCGAGCCAAACAGATCGCCAGCGTGGAGCGCCCCTCGCCACGCATGAGCCCCGTGATAACGACGATCTTGCGTCCGCGCCGCGCGGCCGACAGCAGCTTCTCACCCGCTTGGGCGATATCGTGTTGACTGGCCTGCCATAGACGAAGGCAGCTCGCGGGCCACCGAAGCTCGTCAACCTCCCAAGCGGCGACAAACGGCTCGGTACGGGCCGTCCGCGCGGTCCGCCCCTTGCCCTGTGAAGGCAAGCGCAACGCGTCGCCCGGCGATGGCAGATGCAAAGTGTCGTCGTGCGAAGGCGCGCGCGGCGCCTCGGCAACCTCTGCCTCAATGGCCGAGAAAACCGCAGCGGTGTTGCGAGGCGCCGGGATGTCGCCGTGCTTTGCCGCATCAATGCGAAGCACGACGTCCGGCGCGAGCGTGTCGGTCGAATGCCGCGCAGGGGATGGCCCGACTCGAGCCGCCTCGGAACGTGCGAGACCAGTGTCGCGCAGCCGCTCCGTCGGCGCCTCCGTATCGGGCCGGTACCACGCGCCGGCATCGTACGCTTCGTCGAGGTTCGTACTCGAACCTCGCTGCAAGCTCAGCGGCGTCGGATGGCTAGACATTCGAAGGGCGCGCATGGGGCGCGGCGAGGCGGAGGTGTCGTCCGTCCCTTTGCCGTAGGCCTTGATGAATGCTTGATCGGTTAGGCTCATCGTCGCACGTTGAAGGGCACGGTTTCTATGATTCCACGTAACGAGGCAACGCCCGGCTCGCGGGTCTTCGGCTGCCGCTCGGCGGGCTGGCGTGTGCCTTCGGCGAATCCCGCTCGGCTCACTTTCGGCCCTCCGGAACGATCGTCCGAGGGGAAGAGATACGTGGCCGGGTCGGTGTGTGGATAATCGGCGGATGGCTGTTCGTAATGCGTCGGCGAGCGGCCATCTCGCGGCAAGGCTGCGATATTGTCTTGGGCGTTACCGGATGATTGCTCGGCGGTGCGAACCAAGGGCGGCCGGCGCATGTCGTTGCCTGTCGACGGCTGCGCGTTAGGATCGGGAAGAGGACGAATCGCATCGGTGCCGTTGCGCGATGCGGCATCCTTGGCGACAGGTTCTGCGGCGACAGGCTTAGCACGACGCGACGCGCGGCCTCCCGCCGGACCCAGCGACGCGCGGTAATGTACAATAACTACGCCGGTAACAATCATCAGCCCGAACATCGCCGCCAGAATTGTGGCACGTCGCCGGTTCGACGGGCGGCGGCGAAGCAGCGCTTCCAGCGGGGGAAGGTCGCCGCGCACGGTTGCGCGAGGCAGTGACGGCGGCCCCTGCGATGCCTCGCGGCTGCGGGGCGGTTGAGGGTGCGTTTCGCGCTGGGACTCGCGGTCCTGTGACGATTTGCCTGGCTGCTTTGCGTTGTCCGGCTGAGCTGCGGCGTCCGCAGGGGAGCGTGATTCCCGAATTACCGCTTGTTCAGCGGACGCCTTGGGCACCTCGGGTGGGAGTTTCGAAAGGTCGGGAAGACGGATCAGCACCGGGACGACGCCGACTTCCTCCACTTGCGGATCGGTTGCCGTGTCGCGTTCGGCCCATGGCGTTGCGCCCTTTCGCGCCGGCATCGACTTGGCCTGCGCCGGCGATG
>Ga0315553_10001702_pt1 | contig 18078 bp, 19 predicted proteins | sample SalMarSW160140MG_FD_203099 | JGI IMG/M metagenome (GOLD analysis project Ga0315553, IMG submission 203099) | Salt marsh sediment microbial communities from the Plum Island Ecosystem LTER, Massachusetts, United States - Salt Marsh Sediment SW1601-40 ... | reverse complement strand
TTCAAAGAAATGGGTCCTTGTGAAAAATTTGAAGTTGGTCAAGAATTTATTATTGATCCAAATTTAGCTTCTGTTCCTACAGAATTTTGCGATTGGGCTTGGGCAGATATTCGAAATGATATCAATCTAATTGCTTCGGGGGGCAATATTCTTGGAATGAAAGAACAAGGAGTGGCAATTACCAGTTGTTCTGACTGGTTTCGACCCGTTTATTTTAAAATAGAAAGATTAGAATAGGTTGTTCATTAATAATCTATTGTTTGTTCTGGCTCTGTTCAAGAATTGCTGTCAATTCCTCCTTCACATCGGTTAATCCTAAATCTTTAAGCAGTTCATAAGAACGTTCACTTAGGGAATAGAATGACCTTGGTTCTGAGCGTTTATATTCTGAAACCTTCTTATTTTTTATGAAATCATTCTCTTTCAAGATTTTAATATGATAATTTAAATTGTTCTCTGGTATTGAAGGTAAAAGTACTTTTAATTGACTGAAAGACAGGGGGACTTCGCTTGCTAATAGTGTGAGCAGAATTTTATAACGGGTTTTTTCAGATATAAATTCCAATCCTTTTCTTTTATTCTCAAATTTCAACGGAAGCTTCAAATTATCTCCCTCCTATTATTTATATTAATTTTTTCGTTTATTTCCAAGGTAAATATATTTAATTGCATATTTAAATCTAACTCAAATCTAATAGAGTCAATTATCATTGACATATAATAATTTATAAAATAAACGAATTTCTAATATGTTTAGTATATTTTAGGGGAAATTAAATGGAGGTCTCACATCATAGTGCATGGGACGAATTTTTAGATGAATTCATTAGCGTTTTTTCGGTTTTCGACCTTTTAAAGAATAAAATTTTCATTTGTGGTTCATACAGTGATGATACATTCACTAATCTTCAAGAAGTGCAAAAGATAATAAATGTGAATGAAAATAATCTTGGATTCTTTGAAAAAGAATTTAGACGCACTCATCTTGAAAATCTCATTCTAAAATTTGATTTAATCGCAAAATTCTCGGATGAGATCATTATGATCATCGAACATGATAAGGGCGGACATATGATTGAGATGGGGATAATCCTCTCCTTTAAAGAATACTATGAAAAAACAAAAGTGTTTGTTCTAAAAGATGTAGAAATCACTGAAGTTTTAAAGAGAGGGGGGCTACTAAAACCATTCTTTAAAGAAAATGTTAGCATATTTTATTTTGAAGATGTGAAGCAATTAAAAAGATATATTGATGAAGTATTTTAATCTATTTAGGGGATTTTGGATCTATTTAGCTTTTTGAAAATCCCCCATGATGAAATTCGATTTTATAAAAAAGTTTCATCTTTTTGCAATAGGCGTCTATTTCTGATTCAATAGAATCCCATTTAGAATGGTCCTTCCTGAATTCTTTATACAGAGGTAAAAATTCAGGATGTATCTGCTTTATAATGTTTAAAATTCTTGGAACATTATGAGGTCTGAAGTTTAAATTTTCAAACATATATGAATCTGTATAATCCATTGTCTCCTCTATTATCGCTTTATAATTAGTAATTTTTGGAAAAAATGGTGAAATGAAGGTATAAGTTTTAATTCCGTTCTCGTGTATTTCTTTTAAAGCTTCTAATCGTTCTTTTGGTCTTGAAGCTCCCCGTTCTATCAATTGTGCGAATTCGTTATCTAAAGAGCTGATTGAAATACCAATTTCAAGATTATCAAACTTTTTAAATAAATCAATATCTCGTGTAACAAATTTAGATTTCGTTAAAATTGAAATCTCTGCTTTTGTTCCAACGAGTTTTTCGAGAATCTTTCGAGTATTTTTATATTTTAACTCTAAAGGAATATAAGGGTCTGTTACAGAGCTAAGGAGTATTCTTTTTCCATCATACTTCTTAGGTTTAATTTTCTCGAAGTCGTAATTTTTAACATCCAGGAATTCGCCCCATTTATCGCCCTTGTGGCCAGTAAATCTTATCATGAACTCCGCATAGCAGTAAATACACCCATGCTGACAACCAACATAAGGATTAATAACAAAATCTATTTTGGGTATGTTGCTCTTAGTTATGATGCTCTTAGATTCTCGATGATTTATATTCATAATCTTGAAAGTCTTTCTATTTTTGCTTAATATCAATTAATTGAAGCGTAATTAAAAACACTTATTTTATACACTAGTAACAAACGGTCAATTTTCTGAATCCAAAAGGATTTTTTTATGAAAAAGCTTTTAATATTTTAAAATTAACATATATAAAAAATCATTATAGGCTTTTTTTATGCGATTAAAATTATTTGAAAATGATAGAATCAATAAAATCGTTCTCTATATTATTCTAATAGCACTAATAGCTACATTGACGGTAATTATCTCTTTGATAGTAATATATTTTGGGTCTCTTGAGGAAGCAGGAGGAGGATGACCTAGTACATGCAGTATCTTTACAAATGTATTTTAAACATTATTTTAAAAAAAGGATGAGTTTTGCGAGAAAATATTAGTCGCAAGATGACTTGCCCCGCAAGGGTTCAAAAAAAAAATAATACCAATAATATCTTATATAGTATGTAATATTTATTCAACTAATAATTAACAAAACTCTTATAAGTATTTAAAACATCTTTATTACACAAATTTGAATAGCTGTGCAGTATAATGTCAAATGAAACTCCCGATAATGTTAAAAATTCTTTGCATGCGATTGGATTAACAGATTATGAGATTTCAATATATTTAACTCTAATCTCAAAAGGACCTATGGATGCAAGGGAGCTTTCTGATGCCTCAGGTGTTCCATATTCTAGAATTTACAATATTTTAACTCAATTAGAAAAGGAAAAAATGTTCATTCTAAGAGAAGAAAACACTCGTCCGTCAACTTATTTTGCAAAAAGTCCTGATGAAGTGCTAATTATCGCAAAGAAACAACTTAACGATAATTTTGATGAACACTCAAACAAAATCATCCACATGCTCAAACCTATTTACGAATCTCATGACACTCCTATAAAAATTGCTTTATATGTTCACCGAGGACGGGATGTATGTATCAGTCGCAGTATTGATCTCATCAATCGCGCTAAAAATTCTCTATACTTCGTTGCTCCCTATTATGAGTTTTTAGATGTATTTTATGATGATGTTAAAAAAGCAAGAGCTAGAGGAGTTACTGATATAAAAATGCTTATTGAAGAAGACGCATTGAAAGACAAAGAATTTAGAGAAGTAATCGAAAAATATCGTGAAATCTCTGAAATTCGTTCTCGTAATCAAGTGTTTGGAGCAAGCGTAGTAATGGACGAAGGGGAAGACGCTTTTATTATACTGACGCAAGGCTTTTTCAAGGCATTAAGCTATTTCGGGGTAGCTACCGATCATATAGCATTTGGACCCGCAAGCAACTTTTATTTTAGCTATTTATATACATCAGCAAAACCACTGAAAAATATGACGAAATAACAATTTCAGCTGGAATAATCTAATAATCTTACTCCCTCGATTTCTTATGTAATTATCTTATTTATTTTCTTTTCCATTAAAAACAGGGATAATTATATGTGATGGGTGATCTTTATCGTGATATATTGTTTGGGTGGCGATTTGGTATTTCTTTTTATTTTTTTTCCCAGCAAGGTTAGAATTAACGTCAAATCTTGGAAAATTACTTGAAGTAATCTCTAACCGTATTTTATGATTCTTTGGAAAATAAATAGCAATGGATCCGATTACTATTTCGAATTTGTAAATCTTATTAGGGGCAACTAATTCAGGTTCATCTAAGTTACCGCTACGATAACGCGTTCTAATCCCTGAATCAATTAGATTTATTGATTTTTTATTGTTTGGGTAAACATCGGTTAGTTTAACCATGAAATCCGTATCTTCTGCGGTAGTTGATGCATAAAATATTATTTTTACCTCTCCGATTATCTCCAAACCTTTTTCAAGGGCACGAGTAGTAAAAATTAGAATGTCGTCACATCTTTCATTATCGGTTTGATCTTGAGGACCACTTAATAAGAACAAATTTCTCCCACCTTTAGTAATCACGGGATTAGAAGGGTCAAATTGGTATTGATCTGGCGGTTCTTCTTTAGGTTTGTTTTTAGAAAGAAGTCCATCTCCGTTTAGGCTGTTACTCTTCCCATTTGAATGAAGATATAACTTTAAATCAGTCGAAGTTGGAGGCCATTTATAAAAAGCTCTCCAAATATCCTTGTTTAAGATATAAATCTGTAATGGAGGAATTTCAGATAAAAGCGATTGTTCCCCTTTTAAATAACAATCGTACCACCAGAAGGGGAGGATTTTTTGGAAGAATCTAAAATCATCTTTTAAATGTGAATATTTCAATGGCTTTAATAAAAGCTTATCCATATTCATATGACTCCACGGTCCAACGATCATTTTAAACTTCTCTCTGAAAAAATCTGGTGCGTTTTTTTGTATTAACATAACATCTCGCATCATATGCTCTATGAACATGTCATACCACCCCCCTATAAATAACATGGGTGTGTTAAATTCATAGTTGAGTCCAAATGCGTATGGAGATAGGTCATAGTTATGAAATATATTTCTTTTGTAAAATAACTCCTTTATTAGTTTTATAAACGATCCATCATCCATCTTTGAAACATCGACATCTGTTTTATACACACTATTCATCATTTTCATCGAGTATTTGGGATTCTCGACGGATGCCATATCTGACAACCTTGGCTTTTTGGAGTCTAATGGTTCGTTATAAAAACTATTCGAAGGATCGAAAAAGAGTTTTTTGTAGTATCCATTCCTATCCCATTGGTTAAAATCCATAGTTGTTAATTTCTTCATTTTTGCGGTAGAATTCATTATTAAGTATAAAGCTCCCGATAAACCAACAGGATACAACCCACCAGGATGCCAAAACACATTGGAATAAGAGCTATGGATAGGATTTAAACAAGCCAGTAAATTGTCATTATTCCAAGATACGGCTAGTTGAGTTATACCTAAATATGATAACCCCCACATTCCTATTTTTTTGTTATACCAAAATCGACGAGTAATCCAACGTAAAGTTTCGATTCCATCTTGTCGTTCGTACATATATAGTGAATTAGTACCATACTCCCTTGATCGACCACAACCCCGAATATCTTGAATCACAACGACATATCCTTTAGAAGCTATAAAGTATCCTAAAATACTAAGACGATCTTTCCAATAAGGTAGTCTTACTAGAATAGTCGGCCCCGTTCCCTTTTTTTTGTAAAGTTCTTTAGGTAAGTAAATATCTGTCGCTAATTTTCCCCCATCTTCGAGCTCTATCAAGACTTCCTTGAGTCTAATCGAACTAGTTTCTGGTAGAAAATTGATATTTTTGAGTCTTTTCGATCGCCCAATTAGTTCAAAAATTTTGAAAAGGGGAGAATAAACATAATCTACAAGAAATGCCATACGGATAAATATAGAACTTAAAGGGGTTAGAATAGTTGGTAATTTCAAACCGATCTTTATATCTTTAGGATTAAACTTTCTTTTCATACTCTAAAAATAATAAAAAGTTAAAGATTTTTGAACTTAACGATTTACCATGTAATTGTAATTGCATTTTCGGGGCAAACTTCGACACATTTATAACAACGACTACAGAGTGAGCCCCATATAGGCGTGATTCTCCAATCTTGAGGATCGTACATGTCTTTTTGCTTCTTCTCGGTGCCTAACGTTTCATGCATAATAAATACCGCTGGATCACACGCTTTCATACACAAACCGCAGTTTCTGGGATCAATTTTTCCTTTTTCTCCACAAATAGAATAATCTATTCTGATCTTAGTTCTTTTCTTTTTATTTGCTTTACTCATATAATCACCTAGTACGTTCCATCAAATCCCGGATAATCCTCTCGGGGAATTAATTTTAAGGCGTCGTGTTTACAAGCGTGACGACAAACGCCGCATCCAAAGCATTTATTATAATCGATTATAACTCTATCCATTGAAGGAATAAACCGAATCGCACTTAATTGACACATAGCAACACATGATTTACATCCTTGGCATTTATCTTGATCTAATTGGATAATATATTCCGCTTTATACATCACGTTGATATCAAAATTGTTACGTAATGTAAACGCTCCACACTCAGGGCTCTCACACGAACAGACTGCATTTATGTATGGTATTGGTTGAAACCAAACGCTTGAAATGTAACCTTTTTTATTAAATTCTTCCAATTTTTCAACTGCTGTCTCTCGGTCAATCCTTACTACTCGATCTTTTGGTATAAAACGGGGTAATTTTTCGAGGACCTCTGACAAAACACCAAAGTTTATGCAGACAGCTTCTTTTTTCTTTCTTTGCATCCAACGACACATACAATAATTACATATTATAGGTTCAGCCGCAAGTTCTGACATGATAATTTGAGCATCCTCTAAGGGTATAACTTGACCGAAATGCCCATCAGCTCTTACGGGATTTCTCCTTTTTTTTTGGCTGTGGATCATGTTTTCAGCCCTCCAACGAAGGATTTTTCCAATTACTGGCATTTTCAACTTATATCCTAAATCTTTAGAAGAAAACCCCATAATTTTTCTAATATAAACTTGCTCAAAATTCATCCATTGCTCCGTCAAGTAATCTTTCATATTACTTTCTTCAGCAAGCTCATCGGAGTAATTTTTAGCGTTCATATACCATTTTTTACCCGCACCGTGAGACATACACCACTGACACATGAATTAATCCCTTTTTGCTTCAAAATTTTAATATTAATTTTAATAATACAAATTAGACTTTTTACTTAATAAAACTATTTCTTTCATATTTTTTAACACAAATGGAAGCCGAAAATAAGAAATTATTTCTTTATTCTAACTTATGGGTCCTTAAATGTTCCATCATACCAACTCCAGTTTCTCCGCTTTTCAAATCTTTTAAAATTGCCATTTGTTCAAATAATTCTGTATTTCCCCCGTCAAAACTTCTAACAAACCGAATAAAAGAATTTCTAGCAAATCGCTCAGCTTTAATTTTATATGTTTTATCATTTGCATCCGTAAATTCATAGTATGTAATAAGTGGACTATTAAACAGGTCAGAATCTATTTGAGTTTTAATCTCTAGATTAGATATAGGAATATTTCCTTTTTCAGTCGATGTATGACCCGATAAATCAATTTGATCACTACTAAAATCTTTTCGAAATGCACATGACCAAAATTTAAATTGAAAATGACCAGCGTACCATTTATCAAACTGGTGCCAGTCTCGAAAGCCCCAACTTTTGTCGCGTTGACCATACCCGTTAATGTTGATGACTTCTCCGTCTTTCTTAATCAATTTACCCGAAATTACTCCTGACGATTCAAAATGCTGGTGCCAAGATTTAGATGAATCTTTACCAAAATTGAAAGTTGGAAATCTAGTTTCAAAGGTAATATCAAACTCTATTTTTCTTGATTTATAACTTATCTCCCACTTTTTAAATGGTTCAATAAGTTTGTATGAGAGATTTTTATATTTTAACATCACATTTGCATCTGTCTCGTATTCATGTAATGGAAGTTCCTTATAATATACTTCATTTCGATCCTCTAAAAATAATAAAAATACAATCTCTCGTCTATTTTCGTTAGGAACAATCCCTATTGTTGAAAAACCTGAAATTCTATTTTCCAAATCTGCCCAATTAAAATAGTAAGATTCGCGCCATTTTAATTCGTCAGTAGGTTGATGTAGTAGTTCATCGCGACTATCTAAACCAAGAGGTAAGCAACTTTTATCCATAACTTTCATTCCTCGGGGAGTAAGTATAACGATGGGCCTTCTTTTCTCTTTTTAGATTTACTCCGAAAAAGCCTCGGGATACCTGGGTCAAAATCGCTCTCCATAAACATTGGTACGTAAGTATTCATCGTTTTCTCCGTAAGATCCCAATTTATATCATTCGTGATTCCAACAAAATTGGTGTATCTAGCATATCCATAACAGTAAGCGTACGCACCAGCAATTAACCTTTGTTTTCTATCCCATTTCGAAAACTTCAAAAATAACTCTTTATTCGCTCTTTCCGAATAGTCTTTAAATGAATCTAAGATGTTCCAATCAAGAGTTTTAATTTTTTGTTCGCTACGAGTTAAGAGGGCAACACCTGTGATGTTATCCGTAAAATCTTGAGGAATAGTTTCAAGAGTAGCGAAATCATCGAAATTATTTTGTACATCCTTCAATCGAAAAGCAAAAGCAATATTATTAAAAGGAGCTTTGGCATTTGTTTCTGACCAAGGGAAGTGTGGGCTACCACCATCGTAAAGATGTGAAATCTCTCTAAAAACTAAACTTTCGTTATCGTTAATTTTGTAGGGTCCATGATCACATATCTTTGCTCTTGCTTCACATTCGTCAAGAAAAGAAACAACCTCAAGATTTGCTACGGTTCTTTTTAGTTTAATAACTTCATCTTTAGAAAGATCTATGACATTTTTTAAAGTTTTTTTAACGGTAGAATGATCTAAAACCATGTTTTTTTTGTTAGAGTCATAAACAGATAGTTTTTCATCCTTGAAATAAGAGGTGGCCAACTTTTTCCAAAAATCTAATACAAATAATGTTTGTTTTCTTTTTTCTGGGCTTTCACTTCTAGGATCACCACCCTTCCTTTGAATTTCTCCCATTCTCCCAATCATGTAGTATAACGGAATATAAAATATACTTAGAGCATGAATTTCTGACAAGATTTTTCGACTTTCCCTTCCCATAATTTCAGGAGTTGTTTTTTCCGAAATTTTTTTCAAAATTTCATATAACATATCGTAAGCATTATAAAACGATACGCAAATATAAGCAGTTACTGGGAAAAGTTGTGTCTCTAAAAGACCTCTTTTTGATACTTGGTAATCAACTAGCTCGGAAGCATGAGCTATTAATTCATTTGCTTCTTTAATGTCCATAAGTTAATCCCTTAAAATCTTTCCTTTTATATTTAATTTTAAACTTAATTCTATTTAAATCTATGAAATAGTTTTAAGTTTTTTAAATACATTTAATTACAATACTTAAGATTTTGATATATTAAACATTGAGAAAGATTTTACTCCGTGGGGATTATAATCATGAGGAAAGTAGGTGAAGGCTTGTCATGTTCATCTAAATTAGAGGTTTCAGGAACTTTAGTCTATGTTACTAAGATTGAACACGTGATCGATTTGTTTGATAAAGCAAAAGGTAAAATATGTTTAGTACACGATGCCGGGATAACAACATTAGGGCCCATTTTATCAGATCTAACCGGTACTATTTGTTCTACAGGTGGGGCTGGTTCCCACTTAGCTATTATCTCGAGAGAGTTTGGAATCCCTTGCATCATGGGAATTAAAATTTCTCCTAACGAGATACCATTACTGATCGATAAAAAAGTAAAAATTACACACGATGGAGAAGATAAAGGGTTTCTTTATGTTTATGATTAAATTCATGGTTAGTAGTAAGATAGTTTTCACAATCATATTATGGAATATATAACAAGTTTAAAAGAAGGTAAAGAAGATACACGTCTTTTTGGAGGGAAAGCTTCCAACATTTTTACCTTAATTAAAAATGAAATAAATGTCCCTCTGGGGTATGCTATAAGTACTAAAGCTTTTACATCGTTCATCAAAGAATCTCGCATTAAGCCTATCATTGAAGAAATTTTTGCGAAAGAGTACAACCCAAAAGAAGTAATTGAAATTTCAACAAAGATTAAGGATTTATTCTTAACTTCTAAAATGCCATCAAACATAATTTCAGAGATACAACAAAAGCACATCAAAGAATTTTCAGATATTGATGAGCATTACTCTTATGCAGTTAGATCTTCTGCTAATTATGAGGACTCAAATAATTTTTCGTTCGCTGGGCAAGCTCAATCGTTTCTTAACATCAAAAGTATCACAGAAATTATTTTATCGATTAAAATGTGTTGGGCTTCTCTTTTTTCACCTCAAATTCTCTTATATCTTATACAATTAAACAAAAGAGGATTCAATATTACTCCTTTGAATTTAGAAATGGCTATCATCGTTCAAAGAATGTTAAAACCTCAAGTTTCAGGAGTATTATTTACAGCAAATGTAATCAACAACAATATTGACCAAATGATGATTAATTCTACTTGGGGTCTTGGTGAAACAATCACGAACAATACAATTATTCCCGATTTGATAGTAGTTAAGAAAGACAATTTTGATATAATAAAAATGATAATTGGAAAAAAAGAAAAAACTTCTGTTGCTAATCCAAAAGGCGATTCTACTATACTTATTGACACTGAAAGAAAATTTAGAGAAATGTGCTCTTTAAATTCATCTCAACTTTTGCAAATTCATAATTTAGGTTTGAAGTTGGAAGCGCTTTTTAACTATCCTCAAGATATTGAATGGGCAATAGAAAACAACACATTATACACTTTGCAATCGCGACCAATAACAACTCTAGTAAAAAAGTAGATAAGAATTTTTATATACAGACTCTACAAGTTAATTTAATTGAATGTAAGTTAATTTAACCTACTTGAGAAACGCTCTCTTTCCTAAATAAATAAATAGCTCTCCAAGTTCAAAAACTGTGAGTGGGAAGATTAGATGTGCCATGTCATTACGTAAATCTTGTTTATCTTTACCAGCGACAATTAGTTTCTTAAGATCTTCAACAATATCATCCATATTCAAAAATAATATCTCAATTTTATCGCAACCGGTTAATTCCTCAATGTCTTTATCCAAGTGCTTTTCTACCTGGTTTAAAAGCCCTATTTTTAACGTCGGTTCTAACTCGTATTTGGATATGATTTGATTTATCTCTTCAAGTATAATATTTATGGTTAAGTTCCAATCCTTATTCTCTTTATATTTAGGTATTAAAATCTCGCTAATTATTATTTCAAAAAGAGTTTGGGGTGCCTTTTCGTCAAATTCTATCTCTGAACCATTTCTTAATTTTATTGTTTTAACCATTTCCAACCTCAACTCAATTAATAATTTCTTCTTATTAATTAATAGACTTGTTTTTTATAAATTTTTTCAGACTTTTCAATTCTTGATTTGGTTTTAACTATTCAACATTTTGCCTAATTAAACTACGACCAAAGGTATGCATCTTCTAAAAAAAAAGACGATTTCTAAGTTCAAAAATCGAAAATATGTAAAAAGAAGTAAAATCGGAAACCAAGATGTTCAAAAATATAAAAAGAGGAGACGTATTTATCTAATAACAGGGTTAAGGGTTGAGGTATTGAGTCCTAAGACTCTTAGGTATAAGAATATATATGTAATCATGGCTTCCAATTTTTTTTTTCTAAGGTTATATTGAATTTTCAACTATTTAAAGATATCTATCTTTTCACATGACAAAAAGGAAAATCTAAATTATAATTACTGCAAGTTATTTAGTCGTATTTATGAGATTTTTCATAAAAATCTAATTGATTTTTAACGACTATTATATCTGTAATTAAAATTAATAATAAGTATTAAAAATTAATTTTACTCTTAATCTTTGTAATAATTTTTCGAGAAAATTCAATCTTATTTTCAGAAGATAATTCAAGAATTGAATTATATATCATGTAAATCCCATATTTCTTATTAAATTTTTTCAATATCTCTCGAATGAATTTCTTATCATTAGGGATTCGTTTTTTCTCAATCTCATAAAAACTCAAAATCTTATTCTTTAAGATGGATTTAATATTTTTATCGTAAAAGCGAGCTATCTTAAATCCCGAGAATTCTGTACACACAATTTTCCAATTAGGAATTGTTATAAAATTTGAATTACGAATGTAAAAACTGTCGTAACGATTTTTAAACAAACCTCGTTGGTTCTTCTTTATTGGTTTAGAATAATGGATTGCGAAAGGAGTTTTTAACGACGCTTTATTTCTTCTTATATCTAAGTTTACGTAATAAACACGACCTCCATACATTCGATGTAAATAATTTTCTGCTGGACTTATTTTAATAGATTTTACATCTTTAGCCCCCTTAGGAGAAGCAGCGCATTTTCCATCCCCGTATAACATCCATAGGACGAAAATATCCTTTATATTATAGTCCTTAGTTCTCGCTATTATTTCTTTAACAGAAATTTTAGAATTTTGAACTTCAACAACGATTTCTTTGCCTGTATCAAGTTTAAAATATACATCAGCATAACGGTTGCCAAAGTATTTTTCAAGTGATCTTTTTACGATTGTTTTATTATTTTCATAAATATATTTATATAGAAATAGCTTGATTGCTCTATGAAAATATGACTCTGCGGGAGTGCTTATTAACGATATTTGTTTCATTTGGCGCTTAAACACAAGAACTTTGATGTTTTTGTAAAAAAAAATTCTCTTAGAACTAATATATTCAAACGGTATTCTAGATTCTTGAATTTCTAACAAACTTTGAGTAGGTACAAAATTCAGTGATGGAGGAAAAGTTGATATAATCAAGTATTAATTAGTATATCCCAAAATATTTTTAGGAAAAAGCAGGTATGAGAAAAAGTTATCTATTCATTTTCAATACTTAATAATAAATTAAATTTAATAGCTCATTGGAATAGCTAATCCCAATCATCACCATTTATACATGCCCAAAAGAATCTTGAACTAAAATAGCATTTTAAAAATAAATGAGGATTAGAAAAGAACATTTATTTATTCATTTCATTTTTTATTTTAATATAATCTTCTAATGCTTTTTCAAATATTGGCATAACTGTTAGATTCTGTAATAAATATATATATAATTCATTATATCCTTTCAAATAGCTTAATTCACCAATGTTTGTATCCAATTCCTCCTTTATTTTTTCATAAATTAATTTCTGTCCAAGTATGGCTTTTGTAATAATAATATTTCTTTGGATGAAGTAATCTGAAATTGATATAACAAAGTATTCTTTTTGTGCACCTCTCCTTGTATTTATCTCCTTGATTAAACTATTATTGACCAAAAATTTTAAGCCCTGAGAAATTGTTCCCGCTGAATAGCTAGTTAGACTACATAATTCCTTTTGGGTTAATTTTTTATGCTCTATAAAGTGACATAATATCTCCGAGAGGCTCTTTTTTTGGTCATAAAACAATGTTAGATTAAAAAAGGCGGCAATAATTTCATTTGGATTATCTGTATGTTTGTTTATAATCCAATTATCTTCTTTATTTTTTATGAGATTTATAGGTTTTCTTATCATTGATATTGTATTGTTACATATGTTTTCAAGCAATATCTGGTATTTATCGAGAGTTTCTATAAAATTATTTATTAATTTGTTATTTTGATTTCTATTTGCCTTGATGATTTTTTTAATTTCTAATGCATTTTTTACTGTTATAACAGAATCTAAAATTGCCAGATAATTTCCTAAGAGCATTTCAAATTCGTTGCCCTTTAATCGATATTCAAATGTATGAGTTCCTTTAATTGGTACTTTATTGACTACACCAGATTTACACATATAATTCATGGATGTTGAAATACTAGATCGTGAATATCCTGTTAATTTTTGTAGTTCCTTTTGAGTTAATTTTCTAAGAAGGAAAAAAATTACTAAGATAATTGATAATCGAGTGCTCCTCCCCCGAATTTTTCCAATATTAATTATTATTTTGATAATGTGTTCTATATGATCTGCAATCGTTCCTTCAAATAGGTTAAATTTAATTAAATTGTATTTAATCTGGAGTATTCTTTCCTGTTCTGATTTATAATCAGATTTTTTGGTCATCAGGTTAAATAAATGAAAATAACATAATAAATTTTTAGTATCGAATGAATTATGAATCATCTATTAAAAGGATTGAATTGAATTTTTTCGAAATAAAATTTTCAGTATTTTAATATTTTCCTTAAAAAATTCATTCATTTATTCATAATTAAACCATTATTTTTCCAGATAAATCATTTAGAAAAAAGAATTCGATTATTCAAATTCCATAAAAGAATGAAAATATTTATATATCAAAAATAGCTATGTTTAATTAGCGACAAAAAAATTTTAGGTGAGATGAAAAATCAAGGTAGTAGAGATGAAAAATCAAAGGAATTCCAAATTTTATAAGGATATAACCCCGGAACTTTATCAACGCCTTGTGGATTATAGAAAAAATCATCCCATAAAGACTATTAAGTTCAGAAATAAGGAACTAGAATATATTAGCTGTGGAACTGGTGAAAAAACAGTTCTTACCTTTCATGGAGCACTTGGAAATGCCGAAGGTAATTTACAAGCTATTCGATTTTTTGAAAAAAATTATAGGATTATCGCCCCGTCAATTACCAATTTTGAAAGTTTAGATGAATTTAGTGAAGGAGTAAATGAAATTCTAAAAAAAGAAAACGTGGAAAAATATATTTTAATAGGTCAGAGTTTTGGAAGTTTTATGGCTCAACCGTACTTCCATAGAAATTATAAAAATATAGAGGCGCTTATTCTTATCAATAGTTATCCTCCAAAAAATGAATGGGTAAAAGATTTTAAAAAAATGAAAAAGCTGCTTAAATTCATACCAGCTTTTCTATTAAGGAAGGTGATGTCAAAAAAACTTTTGAAATTAGCCGATGAAGATAAAGAAATGATCACTGAAATTAGGGAGGAGTTTAATTTTACAATGGCATTTATAAAAGAAAGGTTTAATAAACTAGAGAAAAGCGTTATACAATGCCAATCAATTCTCACAGGTGAATTCAACGGTGAAAAATACAATATAGAAGATTATTACGGGTGGGATGGTAAAGTTCTTATTTTTACAGCAAATGACGATCATGGATTTCCTTATCATGAGGAATTAAGAAGTCAATATCCTAATGTGGAAGAAATAATATTTGAGAATGTAGGGCATATGGGCACTTTACTCAAAAGAGATGAATATCATGCTATTCTAAACAGATTTTTAGATTTATTAAATTAAAAAAATTTCGATTGTAACTTAATATTTTTTTCTAAAAACCTTTTGTTTCTTGTATTTCAATACATGATCAATGTTGTTTATGTTTAAACTTCAGTAAAAATGACTATTTTCTTACATAACTATTTTTAATTAATATTTAAGTCTTTAGTCCTTTCTTTCTCGTTTCTTACCCATACGAATGGTTAAGGTAGTTCATAAAATTTGGGTGGATACAAGATTTAGTTAAAATAAAAAATCCTTACTTTTAAATATTCAAATATCGTATAGATTAGTAAAACTTTATAACTATTGAGTTTATATGGATTCACGAGTGTTTAAATACATTCCTTCAAAGAAATATTCCATCTCATACGGATATTTATGGATCTTTTTAGGCATTTCAATGATTTTACTCCAATTATTAGCATTTCTTTTGGAATATAATCTTGCTATTGTTTTGAATACAGTTATTCCTGTATATGATCATGACTTTATAATGTTAGTCTTATGGTTAATTCTGAGTAGTTTCTGGATTGTTCAAGGAATAATAATCTATTTCATATTTAAAAGAGCATTAAATTTTCATAATCAATACTATGTGGAGAGAAACCATAAAAAATCTTCAACAACTTTTTGTAGATGCTGTGGTCAAACAATATCTAATGAAATATTCAAGCAAAGTAAAAAAGAAGTCATTAGACCAATGTCATTTTGGATCAAAGGATATTTCTGTAAGAAATGCTTTAAAAAATATTTTAAATTTCAATTACTCTTTCTTATAATATTTTGCTTATCAATATTTTTCTTTATTGTGCCAATGTACGTTATTTATTTTGAGAAAATAGAATTTATAGATTTAGCTATTTTTAACTTTATTCTTCTATTATTTCCAATTTTTACTATGTCTTGGGGCTTTTATGGAATAAAGAAATATATGAATTATAATCCTTGAATAAATTCAAATATATTAAAAAACACTGAATTTTGTATCCACCCCAAAATTTTCCTTTAAATATAATTAGAATATTAAAAATCCAAATAACTGTATTCAGTAAAAAAGTAAAATTAACTATAAAAAATTGATAAAAATGGTAGATAAACACAGTCAAAGCTTTTTTGGACAATCAACAGGACTCACACTTCTTAGCTCTTCAAAATCGGATTCGTTTATATATTTGAAGTGTATTAAGAAAAAACCAGATGGTTCGTGGGAAAAACCATCTTTAGGAGAAGGAAAGACGATAAAATGCAATTTAGACGAAATAATTATGATTCTTGAGGTACTACAAAGAAATTCTGATTCCTGGTCTAGCTATCATAATTTTAATGAAGTGAAGACTCAGATATCTTTCAAATGGGAAGATGAGGCTAAGAAAAAACTTCTGATTTATATTGGTAATTATTCTAAAATGTTGAACTTTGCTCAAACTGAGATTTTCCGGCTATTATTAAGGCATATTTTGAAAGAAAAAATAGAGTATGCTACGGTAGTAAAACTAAACTCCGAAAAATCTAGTGTTAATGGTCTAAAAGATAATGAACAAAAGAATCATGATAATGACGCTACGGCATTACCTATCATTAAACAATCCATCGAACTTAATGAAAACGAAGTAAGTCAAATTAAGGGAGTTATAGAGGGAGAAACAGAAAAAGCATTACTTATCCAATTTAATAACGATAAAGAAATCTGGATACCCAAATCGGTAATCCGATCAAATTACAATTCTTCAAACGATATCTCTCAAAACTTTACAATTGATAACTGGATTCTTAAAAAAAATAATATCCCTAACAATTAACTTTCTTTTATCTTTTGTGAAATATTAGGTAAATATTCGTTATCGCATAGGTTTTTTAAATCGTTATTATAATCAATCATTTTTTTTGCTATTTCTGGATGAGAAAGGAGCTGGACCTCCGATTTATCATCGCGATCCCATAATAAATAAGGTGTTTCCTCATTCGGAACTTCTTTCTTAACTTGTTCTATCCAATCGTTAGGTAATTCATTTTTTAATTTTACATCTAGCATCCTCGCAAGGATTATGCTCCAAGCTCTTGGAACGACCGTCATGAGATAACCCCCTCCCCCTACCGCGACCCATCTATTATTACAATAATCATGAGCACAAGTATAAAGGGTTTGAGCAATATCCTTGTATGCCGATATAGAAAGTCCCATTTGAGTTAACGGATCATTGAAGTGCATATCAACGCCGAGTTGAGTAAATAACAAATCGGGAGAATATGCATCTAAAATTCTAGGCACACAATATCTAAATAGTTTTACAAACATTCTATTATTGGTTTCGGGGAGTAAAGGAAAATTTAATGAAAATCCTTTTCCCAGTCCCTCACCAATCTCATTTGTGCTTCCTGTGCCGGGAAATAAAAACTTTCCACTTTCATGAAAAGAAATGGTTAAAACATTCGGATCGTCGTAAAATAACCATTGCACACCATCACCATGATGACAATCGATGTCTAGATACGCTATTTTAATGTCTTTTTTTAATTGCTTTAGGTGATGTATCGCAACCGCGATATCGTTGAAAATACAAAACCCTGAAGCACTTTTTTTTTGAGCATGGTGTAATCCTCCAGCAGGATTAAAAGCAATTATAATATCATCGTTCTTCCAAACTGAATCTGCAGCTACGATGCTTGCTCCGCATACAAGAGCGGAAGCTTCATACATTCCTCTAAATATGGGATTGTCACCTGGACCTAAACCATATCTATAGGGTTGAATTTTTCTATCTTCAGGATTGGCACTCAATATTTTAACAACTTCAACATATTCAGGATCGTGTGCTTGTTCTATTTGTTCTCTAGTTGCTATTATTGGTTCTTTTATTACCAGCCTTTCATGACTCAGGAGATTTAGTTTTTCCATAAGTTCATAGGTTAGTTTCAACCTTAATGGACGTAACGGGTGATTTGGTCCAAAATCGTATCTATCGTACTGGTCAGTATACACTAAAGCAACTTTGTTGAACATGATACTATTATGAATTTAACCAACTATTTATTTTTACCAAGAATAATTAATAAAAATATTTCACAAATGTTTTATGAGAAAGTCCTTACAGAATACATAAGATTATAATATATGAGTATCATATAAAAAAATAAAGATTTTATAGTAAAGT
>Ga0315553_10001701_pt1 | contig 18083 bp, 17 predicted proteins | sample SalMarSW160140MG_FD_203099 | JGI IMG/M metagenome (GOLD analysis project Ga0315553, IMG submission 203099) | Salt marsh sediment microbial communities from the Plum Island Ecosystem LTER, Massachusetts, United States - Salt Marsh Sediment SW1601-40 ... | reverse complement strand
GGGGCGGCCCGACCTGCACGATGGCCACGCGCGGGGCGGGGCGTTCCAGCGCCTCGCGCGAACGCAACACCGAACGCACCACCATGCCGGGCGCCGCCAGCGTGTAGCGCGCCACCCACTCGACCAGCCCCAGAAGCTCGTCGGGAAGCGGCGGGACCTCGAACACGCCTGTGATGTCGCGCAGCCGGTTGTGGGCCACTTGGTCGGCGGGCGGCCCCCAGACCACGCCGACGATCTCGCGCGGGCCCAGCGGCACCGAAACGATCGAGCCCCTCTCGACGTCCATGCCGTCCGGCACCCGATACGAATACGGCCGCTCGACCGCCACCGGCACCATCACCGCCACGATTTCCGGCGCAATCGCCATCAGCCGCCGTCCGCCCCCCGAGTCGCGAACAAAAAGAGTACACAACCGCGCCGCGCCAAGAAAAGGGGTTTCGTGCCAACGCTGCACAGAGCCAGGGGTCGGCGATCTGCGCCGCGATCAGGCGCCGGGTGTCGGCGGGCCCGGCGCGGTCATCAAAACGCCGATGGCGAAGCCGAGTGTCCAGGCAAGAAACGAAAAGATCGCCACGAAAAGCACCGACCCCGCAATGCCGGCCCACCCGCCAATGGTGATTGGGTCCAGCATGGACGGCCTCCCCGGCTCAAGGGCGGAGCGCGGGCCGAATCTAGCACTGGCATCCCGGCGATTGAACCGGCGGTCGCCGGTTCGCCAATGATTCACCTCGAAGCGCTATGATGGCGGCCGAATCGCCTTCGCCCAGCTCCGACTGGCCTGGAGACAGATGGCAGAAATCCTGATCCCCGCCAACGCCGAGGTGCGCGGCTGGATCGACGACTGGCTCGGCGAGCTAGCGCAAGTGCGACGGCTGGCGCCCAAGACGCTCGGCGCCTATGAACGCGACCTCAGGCAGTTCATCGCCTTCCTGGCCGGCCATGTTGGCGGCACCGTCGACGGGGCGGCACTGATGGGTCTCCGGCCCGCCGACTTCCGCGCCTTTCTGGCAAACCGCCGGTCGGCCGGAGCCGGCTCCCGCTCGCTTGCCCGGACGCTGTCGGCGCTACGCTCGCTGTTTCGCCACCTCGAGCGCGAAGGGCTGGCGTCCGGTGATGCGCTGGCCGCCGTCAAGGCCCCGAGGGCGCCCCGGCCGCTGCCCAGGGCGCTGACCGAGACCGAGGCGCGTCGGCTGGTCGACAGCCCGCCCGCGGACGGCGAGGAACCCTGGATCGTCGCCCGCGATACGGCGGTGTTCATGCTTCTGTACGGCGCCGGGCTCAGAATTGCCGAGGCGCTTGCCGTGACCGCGGCCGATCTCGCCGGGGACGGCGCAATCAGAGTGACCGGCAAGGGGTCCAAGACCCGCCTGGTGCCGGTGCTGCCGGCCGTCCGGCAGGCGATCGGCGCCTATCTGGATCTCAGCCCCCACAAACCGTCTCCCAACGAACCCCTCTTCCGCGGCGCCAGGGGCGGCCCGCTGTCGCCCCGCATGGTGCAGCGCCGGCTGGTACGCCTGCGCGGCGCGCTGGGATTGCCGGCTTCGGCGACCCCGCACGCGCTGCGCCATTCCTTCGCCACCCATCTGCTGGCGCGCGGCGGCGACTTGCGTGGCATTCAGGAGCTGCTCGGACACGCCTCGCTGTCGACGACGCAGATCTACACCCGCGTCGACACCGAGCGGCTGCTCGAGGCCTACCGCGCCGCCCACCCCCGCAGCGGCTAAGCTATCTTTTACCCCGCGGGGTGCTTGCCGGTTGTCTCTGCGGCGTCGGGCCCCTAAGCTCGCCTTCCTCCCAAACAGGGGAAATGCCATGAGCCTGCCTTTCCGATCCGCCCGTTTACTCGCCTTCACCGCCGCCGCGTTGCTGCTGACGGCCGCACCGCCAGCCTTCGCCATCGATTTCGGCGATGACTCCGGCCAATGGTCAAACGACGGCGAATGCGACGATCCCCGATTTGCCGGTCCGGGTATGACCCAGACCCCGCTTCTGGAGGCAGACATCCTGCACGACGCCACCGATTGCGAGCAGGCCTACGATGCCGGGCGACTGGAGCTCGACGCCGCGATCGGGTTTGGTGACGATTCCAGCCAGTGGTCCAACGACGACGAGTGCGACGATCCGCGCTTCGAGGGATCGGCGATGGCGGCGACCCTGCTCGACGAGGATCGCGGCCACGATGCCTCCGACTGCCGCACCGCCTTCAACGCCGGCGAGATCACGCTTCTCGGTGAGATGGGCACGCAGGAATCAGTGACGGCCGACGGCATCGATTTCGGCACCGACGGCGGCAGCTGGACCGAGGACGGCGAGTGCGACGACCCGCGCTTCGTCGGGCCAGGCGCCTCGACCATCGACGACGAAGAAGAGATCAGGAACGACGCCACCGACTGTCGTGCCGCGTACGCAGCCGGCACGGTGATGCTCAAATCCGACATCGTCGTGCCCGATGTCGAGCTTGGCGACAATTCCAGCTTCTGGGCGAGCAACGGCGAATGCGACGATCCGCGCTTTGCCGGCCTCGGGATGGCCGCGAAGCTCCTCGAAGAAGACAGCATGCATGACGCCGACGACTGCCTGGACGCGCTCGAAAACGGCCGCGTCGCGCTGGCGCCCGCAGACGTCTCGGAGATCGATTTTGGAACCGACACCGGCGAGTGGCCCGAGGACGGCGAATGTGACGATCCGCGGTTCGTGGGGCCCGGCCGTTCGGTGCTCTCTGGTCTCGACGAGATCAAGAAGGATGCGACCGACTGCCGGACGCTGTTTGAAGCCGGGCGCATTCGCCTGCGCTGATCGCCCTGGCGCGGCTCACCCACGCGCGTTGACGGTCGCTTTGTGATGCGGCCTGCGACGGCGAAGCTGCGAATCGTATCGTTGGCGGCGGCACTGCTCGCGTCCCCCGCCGCCGCCGAGACCGAGTGCGAAGGCGTCAACCTTCTCGACCAACTGGCGGCTCAGGAACCGACCCGCTACGCCGAAATTCGGGCCGAGGCCGACCGGCTACCGAACGGCACGGGTGTCTTCTGGCGGATCGCGACGAATGGGGCGCCGCCATCGTGGCTCTTCGGCACCATGCATGTCGCCGACGCCAGAGTGGTCACGCTGCCCGCCCCGGTCGCCGAAGCGCTCGCCGGCGCCTCCACGCTGGCGGTCGAAATCGCCGACGCCCTCGACGGGTCCGCTTTCGCGCGCCTGGCGGCCGAGCATCCCGAACTCATCCTGGCACCCGAAGGCGGCGCGCTGTCCGAAGTGTTGTCGCAGGCCACGGTCACCGCCATCTCCGAGGCGCTCGAGGCGCGGGGCCTGAGCTTCGCGGCCTTCGAGCGGCTCCAGCCCTGGGTCGCCGCCGCCGCCTTTTCGATCTCCGCATGCGAGTACGCATTGCAGATCGGCGGCAATCCCACCCTCGACGAGTCGCTGACCCGTGCTGCCATGGGCGAAGGCCTGCAGCTGGTGGGTTTGGAGTCTCTGGTCAGCCAATTGCAGGCGGTCTCCTCGCTCGGACGGCAGGTGTTCCTGAATTCGCTTGAGAGCTACGCCCGCCTTTACTCGGACGGCTCTCTGGATGCGCTCGCCGGGACGTTCGTGGAGCTTTATCTGGACGAAGACATCGGCGCCATGCTGCCCACGACCATCGCCTTCGTCACCGACGAAGCGGCGACCCGAAACGACCAGGCCGAATTCGAACGCCAGCTGATCGAAATGCGCAACCGGAACATGCTCGACGCCGCCCGGCCGCTCCTGGAGGCCGGCGGTGTGTTCATCGCCGTGGGCGCGATGCATCTGCCGGGCGAGACCGGGCTGATCGAGGGACTGCGGGAGGCCGGCTACACCGTGACCCGCGTCCCGCTCACGCAATAGCCCAGGCGTTGCCCCCCGGCGCCCCACCTGCTAGGAGGCGCCCATGAACGCGCAACGCGCCATTTTTCGACTTTGGATTCTCGGCATCCTGAGGAGCCGGGCGGTCTGCTGACGTTCTGACGACACCAAACCCACCGGCGCTGCCCGACGACGCGGCTGGCCGGTGGTCTCGGGCAGGGCCTTGAAGGACAAGGTCATGGCCCCTCACGATCGCCCAGGCGAACTCGTTCCGCGCATCGATGCCACCGGCTACGCCCTGGCGATCGGCGGCGCGATCCTGTTTTCGACCAAGGGCATCTTCATCAAGCTCGCCTACGCCGAGGGTTTGAGCCCGGATCTCGTGCTGGCTCTGCGCATGGTTATTGCGCTGCCGGTCTACGCCGCCATCGGCCTCTTGCTTGTGTGGCGCGAGCCGCGACGCCGGCAGCTGCTGACGCCGCGCGTTCTCGGCGCGGCGGCGGCGGTGGGCACGCTGGCCTATTTTGGCGCCGCCTATCTCGATTTCGCCGGGCTCGGCTTCGTCAGCGCCCAGTACGAACGGCTGGTGCTGTTCACCTATCCGTTCTTCACCCTGGCGCTTGGCGTTCTGATTTTCGGCGACGCCATGAACTGGCGGCTCATCCCGGCGATGTCGCTGAGCTACGCAGGCATCCTGGTGCTGTTCGGCTGGAACCTCGTCGCCCGGCCCGAAGGGATCGTGATCGGCACCGCGCTGGTGCTTGCCTCGGGGCTGTTGTTCGCGCTCTATCAGCATCTTGCCCGCCGCGTCATGGCGACGCTTGGCAGCCGCCTGTTCACCTGCATCGGCATGGGCGCCGCCGGGCTTGTGGGAATCGCCTTTGCGACCCTGAGGGCCGGACCGACCGCCTGGATCGGCCTGACGCCGGCCGCCTGGAGCTATGGGCTGGCCCTCGGGCTGGTGGGCACGGTTCTGCCCTCGTTCATGCTCAACGCGGCGATCGCGCGGATCGGTCCGCGGGGCGTCTCCGCGATGGGCAATTTCGGGCCGGTGACGACCATCATTCTCGCCATCATCGTGCTCAGCGAGCCGTTCACGGTGTTCCATGCCCTTGGCACAGCCTGTGTGCTCGCCGGCGCCGTTTGGTTCTCCCGCGCCGATCACAAGACCCGCAACGCTATCGCCGGCTAGCGTGAGCGAGGCCCGCTACATGTGGATCGGCCCCACGCCGGCCGCCAGCGCCGCCTCCCGGATCGCCTCGGAGAGCGTCGGATGGGCGTGGCAGGTGCGCGCCAGATCCTCGGCCGAGCCGCCGAATTCCATCAGTACCGCCAGTTCGTGGATCATCTCGCCGGCATTGTGGCCCAGCACATGCGCGCCGAGCACCCGGTCGGTCGCCTTGTCCGCCAACAGCTTCACGAAACCTTCGGTCGCCAGCATCGCGCGCGCGCGCCCGTTGGCAGTGAAGGGGAATTTCGCCACCTTGAAGTCGGCGCCCTCGGCCTTGAGCTCGTCTTCGGTCTTGCCCAGCGCCGCGATTTCGGGGCGGGTATAGACGACCGACGGGATGACCCCGTAGTTCACGTGCCCCGCCTGCCCGGCGAGGATTTCGGCGACCGCGATGCCCTCGTCCTCGGCCTTGTGGGCAAGCATCGGCCCGGCGATGACGTCGCCGATCGCAAAAATCGTTTCGACATTGGTCCGGTAGTGTCCGTCGGTGACCACCCGGCCATGATCGTCGAGCCCTACCCCGGCCTTCTTGAGCCCGAGCCCTTCGGTGTAGGGCCGCCGGCCGACCGCCACCAGCACGACATCGGTCTCGATCTCGGATGCCTCGCCCTTGCCCACCGGCTCGAGCTTCGCCTTGATCGACTTGCCCGAGGTGTCGAGGGCGGCGAGCTTGGTCGAGAGGTGGAACGCGAACCCCTGCTTGTCGAGCAACCGCCGGAATTGCCGCGCCACCTCGCCATCCATCCCCGGCAGAATGCCGTCGAGGAACTCGACCACGGTCACCCTGGCACCCAGCCGCGCCCACACCGAGCCCAGCTCCAGCCCGATCACCCCGGCGCCGACGACCAGCAGGCGCTCCGGCACCGCGTCGAGCGCCAGGGCGCCCGTCGAGGTCACGACGCGCTTCTCGTCGATCTCGATGCCCGGCAGCGGGGTCGAATCCGAGCCGGTGGCGATGACGATGGCTTTCGTCTCGATCGTCTGGGCGTCGCCCTTGTCGGGCGTCACCTTGACCGTCGTCGGGCCTTCGATCGAGCCGACGCCTTGAAGGGCGGTGATCTTGTTCTTTTTGAACAGGAATTCGACGCCGGAGGTGTTGGCGTCGACGCTCCCCGCCTTGTGCTTCATCATGGCATCGAGATCGAGCTTGGGCGTGCCGACCTTGATGCCGAGGGTGGGGAAATGCAGCGTCGTTTCCTCATAGAGCTCGCTGGCATGGAGCAGCGCCTTGGAGGGAATGCAGCCAATGTTCAGGCACGTGCCGCCAAAGGTCGGCCACTTCTCGACCACGGCCACCTTCATCCCGAGCTGGGCGGCGCGGATGGCGCACACATAGCCCCCCGGTCCGGTGCCGACCACCGCAAGATCGAACGCGTCCGCCATCTTGATTGCCCCCTTCAGCTCGAACGCGTCACCGCAAAGGTGACGGCCAGGATAATGAGCACCGTTCCGGTTGCCCGGTTGAACCACTGCCCCATGGCGAAGAACCGCTCCCTGACCCGGGGCGTGGTGAAGAACACCGCGACCAACGCAAACCAGCAAAACAGCATCACGCTCATCGAGGCAACATACAAACCCTTGAACGCCGTCGGGGTGGTGGCCGCGACCAGGGACGTGAACAGCGAGACGAAGAAAACCATCGCCTTCGGGTTGAGCAGGTTGGTCAGAAACCCGGTCACGTAGGCCCTGCGGGCGCTGATGGTCTGCCGCGCCTCACCGCCCAGCCCCGCCGGAGGCTGCGGCGGCGGCGCCCGCAGCGCCGTCAGCCCGAGCCAGATGAGATAGGCCGCGCCGGCGAATTTCAACACCGTGAACAGCTCCGGCGATTGCGCGACAACCAGCCCCAATCCGAACACCGTATAGGTGCCGTGGATGAGGATCGCGGTGGCGATGCCGGCGCTGGTGATGATCGCCGCCTGGCGTCCGTGCGCGATCGAATGGCGCAGGACCACCGCAAAGTCCGGGCCCGGGGAGATCGCGCCGATCGCAAAGGCAAGCATCACGGCGGAGTATTCGAGCCAGGCGAACCCGCTCACGGGGAGATTGCCCTTCCTCCCGAAACCTCGATCGTCGTGCCGGTGGTATAGCTCGCCTTGTCACCGAGGAGCCAGACAACCGCCTCCGCGACCTCCTCGGCGGTGCCGATTCGCTTCGCCGGCACGTCGTTCACCAGCCGTTTCATGCGGTCCGGATCGCCGGCGGAAGCGTGGATATCGGTGTCGATCAGCCCGGGCCTGACGGCATTGACCCGAATGCCCTCCCCGGCGACTTCGAGCGCCAGGCCGATGGTGAACGAGTCTATGGCGCCCTTCGAGGCGGCGTAGTGGACCATCGAGCCCGGTGCGCCCATCTTCGCGGCGGCCGAGGTGATGTTGACGATGGCGCCGCCGGCGCCGCCGTTCTTGCTCGACATTCGCCTGATCGCCCGGCCCGCGCTGAGGAACGAGCCGGTGACATTGATCGCCCACATGCGGGAAAGGCGCGCCGCGTCGAGCTCGTCGACGCGGCCCGGCAGATCGACGACACCGGCATTGTTGACGAGCCCGGTCACCCTCCCCATGGCGTCGGCGCCGGCGAAAATGCGGTCGACGTCGGCCGCATCGCTGACATCGCCCTGTACCGCCGAGGCGACCCCGCCCGCCGCCTCGATATCGGCGACGACCTCGTCGGCCGCCTGTCGGTTGCTGGCGTAGTTGACGCACACCGCCCACCCGTCGCGGGCCGCAAGCCGCGCACACGCCGCGCCGATGCCGCGGCTACCGCCGGTGACCACAAGCACCTTGTCCGATTGCGCCATCGCGTTTCCCCTAGACTTCGCTCAGCGCCAACCGCGCCGCCATCGCCCCGAAAGCGAGCGCCGTAGCCCGCCGCATCCAGCCCAACGCCCTTTCACTCGAAAGCACGTAGGTCCGTGCCGCCGCCGCGAAAACCCCATAAACAACAAAGACCACCAAGGTCATCGCCATGAAGATCGCCGACAAAACCAACATGTGCCCCAGCGCATCCGGGGTTCCGCTCGGGAAAAATTGCGGCAGGAAGGCGAGAAAGAAAATCGACAGCTTCGGATTGAGGATGTTGATCAAAAATCCGGTCCGCGCCGTCTGCCACGGGGTTTTCGCCGCTTTGTCGGCATTGAACCGCAGCGCACCGCGATCCCGCAACGTCTGGATGGCGAGATAAACCAGATAGGCCGCTCCGAGGAGCTTGAAGCCCTGGAACAGCACCGCACTGGTGTGCAGGATTGCCGCAAACCCCAGGATCGCCGCGCTCATATGCGGCACGATGCCGATCGTGCAGCCGAGCGCGGCGGCAACGCTTGCCGCCCGGCCGCGCCCGAGACCGATCGCAATCGTGTAGACCACCCCCGTGCCCGGGGCGATGACGACGATGAAGGCGGTGATCCAGAACTCGAGCGGGATCATTTCGATCTCCTTCTTCGCGCCGCATGCCGGGCAAGAAAATGACCCCGAATCCGGTCCGGGGCCACTCGAAAGCGTTGCGCGGTTCTACAGATCCAGCACCAGCCGCTGCGGGTCCTCGAGGCTTTCCTTGACACGCACCAGGAAGGTGACAGCGTCCTGTCCGTCGACGACGCGGTGATCGTAGGAAAGCGCCAGATACATCATCGGGCGCGCCGTGACCTCACCGTCCACCACCATCGGCCGTTCCTGGATCTTGTGCATCCCCAGGATTCCCGATTGCGGCGCATTGAGGATCGGCGTCGACATCAGCGACCCGTAGATGCCGCCGTTGGAGATCGTGAAGGTGCCGCCCTGCATGTCTTCCATGGTCAGCTTGCCGTCGCGCGCCGCCACCGCCAGCCGGCCGATCTCCTTTTCGATCTCGGCGATCGTGAGCTGGTCGGCGTCGCGCACCACGGGCACCACCAGCCCTTTGTCGGTGCCGACCGCCACGCCGACATGGGCGTAGTTCTTGTAGACGATCTCATCGCCGTCGATTTCGGCATTAACCGCCGGGATTTCCTTGAGGGCATGGCACACCGCAACGGTGAAGAACCCCATGAAGCCCAGCTTGACGCCGTGCTTTTTCTCGAACGTGTCCTTGTAGTGCCGGCGCAGCTCCATGACCGGCCCCATATCCACCTCGTTGAAGGTGGTCAGCATCGCGGCGGTGTTCTGGGCTTCCTTCAGCCGCCGCGCGATCGTCTGGCGCAGCCGCGTCATCTTCACCCGCTCCTCGCGCGCCTCGTCGGCGGCCGGCGAAGGCTCGCGGACCCGTTTGGCGGCTGCTGGCGCCGGCGCGGTCGCCTGCTCCAGGAATCGCGCCACGTCCTCCTTGAGGATCTGCCCGCGCTTGCCGGTGCCTTCGACGACGGCCGGCTCGATCCCGGCCTCCTCGAGCATCTTGGCTGCCGATGGCGACGCCGGCATCGCTCCAGCCGCGGCGGGCGCCTCTGGCGCTGGCGCGGCAGCCTGGACTTCGCCGTTGGGTTTGGCCGGCGCCTCTTCCTTGGCACCCTTGGCGGGCTCGGCCGGCGGCTTTTCGTCTTTCGCCTTGGCCGGCGCGGCGCCTTCGGCGATGGCGCCGATCAGTGCGCCGACCTCGACAACGTCCCCTTGTTTGGCGGAGATCGCCTCGATGGTCCCGGCGACCGGCGCCGGCACCTCGAGCGTGACCTTGTCGGTTTCCAGCTCGACGACCGGCTCGTCGGCGTTCACCGCGTCCCCGATCTGCTTGTACCACTGCCCGATGGTCGCCTCGGTAACGCTCTCGCCGAGGGCCGGCACCTTGATTTCCGTCGACATGCGTTGTGTCCCTTCGTGACCGTCTGGAGCCGGCTCAGTCGGCGAACGCCTCGTCCACAAATGCGTCAAGCTGCGCCCGGTGGGTGCGCATCAGACCCGTAGCGGTCGAGGCCGAAGCCGCCCGCCCGACATAGCGCGGCCGATCTCCAGCCCGCCCCATCTGGTCGAGCACCCATTCGATGTAGGGCTGCACGAAGCTCCAGGCGCCCATGTTCTTGGGTTCCTCCTGGCACCACACGATCTCGGCATTCGGAAAGCGGCTGAACTCGTCATGCAACGCCTTGGCCGGGAACGGATAGAGCTGTTCGAGCCGCATCAGGTAGACGTCATTGACCTTGCGCTCTTCGCGGACCTCGGCCAGATCGTAGTAGACCTTCCCCGAACACAGGACCACGCGCCGGATCTGCTTGTCGCCGGCGAGTTCGACTGCCCCCTTGCGGCCGGGGGTCTCGGCATCGTCCCACAGCAGGCGGTGGAAGCTCGAATCGACCCCCATGTCCTCGAGCGAGGACACCGCCCGCCGATGTCTGAGCAGCGACTTCGGGGTCATCAGGATCAGGGGCTTGCGAAACTCGCGCTTGAGTTGGCGCCTGAGCACGTGGAAATAGTTCGCCGGCGTCGTGCAGTTGGCGACCTGCATGTTGTCCTCGGCGCACAACTGCAGGTAGCGCTCGAGCCGCGCCGAGGAATGCTCGGGGCCCTGCCCTTCGTAGCCGTGCGGCAACAGCAGCACCAGACCCGACATCCTCAGCCATTTGCGCTCGCCCGAGGAGATGAACTGGTCGATGACGACCTGCGCGCCGTTGGCGAAGTCGCCAAACTGGGCCTCCCAAAGGGTCAGCGCGTTGGGCTCGGCCAGCGAGTAGCCATATTCGAAACCCAGCACCGCCTCCTCCGAGAGCATCGAATTGATGACCTCGAAGCGGGCCTGGGTGTCGCTGAGATTGTTGAGGGGCGTGTAGGTCTCGTCGGTCTCCTGGTCGTGCAGCACCGAGTGCCGCTGCGAAAACGTGCCGCGCTCGACGTCCTGGCCGCTCAGCCGAATGGGATGGCCCTCGACTACCAGCGAGCCCAGCGCCAGCGCCTCGGCCAACGCCCAGTCGATGCCCTCGCCGGACTCAATGATCTTCCTGCGGTTGTCGAGGAAGCGCTGGATCGTGCGGTGCACATTGAACCCTTCCGGGGCGGTCGCGAGCTTCACTCCGATATCGGCGAGGGCAGCGATATCGACACCGGACTTGCCGCGGCGCGGGCCTTCGACCTCGGCCAGTTTGATGTTCTTCCACGCGCCGTCCAGCCAGTCGGCCTTGTCGGGGCGATAGTGCTCGCCGGCCTCGAATTCGGTCTCGAGATTGTCCCGCCACTCCGCCTGCATCTTCTCGACTTCGTCGGCGGTCAGCAGCCCCTCGCCGACCAGCTTTTCGCCGTACCTGTTCAGGGTCGTGGGATGCGAGCGGATGCGCTTGTACATCAGCGGCTGGGTGAATGCCGGCTCATCGCCTTCATTGTGGCCGAAGCGCCGGTAGCAGATCATGTCGATCACCACCGGTTTCTTGAACTGTTGCCGGAATTCCGTCGCGATCTTGGCGGCGAACACCACCGCCTCCGGGTCGTCCCCGTTCACGTGAAACACCGGCGCCTCGATCATCTTGGCGACGTCGGTGGGATAGGGCGAGGACCGCGAGCTGATCGGCGACGTGGTGAAGCCGATCTGGTTGTTGATGATGAAATGGATGGAGCCGCCGGTGCGGTGCCCTTTCAGGCCGCTGAGGCCGAAGCACTCGGCCACCACGCCCTGCCCCGCGAAGGCGGCGTCGCCGTGCAGGATCAGCGGCAGCACCGAGGTGCGGTCCACCTCGCGCGGCGGTACGAACGTGCCCTCCACCGCGCTGTGCTGGTCCTGCTTGGCGCGGGCCTTGCCCAGGACCACCGGGTCGACGATCTCCAGATGCGACGGGTTGGCCGTCAGACTGAGATGCACCTTGTTGTTGTCGAATTCACGGTCCGACGACGCGCCCAGGTGATACTTGACGTCGCCCGAGCCCTCCACGTCGTCGGGATGCGGCGCACCGCCCTTGAATTCGTGGAACAGCGCCCGATGCGGCTTGCCCATTACCTGGGTCAGGACGTTCAGCCGGCCACGATGCGCCATTCCGAGGACGATATCCCTCACCCCCAGCGCGCCGCCGCGCTTGATGATCTGCTCCAGCGCCGGGATCAGTGACTCCGCGCCGTCGAGTCCGAACCGCTTGGTGCCGGTGTATTTCACGTCGAGGAACTTCTCGAGCCCCTCGGCCTGGATGAGCTTGTTCAGGATCGCCTTCTTGCCGTTCGCGGTGAATTCGATCGCCTTGTCGGGTCCCTCGATGCGCTCCTGCAACCAGCTCTTGGCCTCCGGATCAGAGATGTGCGTGAACTCCACCCCCAGGGTCGAGCAATAGGTGCGCTTGAGGATCTCCAGCATCTGGGGAATTGTCGCGAATTCGAGCCCCAGATAGTTGTCGATGAAGATCTGCCGCTCGTAGTCGGGGGGTGTGAACCCGTAGCTGGCCGGATCGAGCTCCGGCGCCGGCTCGGGCTGCCTGAGCTTGAGCGGATCGAGATCGGCATGCAGATGCCCGCGCGCCCGATAGGCGCGGATCATCATGATGGCGCGGATCGAATCCCGGGCTGCCTGCTGTACCGCTTCGGTGGATGGCACTTCCGCTTCGGCCACCGCCCCTTCGGCGGCGGCCCGCTCGGCGACCGCGACGGCGGCGCGCTCGGCGATATCCCGCCAGTCGCTGTCGAGCGCCGAAACCAATTCGCCGTTGGCGACCGGCGGCCAGTCGGCGCGCTCCCAGGACGGGCCCTGGGCGCATTTGGCCGCGTCGGCGGCGGCATCCGCCAGCTTCTCGAAGAAGCCGCGCCAGGACGCGTCGACGCTCGCCGGATCGGTCTTGTACTTGGCGTAGAGCTGCTCGATGTAGCCCGCGTTGCCGCCGTACAGGAAAGAAGTGCGAAGGAAAGCTTCGTTCTGTTCCTGCCTGCTCATCTCACTCGAGGCGAGGGGTTGCCTCGTCTTCCCTTCCCGCCGGCCCGCCCAGACGCGGCGGCCCAACCCGCCGAGCTTGCCGCAAACCTGTTAACACCAGTTTCACCCGCATACCAATCAACCCTTTAGCGCCGCTGCCAGGGTTTGCCCGATGCTCGCTGGCGAGCGGCTGACCGCCACTCCCGCCGCCTCCAGAGCCGCGATCTTGTCCGCGGCACCGCCCTTGCCGCCGGAAATAACCGCCCCGGCGTGGCCCATCGTCCGCCCCGGCGGCGCCGTCAGCCCGGCGATGAACCCGGCCATCGGTTTTTTGCGCCCGCGTTTCGCCTCGTCGATCAGGAACTGCGCGGCATCCTCCTCGGCGGCACCCCCGATCTCCCCGATCAGGATGATCGATTGCGTCGCTTCGTCGGCAAGGAACATTTCAAGCACGTCGATGAATTCGGTACCCTTGACCGGGTCGCCGCCGATCCCGACGGCAGTGGTCTGGCCGAGACCGGCGTTGGTGGTCTGAAACACCGCTTCGTAGGTAAGCGTTCCCGAGCGTGAAACAACGCCCACCGAGCCGGTCTTGAAGATGTTTCCGGGCATGATCCCGATCTTGCATTCCTCGGGGGTCAGAACCCCCGGGCAGTTCGGCCCGATCAAGCGCGATTTCGACTTTTCCAGCCGCGCCTTCACGTTGACCATGTCGAGCACCGGAATGCCCTCGGTGATCGCGACGATGAGCTCGATTTCGGCCTCGATGGCCTCGATGATCGCGGCGGCGGCCCCTGCGGGGGGCACATAGACCACCGAAGCGGTGGCCCCGGTTCGCGCCTTGCCCTCGGCGACCGTGGCGAACACCGGCAATTCGGCGGTGCCGTCCCCGACCTGGCCGACCCAGGTCTCCCCGCCCTTCTTGGGGTGGATGCCCCCGACCATTTTCGTGCCGAAATAGCTCAGCGCCTGTTCGGTATGAAACGTGCCGGTCTTGCCGGTCATCCCCTGCACGAGGACCTTGGTGTTTTTGTCGACGAGGATGGACAAACCAGGAGCTCCCGAAACGCTGCAGGCGGCCTATCTGTTCTTGATCGTGCCCGCCGCGCCGAGCGCGGTGAACTGCACCGAGAAGAAATCCGGCAGCTGGTAGGCCTGCACGAAATAGGAGGCCTCGCCGGCCGGCTCCTCCCAGCTTCCGAAGATTGCATCCCCGAAATCGTTCACCGAACCCCTCAGCCAGCTCAGCGAGTTCATCCCGCCGACATCCACTGTCCGCTGCGGATCCTGCACATCGACCTTGCACACCGCGATCCGCCGCGACGGGTAATATTCGATGAAGGCGATCAGCTCACCCGAACCAACCCCCGGCAGCTCCTTGCCGCCTGCCACCTCGGAATAGAACTCGTCGCCGCCGCCGGTGAGCTCCGGCTCCCAGGCCAACTCTCCGGCGCGTTCGTCGACCGCCTCGAGCGAGACGGTGATCCGAGAACAAAGATCGACGAGCTCGGCCATCGTTTCGTCGCCCAGCCCCGACGCTCCGAACGGGCCGTCCGATTGGGCCATCGCCGGCGTCGCCGAGGCCGCAACGAGCATCGCCGCCGCTGCCGTCCAGTCCCGCCAGCTCATGATGCCGCCTCCACGCTCACCGCGGCCACGATCTTGCGCGCCGCGTCGTCGAGATCCTCCGCCGAGATCACATCGAGATTGCTGTCGTCGATCATCTTCTTTCCCTCCCTGACCTTGGTTCCCTCCAGCCGCACCACCAGCGGCACCTTCAGCCCCACCTCCTCGACAGCCGCCAACACCCCCTCGGCGATCACGTCGCAGCGCATGATGCCGCCGAAGATATTCACCAGAATGCCTTTGACGTTTTCATCGGCTGTGATGATCTTGAACGCCGCGGTGACCTTCTCGGCGCTCGCCCCGCCCCCGACATCGAGGAAGTTCGCCGGCTCGGCGCCATAGAGCTTGATGATGTCCATGGTCGCCATGGCAAGCCCGGCGCCGTTGACCATGCACCCGATATTGCCGTCGAGCGCCACATAGGCGAGATCGTATTTGGCCGCCTCGATCTCCTTGTCGTCCTCTTCGCCGAGATCCCTCAGCGCCTCGATGTCCGGGTGCCGGAACAGCGCGTTGTCGTCGAACGAGATCTTGGCGTCGAGTAATCTCAGATGTCCGTCGGCCAGCACCACCAGCGGGTTGATCTCCAACAGGCTCATGTCGGTGTCGACGAACGCCTCGTAGAGCCTCGGAAAAGCGCTCATCGCCTCGTCCCGCGCCGGCCCTTCGAGAACGAGGGCATCGGCGAGCCGGCGCGCGTCGGCCTCGCTGACGCCGGTCATCGGATCGATGGGCACGCTGACAATCCTGTCCGGAGTTTCGGCGGCGACCGATTCGATCTCCACCCCGCCTTCGGTCGAGGCGACGAAGGACACGCGGGAAACGGATCGGTCGACCAGCAATGACACATAGAGCTCGCGGGCGATCTCGACGCCTTGCTCGATATAGACCCGGCCGACCCGCCGGCCCGCCGCTCCGGTCTGCTTCGTCACCAGCGTCGCGCCCAGCATCTGCCGGGCATGGGCGACCACCTCGGCCAGCGAGCGGGCAAGCCTCACCCCGCCGCCGGCCTCGGCCCCGTGCTCCTTGAACCGTCCCTTGCCGCGGCCGCCGGCATGGATCTGCGACTTGACCACAAGCACCTCGCCGCCCAGCGATGCGGCAGCCGCTTCCGCCTCGTCAGCGGAGGCGACGGCAATTCCCTCGCCGACCGGGAGCCCGTAGTCCCGCAGCAGCGCCTTGGCCTGATATTCGTGGATGTTCATCGGGCGGGTCCGTTTTTCGGTGCCGCGCTCGGTCGGCGCTAGGCGAGCTTCGGGGCGATCTTCTTGCAGTCCTCGATCAGGGTCTTGACCGCCTCGACCGAGCGATTGAAGGCCGCCCGCTCGGTACGGTTGAGGGTGATTTCGACCACACGCTCGACGCCGCCGGCGCCGATCACCACCGGCACCCCGACATACATGCCCTTGACGGAAAACTCGCCCTTCAAATAGGCGGCGCAGGGCAGAACGCGCTTCTTGTCCCTCAGATAGCTCTCGGCCATCGAGATCGCCGCCGAGGCTGGCGCGTAGAAGGCCGAACCGGTCTTCAGCAGCCCCACGATCTCGGCGCCGCCGTCGCGGGTGCGCTGGATGATCTCGTCGAGGCGCTCGCGGGAAAGCATGTCCATCCGAACGAGATCCGTCAGCGGGATTCCGGCCACCGTCGAATAGCGCGGCAGCGGCACCATGGAATCGCCGTGCCCGCCGAGCACGAAGGCGGTCACGTCCTCCACCGACACGTCGAGTTCGTCGGCGATGAAGCGGCGGAAGCGCGCCGAATCGAGAATGCCGGCCATGCCGACGACCTTGTTGGTCGGCAGGCCCGAAAAGCGCTGCAGGGCCCACACCATGGCGTCGAGAGGATTGGTGATGCAGATGACGAAAGCGTCGGGGGCGTATTTGGTGATCCCCGCCCCCACCTGCTCCATCACCTTGAGGTTGATCTCCAGAAGGTCGTCGCGGCTCATGCCCGGCTTGCGCGGCACCCCGGCGGTGACGATCACCACGTCGGCGCCCGCGATCGCCTTGTATTCCGAGCTGCCCACCAGTGCAGCGTCGACGCCCTCGATGGGCCCCGCCTGCGAGAGGTCCAGCGCCTTGCCCGGCGCCAGCCCGTCCTGGATATCGAACAAGGCGACGTCGCCCAGCTCCTTGAGCGCCGCCAGATGCGCGAGCGTGCCGCCGATCTGCCCCCCGCCGATCAGGGCAAGCTTGCTTCGCGCCATGTCGGAATTTCCCCCGCGGATCGCGCCGTGAAGATGCGCCCCTGACTTAACGCCAAGGTCAGGTGCGTGCAAGCGCTCGGGGAACGGGTTCAGAGGCGGGTCACTCAGCCGGCCATGGTCACCCGGCGACCGTCCGCCAGGGTGCCGACGAACCGCTCGCCGCTGAGCACGAGCGCCGCGATCAGCTGCCCCGATTCCGTGAACAACCGGATCTGGCCCCCGGCCAGATCCCAGGAGCTGACCGCCGCCACGCCCGCCACCTGGCAACCCGGTGCCGAGGCCCGGTAGCGACCCGTTTCGCCCTTGGCGGTGTAGGTGAGATTGAGCCGGCAGCTGTTGATGCCGTCGTCGATCGTCCAGCCGCCGAGCAGCTTCTCCACCGTCAGCTCGCCGCTCAGATTGCGGCCGGCGACAGTGCCGCCGCTCTGCAGATCGTCCAGGGTGACGAACGATGTGTTGTCTTCGCCGGTCTGCGACCCCGCCGAACCCATCGTGTCCGCCGCCGTCCCCTCGGGCAGTCCAGACCCTTCGGTCCCGGCGGGAGCGGCATCCAGCGGCACGCCCATCGCGTCCAGCGTCCGCGTGCCGGTGACGGACGGCTGGCCGGTTGCGTCGACCGGCGGCTGGCCACCTTCGCCGACCGGGGGCAGGCTGCCACGCTCGATAACGGTTGACTCGACCGGCGCCACCGGCGGCAGGGGCGTGCCGACGTCCGCCGGCGGAAACTGCCGCGACGAAGTGGTGCAGCCGGCAAGGACCGCGGCGCCCACGAGCCAGGCGACAGCGGCCGAAGATTTGAAAAGACCCATGGCGTTGCTCCGGAGCCGGCAATGCCGGCCACCTGCGCCCCACTGCATCAGGAGTGAATTCACCTTAACGCGCCCTTAACCGGCAGAATGTGGCCAGTTTGCGACCATTGCGTGCCATCAGCGCCGCATCTCGCGGTCCAGGGCTTCGGCGAGAGCGCGCGCGTCTTCCGCTTCCTCGGCCGGCACCCGGATGGCAATCCCGTAAAGACCGGTCACCCCTGGCATGCCCGGGATGCCGTCCTCGTCGCCCTCCAGCGGATGAAATCCGTGCGCCCTGAGCGCCGCGGTGATCACCCGCACCTTGTTGGCGTCGCGGCTGGTGAGGATCTCGGTGTATCCCATGCGCTACGAACCGCGTCCGCGAACGTGCCGGAGCCCCTCGACAACCAGGGCGTGATCTTCGACATCCGGCAGCCCCGACACACTCACCGTTCCGACAACTCCGGTTCCCTTGAGAATAATCGGGAACGAACCGCCGTCCCACACATACTCGTCACCGCTCACATGCGAGCGCGCCTCCAGCGTCACACCTCTCGCCTGGCATTCGAGCCGCACCGCCAGCGAGGGTCGGCCGAACCGCATCACCGTCGCCGCCTTTTTGCGCACCCAC
>Ga0315553_10001696_pt1 | contig 18099 bp, 18 predicted proteins | sample SalMarSW160140MG_FD_203099 | JGI IMG/M metagenome (GOLD analysis project Ga0315553, IMG submission 203099) | Salt marsh sediment microbial communities from the Plum Island Ecosystem LTER, Massachusetts, United States - Salt Marsh Sediment SW1601-40 ... | reverse complement strand
GCGCCCGTCTCCCGCGCCGCCTTCGCGGCGGCGGCGAACACCGCCTGCTCGTAGGCGGTGAGCGTCCCGTGCCCGGTGCCGACCTTGATGATCCCGGCGCGGATCCCCGTCCCGGCCACGCCCTCGGTGAGCTCGCGCACGAACAGCTCGGCCATCGCGTCGACCACCGAGCCGAAGCTCATCCGGAACTTCCAGTAGGCCGTAGCGCCCTCGGCCTCCTTGTAGAGGCCGGTGGCGCAGATCAGCTGGAAGCGCGTGCGCTGGGCCACCTCGGCCATCAGCTCGACGTCGCGGCCCAGGTCGCTCGGGCAGGGGTCGAGCATCGCAGTGATCCCGAGCGACTTCATCTCCTCGATCCGGTCGACGCAGCGCTCCACCCGCTCGCGTCGGGCCGGACCCGGGCTCACCCAGTCGACCTCCGAGCCCGGGTAGCCGATGAACAGGTGCTCGTGCATCAAGGTGCGGCCGAGCTTCTCGGGCGTGGTCACTCCCGTGACGGTGTGGATCTCGCTCATGCGGTCCTCCTCGCGGTTCCGGCTACTTGAAGTCTCCCGGAAGACCCTCCCCGGGCGGGGGCAGATCGAGCAGCTTCGCGGTCAGGCGCGTCACCGTGTTGTTGAGCTCCAGCGCGCGGCCCTGCTCGGGCGTCGCCAGCTCGTAGTGGACCAGCTGCTGGCTGATGCGCAGCATGATGATCCCGAATCGCCAGCCGGTGAACACCTGGTAGTAGTCCAGGTTCCGGACGCGGTGACCGGAACGCTCCTCGTAGTAGGCGATCGTGTCCTCGTAGCAGGGGAAGCCCTCGAGCCGGGGAGTCTCGATGCCCTCGCTGTGGTGGCGGTCGAGGAAGATCGCCCAGCCAACGTCCCGCTCGGGACTGCCGTTGCTCACCATCTCCCAGTCGAGGACGGCGGCGGGCTGGGTCCCGTCGAAGATCACGTTGCCGATGCGCGCGTCGCCCCAGACGAGTCCCTCGGGCTCGTTCGCCGGCTGGTTCGCCAGCAGCCAGTCGTGGGCCGCCTCCAGCACCGGATTCTCCCGACCTCGGGAGGCCCACTCGAAGTACCTCTCGTAGTAGGTGATCTCCTGGTCGAGCGGCGTGGCCCCGAGCTCGGGCCGACGCAGGAATCCGAAGCCCGCGGCGTCGAGGTCGAGGCGGTGGATGCGGGCCATCGCCTCGAAGCCGCCGAGCCAGATCGCCTCGCGCTCGGCGGGGGAGATCTCGTGCATCCAGCCGCCCGCGTGGTAGGGAGGCTGATCGGTCGGGACGCGACCGGGCACCTGCTCCATCACGTAGAAGGGCGCGCCGAAGATCTCGGTGCCCTCCTCCTCCAGCCAGCGCATCCGCGGCACCGGGACGTCCGTCTTCGCCAGCAGGTCCATGGTGCGGAACTGGAGGCCGAGGTCGTACTCGGGAAACACCTGGTAGCCGATCGGCTGGATGCGGACGACGAGCCGGTCGCTGTGGAGTGCGCCGTTCTCGGTGTAGGAGAGATCGAACAGCAGCGTCTCGTTCGAGAAGCCCGAGGACTGGGGCGCGACCAGCGGCGACATGCGCAGGTCCTTGGCCGTCGGGAGCTTCGAGCGGAGCCAGCGCTCGAACTTCCGCCCGTCGGCCTCGAGATCGCGCTTCCACATCGTGGGCATGAACACCTCCTGGCGCAGCAGCAGGGGCGCGACGATACCGCGGCTATCGGGCGGGTGTCAGCGCAGCGCCTTCGCCATCCGCTCCAGGGCCTCGGAGAGGATCGCGCGCGAGGTGGCGAAGTTGATGCGCGCGAAGCCGCGACCCGGCTCGCCGAAGCTGGCCCCGTCGGAGAGGGCCACCTGCGCCTCGGCGAGGAAGAAGGCGAAGGGGCTCGGCTCCAGGGCGAGCTCGCGACAGTCGAGCCAGGCCAGGTAGGTCGCCTCGGGCGGGTGCAGCACGACGCCGGGCAGATCGCGCGCGACGAAGTCGATCACGAAGGCGCGGTTGGCCTCGAGGTACGCGCGCACCTGGTCGAGCCACGGTCCGCTGTGACGCCAGGCCGCGTCCAGGGCCTCGATCCCCAGCATGCCGATGCCCCCGCGCAGGTGCCGCGGCAGGGCGCGGAAGCGGCGCGCGAGCTCGTCGGAGCCGAAGACCGCGACGCCGCAGCGCAGGCCCGCGATGTTGAACGCCTTCGAGGCCGCGGTCAGGGTGATCGTGCGCGCGGCCACCTCCGGCCCGAGCGAGGCGAAGGGCACGTGGCGGTGACCGCTCCAGACCAGGTCCTGGTGGATCTCGTCGGACACCACGATCCAGTCGCGCTCGAGGACGAGCTCCGCCAACGCGGCGAGCTCTTCGCGGCGGAAGGCCCGGCCGGTCGGGTTCTGGGGATTGCAGAACAGGAGCATGCGCGTCGCGTCGTCCGTCGCCGCGCGCAGACCGTCGAGGTCGATCTCGTAGCCCCCGGCGCGCGCGACCAGCGGATTCTCGTCGAGTCGACGACGCAGCTTCGCGACGCTGTGCAGGAAGGGCGGATAGACCGGTGTCTGGACCACGACGCCCTCCCCCGCCTCGGTCAGCTGGTGGATCGCCGTGTACATCCCCTGCACGACGTCCGACAGGATCTCGACGCGCTGCGGCTCGATCGCCCAGCCGCAGAGGCGGCGCATACGCTCGGCGGTGAGCTCGGGGATCGGCGTCGGCGCGGGGTGGATCGGATAGCCCAGATCCGAGCGCTCGACGGCGAAGCGCAGAACGCGCCGGATCGGCTCGGCGATCGGGAAGTCCATGTCCGCAACCCACAGCGGGAGCACGTCCTCGGGATAGGTCGTCCACTTCTCACCGCGGCTGGGTCGGCGCGAGGAGGGACGCACGCCGTCGAGGTCGGCCGGCGGGTTGCGCAGGGCCGGCTCCACCGCCGCGATCGCGCGGTCGAGCTCGCCGGCCTCGGGCATGGGGCCCTCGAAGCCGGCGCGGGCGAGCAGCGCGGGCAGCTCGCCGCGCAGCGTGGCGATCGTGAAGCCGAGGGAGTCGGCGCCCTCCTCGAGGCGCGAGATCTCGTCGCGACCCGCTGGGTCGAGGTGCCAGTGCGCCCCGCGCTCGAAGCAGTCGAAGCGCAGCCACTCGCGTCCGAGCCGGCTGTCGCGGACGCGCAGGGTCGGGCCGCCGCCCGCGCCCGGATTGCGGTGCTCGACCTCGAAACGGATCGATCCGAGGGGAAACTCCAGCATGGCGCCGCAGTGTAGCGCCACACGCCCGGGCCGGACCCGTCGCCCCGGGTGCTACGGTTCGACGCGCGTCGGGCGGGCGCGCGCGGGAGGATGCGATGCGAATCACGCGGAGCGTACGGATCCTGGCAGGGACCCTGACCGGCCTCTTCGCCATGGCGGGAACGATCGTCACCGCGGAGCACGCGGCGGCCGAGGGATTCGTCGACCTCTACCTCGGGGCCGGCTTCCCGCAGAACGACCACCTCCACCTCTCCGCCGACAATCCCGCGGCCGGCGTCCCGGCGAAGCGCAACGCGAAGTTCTACGTCACTCCCTCCGCCGGCGTCCGCGGCGGCTACTGGTTCGAAGGGCCGGCCCGCTTCGTCGGTCTCGCGCTCGACCTCTCCTACTACCGCTACTTCCAGGACACCTCGCGGGCTGCCTTCGACTTCATCGTGCTCCCGATGACGCCGCTGCTCATGGCGCGTCTGCCGCTCGGAGAGCGCAACGAGTCGTTTCCCGGCGGTCGCTTCCAGCCCTACGCCGCCATCGGGCCGGCCCTCAACCTGTCGTTCGCCTACGGCGATCTCTCCGAGCTGAACACCGGGATCGACGACTTCGGCGACGCCAGCTTCGACGTCGGCCTCGATGCGCGCGGCGGTCTCGCGGTCCAGATCTCGCGCCGGATCGCCCTGTTCACCGAGTATCGCTTCACCTACTTGAAGCCCAACTACCACGACGAGGTGGGCTTCCCCGGCCCGAACGTCGACGTCGACGTCGACGCCACCCTCGCCACCCACCACCTCGTCTTCGGCGTCTCCTTCCGCTTCTAGCCGCGCGGAGGGACTCGCCTAGCGCCGCGCGGCGGCCAGCCGCGCCAGGGCGGCGTCGAGATCGGGCGCCTCGCTGAGGAGCGGCGCGAGCGGGTCGTCGCCGAGGCGCTTCATGCGCGCGGCGGCGTTGCGGATCGTGTAGCGACGCGGGTCGAGTCGCCCGTTCACGTCGGACCAGCGCAGCGGCATCGAGACCGGCGCGCCCGGTAGCGGTCGCACGCTGAACGGCGCGACGAGCAGGCGGCCGTGCCCGTTCTGCAGGAAGTCCACGTACACCCTGCCCTCGCGCGCACGCACGGTGCGCGCGACGGTCGCGATCTCCGGCCGCCGCGCGACGATCACCCGCGCCAGCAGCTCCGCCAGCATCCGGCTCTGCTCGAAGGTGAGCTGGCCGCCCAGCGGAATCAGCACGTGCAGCCCCGAGGACCCGCTCGTCTTGGGGTAGCTGGCCAGCTCCAGCTCGTCGCAGATCGCGCGGATCTCGCGGGCGAGCGCGATCACGTCCGAGAACGGGGCGCCCTTCGGGTCGAGGTCGAGGATGCACCAGTCCGGATGCGGAAGATCGGCGACGCGGCTCGACCACACGTGCAGCGGAATCGTCCCCAGGTTGATCACGTAGAGCAGCGACTCGAGGTCGTCGCACACGAAGTAGTTCACCTCGCGCTCCGCGTGCTCGCTCCACATCTGCTCGGTGCGCACCCAGTCGGGCACCCAGGCGGGCGCGTCCTTCTGGAAGAAGCTCTTGCCCTCGATGCCGTCGGGGTAGCGCGTCATGACCAGCGGCCGGTCGCGCAGGTAGGGCAGGAGCCAGGGCGCGATCCGCCGGTGGTAGTCGATCAGGTCGCCCTTGGTGAAGCCCTCCTCGGGCCAGAACACCTTCTCCCGGTTGGTGAAGGGGACGACACGATCGCCCGGCGCGGCCGGGGCGACCGGCGCCTCGGCGGGCGCCGACGCGCCGCCGGGGTCGCGCGCGCACTCGTGGGGCTCCTTGTCCTCGCGCAGGCCGATCCAGCTCGGCTGGCGCAGCAGGCCGTCCGCGGTCACCTCGGCGTAGCGGACCTCGGCCACCAGCCGCGGCTCCACCCACACGTTGCCGCGCGTCTGGGGCACCGGTCCGCTGCACGCGGGCGTGTCGCGGCACAGCGCGTCGAGTCGCTCGCGCAGGCTCACCAGTTCCTCGTCGCGAAAGCCGCTGCCCACGCGCCCGCTGTAGCGCAGCTCCCCGTCCACGTGGGTCGCCAGGTGCAGCGCGCCGAAGCCGGGACGCCCGCCTCGCGGTGCCGTGTAGCCCACGATCACGAAGTCGTCCGAGGTCACGCCGCGCAGCTTCTTCCACAGCGGCGAGCGGCCCGCGCGGTAGGGGGAGTCGGCGCGCTTCGCCACCATGCCCTCGAGCCGGTGGGCGAGGATCTCCCGATAGACGGCCTCGCCGCGGCCGGAGAAGTGGGGCGTCGGGCGCAGCGGCCCGCGCTGCGGGATCAGCTCGGCGAGCCACTCCTTGCGCCGGGACAGTGGCTGGTCGCGCAGGTCGAAACCGTCCAGCGCCAGCAGGTCGAAGACGAAGTAGGTGACGGGGCTCGCCACCATCGCGCTCTCGATCTCGCGCGGGCGCCGCAGCATCGCCCGCTGCTGGAGCAGGCCGAAGCGCGGACGCCCCTCGGTGTCGGTCGCGGCGATCTCGCCGTCCACGATCGCGTGGTCGACCGGCAGGGCGGCCAGGGCGCGGGCGATCTCCGGGAAGCGCTCCGCGGCCGGATGGCCGTTGCGGGTGAACAGCCGCCCCTCGCCGTCCTCGCGGGCGCCGAGCATCCGGTAGCCATCGACCTTCACCTCGAACAGCCAGTCCGGGCTCGAGAACGGCGCGTCGATCGCTTCGGCGAGCATCGGGCGCAGGTCCGCCACCCGGAGCGCGCGCCGCGGCGCTCCCGACTCCGCGACGCGGTGCTCCAGCGCCTGGATGCGCGGGCATCCGTCGCGCCGCTCCTCGACGGTCAGCCCCGAGAGGACCGAGGCGTCGTCCAGGGCGTCGGGGTCGTCGCTCGCCCAGGCGTCGGGCTTCTTGATCAGCAGCCAGTCCCGCCCCGGTGGCTGCTTCTTCCCACCCGTCCGGACCAGGGTGAAGCGGCCGCGCAGCTTGTAGCCCTCCAGGTCGAACAGGAGCTTGCCCCGCTCCAGGCCCTCGTCGGGGTCCTCGACGGGCATCCAGCGCCCGATGTCCCAGACGATGACGGCTCCGGCCCCGTAGTTCCCCTCGGGAATGACGCCCTCGAAGTCGGCGTACTCCACCGGGTGGTCCTCGACCGCCACGGCCAGGCGCTTCTGCGCCGGATCCAGCGAGGGGCCCTTCGGCACCGCCCAGGACAGCAGCACCCCGCGCCACTCCAGGCGCAGGTCCCAGTGCAGCCGCCGCGCCGCGTGCTGCTGCACCACGAACAGGCCCGGACGCCGCACCCCCTCGACGCCGAACGGCTCCGGCGTGCGGCCCGCGTGGCGCTTGGCGCGGTAGGCCCCGAGGTCGCGGCGAGCGCCTCCGCTCAGCTCCGCGCGCCGGGGCACCGATGCACTCCCGGTCCACGTCCCGGTCGTAGTTGACGCTGCACGACCGCTAGCGTAAGGGTTCCCGCATGGCCGCGCGCGCGATCTCGTCCGCGACGATCTCCTTCGGCCTCGTCTCGATTCCGGTCAAGCTCTACACGACCACCGAATCGAGTGGACAGATCTCCTTCAATCTCCTCCACCAGTGCGGCTCGCGTCTCAAGCAGCAGTACTGGTGCCCGGTGGACGAGAAGGTCGTGCCGCGCGAGGAGATCGTGAAGGGCTACGAGTTCGCGAAGGGACGCTACGTCACCTTCACGAACGAGGAGCTGAAGGCGCTCGAGGCCGAGAGCTCCCAGATGATCGAGATCCGCGAGTTCCTGCCGCTCGACCAGGTCGACCCGCTCTACTTCGAGCGCGCGTACTACCTGGGACCCGACAAGGGCGGCGACAAGCCGTACACGCTCCTGTCCTCGGCGATGGAGGAGACCGGGCGCTGCGCGATCGCGTCCTGGGCGGCACGCGGCAAGCAGTATCTGGTGCTGCTGCGACCCTTCCAGAAGGGACTGATCCTCGAGCAGCTCCGCTACGCCGACGAGCTGCGCGCCTTCTCCGAGGTTCCGCGCGTCGAGGCGGCGGTCAGCGACGCCGAGCTCGCGCTCGCCCAGCAGCTGATCGAGCAGATCGCCGTGAACGAGTTCCACCCCGAGCAGTACGAGGACGCGGTCAAGAAGCGCATGGAGGAGGTGATCGCCCGGAAGGTGGAGGGCGAGGAGGTCACCTTCGCCGAGGCGCCGGAGCCCGAGGGCAAGATCATCGATCTGATGGAGGCGCTCCGGGCAAGCCTGGACGCGGGAGACGCGGGCGCGCGCAAGGGCCCGAAGCGCGCGGCGCCCAGCGCCGGCGCGGCGAAGGGCAAGAAGAAGTCCTCGACGCGGCGCGGCTGAGCCAGGCCCTTGGAGCCCGTGAGCACGACCTACGGCATCCGGGAGGTGGCCGAGCTGCTCGGCGTTCCGGCGGCGCGCGTGCGCTCGCTCGCGCGCGCCGGTCTGGTGGAGCCGTCGCGGGGAGCCGGCGGCGAGCTGCGCTTCGGATTCCGCGAGCTGGCCTTCCTGCGTCAGGTGAGGGATCTGCCGCAAGACGGCGTCACTCCTCGTCGTCTGCGCCGGGCCCTGTCGCGGCTGCGAGCCGCCCTGCCGCCGGAGCGCGACCTGTGCGAGCTCGGCCTGGCCACCGCGTCCGGCGAGCTCGTGGTGCGCGAGACGGGCCGGCTGTGGAGCCCCGAGTCGGGGCAGCTGGTGTTCGACTTCGAGCGCGCCGAGGGGGTGGGCCGAACTGCGCGGCGCATCGTGTCACTGGCCGAGAAGCGCGACCCCGAGCCCACGGACGCCCGCGACGGCGACGCGTGGTACCGGCTGGGCTGCGACCTCGAGAGCTCCGATCCCGCACGCGCGCGCGCCGCCTACCAGCGCGCGCTGGAGCTCGACCCGGAGCACTCCGACGCGCGGGTGAATCTCGGCTGCCTGGAGCACGAGGCCGGTCGACTGGACGAGGCCGAGCGCCTGTACCGCGCCGCCCTCGCCCTCGACGACGGCGACGTGACGGCGCGCTTCGACCTGGCCGTGGTGCTGGAGGATCAGGGCCGCGACGCCGAGGCCCGCGAGACCTACCTCGCCTGCCTCGCCCGGGATCCCGCCTGCGCCGAGGCACACTTCAACCTCGCGCGCCTCGCCGATCGCAGCGGCCAGGACGAGGCGCTGGTGCGCCATCTCGTCGCCTACCGGAGGCTGGTGCGCGACGAGTCGCGCTAGTCCGGCGGAACCCGCCTTCACTCGGCTTCGCATCGCTGCGCGTCGGTCGACTCGCTCGAGTCCCGTGCGGAAGCGCGGCTCAGGAGGGTCTGCGCCGTCCGATCGCGTGCACCAGCCACTGGCGCGGCGCCGGCAGCAGCAGCGGCAGCACCACCGCAGCGAGGACGAGGGCTCCCGCCAGCAGCAGCCGGCGCGGATCCGCCTCGACCAGACTGTCGCCGAAATAGGTGTAGAGCGCGGCGCGCCCCAGGCAGCCCAGGGTGGCGGCCACGAGGAACACGCCAAAGCCCATCCCGGTGACGCCGGCCGCCAGGTGGCAGGAAGTGATCGGGCTGAGCGGGTACGCCGTGCCGAGAGCGATGAACACGGCGCCCACTCGCGAGCCGGCCGCGTCGAGCACCGGGCGCAGGCGCGGCGGGACGCGCGACTCCAACGCGCTGCGCCCGGCCCAGCGCGCGCCCAGGAACACGACGATCGCCGAGATCACGAGCCCCGTCGCCCCGTACAGGGTTCCCTTGAGCAGCCCGAACACCAGGCCACCGCCAATCAGCGCGAACGCCGACGGCACGCCGAGCGGGACGCGGAACGCGACGATCGCGACGAAGACCAGCGGACCCCACATTCCCAGGCTCGCCACCGTCGCCTGCACGGAAGCGGGCGAGAGCTCGAGCCCCAGCTCGCGCCGCAGCGTCCAGAAGAAGCTCCCGAGGACCAGCGCTCCCACCAGCAGCACGGCCCAACGGCGCGGCCGGCTCCGCACCGCCCGGTCGGTGTCGGGCGTCCGCATCACTCCGCGCTCCGGCGCGCCGACGGCAGCGCGATGCGCCGCGCAGCCGGATCGGCCGCGGGCCGGTAGAGCAGCGCCGTGTGGCCGACCATTCCCGCCAGCGCGCTCGCGGTGTCGCGGGCGAGCTCTTCGGCGATCGCACGCCGCCCCTCGCGCTCGTGCGCGATGCGGAGCTTCACCAGCTCGTGATCGGCGAGCGCGCGATCGGTAGCGGCGACGACGCCGCGCGTCACGCCCGAGGCCCCGACCTGCACGACCGGATCGAGCCCGTGACCGAGGCGCCGCAGGTGGCGGCGATCGGTCCCCGACAGCGAGACGGCCGACTCCCCCGTCTCGGGCATGGAGCCGATCGTCGAGTCTCTCGCGTTCGTCTCGTCCCTTGTCGGCTCCGCGGCCACGGCGCGCCTCCCGGACGGAGAACCTAACCCGCCGCGTCCGCGTCCGCCCTCGGAGCCCGGGACGCCTCGCGAGCCCCCGACGGGTGAGGCCCGCTCCTTGCTGTCGCAGGAGCGGGCCTCTATGGTGCGACCGGCTTGTCGAAAGGGATGCGGACCTTTGGTTTTTCGATCGGTCCGATCACACCGGATCGGCCACGGGAGCTCGGAGTGGACGTCGAGCGGGCCGTGTCGACTTCCACGGTCCGCCCACCTTGCGCGGTCCTGCCCAGGGTCGCGCTGACGTCATGCTCCTCCCCCGTGTCCGGCGGAGAGCGTACGAGGACGGCCCGGTGCCCTGCGCCCTCCAAAGGGATGAATTCGAACGCCCGATTTGTCACCCGTTTGGGTGATCGGGAGCCCAGATGGCCAACGCTTCGCTCGTCTTGACCGTGATCGGGCCCGACCGCCCGGGCCTCGTCGAGGCCGTCTCGGAGACGGTCGCCGCCCACGGGGCCAGCTGGCTCGAGAGCCGGATGGCCCACCTGGCCGGCCAGTTCGCCGGGCTGCTCCGGGTGTCGGTGGCCGAGGACCGCGCCGACGCGCTGAGCGCGGCGCTCCAGGCCCTCCACGGTCGCGGGCTGCGCGTGATCGTGGCGCCCGCCGCCGGAGAGCGGACGGATCTCTCCGGACCCCGCCTGCGCCTCGACCTCGTCGGGCTCGACCGGCCGGGCATCGTGCGCGAGATCGCCCACGCCCTCGCGGAGCGCGGGATCAACGTGGAGGAGCTCGAATCGCGCACCAGCAGCGCGCCGATGTCGGGCGAGACGCTCTTCCACGTCGAGGCCTGGCTGCGGCTGCCGCCGGACGTCGGGGCCGAGGCGCTGCGAGGCGCGCTCGAGAAGCTGGCGGACGAGCTGATGGTCGAGCTCTCGCTCTCGGATCCCGGCGATCCGGTGTGACGGCGAGCGGAGGCCAGCCCGAGCTGGCAGGCCGTCGGCCGACCCCCGAGTCGGGCTCCTAGCCCTCGCGGATCTGGCCGACGCCGGAGATGATCAGCCGCACCAGCTCGCCCTGGCGGCTGGTGTCCGTCTTGGCGAAGGCGTGCTTGAGATGGCTGCGCGCCGTGTTCAGGCTCACCCCGCGCTTCACGGCCGCCTCTTCCAGCGAGAGTCCGCCGGCGAGCAGCCGCACGAGCTCCGCCTCCGAGTGGGTGAGCTGGTACAGCTCGGTCAGCACCTCCGGCGTGGCCACGACGCGCGCGCTCGGATCCGCCACGAAGAGCGCCACCACGGCGTCGCTCCCGGCGCCGTGGCCGGGCGCGGCCAGCAGCGGCGTCACCATCACGGCGTAGGCGCGCGCGCCCGAGGGACGGCTCACCGCCACGAAGCCCGCCGAGCGCATCTCCTGCCCGGCCTGCGCCTCCATCGCGTCGGCGATCAGCTTCTGGAGCGTCGCGTTCTCGCGCGCGTCGGCGGCCGAGGGTCCGCTGCGATCGATGCCGAAGCCGTCTTCGGCGGCGATGATCCGCGCGGCGCCCTTGCTCTGCACCACCACCCGGCGCTTGCGGTCGAGCAGGAGCAGCCCGGTGGGCAGACGGTCGATCGCTTCGGCGAGGGCCAGGTGCACGCGTCGTGTCCCGTGCAGAGTCTGGTACACCTCGATCGCGCGGCGCAGGTGCGGCACGAGCAGGTCGGCCTCGGCGTACTGCGACGCCTGGAAATGGGGCGCCCCCTCGCGGCGGAATACTCCGAAGCCTCCGACCGGCTCGCCGCGCCCGTTCGAAAGCGAGTGGCCCACGGGCCAGTCCGCCGCGAAGCCCTGCGGCTTCAACCACTCGGTGTAGAGCTCGGTCGAAGCGAGATCGACGTGCCCCAGGACCTCCGCCATGCTGCCCCAGTGATCCATGTACGCGTAGTGGTACCGGCGCGACCAGGGAACGTCGCGGAACATGTGCTCCATGAAGTTGGGCCGGAGAGCGGGGTCGATGCCGACGGCGAACCGCGGTCCCGTGGGCGCGGGGTCGTCGGCGACGGCGAAGCCCATCGTCGTGGGCGCTCCCCCAAACACCTCGCTCACGCCCGCGACGACCTCCTGCCAGAGGTCGGGCTCCAGAGCGGCCGCGTAGATGCGGTCGATCAGTTTGTGGGCGCGCTCGTTCATCGCGGTGCGGGCGGCGCGGTTGGGGCAAAGCCGCCAGCCCTCCAGCCGCACAGTATGGCCGCTGGGGAGGAACGGAGTCCACCCGAGGGCGGGGAGCCGGTGACCGGCCGGCACGGACCCCGATCGGAAGGGCCCGCCCGGCGAACCGGGCGGGCCCGAGGATCGATCGACCTTGTTGGAGCGCGGACCCGACTCCTAGAGGCTCGGTCCTCTCCGAGAGGAACGCCGACGACGAGGCGGGGGGAATCGATCGGAGCGCGCTCCGAGATCCAGCTGCCCCAAATGGCCTATTGCCCCTGAAGCCATTCTCGCCATTCGACCTCCCTCCGAGTGCCAGAGTGCCTCCCGGACTCCTGGCGCGCGCCCTCCATCGGGATGAAATCGAAGGGCCACGATTTCACCCGTTTGGGTGAAGTCGGCTGCGACCTGAGGGGTCTTCGACACGTTTTCGCCTCCTCGGGGGCGCTGCCGAGCGGTTATCCTGCGCCGCTCGCCACCAGGAGGACGCCACCTTGGGCCCGCTCGCCGGACTGCGCCTGCTCGAAATCGCCGGGATCGGTCCCGGTCCCTACTGCGCGATGGTGCTCGCCGACATGGGCGCCGAGGTGGTGCGCGTGGTGCGACCCGGGCCCACGGCCTTCGCCGGTCGCCCCTCCCACGACCTGCTCAGCCGGGGACGCCGCAGCGTGTGCGTCGACCTCAAGCGCGCCGAGGGGATCGACACGGTTCTGCGTATGGTCGAGCGCGCCGACGGACTCTTCGAGGGATTTCGACCGGGCGTGATGGAGCGACTCGGCCTCGGTCCCGACGAGTGCCTCGCCCGCAATCCGGCGCTGGTGTACGGGCGCATGACCGGCTTCGGACAGGAGGGGCCGCTCGCCCAGGCGGCGGGCCACGACATCAACTACATCGCCGTCGCCGGCGTGCTCGCCCACATCGGACGCGCGGGACAGCCGCCGACCCCGCCGATCAACCTGATCGGGGACTTCGGCGGCGGCGGCCTGCTGCTCGCCTTCGGGATGGTGTGCGCGCTGCTCGAGCGCGTGCGCTCGGGCCGGGGACAGGTCGTGGACGCGGCGATGGTCGACGGCGCCGCGGCGCTGATGACGGTCTTCCACGGGGCCCAGCAGTCGGGGTTCTGGAAGGACGAGCGCGGCACCAACATGCTCGACGGAGGCGCTCCCTACTACGACGTGTACGAGACCTCCGACGGCCGCTACGTCGCGATCGGCGCGATCGAGCCTCAGTTCTACGCGGAGCTGCTGGCGAAGACGGGGCTCGACGCCGAGGCGCTCCCGGACCAGAACGATCCGACCGGATGGCCCGTGCTGCGCGAGCGCCTCACGGCGCTCTTCCGCACGCGCACGCGCGACGAGTGGTGCGACCTGCTCGACGGCAGCGACGCCTGCTTCGCACCGGTGCTGACGATGGCCGAGGCGCGGGCGCATCCGCACGCGCGCGCGCGCAGCTCCTTCGTCGAGGTGGCCGGCGTGGCCCAGCCGCGGCCGGCGCCGCGCTTCAGCCGCACCGACTCCGAGATCCAGCGTCCCCCGGCCGCCGGCGGCGCCGACACCGACGAGGTGCTGCGCGACTGGGGCTTCGACGCCTCGGAACTCGCCGCGCTGCGCGACGCCAAGGCGATCGCCTGAGCGCGCGGAGCTCCGCCTGAAGCCGCTCGCCGAAGTCATCGACGGCCACGCCGCGGAGCGCCCCGACGCGACCGCCTTCGTCTCGGGTGCGCAGCGGCTGGGCTGGGCGGAGTACGCCGCGCTCTCGGACGCGCTGGCGGCGGTCTTCCTCCGCGCGTCGTTCGACCCCGGTGAGCGGGTCGCCGTGTGGCTGCCCGACGGACCGGGCGTGCACGCCGCCTTCGCCGCCACCGAGAAGGCCGGGCTGGTGGCCGTCGGCGTCGGTCCCCGCGCCGGCGCCGGTGAGATCCGCCACCTGCTCGAGCGCTCGGGCGCCGTCGCCCTGCTCTCTCCCTCCCGCCACCGGGAGCTCGACGTGCGCGCGCTGGTCGCCGGGCTGCGCGAGCGCGGCCTTCCCCTCCGGCGGCACTTCGCGACCGAGCGCGACCTCGCTCCCGGCGCGCGGCTGCGCGAGGGCGACGCCGAGATCCCCCTGCTGCCGCCGACGGAGGACGAGCGCCGGCTGCTGGCCGATCGCCGTCTCGGCGTCGACGATCTCTTCCTGCTCAACTCCACGTCGGGCACCACCGGGCTTCCGAAGTGCGTGATGCACCACCAGGCACGCTGGCTGCACTTCCACCGCCTGGCCGTCGACGCTGCGGACCTGAGCGGCGACGACGTCTTCCTCTCCGCCCTGCCCGCCCCCTTCGGCTTCGGCCTGTGGAGCGCCCACTTCACGCCGACGCTGCTGGGAGCCGCGACCGTGCTGCTGCCGCGCTTCGACGCGCAGGCGCTCGCCGCCGAGATCGAGCGGCATCGGGTGACGGTGCTGGCGGCCGTGAGCACGCAGTTCATCCTGCTGCTGGACGCCCTCGAGCGCGGCGCGCGTGCCGACCTCTCCTCGCTGCGCGTGCTCTTCACCGGCGGCGAGGCGGTCCCCGCCGAGCGCGCGGCGGCCTTCGAGCAGGCGACCGGCGCCCGCGTGCTCCAGTTCTACGGCTCGAACGAGACCGGGGCCCTCTCCCGCACGACGCTGCGCGATCCGCGCGAGGTGCGCCTGGGGAGCGCGGGGCACGTGATCCCGGAGATGTCGGTCCGGCTGTTCGACGCGCGCGGCCGCGACGTGACCGCCTCCGGCCGCGGGCAGCCCGGCTGCCGTGGACCGCTCGCCAGCGCGGGCTACTGGGACGACGCCGAGGCCAACGCGGCCCTGTACACGCCCGACGGCTGGATGCTCACGGGCGACATCGCGGAGCTCGACGCCCGGGGCGTGCTGCGCGTGGTCGGCCGGACCGCGGACCTGATCATCCGCGGCGGCAAGAACATCAGCGCGCCGGTGGTCGAAGCCGCGGTGCGGACCCATCCGTCGGTGGCCCTCGCCGCCGCCGTGCCGGTGCGCGACCCGGTCTTCGGCGAGCGCGTGTGCGCGGTGGTGGAGCTGCGCCCGGGCTGCGCCCTCACGCTCGAGGCGCTGGTGGCGCACCTGCGCGCGCAGGAGCTGTCGGTGGAGTCGCTGCCCGAGCACCTGATCGTGCTGGACGAGCTGCCGCGCTCTTCCGGTGGCAAGATCGCCAAGGGCGCGTTGCGCGAGATCGCCGCGCGCCGATTCGAGACGGCGGAGCTCCGATGACCCCCCTCTTCCCGCGCGGCCTGACGTGACCCCGGCGCCCCTCGACGGACGCGTCGCGATCGTCACCGGCGCCAGCCGCGGCATCGGCAAGGGCTGCGCCCTCGAGCTGGCCGCCGCCGGCGCCACCGTCTACCTGACCGGTCGCACCACGCGCGAGGGCGACGCCGAGCTGCCCGGTACGATCGCCGCCACGGCGGACGAGATCGCCCGGGCCGGCGGACGCGCCGTTGCCGTGGCCTGCGACCACCGGGACGACGCCGCGGTGGAGGCGCTGTTCGCGCGCGTCGACGCCGAGCAGGGCCGCCTCGACGTGCTGGTGAACAACGCCTTCGCGATCCCGCGCGAGCTCACCGCGGGACTGCGCTTCTTCGAGGCGCCGATCTCGAACTGGGACGACATGATCGACGTGGGCACCCGCTCCGCCTACGTGGCCAGCGTCTTCGCGGCGCGCCGCATGGCCGCCGTGCGCTCGGGTCTGATCGCCAACATCAGCTCCTCGGGCGCGGTGCGGTACGCCTGGCACGTGGCCTACGGCGTGGGCAAGGCCGCTCTCGACCGGATCACCGCCGACACGGCCCACGAGCTGCACGGCTTCGGCGTCGCGGTCGTCTCGCTGTGGCCGGGGCTGGTGATCACGGAGCGGATCGAGAAGTACCGCGACCGGCTGCCCGACTTCTCCCACGTGAAGAGCGAGTCGCAACGCTTCACCGGCCGCGCGGTCGCCGCCCTCGCCGCCGACCCGGGGGTGCTGCGCCACTCGGGCCGGGCGCTGGCCTCGCGCGACGTCGCCCTGGCCTACGGCTTCACGGACGCGGACGGCTCCCTGCCCGATGGGCCGCTCGAGGATCGCCCGCGGCCCCGATCCGATGGGCGCTAGCGGTCGTGCCGCTCCGCCAACCGCCGACGTTCCCGGATCAGCAGCCAGGCGTAGACGCCGAGCGTTCCGAGCGTGATCGCGTAGGCGGCGATCAGGTAGCTCATTCCCCCGTCCCGCCCGGGGCGCCTGCCCGGCGCATCTCCACCTCCCAGCGCAGCACCACGAACCAGACGAAGGCGGCGAAGGCCGCGAAGTTCGCGACGGCAAAGGGCCAGCCCATCCCGGCGCCGAGGCTCCCGCGCTGCAGGTTCTCGGGGTGGACCGAGCGGCCCCCGGCGAGCTCGATCACGAAGTAGTTGAGGGGGATCAGTGCCGTCCCGGCGATCCCGTAGACGGCGGCGAAGCGCGCGGTGCGCTCGCTGCCCTCGGTGAAGCTGCGCAGCAGCAGGTAGGCGAGATACACGAACCACAACAGCAGCGTGAGCGTGAGCCGCGCGTCCCAGCTCCACCAGTGGCCCCAGGTGCCCTTCGCCCAGATCGGGCCGGTCACCATCATCAGCGTGCAGAAGATCACGCCCACCTCGGCGCCCGCGACGGCGAGCTGGTCGTAGATCTCGCGGTGCCGCCAAAGGTAGAGCGCACCGCCGATCGCCGTGAGCACGAACCCGAGGTAGGCGCCGTAGGCCAGCGGCGGATGCACGTACAGGATCTTCTGGATCACGCCCTGCACGCGGTCGATCGGGGCCTGGATCACCAGCCATGCCCAGAGCGCCACCAGCAGCGCGACCCCCACGCCGAGCGGACGGCGCACGCGGGCGAGGCGTTCGAGGGCCGGCTCCGGTCGGGACATGCGCGGCGAAGCTAGCGGACGCTCCGCGGCGCCGCGAAGGCGCCGTGCCCGATCAGACCGCCGCGACGACGAGCACGGCGATCGGCGCGATCGCGAAGGCGCCCACGGTCAAGGCGGCGTAGCCGCGCAGCGCGCTCGCGAGCCAGGGAAGGCGCGGGGACCAGGCCCGGTCGAGAACGCGGATCCAGCCGAGAGTCGGGTGGAAGAAGCTGGCCAGCACGGCGAGACATAGCGCCCACAGCACGACCGGTACGGAGGCGGCGAAGGCACCGACGTGCCACTCGGCCAGCTCGGCGCGGCCGAGGGCGACGATCGCCAGGGGAAACGCGCCGAGCAGGAAGCCGCCCAGACCCGACGTGACCAGCGTCACGCGGTGGGGGTACAGGCGCGCGGCGAGCCGCTCGGCGCGCGCTTGGAGCGCCCCGGGGCCCGCCGCATCGCAGGTCCGACCACTCATGGGCGGGAGATCGACCTGTCGTCGTCTCGGCTTGAGCGCGGCCCCCCCTAACGCGCCTCCGTCGGCGTCCAGCGGCGGGCCGCCTCCAGAAGCGCCACATTCTCCGGGCGAACCTTGTAGTTCGGGTTCGAGTAGACCCACCGGATCGTACCGCCCGCCTCGACCAGGAACACGCTGGGCACCGGGAGCTGGTGATGGGGGCGCCCAGAGGCCGCCTCGAGGTCGATTCCGTAGCCCCTGTAGGCCTCGAGCGTGGCGTCATCGAGCTGGAAGGCGATGCCGAAGGCCCGGGCGGCGGCGAGGTCGCTGTCCGAGTAGAGGGCGTAGCCGAGGTCCTTCACCTCGAGGCTCTGCACCATGTGGTCGGGCCGGTCGGGGCTGATCGCGATCACCGGGAACCCCAGTGACGCCAGCTCGTCCTCCACCTCGCGCAGCTTCCCGAGCTGCGTATTGCAGTAGGGTCACCAGCCGCCGCGGTAGAAGACCAGCAGCGCACCGTGATCGCGCACCACCGCAGCGAGATCCACCGGCTCCCCCGCGACCGTGCGCACCGTCACCGAGGGCACGCGCGCGCCGGCGGCCAGCGGCTCGACCGAGGCGGCGTCGGGATGCACGCGGCCGCCGACCTCCTCCGCCGGCGCGCACGCGAGCGCGATGAAACCCGAGAGCGCCCACGACACGAGCCACCTCGCCAACGCGGGTGTGCGTGTTTCCATCGCGGACACCCTAGCCGACCGGCCCGGCGCTGCGCGAGATCGGCGAGAGCCTGCTACGGTCGGGAGCGTTTCGGACGGCACCCCCCGGTGAGGTCGCTCCCATCGAGCCTTCTTGCAGCCGTCTCCGCGCTTGCGCGCGGAGACCGTCCGCCGCGCCGCTCGCTCCCGTGCTGATCGCTCTCGCTCTGGCAGGCTGTGTGAGCGCGCCGAAGCCGCCCACGGAGAGCGGGATCGACTGGAAGCGCCTCGCCTCCCAGCCCGTGGAGCTGCCCGGCCACGGCTGTCCCTATGCGACGCTCTTCGTCGACCGGCCCGCCTTCG
>Ga0315553_10001695_pt1 | contig 18105 bp, 13 predicted proteins | sample SalMarSW160140MG_FD_203099 | JGI IMG/M metagenome (GOLD analysis project Ga0315553, IMG submission 203099) | Salt marsh sediment microbial communities from the Plum Island Ecosystem LTER, Massachusetts, United States - Salt Marsh Sediment SW1601-40 ... | reverse complement strand
GATGACGCCCTACGATCTCACCAAGGGCCGCATCAACTTCCGCCACAAGGACGTGCGCGCGGGCGGCCCGCCGCCGCAGCGCGCAGGTGCCGGCGGCTTCCGCCGGCGCTGAGACCGGCCTTCTTGCCATTCCCGTTGGTGCTCGCGGCGAGACCGGCAGCGCTCCGCTGAGCGCTGCAGGCGCCGCCACGCGCCCGCACGCCTTGTGCGTTGCCTATACCACAAGTTGTAGGGGGGTGCCATAGTTCAGCCCAGGTTGTGCCACGCGACTCGGGCAGATTCGCACTTATGGTCGATTCGCCAACACGTTGGCTTACCCGCCGCCCGGTGGCGTCCGCGCTGGTTGGCGGTCTTGCCCTGGGCATTCTCGTGCTCATTCCCGTTGCCGACACGGTCGCAGGAGGGGGAGTGAGCGGCAGTGCGCGGGTCATCGACGGCGACACGCTCGATATCGCCGGCGAGCGCGTGCGCCTGGAGGGCATCGACGCGCCGGAAACGGCTCAGACCTGCCACCGCCACTTCGTCGGCACCTGGGCCTGCGGCAGGGCCGCCAGCAAAGCGATAAAGCGCCTCATTGCCGGTCGCGAGGTGAGCTGCCAAAGCCGCGGCACCGACAAATACGGGCGCATACTGGGCGTCTGCCACGTCGCAGGGCGCGATATCAACGCCGAAATGGTGCGCGAAGGCTTTGCCTGGGCGTTCGTCAAGTATTCGCAGAGCTACGTGCGCGAGGAAGCGGCCGCGCGGGCCGCGCGGCTCGGCATCTGGCAAGGGGCGGCGGAGCCCGCCTGGGTCTTTCGCAAGAAGCGCTGGGCGGGCGCGCAACAGACAGCCCCCTCCGGCTGCGCCATCAAGGGTAATGTGACGGCCAACGGCCACATCTACCACATGCCCTGGAGCCCCTGGTACGACAAGGTCAAGATCGACGTGATGAGGGGCGAGCGCTGGTTTTGCTCGGAAGCCGAGGCCTTGGCCGCCGGCTGGCGGCCCGTGGCGGTTCGCTGACGCCGCTGTTGTATAAATGACGACAGGCCCGCTACCCCGGATTTACCCTTCTTGAAGGCCCGCCAGCTAGGCTGCCGCCGTCTCATGGAGGGTAGGGCCGTGAAGCTTGTCGGGCCGACGGCGTTGGTCGACATTATCTACAAGCATCCCTGGTCGAGCCTGCGCGACGGGGCGCTGCTCTCGACCGTCATGACCTTAGCCGTGCTGATCGCGCGGCGTTACGATCTCTTTACGTTTTTTACGCAGCTCGCCGATCCGCGGCACGCCATTTCCCCGGCGGAGGCGGTGGTTCTCGCCGGCCTCTTTGTGGTCTGCATCTACATTTTTGTTACGCGCCGGGTCAGCGAGGAACGGTGTGACACCGCCTACCAAATCCGGCTCGAGTGCGAGATGCGCGAGCTGCGCGAGCTGGCGATGCAGGATCCGCTGACGAAGCTTGCCAACCGTCGCGCACTGCTGCTGGCGGTTGAGGCGGCAACGGAGGTTCGCCCGATCGGCAGGCGCAAGCACGCTTTCTTTCTGCTCGACCTCAATGAATTTAAGCGGGTCAATGATCTCTACGGGCACGCCGTGGGCGACCATGTGCTGCAGGTGGTCGTCGAGCGCTTTCGGCGTGTCGCACGGCCAAGCGACATTCTGGCCCGGCTCGGCGGCGACGAGTTTGCGCTGCTGTCCTACAATGTCGACCGCGGCGCGGCAGGGGCGATCGGCACGCGCTTCGTGGAGGCTCTCAAGACCCCCATTTCGACCGATGGGCACGTGCACGAGATCGGCGTCGCCATCGGTGCAGCGCTGTTTCCCGACGACGGCGTGACGGTGGAGTCCATCTTGCGTCACGCCGATTGCGCCATGTACCGGGCGAAGGAGCACCGGGGCTCCTCGCTCGCCTTCTTCGATTCGCAGGTCGATTCGCAGCACGTTCCGCGCGAAGCGATCGGCTGAATCCCGAGACGTTACATCCAAGCGATCTATTCGGGCTCGGACGCGGCGCCGAACCGATACGAGCCCTGCACGAGGACGGCCGCCTGCTCCACCGCGTAGCGCATGGGAATGATTATCCCGGTGCCGCCGAAGTTGACGAGGCCGCTCGTTGTCCACATCGACCAATAGCGGCCGCCGACGCCGATGCTAAAGGCGTCGGTCACGGCGTAGGACAGCGTCGCCTGCAGCTGCACGCCGATGCCGGTGCCGTCCTCGGGCGACAGCAGCGATCTCAGCACATGATTGTCGGTGCCGTTGAAGCTGACGTAGGGCAGGTACGCAGCCTCTGCGCTCAAGCCGAGGCGCGGAGCGAGCGGCAGGTCCACGGCCGTGCCCAGGCGCAGGGCGTTCCAGGTGTCGTATTCGGTGATGCCGAGGATGGTGGCGGGGAAAGCAGGCACGCAGTCGGAGTTCGGGTTGGCGATCTGCCGGCACCCATAGCCCTTCATGTCCTGCTGGAAATGGCTGTAGCCGATGAACGGTGCGACCTTGTAGGTGCGTCCGCGCCACCAGTCGTAGCCGACGTCGAGGATCACGTAGCGGATGCGTTCGTCGACATCTGAGAGCGTGTTGGAATAGGGGACGAAGACGGTGAACGGCGGAGCGGGCAGGCCCCAGTCCTCGTCGTTCATGTGGCCGCCGCCGGTGCCGGCGCCGATGACGCCTTTGACCATCAGATCGAAGGGCGTGTCGAGACGCGCAAAGATTTCCGCCCCGTCGGTGCCGGTGCTGTCGTAGGTCAGCCGCGAGGCGAGCGAGGCAAGGTTGCTAACGGCGAGGTCCTTGTGAAACTGCGCCCAGCCGTGCACGTAGCGCACGCCGGCTTCGATCTCGGTGCGCGAAATGGACGGGGCGGGACGCCCAGGGAGCAAGCGGTAAAACCAATCGGCATCCGGCAAGGATCCGTCCGCGCCGATCCTGTAGTTCATGCCGATCTTGAACTGATGGATGTCCTGGGCGATGTCGGCGCCGATGCCTGGAACAGCGACGAGATTTGGCACAGCGGCGGGAACCGCCTGAAAGCCGCTCGCCGGTGTGGTCAGATCCGCACCGTTGAAGGCAAGAAAGTCGTACTCGGCCTTGAGCGACCAGCGGGTGGAGATGGCGCGCTCAGCACCCGCGCCGAGCGTCCAGCCCCAATGCGGACCGCTGGAGCGGGTGGTGGGCGTGCCGAAGGCGTCGTTGGCGGTGGCGTCGACCTTGCTGTGCTGCCAGGCAAGGCCGGCCTTGCCGTAGAGCAGCGTGCGTTCGGCGAAGGGAAGCGTCCACCCCAGCCGCCCTGTCACGGTTCCGACCGCGTCGATGTGGGCGCGGCAGTTGGCGCTGATGTAGAAGCCGGAGTAGGCAAAGCAAGTGTTGGTGCCATCCATGTCGGCCCAGCTTGCGTCCGCCTCCAGGCCGTAGACCATCGCGCCGAATTGCCAGTTGTAGCCCGCCTGGCCGCCGACGAGCAGGCCGGGCGTGCGCACGGTGTCGCCGAAAATCGAAGCGCCATACGGATCCTCGACGTCCACGAGGCCCAAGGCACCGCCCGTGTGATAGCCGAAGTAAACGCCGCGCCAGTCGGAGGGCGCAGCATCCTGCGCGCCTGCAACGGTTGGGACGACCGCCAGCGCCAGGGCAAATGCATGGGCGATAATGGGACTGTGGCGCCGCATTCCGCTCTCCCGGCTCCGGAGAGCGAGATATGCCGCGATTCGCACTTTTGCCGCGATCCGATCAAGGAGATGGGAGTCGATAAGGCGCCCCGGTGCGCGGCGCCATGGTCGCGCGTCTACTCGGGCAGAGGAATGAACTCGGCCGCGTCGCCCGGGACCGGCTCGAACCGCTTCGCCTTCCAGTCGGCCTTGGCGGCGTCGATGCGGTCTTTCGACGAGGACACGAAGTTCCACCAGATGTGGCGCGGGCCGTCCATCGGCTCGCCGCCGAGCAAAATCAGGCGTGCTTGCGACAGCGCCAAAATCGAGATGCGGTCGCCGGGATGGAACACGAGCAGGCGGCCTGCTTCGAAGGTCTCGCCGGCAATGTCGATATTGCCCGAGGCGATAAAGACCGCGCGCTCGTCGTAGTCGGGATCGAGGGGGAGCGTCGCGCCGGGCGCGAGCACGGCTTCCGCATAAAAGCACGGGTGCGGGAAGGCTGCGGGCGAGGTCGCCCCGAACAGCGCGCCAATAACAACGCGCACGGTCTTGCCCTCGCCGCTGATGCGTGGAAGGTCGCCCATCCCATAATGGGCAAACGTTGGGGCCTCCTCCTCGTGCGTTTTTGGCAGCGCGGCCCAGGCCTGGATGCCGAAGAGCCGCGGCCCCTTGGCGCGCGCCTCTTGGCTGGTGCGCTCGGAATGGACGATGCCGCGCCCCGCGGTCATGAGGTTCAATTCGCCCGGCTTGATGGACAGCGCCGTGCCGAGGCTGTCGCGGTGCGTGATCTCGCCGTCGAAGAGATAGGTGACGGTGGCAAGGCCGATGTGCGGGTGCGGGCGCACGTCGAGCCCCGAGCCGATCAGGAACTCGGCCGGCCCCATCTGGTCGAAGAAAATAAAGGGCCCGACCATCTGCTTGCCCGCAGCGGGGAGCGCCCGGCGCACGCTGAATCCGCCGAGGTCGCGGGCACGCGGCACGATCACTTGCTCGAGCGCGTCGCACGAGCGCGGATCACCCGGCACCGGATCGTTTGAAGGCTGCCAGCTCATGGGGGAAAGATAGTGCAGCCGGCGGCCAGGACGAAGGGCGCTTCGCGCTCTGGCAGGAGTTGCTTCCACTCGAGAGTGGGATGACAGCAGGTCGTTCGAAAGTGGACACCGGCCACCTGACGCGATGGGCCAATTTCAGACATTCAGGCGATGCGTGCCCTGTTCTTGGGCGCGATTGGCTGCCCCCGCTCCGATAGCTCGGACGTGCGCGCGATAAAGTCCTGCGTCTCGCTCCCGGGAATGGCACGGGCAAACAGGAAGCCCTGCGCTCGGCCGCAGCCTTCGTCGAGTAGCATCTGGCATTGCTCCCAGTTCTCCACGCCTTCGGCGGTAATAGTCACGCCAAGACCGCTGCCCAGTCCGGTCAACGCGCGAACAATGGCCGCGCTCTCTGGTTCGAATCCCATGCCGGCGATGAAGCTGCGGTCGATCTTGATGTCGTCGAACTTGAAATTCCGCAGGTGGTACAAGCTTGAGTAGCCGGTTCCGAAGTCATCGAGCGCCACGCGCACCGCCGCGTCCCGTAGAGACTGCAAAACGTCGCGCGCAGTCTCAAGATCCCGCACCAAAGTGCTCTCAGTGATTTCTATCTGGAGTCGATGAGGGGGGAGACCAGACTCAGCCAAAATGCTCAAAATTCGCAGCCCCAGCGTTCGATCGCGCAACTGCACGGGTGAGATATTGAACGACAACGTCACCTGCGCCGGCCAATGCTTTGCCTCCTTGCACGCGGAGCGAAGAAGATCGTCACTGAGCTCGCGAATGAGGCCCATATCCTCGGCGATCGGGATGAACCGCTCAGGGGGAATGTCTCCCATGCTCGTGTGTGTCCAGCGCGCAAGCGCCTCGAACGCAACGACCTCCTCGGTCTTGAGGTCCATGATCGGCTGGTACCATGGCTGGAGAACCGGCGTTCCAATGGCAATCGCAAGCTCCCGCTCCAGGTATTCCCGGTCGCGGGCTTGATGGTCCAACTTATTCTCGAAGAAGCGAGCGATCGACCGCTTTTCGACCTTGGCATCATAGAGCGCAAGGTCGGCTTTGCGCAGGATTTCCTCGGCGGAGTTTCCATCGGCCGGAATCACGGCGATGCCAATTCCGACGCCGATCCGGTGCCGACTCGATCCAAGGTCGATCGGCGCCTCCAGGCTCTTTATGATCCTCTGCGCGATGCCGGTGGCGCCTTCAGGCCCGCTGAGGTGATGGGCAATGATGGCGAACTCATCGCCACCCAGACGCGCGAGAAGATCACCTTCGCGCATCCCCCGCGACAGCCGCTGCGCAACAGCAACGAGAACCCCATCGCCTGCGGGGTGGCCATAGACGTCATTGATCCTCTTGAAGGCATTGAGGTCGAGCAGTAGCAGTGCGTGGATGCCCTCTGCGCCGGGAGGCGCCGCGATCGTTGCCTCCAACGCCTTCTTGAATTGTCGCCGATTGGCAAGATTTGTGAGGACGTCCCGGTGCGCAAGCTCGTGGGCGCGGTTCTCTGCGGCAACTCGCCGCGCTATCTCGCGTTCCTGCTCGGTGATGCGCCGCCAGAGCAGGACCCCTATGCCAATAATAAGCAACGCGCCAAGGGCAATCATCTCCTCCAGCTCAATGCGGCTCTCGGCGCTGAGGCTTCCAATGATGCTAATCTGCCAGGCGGCAATTCCTGCCAGGAGCAGGATGCCGACGACAATCGTTGTCTCGGCGAGGCTGTTACGGTGACGCAAGACAAAGCTCCATGTTGCCGAACTGCGGATCATTTGATGAAACTTCTAGCCGGATTGCTATCAGCTGAGATGCGCACGCGCTTGCTTATCGGTGGCGATGAAACATCTAGCATCGGTCGGGTTAAAGCGATCTTCCTGCCGAGCTAATGGGCGCCCCCAGCGCGCAGATCGACCGGGGCGTCATCGCTAGCAATTTGGCCGCCAAGCGGTTTCAGCATCTGCTCTGCTGGCATCGGCCGTCCGTAGAGGAAGCCCTGCCCGTTCGCGCAACCAAGCTCGCGAGAATGCTCTCCTGCTCCTCGGTCGCAATACCTTCAGCGATGACATCCAACTCAAAACTCTTCGCAAGGTAGAGAATTGCCCCGATGACGGCGCCATCCTCCGAATTGGACTGCAGATTGCGAACGACGCTTTGATCGATTTTCAACCGAGTCAATGGAAACTCTTTCAACTGGATCAATGAAGTGCAGCCGGTGCCGTAGTCATCAAATGCGACGCCCGCGAATTCTCGCATCGGCACCTCTGGCGCACCCATCAAGAGAAAGTTCGAACCTTTTGCTCACTGCTCTCGAAGACCTTGAGGCCGAGCTAGCCGACTGCCCTGAAGCTTTAGAGCTGGAACCATAGGCTTTGGTGCAGGGTTCCGCGGGAAGAATGGTGCAATTTTTGTTGAGCCGGTTGCCGGGCTAGTCTGCTGTCCCTAACAAAGAAGCGAAACGCTCTGACAGCCTTGTCTGCCGCTGGTGACCCTGCGCGGACATTGGTCGCAGAGCGACCACCTCACACGGATGGGTGGCAAATGCGGCACGCTCGCCGGTTCCATGCGCAAGAACCGGCTTACCGCAGGCCGATTCTGTTGTCGTGGGCCACGCGCTCAATTAGTTTCGAGACCGGGATGGGTCATCTTTTGGAGGGGTACATGCGTTCTTTGAAACTCGGCTTAGCCGCCACGGCGGTGATCTGCGCACTTTCGGCGACGGCTCAGGCTGATTGCGTCAAGGTCGAGGCGCTCGGCGAAGCTGTGACCCACGATATTGCCTACGTCTTTGCGACGCACGGTCTTGCAAACGTCATCTATGGGAAGGGTCGCGTGGGCAAGGGACCTGTCCACACGAAGTGCGTAGACGGCTCAGCTACAACGACGTGTCGCTCCTGGCAGACGGCGTGCAAAGTGACGACACCCAAAACCTGCTTAGGCGCTTGGGCTTGCTTGCCCTTCTGACCCCGATGCTCGGCGCAAATGAAGAATAGCGCGTCTTCGGAAGAGGGCTTCGATTTGTTTTAGGGACGCTTCGTCTATTGGGTCGGAATACATTGCAGGCCGCCGATGAAGTTCATCGCGTTCGACCCAGTGTGCGCTTGGAGACGTCGCCAAGGTTAAAGATGCGATCGACTTTCCCCGTAAGGGGACGTGGTCGGCTACTGCCTCCGCCTCGCCGATCACGCGGCCTATGACTTCCGCTTTCGGGATAGAAGCACCTGCGGGCGGCGACTGAGCATTGCAGAACCGCTTGTCCGTTCGCGGCACATCGCGGAACTAGCGTGTGCTACTTTCTGCGAACGCTCATGACTTGAAAGCAGGCATTTCTACCAGCTTCCGCCCAAATCGCGATTTGAAGCGTGCCATACTGCGGCCCGCAGGGCCGCCTGGCGCACCCGACAGGATTCGAACCTGTGACCTCTGCCTTCGGAGGGCAGCGCTCTATCCAGCTGAGCTACGGGTGCTTAACAGGGCGCCCTTGATACCTCATCGGCCCGGACCGGGCAAACGTGGGCTCGCCCGGCGCCTATCTCGCCCCGAGTGAGAGGTTGGCCCTGCTCTTGCGGGACGTCGCTTGAGCAACGGCATAACGGCCCGGCGAGAGGTCCTTCATGTCTCAAAGTGCGACGCTGGAAAAGCGCATGTCCCAGCCTGAGGCGTGGCGCGCCTTGCGTGCCCATTTCCGCGCCGCTCACAACCGGCCGGCGCCGCCCATCCCCGCGGCCAAGGCCGACGAGCGCGTCGTCTGGTTCGACTACGCCAAGGGCATCTGCATCCTCCTCGTCGTCATGATGCATTCGACGCTCGGCGTCGGCAACGCGATGGGCGGCGAGGGCTTCATGCATTATGTCGTCGCCTTCGCGCGTCCCTTCCGCATGCCCGACTTCTTCCTGTTGTCGGGGATGTTCCTGTTTCGCGTGATCGACCGCGACTGGCGCACCTACCTCGACCGCAAGGTTGTGCACTTTGCCTATTTCTACTGCCTGTGGCTGGTGATCCTGACGGTCGTCAAGGCCGGGCCGGCGCTGGGCACCGACGCGAGCGCCTGGGCTCTGCATCTGGCGAGCGCCTTCGTGACGCCCAACCCGAACCTGTGGTTCATCTACATGCTGCCGCTCTTTTTCGTGACGACAAAGCTCGCGCGTCAGATCGGCATTCCGAACTGGGCGCTGTGGCTCGGGGCCGCGGCCATGCAGACGGTTTCCCTGCACACCGGCTGGGAGGCGATCGACGATTACGGCGCGCGCTACTTCGTGTTCTTCCTGACGGGCTACATGTTGGCGCCCAAGGTGTTCGAGCTCGCCGCCTGGGCGCGCGAGAACATGGACAAGGCGGCGATCGGGCTTTCGTGCTGGTTCGTTTTCAATTCCGTCGTCGCGTTCGAGGCTGCGGGGATTGCCGGCATCGACAGGATTGCCGACCTTCCGGTGCTGCGCATCGCCATCGGCCTCCTCGGCGCCGTCGCGGTGGTGACGACCGCCTCGCTGTTGTCGCGCTTCGACGCCGCCCGCTTCGTTCGCTACGCTGGGCGCAACTCGATCGTGCTCTATTGCTCGTTCGTGCTGCCGATGGCGGCGACCCGCATCGTGCTGCTGAAAACCGGGCTTATCGACAACATCGGCATCGTGTCGCTGATCGTCATGGCGGTGGCGGCCGCCGTGCCGCTCACCGTGCATGCGCTGGTGCGCAACACGCGCTTCCGTTTCCTCTTCGAGCGCCCCGAGGTCCTCAAGATCGAGCGGCGCCTGCCCGCGCCCGAAACCTTCCCCGCCGCACGTCCCGCCAACCCAACCCGGGTTCACCGCCCTATTCCCGTTCCCACGTCGGGGCGGGGGTAGGGCGCAAGGGGATCAATGCCCGAGGTATGGGGACGCTCGCCTCGGGAAGGCTGACCGGGGCGGGCAGAGCGCCTATATTCCCGCGCTATGAGCCACCCCAAATCCCACGTCCCAGCCAAGGCCCAGACAAAGGCCCGAGGCGGCGCTCGCCTCGACGCCAAGACCCACAGCCGACGCAAGCCCCAGAACGCCGCCACTTTTACCGTCCCCGATGGCGAGGCGACGCCCATCGTCAAGGGCAGCCACGTCTATCTGGTCGACGGCTCCGGCTACATCTTCCGCGCCTTCTTCCAGGCGCAGAATATGGATCGTAAGTACCTTTTCCGGTCAGACGGCACGCCGACCGGTGCGGTCCACTTTTTCTGCAACATGCTGTGGAAGCTGTTGCGCGAGACCAAGGCGTCGGAGGCGCCGACGCATATCGCCGTCATCTTCGACGCGGGTCGCGAGAACTTCCGCAACGAGATCTACGAGGACTACAAGGCGAACCGGCCGCCGCCGCCCGACGAGCTTATCCCGCAGTTCCCGCTGATCCGCGATGCGGTCAAGGCCTTCAACGTCGCCTGCGTCGAGCAGGAGGGCTATGAGGCCGACGACCTCATCGCCAGCTATGCGCGCGAGATCGTCGACGCCGGCGGCGAGGTGACCATCGTGTCGTCCGACAAGGACCTGATGCAGCTCGTGCGCCCCGGCGTCGTCATGCTCGACGCCATGAAGGCGAGGAAGCTCGGGCGCGAGGAGGTGATGGAGAAGTTCGGCGTGCCGCCCGACAAGGTCGTCGACGTGCAGGCGCTCGCCGGCGACTCCACCGACAACGTCCCGGGCGTGCCCGGCATCGGCGTCAAGACGGCGGCTGAGCTCATCAACGAGTACGGCGACCTCGATACCTTGCTCGCCCACGCCTCGGAGATCAAGCAGCCCAAGCGGCGCGAGAAGCTCATTGAGTTCGCCGATCAGGCGCGGCTTTCACGCGAATTGGTGCGTCTCAAGGCCGACGTCGACACCGGCGTGCCGGTGGATGCGCTCGGCGTGCACGACCCCGACCCCACCGCCCTTCTCGGCTTCCTGCGGTCGATGGAGTTCAACACCCTGACGCGGCGCATCGCGGAGGCGCTCGGCACCGAGCCGCCGGCGCCGCTTGAAACTTCCGTCGGCTCAAGCGTTGCGCGCACGGGCGGCAAGCCCGCTGTCGGCAAGGCGGCGAAGACAACGCCGGTGACCGCGGAGACGCCGGCCGCGGCGGTACTGCACGCAATCGAGGCGGCGAAAGCGCCGTTCGACCGTTCCAAGTACGAGACGGTGACGACGCGGGCGCATCTGGAAGCGTGGATCACGGCGGCTCAAGCCGCTGGCCGCGTCGCCTTCGACACCGAGACGACCGGCCTCGACCCCATGCGCGCCGATCTCGTCGGCGTCTCGCTCGCCACCGCGCCCGGCAAGGCCTGCTACGTGCCGCTTCAGCACAACAAAAGTGCGGGCGGGCTCGATTTCGACGGCGGCGAGGAGATTGCGCAAATGCCGCTGCGCGCCGCCCTCGATCTCTTAAAGCCGCTGCTCGAGGATCCGTCGATCCTGAAGATCGGCCAGAACCTCAAATTCGATTTCAACGTGCTGGCCCGCCACGGCGTGCGCATCGCGCCCCTCGACGACACCATGCTCATGTCGTACGCGCTTGACGCTGGCAAGGGCAGCCACGGCATGGACGAGCTCGCCATGCGCCACTTGGGCCACGCCTGCATTTCCTTCGAGCACGTGATGGCGCACGTGCCCGGCAAGAAGTCGGAGCGCACGTTCGCGCAAGTTCCGGTCGACAAGGCGACGGAGTACGCGGCCGAGGACGCCGACGTCACGCTGCGCTTGTGGATGATGCTCAAGCCCCGGCTTGCGGCCGAGCACATGACGACGGTCTATGAGACGCTGGAGCGCCCGCTCGTTCCCGTCATCGCCGACATGGAATTCGCCGGCATCAAGGTCGACGGCGCGATCCTGTCGCGCCTGTCGGGCACGTTCGCGCAAGGTATGGCGCGGCTCGAGGACGAGGTCTCGCGCCTTGCCGGCCACAAGTTCAACCTCGCCTCCCCGCGCCAATTGGGCGAATTGCTGTTCGACCGGCTAAAGCTGCCCGGCGGCAAGAAGACCAAGACCGGCCAGTGGGAGACGCGCGCGGGCCTGCTCGACGATCTCGCCGCCAACGAGGAGCTGCCAGAGGACGCGCGCCGGCTGATCAACGTCATGCTCGAATGGCGCCAGCTCACGAAATTGCGCTCCACCTACACCGACGCGCTGCCGGGCTACATGGACCCCGGCACAGGGCGCATCCACACCTGCTATTCGCTCGCGGCCACGACCACGGGGCGGCTGGCCTCATCCGAGCCGAACTTGCAGAACATCCCGATCCGCACCAAAGAGGGGCGCGAGATCCGCACCGCGTTCATTGCCGAGAAGGGCATGCAGCTCGTCTCGGCCGACTACAGCCAGATCGAGTTGCGCGTGCTCGCGCACATCGCCGATATCCCGCAGCTTCGCAAAGCCTTCGACGACGGCCTCGACATTCACGCCATGACGGCGTCTGAGATGTTCGGGGTGCCGATCAAGGGCATGCCGCCCGAGGTGCGCCGGCGCGCCAAGGCCATCAACTTCGGCATCATCTACGGCATCTCTGCGTTCGGGCTCGCCAACCAGCTCGGCATCCCCAAGGAGGAGGCCGGCGCCTACATCAAGACCTATTTCGAGCGCTTCCCCGGCATCCGCGACTACATGGAGACGACAAAAAAGCGCGCGCACGCGCAAGGGTACGTGGAGACGATCTTCGGCCGGCGCATCCACTATCCCGAGATCAACACCAGGAACCCGGGCGTGCGGGGGAACTTGGAGCGGGCCGCAATCAACGCGCCGATCCAGGGTTCGGCCGCCGATATTATTCGCAGAGCGATGGTGCGCATGCCGGGCGCGCTTTCCGACGCGGGGCTTTCCTCCGCGCGCATGCTTTTGCAGGTGCACGATGAGTTGGTGTTTGAGGTCAAGGAGGCCGAGGTCGCCAAGGCCCTCAAGACGGTTGCGAAGGTGATGGAGGGGGCCGCGTTGCCGGCGGTGGATTTGAAAGTGCCGATCCACGTCGACGCGCACGCCGCCGACAACTGGGAGGCCGCGCATTAGCGCGCCCCTTCTCCAACGTCATCCCGGCGCAGGCCGGGACCTACGCCAGCTTCGGCATACTCTTCTGGCGCCGAGAAGCGTGACGTTGCCGCAAAGAGGGTGATGATGTTCGCAGGTAGACAATTGCGCGCTGACGTCGTGCGTGCGGAGACTTGCGTGGGTCCCGGCCTGCGCCGGGATGACGGAGCAAGCGGCTGCCTTGAGAGCATCCAGCGCCTCTGGAACCAGTCATCAGCGCCGCTTATCTATTAACCAAGAAAATGCGATTGGCGCTTATGTGGGTGGTTGCCTAGATACTCATCCTAGGCGCTGCGATGCCCGCGGCGGCCCAAGAGGAGGAAGCACAATGAAAGTCTGGACAAAGCCCGCAGTGCGTGAGCAGGAAGTTGGCCTCGAGGTCACCTCCTACCTGCCGGCCGAGATCGACATCATCTAACGTCGACTCAAATCTCTTGAGACACCAGGCGGCGGCCGGATTTCCGGCCGCCGTCTGCTTTTGCGGCCCGTTGGCCAACCCACCCGTCATCCCGGAAGCCGCGTATGCGGCTATCCGGGATCGTGCAGGATATTCCAGCGCTAAGATCCCGGCTCTCCCCCGGCTCAGGGGCCGGGGTCGGCCGGGATGACGGGAAGGGCGGCGCGCAGTGAGCACGCTCACTCGGCCTTGCCGCCCTTGGGTGCGAGCGTTTTCAGGTAGGCGATGATCTTTTTGCGGACCCCGGCGTCCGCCACGCCGCCATAGGGCGGGCTCATGGTGTTGCCGGGGATCACCGCCTGCGGATCGGCGATCCACTTATCGAGCGTCGCCTCGTCCCACGTCACGCCAGAGCCCTTGAGGGTTTCCGAGAAGGCATAGCCCGGCAGCGTCCCCGCCTTGCGCCCGACGACGCCGTAGAGCGACGGCCCGAGCCGGTTGTCGTCTTTCACGAACGAATGGCACTCTCGGCAGTGGTCGTTGAAGGCGAGCTCCAGCTCGTCATCGGCCGCCGATGCCGCAACGGGAAGATGGAAGGCCGCCAGGGCGGCGGCGGCAATTAAGCGTCGGGTCATTGGTGCCTCGTTCTCGCGGCGGGACAGCGCGAACCGGAGTGTGATGCAAGAAGGCTAAAGGCGCCCCTAAGGCGCCCGCCTAGACGGGTGAGACGGCAAGCTCGACGTGGTGAGAGCGGCGCGCTGTACGCCTGTCGGTGGGGATCGCCCCGCGCGAATACTCGATCGTACGAATGAACTCGCGGATGCGCGGCTGGATCTCGGTGCGCCAGCGCGTGCCGTTGAACACGCCGTAATGGCCGACACCCTCCTGCACGTAGTGCACCTTCATGTGCTCGGGGATGCCAGTGCACAAATCGTGCGCGGCCTGGGTCTGTCCGAGGCCGCAGACGTCGTCGCGCTCGCCCTCGACCGTCATCAAAGCGGTGTCGCCGATCTCCGAGCAGTCGACCCGCGTGCCCCGGTGCATCATGGTGCCTTTCGGCAGAGCGTGGTCCTGAAACACCGTCTTGATCGTCTGCAGGTAGAACTCGGCGGTAAGATCCATGACCGCGAGGTACTCCTCGTAGAAGTCCTGATGCGACTTGACGGAGTCGCAATCGCCCCTGACCAGATTGTTGAACAGGTCGACGTGCGCGTTCATGTGGCGCTCCAGATTCATGGTCATGAACCCGGTGAGCTGCATGAAGCCCGGATAAACGGGACGCAAGAAGCCGGCGTGCGGCAGCGGCACCGTGCTGACCACGTTGTGCTCGAACCAGTTGAGCGAGCGCGTCTCCGCCAGCCTGTTGACGCCCGTCGGGTTGCGCCGGGTATCGATGGGACCGCCCATCAGCGTCATGGAGGCGGGCTGGCACGGACAGTCCGTGTTCGCCATGTGTGCCACCGCCGCGAGCACGGGCACGGCAGGCTGGCACACGGCGATCACGTGCGTGTCGGGCCCGATGACGCGGATGAAGTCGATGACGTGGTCGATGAAGTCGTCGAGATCGAAGCGGCCCATGGCGAGCGGGATGTCGCGCGCGTCGGCCCAATCGGTGATGTAGGTCTCGTGCTCGGGCAGCATCGCCTTGACGGTGCCGCGCAAAAGCGTCGCGTAGTGGCCCGACAGGGGCGCGACGATCAGCACCTTGGGGTCGTAGCGCGCCCCGCATTTTGAGGTGTCGCGCTCGAAGTGCACCAGATTGCAGAACGGCGTAGCGGCAATGACGTGCTCGCGCACCGGCACCTCGACGTTGCCCACGCGCGCGCTTTTCAAGCTCCATTCGGGCTTGCCGTAGCGCCGCGTCACGTTCTCGAACACCTCGCAGGCCGCCGCGAGATGGCGTCCGAACGGCGTCTTGGCGATCGGGTTGAATGGCCAGTCGAGCATGGTGCGCATGCCATGCACGCCGATCCGGAGGGGCGCGAGCACGGTGTGCGCGAACTCGTAGGCGTAATAGTGCATTGCGAGGCGCCTCCTCGCTGCACTGCAGCGAAAATTGGTGTGCAGCGCAAGATTATGTTACCATTCTGTTAGGTTGACCAGGAAAAAAGTACCCCGCTGCTGCGGCAATTGCCCTCTCATCAACAACTTCGCCGCGCGTTCAGCGTTTTGATTTGCGAGACGGAATCGCAGGGATCGCGCGGCGGCCGGCGACAAGGCGCAAAGGAAAGGTGTCATGGCCCAACGCATCGATGCGCGCCGGGCATTGGGCTGTGGGCCGCAGCGTGACATAATTCGCCCCTACACCAGCCCGCCCGGCACAACAGTTCGGCGCCGCGCACCTTTTGCTTATTTCAGCCTGGCGGTGCCATATCCATCTGCGCTATCGAGCCTGACGCTGGGGGTGCCTGCTGGACGCGCCGCGCTCGCCGTTGGCTCCTGCACGGCGCCAATAACATGCGGGATCGACCATGACCTATCGTAGGCCACCCGGGACACTCCCTCCCTACCAAGAAATCCACGTGGTCGACGACCCCGTGACCGAGCCCTCACGTGGCCGCCCGCCGCCCAAGCCCCGCCCGTCTCCGGTGCTGGTGGGCTTCGTCTATGGCGGGCTCGGTCTTCTGGCGCTTGCCGTCGGCGCCATCACCTTCTTTGTGGCCTCGCCGCCGACCGATCTGATCCGTCAGGAGATTATCTCCCAAGTGAAGGCGGCGACCGGCCGCGATCTTGCCATCGCGGGGCCGACGTCCTTTACGATCTTTCCCTCCATCGGCGTGCGTGTGGGCGATGTGTCGCTGTCGGCCCCTCCGGGCATGGGCGGTGAGCCGTTGCTTACCGCTTCGAAATTCGACGTCGGTGTGCGCCTGCTGCCGCTGCTGAGGCAGGAGATTTTGGTGGACCGGCTCGTCCTGCACCAGCCGGTCTTCACCCTGCGCGTCGATGCGCAAGGCCGCAAGAGCTGGGACATGGCGGTGCGCGAGGCCCCGCGTCCGGTTCGGCTGGCGCAGGCTTCGCCGAACGACGATACGGTGACGGATTTCTCCTCTGGCGCGAGCAATCAAGCCCGCGCGTCAGCACGCCTCAGCGACATCAGCGAGCTGTCGCTCGGCGACATCCGCATCGTCGAAGGGACCGTCCACTACAGCGACGAGAGGACGAAAAGCGCCTATGACGTCGAAGCGATCAATTTGAAGGCCGATCTCGACAGCATCGCGCGGCCGTTCAGCGCCAAGGGCAGCTTCGTGTGGGCGCGCGAGAAGATCGATTTCACCAGCACGCTGACATCGCCGCGGGATTTGCTTGAGGAACGCCCCGCCAAGCTGGCGCTCAACGTTATCGGCAAGCCCCTCACCATGAGCTACGACGGCTCGGTCGTGCTGCGCGACACCGTCAGCGCAGAGGGTGCCGTCGACGGAATGGCGGGTTCGCTGCGGGCGCTGGCGCAATGGCTCGGCACGGACCTGCCCGATGCGCGCGGCTTTGGCGCGACATCCTTCGCCGGAAGCCTGCGCGTCACCGACACCGTGATGCGCTTGACCGACGCCAAGCTGACGCTCGATGGGGCAACGGCGACCGGCACCGTTGCTGTTACGACCGCTGGCGCTCGCCCCCATGTCACGGCGGACCTGAAGGTCGCGGGGCTCGATCTTGGCAACTACGTGGCGCACGGCAGCGCCGCTCCCAGTGGGGCGGCGCCGGCGCCGCCGCCGCCGGTGCCTCCCGCCGCTGCTCCGGAAAAGCGCGAGCCGAAGACGATCGAGGATTTGCTCGAGCGTCCAAGCCCTCAGGTCAAGGGCTTCACCCAACGCGCCGGCTGGAGCGACGAGCCGCTCGATCTGGCCTCGCTCGACCTTTTTGATGCCGACGCCAAGCTGTCGGTTGAGCGTCTGTCCTATGACCGCATCCGCATGGAGTCCTCAAACCTTACCGTTGCGCTCAAAGACCGGGTTCTCAAGACCACCTTCGAGGAGATGAAGCTCTATCAGGGCCGCGGCAACGGTTTCGTCACGCTCGACGGCACCGGAAAGGAGGCTTCGCTTGCCACCAATTTCGCGCTTTCGGGAATCGCCGCCCAGCCGCTTTTGAAGGACGCAGCCGGCATCGATTGGCTGGCGGGGACGGGCAATGTGACGCTGGCCTTTTCTGGCCGCGGGACAAGCCAGGCCGCGATCGTGCAAGCGCTTAACGGCAAAGCCACTATCGCCGTCACAAACGGGGCGATCATCGGATTCAATCTCGGCGGCGCCATGCGCGCGCTGTCGGAGGGCAACATTCCCGAGTTCGGGACCTCGCCTTCGGAGAAGACCGATTTTAGCGAGCTCAACGGAAGCTTCCTCGTCACCAACGGCGTGGCCAAAAACGACGACCTGAAGCTTGCAAGCCCGCTTCTGCGTGCAACCGGCTCCGGCACCGTCGATTTGCCCGCACGCAGCCTCGACTACACCTTGCGGCCCAAGCTCGTCGCCAGTCTCGAGGGCCAGGGCGGGGCGCAGGGCTTGGCCGGGGTCGAGATCCCCGTGCACATCACTGGACCCTGGGAGGCGCCCGCCGTCTCGCCCGACTTGGCCGGTGTCATAAACAACCCGGAGGCGGTGGAGGCCGTGAAGGAAATCGGCAAAGAGCTCAAAGGCAAGAACGCCGGCGAGGTCATCGAGGATCTGTTCGGCAAAGGCAAAGACGGCGAGCCATCGAAGGCGGAGAAGCTGCTCGACAAGTTCTTGGGCAAATAGCGCTGGGCGCCAAGCGAGAATGTTGGCTGCGACGTAATTGCGCTCCGCCGATTCGGCGTCACCGCATCGACTAACATCGCATGAACGGCGCCGAAAAATTTTTTTGGCACGAGGGGCAATTTTTTCTTGCGTAGGGGGGGGAGGTGCCGCATATGACCCCTCTCCGTTCGTCCACCTGCCCTTAAGGTCGAGGTTTTCCAGAAACCCCAAAGGTAAGGAGCGGGCGGGTCACATCTATCTGCTGGTTGGGGAGGGTCATATGGCCTTTAATGACACCCTCTTCCAATTGGGGATGGACTTGACTCG
>Ga0315553_10001694_pt1 | contig 18107 bp, 14 predicted proteins | sample SalMarSW160140MG_FD_203099 | JGI IMG/M metagenome (GOLD analysis project Ga0315553, IMG submission 203099) | Salt marsh sediment microbial communities from the Plum Island Ecosystem LTER, Massachusetts, United States - Salt Marsh Sediment SW1601-40 ... | reverse complement strand
GGAAGGCTACCAGGGATGCTGCAAGCCGGCGCCCAGCACGGCGCGCGTCATCTACGATTACTACGGCGGCAAGGAAAAACTTGCCCGGTTCGATGAGCTGATGGCCGCGGTGGACAAGTACGACTCGGGCATGCTCGACCGCGAAGATGTGCTCCACCCCACCGACTGGATTCTCCTCGCGTTTGTCATGGACCCGCGCACCGGCCTGGGCCGATACCACGACTATCGCATCAGCAACTACCAGTTGATGGCGGAGATGATCGAGTACTGCCGGACCAAGTCGGTGGACGAGATCCAGGAGATCCCCGACGTCGAGCACCGGATCAACCGGTACTTCGCGCACGAGCCGAAGTTCCGCGAGTTCCTCGCCGCACACTCGACCATCCACCAGAACGTCCTGGTGACGGACCTGCGCGGCGTGGCCGAGACCCCCTGCGGCAACCGCTTCGTCGTGTACGCGATGTATCCCGAAACCAACATCTCGATCCGGATTATCGACGGAAAGGCGAACGCGTTCTGTGTGTTTGCCGTCGGGCACAGCATCTTCAACCGGACCTCGAAGACCGACGTCGGCTCGCTGATGCTCCGGCACGGCGGCGGAGGGCACGAGCGGTCGGGCACCTGCCAAGTCTCCTACGACGACGCCGACCGCGTTCTCAAAAAACTCATCGCCCAGATGAACCAAGACAAGTAGCGGTCAGGGATCAGTGGCCAGTGGTCAGTGCGCGATGGGCGGGACAGCAGTGCTCCGGCGCCCTCGCGTTGCGGCGGGCGACGGCGTCGAGTATGATGGGGCGATGAAAGCCACTATCTCACACGGTTGGGAGGCGGAGACGCCCGAGGCGAAGGCACGGTGGTTCCAATCGCTCTCCGTCGAGGAGCGACTCAACGTGTTCTTCGCCTTCGCCGACCTGGCTCTTGCGGTGCGGCCCGACCTCCGGGAGAAGAAGCGTGCTCGCAGAACTCACGGACGTGTTCGCGTGCTTGAGCTCCCACGACGCGCGGTAAGGAGGAGGTCGTGAAGATGAGAAGGCGAACCTGTGGCGTGGCGCTGGTCTGTCTGGTCTCGCTGGCGGCGGGTTGCGCGTCGCAGCCCATGACAGCGGCCGGACCCCAGGCGGACGGCTCAGAGGCGGCCAGCCAGCGCCTGTACCTGGTCCGCCACGGCAGCGCCCAGCCGGCGGACGTCGACCCGGAACGGCCGCTCACGGCGAAGGGCGCGGCGGACGTGAAAAAGGTCGCCCGCTTCCTCCAGCCGCTCCGCCTCCGTGTCGACGCCGTCTGGCACAGCGGCCTGGCGCGGGCGCGGGAGACGGCCGAACTGCTGGCGCCGGCCCTCGCGCCCCGGCCCACGGTGGTCGAGCAGCCCGGGCTCAAGCCGCGTGACCCCGCCGGCCCGATCCTGCAGGGACTGGCCGCGGCGAAGAAGAGCGTCGTGATCGTCGGGCACCGGCCGTGGCTCGCGGCCGCGGCATCGAAGCTGCTTGCTGACGGTCGGCGGGGCAGCCCGGTGGACGTTCAGGAAGCAGCGGTCATCTGTCTGGAACTCGGCGACGACGGCGCCTGGCGCCTTCGCTGGATGATCACTCCCCAACTCCTGCCGTAGGCCAAAAAAGGGACAGATAACTTATTTTTGCTTGACGGTGCCCTTGACTCTCCCAAGATGGCCCGTTATGCGACTGGCACGAATCGTGGCTCCAGGATACCCGCACCATATCACGCAACGCGGCAATCGCCGGGCCGACGTGTTCTTCGAGCCCGAAGACCGGCGCGTCTACCTTTCGCTGCTCAAGCGCTACGCCGACCGCTACGGCCTGTCGATCTGGGCGTATTGCCTGATGACCAATCATGTCCATCTGGTAGGGGTGCCGGAGAAGGACGATTCGCTGGCGCGGACGCTCCGCGATGCGCATCAGGCGTATGCGGTCTATCAGAACCACCGAATGGGCGAGAGCGGCCATTTGTGGCAGGGGCGGTTTTTCTCGTGCGTGCTCGACGCCGTGCAGCAGTGGACGGCGGTGCGATATGTCGAGCAGAACCCGGTTCGCGCGGGAATGGTGGGGCGTGCGGAGACATACGAGTGGTCGAGTGCGGCGGCCCATTGCGGGCTGCGGAACGATCCAATCCTGGCGCCGGACTTTCCGCCGCCCGGCGAGATTGACGACTGGGCCGCGTGGCTGGAGATCGTGAACACGGAGCAGGTCGCCGCGCTGCGCCATCGGACCAAGACCGGGCGCCCGCTCGGCTCCGAGGCGTTCGTGGACCGCTTGGAGCGCCTGCTCGACCGAGCCCTGCGACCGAAGAAGCGCGGCCCAAAGCCGCAAAAAAGGGACAGATAACTTTTTTCGCCTCCTGAAACGGGAGCCGGCTGCGCTGGTTGATCTTTCGGCCGAATAAAGTTATCTGTCCCTTTTTTGCCTCTTGGCGGCCTTGATGAACTCGCGGAAGAGCGGGTGCGGGCGGACCGGGCGGCTCTTGAATTCGGGGTGGAACTGCGTCGCGACGAACCACGGGTGGCCGGGGATCTCGACGATTTCGCCCAGCTTCGTCGTCGGCGACAGGCCCGGCGGCAGCCCCGCACCTCGCCTGCGTGGAGCGCCGAGCGCCCGCCAGTACTCGCCCGTCACCACCATCCCGTTCTTCTGTAGAACGCCGCGGAAGTCGTTGTTCAACTCGTATCGGTGGCGGTGGCGCTCGGAGATCTTCGGCCGCCCGTAGGCCCTGCGGGCGAGCGAGCCGTGGCGGAGCGCGCACGGATACGCGCCCAGCCGCATCGTCGCCCCCTTGTCAGTGATCTTGCGTTGCTCGGGCAGCATGTCAATCACCGGATACTCCGTATCTTTGTCGAACTCCGTGCTGTTGGCGTTCTCCATGCCGCACACGTTCCGGGCGAACTCGATCACCGCCACCTGGAGCCCCAGGCACAGGCCGAAGAAGGGGACCCGGTTCTCACGGGCGAACCGCACCGTGTCGATCTTGCCGTCGCTGCCCCGGTCCCCGAACCCCCCTGGCACCAGGATCCCGTCCACGGTCGCAAGCTGATCGGTCAGGTCACTACGTTCCACGTCGACGTACTTGATGTTGACCCGGGCATCGTTCGCCACCCCGGCGTGGATGAGCGCGTCCCAAATGCTCTTGTAGGCATCCTTGAGGCGGGTGTACTTTCCGGCGACGCCGATGGTGACGGTCTGTTCGGCGGCCCGCAGTCGGTCGACGAAGTCATCCAGGCCGTGGGGCTTGTAGCGTTTCTTCTTGAGCCACAGGCTCTCGAGCAGGATCTTGCCCAGGCCCAGCTCCTCCAGCTTGCCGGGCACCTCGTAGATCGAGTCCTGCACGTCCAGCTCCTCGATGACGGCCTTGACGGGGACGTTGCAGAAGAGCGAGATCTTCTCCTTCATCGCCTTGGTCATCGGGCGCTCGGTGCGGCAGATGATGGCGTTGGGCTCGATCCCGATCTCGCGCAGCTTGGCGACGCTCTGCTGGGTCGGCTTGGTCTTCATCTCGCGGGCGGCACGGAGGTAGGGGATGAGGGTGACGTGCACATAGCAGACGTTCTCGCGGCCGTGGTCGAGGCGAAACTGGCGGATGGCCTCGAGAAAGGGCAGGCCCTCGATGTCACCCGTCGTCCCGCCGACCTCGACGATGACCACGTCGTGTCTCGGCGCCAGCTTGCGGATGCGGGACTTGATCTCGTCCACCACGTGCGGCACAACCTGAACCGTCGCGCCCAGGAAATCGCCGCGCCGTTCCTTGCTGATGATCACGTGATAGACGGAGCCGGTGGTCACGTTGTTCGCCTGGCCCATGTTCTTGTCAAGGTAGCGCTCGTAGTTCCCCAGGTCGAGGTCCGTCTCTGCGCCGTCCTCCGTCACATACACCTCCCCATGCTGATACGGGCTCATCGTGCCGGGATCGACGTTCAGGTAGGGGTCGATCTTCAGCATGTTCACGCGCAGGCCGTAGCTCTGCAGCATGGTGCCGATCGACGCGGCGGTGATTCCCTTACCCAGCGACGAGACCACGCCGCCGGTTACGAAAACGTATTTGGCCATGTTCACTCCCATTCTATCGTGCTGGGGGGTTTGGAACTGACATCGAAGACCACGCGGTTCACACCCTTGACCTCGTTGATGATCCGATTGGCGACGTGGGCGAGCGTCTTCTGCGGGACGCGTGCCCAGTCGGCGGTCATGCCGTCGCGGCTGGTCACGGCGCGAAGCGCAATCACGCTCGCGTAGGTCCGCTCGTCGCCCATCACGCCCACCGCCTTGCCGGAGAGCAGAACGGCGAACGCCTGCCAGATTCTTCGGTAAAGCTTCGCCCGGCGAAGCTCCTCGATGAAGATCGCGTCCGCTTCGCGCAGCACGCGCAGCTTGCCCGGCGTCACGGGGCCGATGACGCGCACTGCGAGACCGGGCCCCGGGAACGGATGCCGCCAGATCACCTCATCCGGCAGGCCCAACTCGACTCCGACCTTCCGCACCTCGTCCTTGAACAGGTGGCGGAACGGCTCGAGGAGCTTGAATTTCATCCGCTCGGGGAGCCCGCCCACGTTGTGATGCGTCTTGATGACCGCCGACGGCCCGCCGAACGCGCTGTTGCTCTCAACAACGTCCGGATACAGCGTTCCCTGGGCAAGGTACTTGAACGTGCCCAGCGCCTTCACCGCGCGCTCGAACACGCGGATGAACGTGCTGCCGATGATGCGGCGCTTGCGCTCGGGGCTGACAACGCCGCGCAGCCGGGTGAGGAACTCCTTCGACGCGTTGACGTACTTCAAGTTCAGGCCGACCGTTTTCTTGAACGTGTCGACCACCTGGCGATGTTCGTCCTTCCGCAGCAGCCCGTTATTGACAAACACGCACTGGACCCGGTCGCCGATCGCCCGGTCGAGCAGGCACGCCAGCACCGACGAATCGACCCCGCCGCTCATCGCGCACAGCACGCGGTCGCCGCCGACCCGCTCGCGGATCTCCTCGACGGTCGTCTTGACGAACGAGGCCATGCTCCAGCGGCCGGCGCACTTGGCAACCTTGAACAGGAAGTTGCGGAGGATCTCCGTGCCCTTCGGCGTGTGCACGACCTCCGGATGAAACTGAAGGGCATAAAGCTTTCGCGACGGGTGGTACATCGCGGCCGCCGGACAGTTTCGGCTGGAGCCGATCACCTTGAATCCGCGCGGCAGTTTTTCCACGCGGTCGCCGTGGCTCATCCACACGGCGAACCGCTCGCCCAGGCCGCGGAAGAGCATACCGGGCCGCTCGACGTGCAGCATCGCGTGCCCATACTCGCGTTCGTCCGCGCCCCGGACCTTGCCACCCAGCGTCTGGGCCATCAACTGCATGCCGTAGCAGATGCCGAGCACCGGCACGCCGAGCCGGAAGATGGCCGGGTCGCAGCGCGGGCTGCCGGGCACGTGCACGCTGGCCGGCCCGCCCGACAGGATGACGGCCTTCGGCCGGCGCGCGGCCAGCGCCTTCGCCGAGACGTCAGGCATCAGGATTTCGGAGTATTCGCCCAGCTCGCGCACGCGCCGCGCGATGAGCTGGGTGTATTGCGAGCCGAAGTCCAGGATGGCCACCCACTCCTGGGCCTCGGGAAGGTGTTCGCCTGTCCGGACAGGCGAACACCTCGTGCTATGTTTCGTTCTCTTGCTCATACGTCGAGTAGTAGTAGGGGGTGAACGCTTCGAACTCGGCGGCACACGTGTCCACCGACTTGTATACGGGCAGCACGTTGAGGTGCCGCCGCTGCTGCCACACCGCCTCCTCGCTCGTCCCCACCAACCGGCCAAGCTGGAAATCGCTGAAGCCGTATTCCTTCGCCTTCCGCAAGAGCTCCGGCGACAGATCGCCGCCGACCGACTGGATTTCGCCCTCCAGCTCGACGATCTGCTGGATGTTGTCGAGGAACCACGGATCGATGCCGCTCAGCCTGTGCAACTCGTCGACGCCCAGCCCCTCCTGGATCGCGCGCTTGAGGTAGAAGACCCGCTTCGGCCCGGCCACGGCGACCTTGGCGCGCAGCTCCTCGGGCGCCATCCCGCCTCCGATGTCATCCAGCCCGTGCGCACCGATTTCGAGCGAACGCAGCGCCTTCTGGAGCGACTCCTTGAACGTCCGCCCGATGGCCATCGCCTCGCCCACCGACCGCATCGACGTGGTCAGCACGGGCTCGGCCTCGGCGAACTTCTCGAACGTGAAGCGCGGGACCTTGACGACGCAATAATCGATGGTCGGCTCGAAGCACGCGGGCGTCTCGCGCGTGATGTCGTTCTGGATCTCGTCGAGCGTGTAGCCGACGGCGAGCTTGGCGGCGATCTTGGCGATGGGAAATCCCGTCGCCTTCGACGCCAGCGCCGAGCTGCGCGACACGCGCGGGTTCATCTCGATCACCAGCATCTCGCCGTCCGCCGGGTTCACCGCGAACTGAATGTTCGACCCGCCGGTCTCGACGCCGATCCCGCGGATGATCGCGATGGCCGCGTCGCGCATCTCCTGGTACTCGCGGTCGGTCAGGGTCTGCGCCGGCGCGACCGTGATGCTGTCGCCCGTGTGGATGCCCATCGGGTCGAAGTTCTCGATCGAGCAGATGATGACGACGTTGTCCGCCTTGTCACGCATCACCTCCAGCTCGAATTCCTTCCAGCCGATGACGGACTGCTCGATGAGGATCTCGCGGGTGGGGCTGGCGTCGAGGCCGTGGCGGGCGACCTCCTCGAACTCCTCGGTGTTGTAGGCGACGCCGCCGCCCGTGCCGCCGAGGGTGAAGCTGGGCCGGATGATCACCGGCAGGCCGATCTGCTCGGCGATGTGCTTCGCGTGCGCCAAAGAGCCCGCGATGCCACTGTCCGGCACCCTCAGCCCGATCTCCGCCATGATGTCCTTGAACTCTTCGCGGGATTCGGCACGCGAAATCGCCTCCGGCGACGCGCCGATCATCTCGACCCCGTACTTCTCGAGCACGCCGCGGCGGGCGAGCTCCGCGGACACGTTGAGCGCTGTCTGCCCGCCCACCGTCGGGAGCAGCGCGTCGGGCCGCTCCCGCTCGATCACGGCCTCCACCACCTCGGGCGTGATGGGCTCGATGTACGTGGTGTCGCCCGTCGCCGGGTCCGTCATGATCGTCGCCGGGTTGCTGTTGATCAGCAGCACGTGGAAGCCGTCGGCCCGGAGCACCTTGCACGCCTGGCTGCCGGAGTAGTCGAACTCGCACGCCTGCCCGATCACGATCGGGCCGGACCCGATGATCAGGATCTTATGAATGTCGTCACGCCTGGGCACGGTGCTCTTTCATCAAGTCCACGAATTCACCAAACAGATAGTGCGCATCGTGCGGGCCGGCCGACGCCTCGGGATGAAACTGGACGGAGAAGACCGGCCGGTCCTTGCACCGGATGCCCTCCAGCGTCCGATCGTTCAGGTTCATGTGGGTGATCTCAGCGGTGTCCTCCGGCAGCGATTCAATGTCCACACAGAAGCCGTGGTTCTGCACGGTAATCGCCACCTTCCGCGTCGCCATGTCCATCACCGGATGGTTCGCCCCGTGGTGGCCGAACTTGAGCTTGTAGGTCACCCCGCCGAGCGCCTGGCCGAGCATCTGGTGCCCGAGGCAGATGCCGAAGACGGGGATCGGCGGCCCGCCCGCGGGCTCGATCAGGTCGCGGACCATCTCGACCACGTAGGGGACCGCGGCCGGGTCGCCGGGCCCGTTCGAGAGCATCACGCCGTCGGGCTCGAGCGCGCGGATTTCGTCCGCCGTCGCCGAGGCGGGAACGACCGTCGGCTTACAGCCGAAGCGCACGAGCTGCCGCAGGATGCCGTACTTGACGCCGCAATCAGGTACGACCACGCGGAACGGCTCGCCGCCCTTCAGCCCGGCGGTCCACTCGAACGGTTCGTCGCAGGTGACCTCTTTCACCAGGTCGCGCCCGATCAAGCCGGGCGACGCCTTCGCCTTCTCGACCAGGCTCTGCTCGTCGAGGTCCTCGGTCGAGAGCACGGCGTTCATCGCGCCCGCGTCGCGGATGTGCCGCGTCAGGGCGCGCGTGTCCACGCCCTGGATGCCTGGAACGTTCCACTTCTTCAGGAACGAATCCACGTCGGTCGTCGCCCGCCAGTTGCTCACCCGGCGGCTCAGCTCCTTGACCACGAACCCGGCGAGCCACGGGCGCCACGACTCGTTGTCCTCGCCGTTGATCCCGTAGTTGCCGATCAGCGGATAGGTCATCGCCACGATCTGGCCGCGGTACGACGCGTCGGTCAGCACCTCCTGGTAGCCGGTCATGCTGGTGTTGAAGACGACCTCGCCGTCGCGCTCGCCGCGCGCACCGAACGCAGCGCCGCGGTAGATGGTGCCATCTTCCAGCGCCAGGATTGCTGTGTCGGTATCAGTCATCATGATGCGGAGAACATCTCTTTGTTAAACCTCACGGGCGTCGGGGCCGGGTAGTCGGTGGTGAAGCAGCCAAAGCAGTGGTCTCCGGGGGCTTCCACCGCCTCGCGCAGCTTGTCGACGGAAAGGTACTCGAGCGAGTCCGCGCCGACGAACTCGCGGATCTCCGCCACCGAGTGGTTTGCGGCGATCAGCTCCGATTTCTTCGACATGTCGATCCCGAAGAAGCACGGCGACACAATCGGCGGCGAGCTGACCCGCACGTGCACTTCTGCCGCGCCGCCGCTCCGCACCAGACGCACCAGGTTCCGAAGCGTCGTGCCCCGGACGATCGAGTCCTCGATCACCACCACGCGCTTCCTGTGTAGCACGCCTGCCACAGGGTTGAACTTCACCCGCACGTCCCGGTCGCGCTTGTCCTGGTGCGGGTCGATGAACGTGCGGCCGACGTAGTGGTTCCGGATCAGCCCGATCTCGAACCGAATGCCGGACGCCTCGGCGTATCCGAGCGCCGCCGTGTTCGCGGAGTCGGGTACTGAGATGACGATGTCCGCGTCACACGGATGCTCCTCGGCCAGGAGCCGCCCGAGCTGCCGCCGGACTTTGTCCACCTTCTGGCCGAAGATGCGGCTGTCCGGCCGCGAGAAATAGATGAACTCAAAAATGCACTGGGCCTTGTTAGGCGCCTCGGGGAGTTGGAACGATTGCAGGCCATTCTCGTCGATGAGCAGGACCTCGCCCGGCCGGATGTCGCGGATGTAGTGTGCCTCCATGATGTCCAAGGCGCAGGACTCGGACGCCACCACCATCGCATCGCCCAGCCGGCCCAGGCAGAGCGGCCGGAACCCGCGCGGGTCGCGCGCCGCGATCAACTGGGTCGGCGTAAGAAACAGGAAGCAGTACGCGCCTTCCGCTTGCGACAGCGCGTCCATCACCATCTCGCTGATGTTGCCCGCCCGGGAACGGGCGATCAGGTGCACCACGATTTCGGTGTCGGTGGTGGTTTGGAAGATGGAACCGGCGTCCTCCATTTCGGCGCGCAGTTCCGCCGCGTTCACGAGGTTCCCGTTGTGCGCCGCCGCGATCTGGCCCCGCTTGAACTGTACCACGATCGGCTGGGCGTTGGCGATGTCTGACGTGCCGGTCGTCGAGTACCGGTTGTGCCCGATCGCGGACCGGCCGGCGAGGGCGGACCCGAGATCCGACGCGGCGAACACCTGCGAGACAAGCCCCATGCCGCGCCGCAGGCGCAGATCCTTTCCATCCGACGCCGCGATGCCGGAGCTTTCCTGCCCGCGGTGCTGGAGCGCGTACAGGCCGAAGTAGGACCTCTCCGCTGCGCGGTCGTCGCCGAAGATCCCGAATATGCCGCAGTGTTCACCGAGATTCTTCACGTTCAATCGTCCGGCTCCTGGGCGTGTGTGCGTGCGGCGACGTCTCTCGGCTGGTGCAGCGGGCTGGCAATTTCGGTGGAACGTTTGGCTATTCGTCGGCCGGGCGGCCGACGTTCATCGGCTCGCCAACTCCGGCAACAAAAGAACACCCACGCTCTCGCTTTGATCCTTGACTTTCATCTCTCTGTGGAATTCACTGGAGCCGTCGGTATTATCTTGGTAAGCTTTCGCCAAGTCAAGAAGAATCCTCTCGTCCACGTCGGAACGGGCAGCGCCGAATGTCTTCTCGCATGCCGCGATGCGTCACCGAGTTCTGCCGCCGAGCCCTTCCACTGCTCCACGGCCAGGCGAACGGGCGGCGCGTTCTCCAATCGGTCGCCGCCATCGTCGAGACGGAGCGATGGAACTCGTTCGACCGCTTCCGCGACACGACGCAGACGCTCGTCCGCGAGTACGAGGCCGCCGGCGCGGTCGCCGACGTGCATTCCATCCAGACCGGCGGCCGGACGGGCTCGGGCCGCTGGCTCATCCACGAGGCGCAGGACGTCCGCTCGGCGACCGCCGACATCGTCCGGCCGATCCGTGAGCGACTGCTCGACTATCGGGACAATCCGTGGCACGTCGTCCAGTGGACCGCCGGCACGCCGAAGGGCGGGATGACCTGCGACCTGGTCATCATCGACTCGGCGGAAGCGCTCGACGGCCTGCGCCCCGGCGCGCTGACCGGCAAGATGGTCCTCACCCGGCTGGACCCGCGGCGGAAGCTGAAGTTCGGCGAGCTGGCCCGGAAGGGCGCGGCCGGCGTCATTTCGGACTTCCCGGTGCCCAGGCTGCCCGGCGCCACGAAGTGGATGAAGTTCGGGTTCGGAGGGATCGACATCAACCGGGCCGCCTGCCGCATCGTCGGCCTTATGATCTCTGCGAACCGGGGCAAGAAGCTGCGCAGGCTGATACAAACGCACGGGAGGGTAACGCTCCACGCGAAGGTCGACGTGCGGCGATACGTCGGGTCGCACGACGTGGTCAGCGGCATCGTCATCGGCCGCGATGATCCTCAGGACGAGGTGTGGGCGATCTCGCACAGCTCCGAGCCGGGGGCGATTGACAACGCGTCGGGCGTCGCCGTGTGTCTGGAGATCGCCCGAATTATCGAAGAGCTGATCGCTGCGGGCGCCCTGCCGCGCCCCCGCCGTTCCATCCGCCTGCTCAGCGGCTACGAATGCTTCAGCTTCTTCAACTGCCTCGAAAACGTCTGGCGCTTTCAGACTCCCCTGGCGGGCGTGTGCATCGATTCGGTCGGGGCGAAGCCCGAGGTCTGCGACCACCGGCTCGGCTGGAACGCGACCACTCCGATGACGGCCGGGTTCGTCAACTGGCTGGGCGCCGGCATGCTGCGGGCGACGCTGCGCATGGCAAAGCCCGGGTATCGCCTGTCGCTCGGGCCGTTCGTGTCCTCCCCCGACACGCTGATCGCGGACCCGAAGTACGGCTTTCCGTGCGGGTACATCGAGACCGACCGGGACAAGCGCGGGGCGTACGACGCCTACCACAGCTCCGAGGATACCCTGAAGCTGCTGAGCCCGCGCGGCCTTGCCGCCTCCGCCGCCGCCATGGCGGGCTACTTGTACTTCCTCGCCGACGCCGCCAGCCCGGAAGTGATGGAACTGGCCGCGTCCGAGACCGCACGGGCGCTGAGGCGCCTGCCGGCCGGCAGAGAAAAGCTTCCGGCCGCGCAGGCGGAGTACGTTCGTACACAGCACCACGTGTCCATCGAGCGGCTGAAACGCTGGATGTGGGGCGGCGACCGCGGCGCCATCCTCTCGCACCTGTCCGACTGCGAACGCCGGGTGCGTGAGGCGGCGGCCAGGGCCGCTCGGAAGCAGTCAGGAAAGCGCCGCCCGAAGGGTGCAAACCGCATCCCGCGCCGCAACGTGCCGCTGCCGCCGCTCGCCGAGAACCTGCCGCAGCCCATCGCCGACCGGATCGCCGCGGCAGGGCTGCCGCGTTGGACCCTGTACTGGGCCGACGGCCGCCGCTCGCTGGCGCAGATCGCCGAGATGGCCGCCTGCGAGCGCGGGAAGACGGTTCCGGTCGAGCAGGTCGCCCGATACTTCGAGGCCCATGCCGAGCTGGGATACGTCGATCTGATCGAGCCGAAGGACATGGTCGGCAAGTCGCGCCTGGTCGCCGACCTGAAGGCGCTGGGCCTGAAGCGCGGCATGGACGTGATGGTGCACAGCTCGCTGTCGGCGATCGGCCACGTGGCCGGCGGCGCCGACACGGTGATCGACGCGCTGCTGGCCGTCATCGGCAAGCGGGGCACCCTGGTGATGCCGTCTTTCAACCACCACGACGCTTATGTGTTCAACCCGATGACCACGCGAACGAAGAACGGCCTGATCCCCGACGCGATGTGGCGGCGGCCCGAGGCCGTACGCAGCCTGCAGGCCAGCCACCCGGTGACCGCCATCGGGCCGAAGGCAGAAGCGTTGTGCGCCGGCCATCTGGAGGCGGGGATCTGGGGCCAGGACAGTCCCATCGCCCGGCTCATTCGCGGCGGCGGATATATCCTCTCGCTCGGCGTGGGTCAGACCTCGAGCACGGCCTACCACGTTGCCGAGGTCTCGATGCAAGGCGGATGCCTGGGCCAGTTCAGCAGTCCGGAACGGGTGGTGATGCCCGACGGCAGCGTTCGCGAGGTACGCGGCCTCGCGTGGCGGGATGGGAGCTGTCCCGTGCCTGTTGCGAACCTGGCAAAGACGCTTGACCGCCGGAAGCTCCGGCGGCGCGGCAAGGTCGGCGCGGCGGACGCCACCCTGGTGCGGGCGTTCGACGTGTGGAGCGTCCGGCGCGAGCATCTGGCGGATTTCTGCCCGGTCTGCAAAATCCGGCCGAGGCGGCGATTCGGGGCGCGCTACCCGCATTATCTGAGGAGGAAACTATGAAGCGCGTGAACTTCGCCGGCAACGATTACCTGGGTCTGGCGCGCGACCCGCGTCTCGCCGAGGCCATGTACCGCGCCGCGAAGGAATACGGCGTCGGCGCCACCAGCGGGCGCACGTTCCTGGGATGGACCGACGTGCACCAGCAGCTCGAGGACGACCTCACCGAGTTCATGGGCACCGAGGACGCCTGTATCATCCCCGCCACTTACCTGGGCGGCCTCTTCTACTACAAGCGGATGGCGGCGCACTGCAAGACTGTGTTCTGCGACAGGATCTCGCACGCGAATCAGTTCGACGGCATGCACGCCGCCGGCTTCGAGATTCGGCCGTTTGAGCACCTGGATGCGGGCGACCTTCGACGGCAACTGGCTGCCTACGACGGCCCGCCGCCGCTGGTGGCGACGGACAGCGTCTACGGCATGAGCGGCGAGCTGGCCCCGCTGCGTGAGATTGCCGACGCCGCCCGCGAGGCGGGCGCCGAGCTGTTCATCGACGACGCGCACGGCGTGTTCGCGCTGGGCGAGAACGGCCGGGGCGGGTGGGAGCTGTGCGGGATCGAGCCCAACGAAGCGACTGTCCTGGGCAGCATGAGCAAGGCGCTCGGCGTCGGCGGCGGGTTCTTCATCGGGCGGAAGGAGATCATCGCGTCGCTCAAGGGCCGCCCGCATGGCGCGGGCAGCACCCCGATGCCGCCGCCCGTCGCCGCGGCCTGCGCCGAGGCGCTGCGGATCGTGCGGACGGAGCCGGAGCGCCGCGCGCGGATGGAAGCCCACGCCAGGCGAATGCGCGACGTCCTTGCCGAGCACGGCATCAAGGTGGTCTCTGACAGGACGCCGATCCTGGGGATGATCCTCAAGGACGAATTCGAGGCGGCGGAGTTGGCGAGGCAGTTCGAGGCGAACGGCCTGGTCATCCGCTACGCCAAGTATCCGTCGGAGCCGCGGCACAACCTGCTCCGCGGCGCGGCCCGCGCCTGTTATACGGAGGACGATCTGGGGCGGTTCGAAGACGTGGTCAAGTCGTTGAAACGGTCGGCCTGACGACGAGACCGGCGGCGGGTTTCAGCCGGCGCCCGCGGGTGTCTAGGGCTTTTTCGTGCTTCTCGGGTGGTAGCCGACCTCTTTCCAGTTGGCCGTTCGCGGTCCGCCCTGTCGCGTGGTGAACTTCAGCGTCTTGCCCTTGAAGTTCCGGTCGAAGAAGTGCTGGGACGGGCGGAAGTAAATCTCCGGGACCCCGCTCGGATGAAACACCGGCAGCGTCAGGTTGGCGGCGTGGCCGCTCACGTGATTGACCACGTTCGCGCCGCCGGTCTTCAGCCGCAGCAGCTCGAGCATGATCTCCTCGTTTGCCAGGAACTGGTAGCCATACTTGTCCAGATCCTTGTCGGAGAAGTCCAGCAGGTCGTACTCCTTCGTGCCCGCGCGCATCCCGCGGAACCGATAGTACTGGCGGAACCGCAGCGGTGCGTACGACTCGAACGTCAGCCTGACCTGGAAGTCGTTCATCAGATCGCGGAACACGGGGCGCAGGTCGCGCAAGACCTGGGAGTCAAGCGGGCTCGGCGGTTTCGGCGGCTTCCAGTCCTTCGGCCGGCCCCGAGACCTCTCCTTCGTCGCCGGGTAAAACGTCACGGCTACTTGCCCCGCCACCCGGCCGTACCAGGTGGTCTCGTAGATGGGGAACATGTTGCACTTCAGCAGAGCGTGCTTCGGATAGTTCGCCGAGGCGAGGTAGGGCGACACGTACCGGAAGTCGCGGATGTCCGGGATCTTGAACACCGCGATCGACTCTTTGGCGCCCTTCTCCGCCTCGCGCGACCGGTGGCTGACCAGCTTGACCCCTTTGCCCATGTGATTCATTCGTTTCACCGCCGCGTCCTTCGTGAGCAGCGATGCGACGTTTCCCACCGCTCCACCCTGGGCGCTCAGGTCCAGCAAGCGCTTCGAGAACTGGAGCCGCTCGGTGATCGTCGCGCTGCCGTCCTCGTGCAGCTTGATCCGCGTTTCGATCTGCAGGCAGCCGGCCGCCGCTGATGCCACGATTGCTGCCAGAAGTGCGCGCCTCATCATCGTTGCTCCACGCCGGTCCGCGAGACTCTTGCCCATTATACCAGCGCCGGCGCCACTTGACAGCCCCGCACGCCACCCCGTCTCACGCCACCCCGTCTCACGCCACCCCCGTCACTCATCCAGCACCCCTTCGATCAGACCCACCGGCAGCGGCGCCGGACGGCCGCAAGTGCTCTCAAGCTCGACGTGTGCGCCTTGGCGCGACGCATCCTCGAACGCGTGCATGATGTCGAGGACATGATACGCCAGGTCGCCGCCGGCGCGGTGCGGCCGGCCCGAGCGCAGCGCGTACGCCATGTCGGCGACCCCGAGTCCTCGGAAATTCTCAAGGTAGCCGTGCGTGAGCGGCGCCTCCCGCCAGTCGTCGTCCCCGGCGCGCCGCAGGCGGACCGTACCCCCGAACCCGTTGGGGTGCGGCACGGCCAGGGTCGCCTCGGTTCCATAGATCTCGATACACGGCAGGTTCGCGCCCCACACGTCGAAGCTTGTCACGATGGTGCCGATGGCGCCATTGGCGAAGTCCATCACCCCCGCCACGTGCGTGGGCACCTCGACCGCGATCTTCGTGCCGTTCTTCGGCTCGCTCGTGATGGTCCGTTCCGGGAACGTGATGCGGGTCGAGCCGGTGACCCGCCGCACCGGGCCGATCAGCGAGACGAGCGCGGTCAGATAGTACGGCCCCATGTCGAACATCGGCCCGCCGCCTGGCTTGTAGTAGAACTCGGGATTCGGGTGCCAGCTCTCGTGACCGTGGCACATCATGAACGCGGTGGCGGCGACTGGCTCGCCGATGGCGCCATCGTCGATCAGCTTGCGGCAGGTCTGGAACCCGCCGCCCATGAACGTGTCGGGTGCGCCGCCGACCAGCAGCCCGTTGGCCTTGGCCGTCTCCAGCAGTTTCCTCCCGTCTTCGCGGGTCACCGCGAATGGCTTTTCATTGTAGGCGCTTTTTCCCGCGTCGAGCGCCGCCAGGCTCACGCTCGCATGAGCGTCGGGCGTCGTCAGGTTCACCACGACGGCGATGTCCGGGTCGGCGAGCAGCTCCTCCGTTGTGCACGGCTTCGGCACACCGAACTCTTCCGCCTTCGCCCGTGCCCGGTCCATGTCGAGGTCCGAACATGCCGCTACCCCGAGGATGTCAAATGCGTTGATCATCCGGTCGAAGTAGGTCCCGCTGATCGCTCCGCAACCCACCACGCCGACCTTTGTCTTCTCGGTGCTCATCCGTGTTCATCCCTCTGACAGGCTCAGGGCAGGCCGTGGTGAGTTCCTACTCGCGCGACGCCCACAGCATCCCGCGCTCGACGATCTCGCGCGCCTCGGGCACGTCGAAGTCCTTCGCCACGTGGCCGAGCGACGAGAAGAAGACCCGGCCCTCGCCCCACATCCGCTTCCACACCACCGGCATCACGCAGTCACGGACCCATGGGCAGACCTCGGCGGCCTTCGTGTCGAACGTCGTCGTGGCCAGCACGTCGTTGGACGGGTCGACGTGCATGTAGTACTGCTCGCTGTGCATCTTGAAGTCCGACAGGCCGGCGACGATCGGGTCGTCGGGCTCGGTGATGTTGACTTCGTAGTCGATGACTCCGCCGGGATGCGCCACCCATTGGCCGCCGACCATGAACTGGTACTCGGTGTTCTGTCGGAACGAATCGCCCATCCCGCCGTGCCACCCGGCCAGGCCGACGCCGCTCTTGATCGCGCCGCCGAGGCCCTGCCACTGCTCGCGGGTGATCTCGCCCATCGTCCACACCGGGACAACCACGCTCAGCGACTTCATCTGCTCCTCATCGAGGTAGCAATCGAGCGAGTCCGAGATGGTAACGTCGAAGCCCTGCTCGTCGAGGAATGGTGCGAAGACATCGACGCACTGCTTCGGCTCGTGTCCGTCCCATCCGCCCCACACCATCAACGCAGACTTCATTGTGTCCTCTCCAAACACAGCAGGAAGAAGCGGGTTACTTGGGCGACTACTGTCGCAGATTTCCGGTCTCGGCGCAAGGGGGCATGGGCGCACGGGGGCATGGGCGCATGGGGGCATGGGTGCATGAGCGCGTGGGAGCGTGGGCGCAGCCCGCCTCGTCCTACTCAGGAACTCCAACAAAACGGTGGGGCGGACATCCGCCTTCGCGAGAGGGACATAGCCGCTTCGGCGGAGTCCCTTCCTGTCTGACCGGCGGCAGGCCAGAAACCCCAAGTTCTGCGTATCACCCCGAGCAGCTCTGAGGAATAGGGGATTCTTCGCACCTGCGAAGCAGGGGCAGCAGGGGCGCACGAGGCCTGGGGCGGCATTCTGACCTGCCTGCGAGAAAAGTGTTTCTCGCAGGCACTTTTTTCTTGACTTCGGCGGCTCAGTGTATATACTGAGCCGATGCGGGATCGGGCGGCAGGATGTCTCTGCCGCCACGGACAGGGACCCGGTGCGTTACGGAGTGGGGCCATGAAGGTGCCGAAACATCCGGCGCTGGTGCGGCGCATGTGTCTGGCTCGCGTGAAGAAGCTCGCGGCGAAGGGGCCGGTGTTGGCGGCGAGTCTGGTGCGGAAGGGGAAGCGGTGCGGCCGGCCGGGCTGCCGGTGCGAACGGGGCGAGAAGCATATGGGCTATTACCTGACGTTCAAGCAGGCGGGGAAGACGAGGACGGTGTACGTTCCCTTGGACATGGTGATGGAGGTGCGCGGATGGATCGCAGAGCACAAGCGGTTGAAGCAGTTGTCGCGGGAGATTTCGGAACTGGCAGTGGCCCAGGTGCGGATGCACGTGGCGGAGCGACACCGGCGGGCGGGACGGCGGTAGGGGTGGGGGCGGCGCTGGTGCGGACGGTTCGGCATTTCTGGCCGGAGTTGAACGGGTGGCTGTCGGCCTTGCCGGATTCGCGCTATCAACCGTTCGTGCAGTACGACGCGAGGTTCCTGGCGTGGTAAAATTGAGAACCAAGGATTCAACACACAGAAGAACGGCGGCTACAACCTGGAACACGCCTACAGCTTCGCAGGTCAGAACCTCAAAGCCTTCTATCACCTGATGCAGATCGCCCACACCATCCGCCAACTCCTCCAAGCCGGCAGCCTCCTGCGGAACCTCGCCAAGCGAACCGGCAAGACCGTCATCCAACTCTTCGGCAGCCTCCGCAACATCGCCCGGCGGCTGCTCGAATGCTTCCGGTATCGACTCATCCCACACAACGCCTACGATCCGGCCGCCGCCGCCGCCCGTATCCAGATTCGGCTCGACACCTCATAGACCCGCACGCTGTAGGAAGCTCCAGCTCCCGCTCTCATCCGTCCCTTGCCGTAGACCGCCG
>Ga0315553_10001693_pt1 | contig 18119 bp, 17 predicted proteins | sample SalMarSW160140MG_FD_203099 | JGI IMG/M metagenome (GOLD analysis project Ga0315553, IMG submission 203099) | Salt marsh sediment microbial communities from the Plum Island Ecosystem LTER, Massachusetts, United States - Salt Marsh Sediment SW1601-40 ... | reverse complement strand
CCCGCCAGGTTTGGTTGACCAGTTCGACAGCGCGATCCACGAGACTTTGCGCCTCCTCCCGGTCCTGAGCCGGTCCGGCCTTGATCTCCCGGGGCCGGAAGGCGAACTTGTACCGTTGTTCCTTCCGGACCAGGACTTTGGCAGCAGGTTCGTACTCGGCCCCTTCGAGCCGGGCGTTCAGATAGGGAAGAACCGCCTCGATATCGCGGTCCAGAGACACTTGGGCGCTCCAGGTGGGGGCACCGGGTAGGCACGGCGGGGAGAACAGCTCCAGCCGGTAGTCGGTGATCAGCGGCTGGGACGGCTCGCGATCAGTACCTTTTCCGTTCCCCATGTCCCCATCACCCATGCAGTTCCTCCTCGTCAATCCTCTTCGCCGTCCAGCGGCAGCACGACCGGATGGTCCTGATGCCACTGCACGGCCACCGGAACCCCGTAGACTTCCTCGATAACGTGACTCGAGATTTCGGTTCTGTCAAGAGCGGCATAGATCGTCCCGTTTTTCAGAAAGAGGAATTTATCCGCATAGCGGAAGGCCGTGTTCAGATCGTGCATCGTGATCACCGCGCACATCCGGTGCCCGCGGACGATGGTGCGCAGCAGGCGCAGGATGGCCAGCTGATTCTTCAAGTCCAGGGAAGCGGTAGGCTCGTCCAGGAGCATCACCGTGGGGTCCTGGACCACGGCTCTGGCGATGCAGACCTTCTGGTACTCCCCTCCGCTCATCCGATCGGTATAACGCAGGGAGAGGTGCTCCAGCTCGAGGCGCTTCAGCGTGGCCTGGGTCATTTCCACGTCGTGATGGGATACGTTCCAGACGATATGGGGCTTCCTGCCGAGCAGCACCGCATCGAAGGCGGAAATCCGGCGGGGCTCGCTCCTCTGGGCGACGTAGGCCACCCGGCGGGCTATGTCCCGGGAGGAACAGTGAGCCAGGTCCTGCTCTTCGATCCGCACCGTTCCGGATGCAGGCTTGAGGATACGGTTGATGCACCGCAGCAGTGTGGTCTTTCCGGCTCCGTTGGGCCCGAGGATGGCGGTGATCTGATGGGTGTGGACCTGAAAGGTGATATCCTCCAAAACCGGGTGGCTGTTGTAGCGGAACGTGAGTCCGTCGACTCCGAGTATCATTTGCCGTAGCCCTTGACCAGAAGGTAGATGAACACCGGTGCGCCCATGAAGGCGGTCAGGATGGCGACCGGCAGCACGTTGGGGGCGAGCATGATTCGTGCCACGGTGTCGGCGGCCAGGAGCAGGAGCGCACCTGCGATCAGGGTTGCGGGGATGAGGAAGCGGTGATCATCCCCGACGATCCGCCGGACCATGTGCGGGCAGACCAGGCCGACAAAGCCGATGACCCCCACGAAGGCGATGATGGTAGCGGTAACCAGTGCGGCCACCACCATCCCCACGAGCCGGAGCTGTTCTACCGGTACGCCCAGTCCCTTGGCGGTTTCATCCCCCGCGTCGATTGCGTTGTAGTTCCAACGGTTGAAGATGAAATACACCGAAGCTCCGACGGTTACTACGGATATCGCGATCAGCTCGCGCCAACTCACCCGCCCCACATCCCCGAAGGTCCAGAATACCATGGCGGCAAGCTGCACATCATCGGCGAAGTACTGCAGGAACATCGTCCCGGCGGTGAACAGGGAGCCCAGGGCTACTCCCGCCAGGATCATCACCTCCGGGGAAGCACGCTTGATTCTGGAGATGGCCAGGATCACACCGGTGGCGGCCAGGCAGGCCAGGAAGGCCGCCGCTGTTGTTATATAGGGGTTGGTGATGGACACCGCATCGGCTCCGGAGCTGCTCATGGCCCCCGACCCCAGGATCATAACCGAAAATGCAGCGCCGAAGGCCGCGGCGTTCGCGATTCCCAGAGTGAAGGGGGAGCCCAGAGGATTTCTCAGGATCGACTGCATGGACACCCCGGAAACGGCCAGGCCGGCTCCCGCCGCCACGGCGGCCAGGGCCTGGGGCAGGCGGATGTTGAAGATGATGATCTCCCACTGCCGCGACCCGCCTGCGCTGAAGAGCGTCCGGATGACCGCCCCGAGCGGGATGGGTACAGCCCCGACTGAGATGGACACGACCAGAAGGATCAGCAGCAGGACGAGCCCTGTAACGGTGGCCGCGCTCTTCCTGCCGATGTAGCGGTTGTACTCCAGCGGGATCCTGCCGTTTTCCAGGTGCATGATCTATTGGCGCTTTCTATCTCAGAGGGGGATCTTCCGCAATACCATTCCCTGAAAGGCCTGGTTCAACTGCTGAAACACCGCCTCCCCCAAGAGAAAATCGTAGATCTCATCGGCCTTGACGCTGGGCTGGATGTCCTGGAATCGATCCGGGTACAGCACCTTGCCCACGAAGTAGGCATCGGCCAGGATGGAACCGTAGTTGCTGGTGTACCAGTTGTAGGGCAGCACCCCGTACACCTCTCCGGCGCGTACGGCCGTGAGCCCCGTATAGGCCGGATCGTTCTGCAGTTCATACACAGCGCTGGCCTGAGGGTCCGATTGGAGGGTGGAGACATCCACGAACAGCACATCCGGGTCCCAGACCACGATCTGCTCCTTGGCCACGTCGGCGTGCTCCAACTCCGCCAGGCTCTTACCGGGCTCGTAGGCCACGTTGTCGGCGTTGACGAACATGAAGGGAGGGTAGGTGGGCTCGGTGGACTGGAAACCGTGGGGCCCGCGGTAAGCTATGCCGCCGATGTAGCAGGATTTCTTCTCCTCCCGGGGGATGTCGGCGGTCCTCCCGTCCAGGTCGGCAATGGCCGCTTCGAAGAAGGCGATCACCTCTTCGGCCCGCCGCTGCCTGTCCATGACCAGGGCCACGGTGCGCAGGGCGCCGTAGAAGTCCTGCCGGTAGGAGGACAGGTCGCCGTAGTTGAGAACCACCACGGGGATGCCGGTCTGTCTCTCCAGCTCACGCGGGTCGGTTCCCATGACGGAAAAGGTCTTGAAGATCACCTGAGGCTGTGGATCCAGGGCGGCGATGAGCTCCGGATTGTCGTGTCCCCGGAACTCGCCGAAAAGGGGGAGCGCGGCGAACTGCGGATTGGCAAAGGCGTAGGGCCTGGCGTCGAATCGGGGTCGCCGTCCTTCCATGTCATCCACGGCCACCACCCTGTCTTGGGCCCCAAGATAGCTGAGCAGCCTCAAGGCTCCCGCGCCGGAGCAGATCACGGCTCGAGGATTCCGAGGCACGGAAATCTCGTGTCCCAACCCGTCCACGACGGTGATTCGCGTTCCCAATTCGATCGCTCGTGGGTCGCCATCCCCTTCCGCCGACCCTGCGGCGGATCCTCCGGCGTAGCAGCGGAGCGTACCCAGAAAAACGAGAAAAACCGTCAAGACGACGCTGTATTTCAAGATGAACTCCAACGCACGATAGTGGTGCTACGAATTAAAAAAACGTAACACCGCCAATTATTTTTGTCAAGTACACATTCGGGCTTTTCTGGTATCATTAGGACATTGAGGTTGCGATCCGGATGAAGAACTGGCAGAAGCGCTACATAGGGTGTGCGATCTTCGCCGTCGCCTTTGCTTACATCGAAAGCTCGGTGGTGGTGTACCTGCGCGCCCTGTACTACCCCCAAGGGTTCGCCTTCCCCCTGAAACAGACGTCCCCGTCCGTCTATCTAACGGAGGCGGGCCGGGAAGTCGCCACGATCGTCGTCTCCTTCCTGTGGAAAGGCAGATCGGTATTGGATCACGAGGTTCCCCGGGGCTATCCCTGGTGGTTGTGGGGCAGCGGGGTTGTGCTGGGTCTGGGCATATTTCTGGCAAGGGTTTTGCGGAGCAGAAGGATCCGGAAGGGATGAACCTGATAATAGTGGCAACCATTGTATTCGTCCTCGCCGTGCTGATGACCATGACCGGCCGGGGAGGGGGGAACTTCTACGTGTTGGTTCTTGTCCTGGCCGGTCAGGCGATCCACCAGGCGGCAACGACCGGACAGCTGATTTTGATGTTCAGCGCCCTCACCGGCATGATCATCTTCCACAGGCACAAGATGGTCGACTGGAAACTCGCGCTGGTGATCGACCCGCCTACGGATGTCATGGCCTTTGTCGGCGGGTACTTCTCCGACTATGTAAGCGGAACCACGTTGAAGTTTCTCCTTGCCGGACTGCTGGTCCTGGCCGGTTTTCTGATGCTGTTGAAGGTCAAGAATCGACCGATAACCGAGGGCAAAAGATTCGGATACTGGCATCGCCGCTTCGGAAACGAGGAGTACGTGGTCAATCTCTGGATCGCCATCCCTATCACCGCCGCCGTGGGTCTTGCCGCCGGAGCGGTCGGCATCTCGGGAGGATCTTTCAAGGTTCCCTTGATGGTGCTGTTGTGCGGGGTACCGATGCGCATCGCCGTGGGCACCGCTTCCGCTATGGTAGCGGTTACAGCGTTGATGGGTTTTACCGGTCACGCGATCAACGGTCACTTCGACCCCTCGTGGGCGATTCCGGTCGCCTGTGCCGCGGTTGTCGGGGGAATGATCGGGGGAAAGATCGCCATAAAGACCAACCCGAAAAAACTGAAGGTGATATTTGCCTTCACTACTTTGGCGGCAGCGATCGTCATGGCCGTGAACGCCTTGCTTTCACGGTGACGGCGAAGCGGTCAGGGCTGCTGGCCACCCTCTCCCGGATCATCGAGAAACGTGCGCCCCGACCCACGCCGCCGGTAAAACCGGGCAAATCCTTCGGAAGCATCTGGCTGGCCCTTGTTTTCTCCGGTCGCTACAAGCGTAATAATGCAACGAGCACATTAATATAGTAGAGTTTGACATATAGGCAAGAATACCGATGCTTCTTCAGACCGCGATATTTGGAATAAAGCGAGGACTCCTATATGACCGATGCAGCCGACTGTGCACGCCGCGACGATCCGTTCGAGAGGGAGTGCGCCTATCCGGACTTCGAGCTGCTGATTACCCAGATCCCCAAGGATCCTGTACGCGCCGCCCCATACGGGGATCTACAGGATCAGGGTCGGCCACTCCTATCTGGGGATTCCGCCATCCGTGTTCGACACCCCGACAGCCGGGATCGCCTATCGTGATTTTTTGGCGCGCAGGTTTTCTGAAAAAGCCCACGTAGTCTCAGAACGGGGAAGGGGCACCGTGACCGGGCTGGGCATACCCCGGGGTGTGACCCTCATCGTGAGCGGAGGGTACCACGGTAAATCCACCCTCCTTCACGCGATAGAATCCGGCATCTACAGCCACGTTCCCGGTGACGGCCGTGAGCTCTGCGTGGCGGATCCCAGGGCGGTGAAGGTCCGCGCATACAGCGGCCGGTGGGTGGCATCGGTGGACATTTCCGGCTTCATCGACAATCTGCCTTTCCAGCGGGACACGACCCGCTTCTCTACACCGAACGCCAGCGGCAGTACCTCCCAGGCGGCCAGCATCGTGGAAGCCCTGGAGATGGACGGCCGCGTGCTGTTGATGGATGAGGATACCTGCGCCTCCAATTTCATGATTCGGGATCGAAAGATGCAGGAACTGGTCGGCAAGGCGGACGAGCCGATCACTCCCTACATCGAGAGAGTCCGCCGGCTGTACGAGCAAAGCGGAGTATCATCGGTCATCGTACTGGGTGGAGTCGGAGACTACTTCGAGGTTGCCGATACGGTAATCCAGATGATCAAATACCAGCCCCTCGACGTCACCGCGGCTGCCAAACGGATTGTCCAGGAATCTGCGGAAAAACGAAGACAGGAGCATCAGGATACTCCCCGCCCGGAAGGCATACGGATTCTCCAAACCGATTCGATCGATCCGCTGAACCAGTACGGGAAGAGAAGTGTCTACGCCACCGAGATATATCGGGTCCATTTCGGGGCAACGACCATCGATCTCACCGATGTGGAGCAGATCATCGAGCTTTCCCAGACCAAGGCGATCGCCCAGGCCATAGAGTATCTCGGAAAAACGAACAGCGGGGAAATGCCGATCAAAGAGTTGATCGATCGTTGCCTTCAGGTCGTGAAAGAAAAAGGCTTGGACGGCTTGTCTCCCAGGATCTCGGGCCACTTCGCCCAATTCCGGGATATCGAGCTGGCCTGCGCTTTGAATCGACTGCGCCCCGCCAAGATAGCTCTGCGGTAGCAACTGAGTCAGCCCGCCGGCAAATAGCCGGAACAATCCGTGGATTACGTATAAGGAGATCGTCCTCGGTTATTATAACGGCCCCGACGGCCGAAATTGTATATGGCCCGAACGAATTGTTCTGCGAAGCGGATATTTCAAGTGAAGGAGTGAATGCATGAAGCGATTTGTTGTTGTCGTGTTATCGGTCGTTGTCACTCTGCTCGTGATTTCGTGCGCCAAACTTCCCGAGGCAGAGATAGATCAGGCGGGGACCGCCCTGGCTGCGGCGGAGGCTGCCGGAGCCCAGAAGTACGCCCCGGATGCCTGGAACCGGGCGAAACAAGCCATGGAAAGGCTGAACGCCGAGCTGTCGGCTCAGGATCAGAAGTTCAGACTGCTGCGTAACTTCAAGACTGCCGGGACACTGGCCGAAGATGCCATGAACGCCGCCAATCAGGCCAAGGCGGAGGCTGACAAGAAGAAGGCGCAGCTGCGTGCCGACATCACCAAGCTGATAGCGGATGTGAAAAATTATCTGCAATCGGCTCGAACCCAGCTTTCCGGTCTGCCCTGGACCGCAGCGGTAAACACCGCCAACCTGCGATCGAGACTGGATGCGGCCGAGGGGCTTTTGGAAAAAGCGCAATCGGAGATGGTGGCCGAACGGTTCGACAGCGCCATGGCCAGCGCCGGGGACGCCCGCGACAGCGTCGTCGGGGTGCTCAGGACGATAGAGCAGGCTGCGCCCCGACCCGCTGTCAAGAAGAGATAGCCTTGTGATTTCACCACGTACAGATTCATCGCCCACAGGACCGAAGATATAACCCAGGGGCGACGGACAACCCATTCCGGAGGCCCTCCCCGGACCTTCCTTTTACGGAACGGGATGCAGAGCCTCCGGCGTTCCTCCGGACGACGATTCCAGCCCGCGGTCCGCGTTTGCATAGAAGAGGGGCTCCCTCTTTTCAAAAAGTGCCGCCAGATACTGCAGGCGCACTATCAGGCTCCCGCCTGCGGCCGGATACCATGCATACCGATCGCGGTCGGTCAGCCAGTCCCTAGGCTCCAGCTCACCGTCAAAGGGCGGGCGGACCTTCTGCGTCCATATTACGGAATAGTGCTTGAGGCTAACCTGAGGCCGTAACGGATCGAACAGAATTACCGATTGATGAGCCCCGCGTTCCGGCTCGATTGCCCAGTCGGTGCACTGGACATAGCGGATAAGCCCTTTCTCCCAATCGATCGATTGAATTACCGCCGAATGCTTGAGCCCCCCGTCGCTGCCGCGAAACAAGATTATATCGGCGGGCTTGAGATTCTCGATTCGGTCGTCGAGGATTTCGGTATACCCGCTTGCAGGATCGTAAAACCACAGGCCTACGCGGTCGGCAACCTGGCTCGGGTTGATCCTCCATCTTTCACTGAGCATCGTGCTTATGTCCATCCCGTAGGCCCGCGCAATGGAGTCAAGGATATAGAGAGTGAACCCCGAGCAGTCCACCCCAACGGAGGCGACGGCGTAGAGGTAGTTGTACACGTCCGCCTCCGTCAGTTCTGCGGCGTTCCTGTGCACGAAGATGCGGGTTGGAGTTCCTGGATAGGGGCCCCGCTTCAGCGACTCGATCAGGTCCCGATCCCGGGACAGGGAATAGCTCTGTTGCTCCAGCTCGAAGAGGATTACCTTGTCGCCGGGGCCGGTTATCGCATTCGTGTATTCGGCGAACTGTTCTGAGGCCAGTACCGCATCGATGTAGGGCCACAGTTGCTCCGGTGTTCCCTTGCCGTGCAGGTAGAATACCTGAGAATAGCCCGGAGTACCCTCGCGCTCATAGTTGAGGCCGAAAGGCATCCTCAGAGTCAGCGACTCGCCGGCGATCCGAAAACTCCTGAAGTATCTCCGGAACGCCGTTTCGATGAGCTGCTCTACCTTCGATTCCTCCGCGGTCTTGGTCCTGTATAGCGATCTGGGAGATTCGACGGACTGCGCCCCAACGACCGGTTTCGGCCGCTGATCCGGGGATCCCGGGGCGCCTGCGGTTAGCGGCTGTTCCCCGGCTGCCGATGCCGACTGGGGTGTCATCGATTCGGCTGCTTTGTTGCCTCCGGTCGATGCGCCGAATACCAATGCCCATAAACGATCCGTTGGGGGTTTGCGCCCGCCACGGGTGTAAGAGTGATTGTAGCTCGGTGAGATCCCGGCCAGGACTGCGCCCCCGATGCACAGAACGAGAATCAATATCCGGATCTTTCCATCAGACATGGTCGCCTCAACATGCCCGGCAAGCTTCGGATCGATACTTCGAAGGTGTCGCAGCTACCGCCCTTCTTCTCTTAACTGCCTGACTGTCTCAAAAATCGTGGTGATCTTCTCATCGGCCACCTGATGGTCGATGTTGATGCAGCAGATCCCAGTAAGATACTGGTTCCCTGAATCGGTAACAAGCCTCCTGATAGTCGCTTTGATTTCCTCGCAACTAGCGTGGATCAGATTCACCGGGCTCAAGCGGATATTCAAGAAGGTGCCGGGCAGATTTGCCCGCAGTTCTTTGACATTTCCTCCCCATCCCACATCTACGAAATCGAGGTGGGGAATCTTAACAAGGCTGGCAATGTGCCTATGCAGGTCTTTTCCACAGTAATGTATTCCGTACGGCCTGTATTTGCTGCTCCAGGTTCTGTCAAATTTTAGCAGATACTGTTCATAGTGGTCGGTGGAGATCATCGTGTGCGAGCATTCCGATGACAGAAAAACGGGCTTCGCTATATGGCGAACATTTCTGTTGACCGATATCGAGGAGGAACCTGTTTCCTTCTGGATGCCTGCAACGAATTTCTCCAAGAGCGCACCAATCTTTGAAAAAAAATCATTCACCTCATCCGGCTTATCGAACATGTCGGTGAAAATCCGCTCACCCCTTAGATCCATGGCGATATTCAACACACCCGCCCAATTCACATCGCCCCTGATATATCCGAACTCGAGTTTGAGGGCTTCCTGCAGGTCTTCGAATCTCTTGAACGCCCTGCTGTCGAACGCCTCATGTGTGTCTATGTCCATGGATTCTTTATGAGCGCATAGCACTTGGGGAGCCGTGTCTTCCCGGTATTGCACCTTGCAGCCGAGCATTTCCGAAATCAGAAAACCCGCTGCCAGATGCATCGCCCCGATCAAAGGTATTTTTTTGTCTCGGTCAGAGCCGAGTCCGTATTCCCCCCAACGTTCGAACAGCGCCTGTTCCATGTACTGCTCGGATTCGACTCTTTTTTGGGGATCGTAGAAGAAATCCTCATCAAAGCTAATGCCTTCATTTTTAAACCACCAGGAAGGATGCAACACGATATCCACCGGCAACGGGGAGGTGTCTATGAACGGGTTTCGATCGTTACTGTTCATCGTCTCACCCTTCCCGCGCAGCCTCCAGAAACGCCTGGATATTCTCCGTCGGAACTCCCGGCGGCATTCCTCCGGCGCAGGAGAGGATCACCCGGCTGGTACTCTCGAGGGACTGGAGAATATTCTTCACACTCCCCCTCACCGCTTCGGGGGTTCCCTCAGCCATGACCTCCACCGAGGGCACGTTTCCCATCAGCGTCACCCGAGGACCGGTTAGCTTCCTGACTTCCTGAAGGGTGTTCTGCATGCCGAAATTGAAGAGGTTGATCTCGCACTCTTCGAGATAGGGAGCCGAGACCAGACAGGGTGAGTCGTTGTGAAAGAATCTCACCGCCGTGCCGGATCCCTTGAAGAGCCTCTTCAAATAGGGCAGGGCAAATTCTCTGAAATCCTCCTCCCCGAGAAAACCGACGATGTCATCGAGGATGAGCAGACCGTCGATGGAGGGAAGGCTCTCCCTCTGTACTTCGAGCCAGTCGGAGACGAAAGCGGTGACCTTGTCCAGGAGCAGGCGAACCCTCTCAGGTTCGGTTTTTATGGCCGTCAGGAACTCCGTGGTTCCGGCAAGAAAGGAGGCGATATTGAGCGGTCCCCTGGATATGGCGAACCGGATCGTGTGCCCTTCGGTCTCTATCCTCTCTCTGGTGACGACCAAGCGCTTGAGGATCATGGGCAGGAGCCCGTCGGTCCGAGGATCGGGGGCTGGAAGGGATGAGACGGCCTCCAGGTCCGGGAGGATCTTTTCGGGAAAGGGGAACTCGTTCTCCCCAAAGCGGAGCTTCACGCCGAAGGCGGAGGTCTCCGAGCACATTCCGAACTCGCTCCAGAAGCCCGGAAAGAACCAGCATTCCGGGAACTCCCTGTTGGCTTTCAGGTTGGCTTGAAACCACATCTGTTCGGAGGACATGTAGTCCAGCCTGGACATCCCCGCCCAGTTGGGGAGCCAGGGGCTGTCGATGATGAAACCGCAGGGAACACTCTCCAATTTCTCTCCGCCGAGTAGTGAAAGCAGTTCTCTCCATTGATCGTTTTTCATATTAATCCTCTTTCCGCGGGAGGGGCTGACAGGTGTTTGAAACCGCCTGAAATTATCATCCAAGTAGAGGGGTTGACAAGATATTCTCCTGGATAAATAATGGTATACTAGTATTCTTGTATGGCAGTCAAGGGGTAATGAATCTACTTATCAACGAAAAAGACAAGAACGAATCCTTCAGTCAGTGGGTCTACACCGTTCTCAGAAAGAACATCATCAACCTTCATCTAGAGCCCGGTTTGTCGATGAGTGAGGCCACGATTGCCCAGCTACTGGATACAAGCCGGACTCCGGTACGAGAATCCTTCATAAAGCTCGCCGAAGATGGCCTCGTCGAAGTTATCTCCCAGAAAGGATCATGCGTCTCCCTGATCGACATCGATCAGGCGGAGGAGGCACGTTTTGCCAGACGGATCCTGGAAAAGGCCGTCATCAAAGAAGCCTGCCATTCTTTCCTCCAGGATTGTCTCGTCGATCTCAAAGCCAATCTCGAAATGCAGAAGCTATGCAAGCGGGAGAGAACTTATGAAAAGATGCTCGATCTGGACAACGATTTCCACCGCATCATCTACAGGGGCTGCGGCAAGGAGGGCCTGTGGGATCATCAAAAGAAGATCGACTACAACTATGATCGGCTGAGGGCCATCCGGCTGTCGTCCCAGTTCCCTTGGGATGAGATCATTGAAGAGCACAATCACATCGGGGAGCTGATAAGAAACGGGGATGGATCTGCAGTGGAGAAGGCCGTGGAAAAACACCTGACCCGATCTCTTTTCGACACGCTGGTAACGAAGTATCCGGAGTATTTCATACAACGACGGTATGATCCCGGGTCAGTCTCCCGAAATCGTCCGGCGAATACAGGAATCAAGAATCCCGTTATTGCGGATTCTTTTTAGAAACCAAATTTTTACAAGGAGGAGGAAATGAAGATCCTTCCAAAACTCACGGTTCTGTTCTGCCTGCTTCTTTCTGCCGGCATGGTCTTTGCCGGCGGACAGGGAGGTGCGGAGGAAGCCCAGATAACACTCTGGAGTGGATATCCTGATCTTCAGGAGTACTACGAAGGGGTGGTTGCGGACTTCCAGGAGGAAAATCCAAACATTCAGGTCGAGGTGCAGACCTTTGCCCTTTCCGATCTGAACCAGAAGCTGGGCGTCGCCATCCCTTCGAAGACCGCGGCCGATGTGATCGAGCTGATCAGCGTGCACTCCTTTCCCTACGCTGAGAAATTCTTCGTCGAGGTTCCCGCGAACGTCCAGGCCGAGGTCATGAAGGGTATCAACAAGGAGTACCTTCACGACGTCACCTATGACGGCAAGATGCTGGGAGTGCCCTTCTGCTTCTACAGCGAAGTGCTCTACTACAACAAGGACCATTTCGCCGAAGCCGGTCTGAAGGCCGCTCCGGACACGATGCAGCAGTTGACCGACTACGCCGCCAAGCTCACCAAGTACGATTCTCAGCGTAACGTAACCCGCTCGGGGATCTCCCTGCGGTTCGCCGGACACCCCGCCGGTACCTGTGAAAAATTCTGGGCACTAGGCCTGCTTCCGGAAGGCGGAGATATCCTGGAAGCCGCCGGTGGCGGTAAGTACCACAACGGCTTCAACGACGATTCCGGCTACAAAGCTCTGAAGCTCTACATCGATCTGCTGTACAAGCACAAGGTAACAGACTTCAACATAATCCAGGATGCTGATTCCTTTGCCAAGGAAAAATCGTCCATGTTCGAGCGGGAACAGTGGGTCGTCGCCTATCTGGAGAACAACAGCCCCAATCTCAACTACGACGCGGCTCCGCTGCCCAAGAGCAAGCGAAGAGCCACCTTCGCTATCACCCGCAACATGTTCGTCCCCGAGTTCTCCCAGAGCCAGAAGGCAGGCTGGGAGTTCATCAACTTTTTCTATCAGAAACCGGTGATGGAGAAGATGGTTGCCGATACCGGTTGGCTCTCCACCCGTCAGGATCTGGACTACAAGAGCCTTCTCAAGAACCAGGCCCAACTTTTAGCGGGTGTAGAGAATCCGCCGGACCTGGAATTCGTGTGGCAGAAGCGCCTTACCGTCGAAAACGAGATCATGGGTAAGATGGGCGAGCAGCTTCCCAACGCTTACAGGGACAGCTCTCTGCTCGGAAACGACGCCAAGATCAAAGCTGAGATCAAGAAGATCGCCGATACGGTCGACGGGATTCTCAAGGAAGCAAATCTCTACGGAATGTAAAGCTCGAAGCGGAGGGAGGGTTTTCATTCCCTCCCTCCTTCATTTAATATCAAGAACAAATCGGATCGGGAGCCGATACAAACGAACAAGAACAGATCGATTTTCAGCGTAGGCGAAGAGACGCGTTTCATCCTTGTTGTTCTCATCCCCACGCTCCTGGCATTTCTTATCATCCGCATTATACCCATAGGCCAGACCCTGGTCTTCAGCTTTTTCAACTGGAACCTCATCGACGGCGTGGGCGCATTTGTGGGGATCAGGAATTACCTGAGCCTTTTCAAGGACGAAATCTTCTACAACGCCTTTCTAAACACCATCAGCTTTACCATCTTTACCACCCTCTTTTCCGTGGTGTTGGGGCTCGGCTTCGCCTATCTCATCAATCAAAAGATCCGATTCAAGAGCGTATATGAAACCATTATCTTCATTCCCGTCGTCCTGACCTTCGTTCCCGTCTGCCTTATATGGATGTGGCTCTTCGAGTGGGACAATGGTTTCATAAATCTTTTGCTAAGGGGTGTCGGTCTTCCTCGGGTGGCCTGGTTGTCTACTCCGAGGATGTCCCTAGTCTCGGTGATCATCGTGAGCATATGGAAGGTGATCGGCTACAACATGATCATCTTCTCCGTAGGGCTGAAAAACATACCCAGTATGTACTACGAGGCCGCCATGATCGACGGCGCCTCCCGCTGGACGACCTTCAGGCGTATCACCCTTCCCCTTCTGCGACCTATAACCCTCTTCGTGATGGTGATCTCGGTGATCAACAACCTCAAGGTTTTCACCCAGGTGTATGTGATGACCCACGGAGCACAGGGAGGGGGCGCCCAGGTGGAGGTGCTCGTGTCGGACATCTACGCCAGGGGTTTCGTCTACTTCAAGATGGGGGCTGGTGCCGCGGAGTCTATTGTTCTTCTGCTCGTCGTGCTGTTATTCACCCTTGTGCAATTCAGGATGGGCAGGGAGCGCTGAAGATGCTGAACTTTCGACTCGAACAGAGGCTGTCCAAAATCGTAACCCATTTCATCCTTGCCGTTGCTTCGGTGGTTATCATATTCCCCTTCTTCTGGATGATCAGTACCTCGCTGAAGCCCGATGCCGAAATTCTGCGCATTCCCCCGACACTGCTTCCGATGCAGTGGAACAGGGGATTCTACCAGGAGCTTCTCCAGGACACGGTATTTCTACGCTATTTCCTCAACAGCCTGATCGTGGCCGCGACGGGTACCGTCATCAGTACATTCAATTCCCTGATAGCAGGTTTTATTTTCGCCAAGTTCCGGTTCCGGGGCAGGAACGTCCTGTTCTTCCTGATCCTGGTAACGATCATGGTGCCCTTTCAATGCTACATGATCCCCCTCTATGTCCTGGCCGTTCGCATCAGTTTGGTCGATACCTACGCGGGCCTTATCTTTCCCATCATCGTCAGCAGCTTCGGGATCTTCTTCATGCGGCAGAATATCCAGACCATTCCCGACTCCCTGCTCGAAGCCGCCAAGATCGACGGGGCCGGCGTTTGGGCTACGTTTTTCCGCATAATTACACCCCTTTCCGTCTCCGCCATCGTAATACTGGCTATTTTTCAGTTCATGACGGCGTGGGGAGATTTCATCTGGCCACTGGTGATCACCAATTCCCGGAAGATGTTCGTTCTGGAGTTGGGCCTGTCCAGGTTTATCGGAGAGTTCTCGGTGGATTACGGAATGATCATGACCGGCGCCACCCTGGCCATCCTGCCCGTGCTCGTGGTTTTTCTCGTCTTCCGAAGATACGTGATCGAGGGGATGACCCTCTCAGGCATCAAGGGATGAATCGATCCTCAGGAGCGCAGAGCAGCAGATGAGCTATTCGTGGCAGGAGGCATTTGATCTTACCGGTGAACGGGTCCTGATTACGGGCGGAGGCACCGGACTGGGCTTCGCAATGGCCCGCTGCTTTTCGGCCGCGGGAGCCCAGGTGGTGGTAGCCGGCCGCAGGGAGGCGGTACTGAAGGATGCGGTTGGAAGACTCGGGCTCCCCGTTCAATACAGGATCTACGACGTAACGGCCGGGGATGAGGCGGAGCAGTTTGTATCTTCCCTGGAAAAGGATTTGGGACCGATCACAGTCCTCGTCAACAATGCCGGGATTCACCACAGGAAATCCCTGGAGGAGACCACCCTGGAGGAGTTCCGCCGCGTCTGGGAGGTCCACGTCATGGGAGGACTGGCGCTGAGCCGTGCCGTGGCGCCGCGGATGAAGGAGGCGGGCAGGGGAAGCATCCTCTTCATGGCTTCCATGGCCTCTTTTTTCGGAATCCCTTTCACCACCGCATATTCGGCCGCCAAGACGAGCCTTCTCGGCGTGGTGCGCGTCCTTTCCTCGGAGCTGGCGCCTTCGGGGATAAGGGTCAATGCTATAGCCCCCGGCTGGATCGATGCCGGCATGGGCCGGATGCCCGATGCGAAGAGGCGAAAGCAAATCATTGCCAGGACCCCTATCGGCAGATTCGGCCAGGCCGAGGATGTGGGATGGACGGCCGTTTTTCTCAGTTCTCCGGCAGCACGATTCATTACGGGGATCTGTCTTCCCGTGGACGGGGGCGTTTCGGGCGCTTTCTGATCGGCCCGATTCAACAACACGGAATACTACCAGGAGGAGTTCATGAAGCTGGGATTGGGTCTGTATCGTGAATTGGTGACGGAGGAGAATTTCAAATTCGCACGCCAGGCGGGAGCCACCCATCTGGTGGTGCATATGACCAACTATCACCGGGGCAAGGATCCCAGCCTCTCGAGCGGATCGGACACCGAGGGGTGGGGTGTTACTTCAGGGAAAGGCCAACTCTGGGACACAGAAGAGCTTGTGGATATGAAGAAGGCCATGAACGCCCATGGCCTGGTCTGGGAGGCTATTGAAAACTTCGATCCTGCTTTCTGGTATGACGTGCTCCTGGACGGTCCTGAGAAAAAGCGGCAGGTCGAAGACATCAAGCAGATTATTCGTAACGTTGGTAAGGCCGGGATCCCGTTCATGGGGTACAACTTCAGCATCGCCGGTGTGTGGGGCTGGACCAAAGCACCCGCCGCCCGGGGTGGTGCTATGGCAGTGTGCTTCGATGCGGACAAGATCGATGTCGACCGGCCTATCCCCGCGGGCATGGTGTGGAACATGATCTACGACACCGAGGCAGACCAGGGCACCATCGGACCGGTCGGCAGCGAAGAGCTCTGGCAGCGGGTTGAGTTCTTCCTGAGAGAAATCCTGCCCGTGGCGGAGGAGAACGGCGTGCGCCTGGCCGCCCACCCCGATGATCCTCCGATGCCCAGTCTCAGACAATCCGCCCGGTTGGTGAATCAGCCCCACAAGTACCAACGCCTTCTCGATCTGGTACCGAGCCCCGCAAACGGAATCGATTTCTGCATGGGCTCGGTGCAGGAGATGAGTGAAGGGGATTTGTACGAAGCCCTGGATACCTACAGCAGGCAGAAGAAGATCTTCTACGGCCATTTTCGAAACGTGAAAGGAAAAGTTCCCCACTACCAAGAGGTTTTCGTGGATGAGGGGGATATCGATATGCTCAAAGCCCTCAAGATCCTGGCAAAAAACAACTTCGACGGGGTGCTGATTCCCGACCATACACCCGAGATGAGCTGTGACGCCCCCTGGCATGCCGGCATGGCCCATGCCCTCGGCTACATGAGGGGTCTGCTCACCCTGATCTGACGATCAACCCCGCCGCTTTTTTGTCTATCAACTGGAACGTTTGATTTAACAAGCCATTTGTCTCGTGTCAGCACACTCGTAGTGATCAGGGACTCTGCATTCAGACCTGACAGGGAAGTTATAGGGTTAAATCGCCTGCCGTCGATCGGCGTCGTACCGGCACGAGGCTCCCCCCTCACCAGATTTTGAGAACATAAAACAATCCAGCAGCTGATTGTGCAGAGTGTTTGATTGGCAAAGCGCAGAAATTGAAAACCGCGCCTAAAACCACAAAAGGCTACGATTTGATCAGCAAAAAAGGGACAAATGCGAAGTGATGGCGCGTCGTTATGCGTAAAGCAACAAACCAACTCGCCTGAGTGCGATTCGATAAATCGAAGAGAATCACTTTGACTATCTGGCTGTCGTATCGACGGAAGTGGGGAAATGCTCTTACCATTTAGATCATTGTGTCACTCGCCGCCGGAAAACCGTTCGCCTATCTTGCGGTAGGCGTCTCGAAAGGGCGTCCCCTCTTTGACGAGTTTATAAGCTTCCTCGGTGGCGTGGAGTTCCTCAGTCATCGCCTCGGCGCACTTTTCCCGGTCGACCGATAGGTCTCGAACGACGCGTGTCATGATCCTCACCGTTTGGTAGGTTGTTTCCACAGTGGCAAAAAGAGGCTCTTTTATCAACTGCAGGTCACGGTTGTATCCAGAAATCAAGTTGCCCATGAGGCTTTTGACCGCAAGCTCGTGTCCGAGAACCACATGGTAGTTTGCGCGAGCTATCTCGAGCACGTCGGGGTTTTTCTTTTGAGGCATGATCGAACTACCGGTGCAAAATCTTTCGGGTAGCTTCACGAAACCGAATTCTTTCATACTGAACATGATGAGATCGGTGGCGAGTTTGTTCATGGTGAACATGATTTGAGATAAGACGCCCAGGATGGCGGCTTCGAACTTTCCCCGACTAAGCTGCGTGTACATGGGATTTTCCTGTACGCGTTTAAAGCCGAGCTCACGGGTTGTTATGTCTCGGTCGATCTCGAAGACCGGGATACCGAAGCCGGCGCCGCTTCCGAGGGGATTCTGATCAATCACAGCGACAATAGCATCGACGAGCATCAAATCGTCGTCGACGGCGGCTGCGAATGACCCCATCCACATGCCCACCGTAGTCGGCATAGCGCGTTGCATATGGGTGTATCCGGGCAGGGGTGTCTCATCCTCAGCAGGCAGTGCTCGCGAGAACTCGTCGAGTCGATCCCGGATCTGGGCGAGAGCTTCTTTTTCGAAGAGGCGCAGGGCGACGAGGACCTGGTCGTTTCTCGATCGTGCCGTGTGGATCTTTTTCCCCACTTCGCCCTTCTTCGCTACGAGGTAGTTCTCGATAGCGGTGTGGCAGTCCTCCTCTTCCTGCTCGATGAGGAAATCACCCTTTTCCCAGAGTTCCACGATCTCATTGAGTCCTGCGAGCAATTGTTCCAGCTCATCCTGGTTCAGAATGCCTATGTCATGAAGCATCCTTGCGTGAGCCGCCGAAGCCCGGCAGTCATAAGGTATGAGTTTTGAATCAACAATGGAGTCCTTGCCAACGGTGTACTCGAGCACCTCTCGATCGATCTCGTAGCCCTTGTCCCATAACGCCATGTCTATTCCCCATGTTTTTT
>Ga0315553_10001691_pt1 | contig 18122 bp, 15 predicted proteins | sample SalMarSW160140MG_FD_203099 | JGI IMG/M metagenome (GOLD analysis project Ga0315553, IMG submission 203099) | Salt marsh sediment microbial communities from the Plum Island Ecosystem LTER, Massachusetts, United States - Salt Marsh Sediment SW1601-40 ... | reverse complement strand
GATGCGCGCGACCGCGAGATCATGCGGATCATGCCGCGCAATCATGACAATGTGAATGAGGAATGGATCTCCGATAAGTCGCGCTTCGTCTGGGACGGCTTGCGGCGCGCCCGGCTCGACCGCCCCTATATCCGCCGCGACGGTAAGCTGCGCGAGGCGAGCTGGAGCGAAGCCTTCGCCGAGATTGCGGAGAAGGTGAATGCGGCGGGCGCGAAAAAAATCGGCGCGATCGCCGGCGATCTGGCGGCGGTGGAGGATATCTATGCGCTGAAATCGCTGTTCCTCGGCCTCGGTTCGCCGCATCTGGATTGCCGCCAGGACGGCGCAGCCCTCGATCCGGCGCAGGGCCGGGCACCCTATCTGTTCAATTCAACGATTGCCGGCCTTGACGCGGCGGACAGGATCCTGCTCGTCGGCACGAATCCGCGCCTCGAAGCGGCCGTGCTCAACGCCCGTATCCTCAAAGGCTGGCGCAGCGGCCGCGTAAAGGTCGGCCTGATCGGCCAGCGGGCGGATCTGACCTATGATTACGACTATCTCGGCGCGGGGCCGCAGACGCTGCGGGAGATTGCCGAGGGCAAGCACGCCTTTGCGCAGGAATTGAAAGACGCCGCCCGTCCGATGATCATTCTCGGCGAGGCAGCGGCCGGGCGTCCCGATGGCGCCGGCATTGTCAAACTCGCGGCGCAGGCGGCCAAGAAATTGGGCATGCTGCGGCCCGAGGAGGGCTGGAACGGCTTCAATATGCTGCACAACGCCGCCGGACGGGTCGGCGGGCTCGATCTCGGCTTCGTGCCGCAAGAGGGCGGGCTGGCGCTCGGGCCGATGCTGGAAGCCGCGCAGGCCGGCGATATCGCAGTTCTCTATCTGCTCGGCGCCGACGAGCTCGATATGAGCCAGACAGGCAATGCCTTCCTCATCTATCAGGGCAGCCATGGTGACCGCGGCGCACGTTTCGCGGACGTCATCCTTCCGGGCGCCGCATATACGGAGAAGAGCGGCACCTATGTGAATACCGAAGGCCGGGTGCAGATCGCGCCGCGCGCCGTCTTCCCGCCCGGCGATGCCCGCGAGGATTGGACCATTCTCCGCGCGCTGTCGGAGCATTTGGGCGCCAAGCTGCCCTTCGACAGTCTCGCCGAGTTGAGGACGGGGCTCTATACGGATTATCCGCATTTCGCCGCCGGCAACGACATTGCGCCGGGCAATATTTCTGATATTGAGGCCCTTGCCGAGGGGGAGGCGCGCGTCGATGACGCCGCTTTCGTGGCGGCGGTGGAGGATTACTACCTCACCAATCCAATTGCGCGGGCCTCGGCGATCATGAACGAGCTTTCCGCCCTGGCGCACGAGCAGGATCACGGAGCGACCGGCACCGATGGCTGAGTTTTGGACCCATTACGGCTTTCCGCTGCTGATCATCATCGTCCAGAGTCTCGGGCTTCTGGTCTCTCTCCTGCTGATCATCGCCTATTTGCTGCTTGCCGACCGCAAGATCTGGGCGGCGGTTCAGCTTCGGCGCGGGCCGAACGTCGTCGGCGCCTGGGGGCTGCTGCAGAGTTTTGCCGATTTCGCCAAATTCATCCTGAAAGAGCCGGTCATTCCGGCGGGCTCCGACAAGATGGTGTTTCTGCTGGCGCCGATCGTGAGCGCCGTTCTGGCGCTCTCGGCCTGGGCCGTCATCCCGATCGCCGACAATTGGGTCGTCGCCGACATCAATGTGGGCATTCTCTATATTTTCGCCATCTCCTCGCTGGGCGTATATGGGGTGATCATGGGCGGATGGGCGTCGAACTCGAAATATCCGTTCCTGGGCGCGCTGCGCTCGGCCGCGCAGATGGTCTCTTATGAGGTCTCCATCGGTTTTGTGATCATCACCGTGCTCTTATGCGCCGGCTCGTTGAATCTGACCGATATCGTCAAAGCCCAGGACACCTCCTATGGGCTTTTCGGCTGGTACTGGCTGCCGCTCTTTCCGATGTTCATCATCTTCTTTGTTTCCGCGCTGGCCGAGACGAACCGGCCGCCTTTCGACCTGCCGGAAGCGGAATCCGAGCTGGTGGCCGGCTTCATGGTGGAATATTCCTCCACGCCCTATCTCTTGTTCATGCTCGGAGAATATGTGGCGATCACCACCATGTGCGCCCTGATGACGATCCTCTTTCTCGGCGGCTGGCTGCCGCCGGTTGATCTGCCGCCCTTCACCTGGGTGCCGGGCGTCATCTGGTTCGTGCTGAAGCTGTGCTTGTGTTTCTTCCTGTTTGCGATGGTGAAGGCGATCGTTCCACGCTATCGCTATGACCAGCTCATGCGGCTGGGGTGGAAGGTGTTTCTGCCGGCCTCGCTGGCGATGGTCGTGATTGTGGCGGGCGTGCTGCAATATTTCGATCTGGCGCCGTGACGTAAGGAGCCACTGATGAGTGGACTGGCACAATCGATCAAATCCGCCATGCTGGCCGAGTTTTTCTCGGCCTTCTGGCTGGGGATGAAATATTTTTTCAAGCCGAAGGCGACGGTGAATTACCCCTTCGAGAAAGGGCCGATCAGCCCGCGTTTCCGGGGCGAGCATGTGCTGCGCCGCTATCCGAACGGCGCGGAGCGCTGCATCGCCTGCAAGCTCTGCGAGGCGATCTGCCCGGCCCAGGCGATCACCATCGAAGCCGGCCCCCGCCGCAATGACGGCACACGCCGGACCACCCGCTATGATATCGACATGGTGAAGTGCATCTATTGCGGCTATTGCCAGGAAGCCTGCCCAGTCGACGCGGTCGTGGAAGGCCCGAATTTCGAATTCGCCACCGAGACGCGCGAGGAGCTGCTCTATGACAAGGAAAAACTGCTCGCGAATGGCGACCGCTGGGAGCGCCTGATCGCCAAGAATCTCGAACTGGACGCACCCTATCGCTGATCCTTTTGTAAGAGTGTCCGGCCATGGAAGAGGGCCGGGATAAGACGAGCCGCGTGACACTTATTGGGGAGGTGACACAACTCGCAAAGGCATTCGCAACCGCCAATCCCACGATGACCAGCCTCAGGATGCGGCCATAGCCGACTTCGAAACCGACGAATCAGGCGATAACGGGAAGGGGCCCGTTTAACCTGTTCCCAAACCAAGCCGCGGCGCCGCCGGCCGCGCAAAGGCTTGAGCACAGGCAAGCAAGCAGGTAAGACGCACAGCATGTCCATCGCCAGCGCCTTCTTCTATCTCTTCGCCATTATGACCGTTGCCTCGGCGGTCATGGTCATCACCGTGCGCAATCCGGTTCATTCCGTGCTCTTCCTCATCCTCGCCTTCTTCAATTCGGCGGGCCTGTTCATCCTGCTGGGCGCGGAATTCATCGCCATGATCCTCGTCGTCGTCTATGTGGGCGCGGTGGCGGTGCTGTTCCTGTTCGTCGTGATGATGCTCGATGTCGACTTCGCCGAGCTGCGCGGGGGCTTTGCCAAATATCTTCCGGTCGCCGGGCTGATCGGCGGCATCCTGCTGGCGCAGCTCTTGCTCGTCGTGAGCGCCTGGACCTTCGCACCGGAAGGCGTGCTTCATATCACCGAGCCCATTCCGGCAGTGGCCAGCGTGCCCAATGCGGAGGCGATCGGACGGGTTCTTTACACGCGCTACATCTATTTCTTCCAATTGGCCGGGCTCATTCTGCTCGTTGCGATGGTGGGCGCGATCGTGCTGACGCTCCGGCACCGCGTTGGCGTCAAACGGCAGAATATCGGCGAGCAGGTCGGGCGCGATCCGAACAGCGCGATCGAGGTCAAAAAGGTTGAAACCGGCCGCGGGATCGGGATGGGCTAAGGCGGGAAGCGATCACACCCATGGACATCGGACTGTCTCACTATCTCAGCATCGGCGCGATCCTCTTCACGATCGGCGTCTTCGGCATTTTCCTCAACAGGAAGAACGTCATCATCATTCTGATGTCGATCGAGCTGATGCTGCTCGCCGTGAATATCAACTTCGTCGCTTTCTCGGCATTTCTCGGCGATCTCATCGGCCAGATCTTCGTGCTCCTGATCCTGACCGTCGCCGCCGCGGAAGCCGCCATCGGCCTTGCCATCGTCGTTGTCTATTTCCGGAATCGCGGTTCGATCGCCGTCGATGACATCAATCTGATGAAAGGATAGGGCGGGAAGCATGTATTCGGCGATCGTCTTTCTCCCGCTCACCGGCGCACTGCTCGCCGGCTTTCTCGGACGCTGGATCGGCGCCAAGGGCTCCGGCATCCTCACCAGCACATTGCTGACCATCGCGGCGGTCCTCTCCTGGATCGCTTTTTACCGTGTCGGCTACACGGGCGAGGAATTGCGCGTGCCCCTCATGGAATGGGTCACCTCCGGCGATCTCCAGACGGGCTGGCAATTGCGGATCGACACGCTCACCGCGGTCATGCTGGTCGTCGTCAATACGGTCTCGGCGCTCGTCCATATCTACTCGATCGGCTATATGGCGCATGATGACGGTCAGCCGCGCTTTTTCGCCTTCCTGTCGCTCTTTACCTTCGCCATGCTGGCGCTGGTCACGGCGGACAATCTCCTGCAGCTCTTTTTCGGCTGGGAGGGCGTGGGCCTCGCCTCCTACCTGCTGATCGGCTTCTGGTATCACAAACCCTCGGCCAATGAGGCCGCGATCAAGGCCTTCATCGTCAACCGCGTCGGCGATTTCGGCTTCGCGCTCGGCATCTTCGCGACATTCGCCGTCTTCAATACGATCTCGCTCGACGCCATCTTCGCCTCAGCGCCCGATCAGGTCGGCACCACGATCGCGTTTCTGGGCTATCAGCTTGATACGCTGACGGTGATCTGCCTCCTGCTGTTCCTCGGCGCGATGGGCAAATCGGCGCAGTTCCTGCTGCACACCTGGCTGCCGGACGCAATGGAAGGCCCCACGCCCGTCTCCGCGCTCATCCATGCCGCAACCATGGTGACGGCCGGCGTGTTCATGGTCGCCCGCCTGTCGCCGCTGTTCGAGCTGGCGCCCATCGCCCTGCAGGTGGTGATCGCCATCGGCGCAATCACGGCCTTCTTTGCGGCGACCGTCGGCGTGGCCCAAAACGACATTAAGCGCGTCATCGCCTATTCGACCTGCTCACAGCTCGGCTATATGTTCGTCGCGCTCGGCGTCGGCGCCTATTCGGCGGGCATCTTTCACCTCTTCACCCATGCCTTCTTCAAGGCGCTCCTGTTCCTCGGCGCAGGCTCTGTGATCCACGCGCTGCATGAGGAGCAGGATCTGCGCAACATGGGCGGCCTGCGCAAGAGCATCCCCTCGACCTTCCTCCTGATGGTGGTCGGCACGCTGGCTTTGACCGGCTTTCCGCTGACCGCCGGCTATTTCTCCAAGGACATGATCATCGAGGCCTCGCACGCCGCTCATGGCGAAGTTGCGCATTACGCCTACATCCTCCTGGTGATCGCCGCGTTCCTCACCAGCTTCTACAGCTGGCGGCTGATCTTCATGGCGTTTTTCGGCGAGCCGCGCCATGATGAGGAGACGGCCAAACATGTGCATGAATCGCCCTACGTCATGCTTGTTCCGCTGGCCGTCCTCGCCGCCGGATCGCTCGGCGCCGGCTATCTCGCCAAGGGCTTCTTCGTCGGCGAGCACTATTCGGCCTTCTGGCGCGGCGCACTGTTTACCGGCCCGGAAAATCACATTCTCGAAGAGGCCCACCATACACCGGAGCTGATTGCCTTGTTGCCGACAATCATGATGGTTGCCGGCTTCGCGCTCGCCTGGTTCTCTTATATTTACGCGCCATCGACCCCGGCCTGGGCAATGCGGACCTTCAAGCCGATCCACGCCTTCCTCTACAATAAATGGTATTTCGATGAGCTCTATGACTGGCTGTTCGTGCGGCCGTTCAAATGGCTGTCGCGGCAGCTCTGGAAGACCGGCGACGGCGCGATCATCGACGGGCTCGGCCCTGACGGCATTTCGGCCCGCGTCATCGACATCACCAACCGCGTCGTGCGGCTGCAGACCGGCTTCGTCTATCACTACGCCTTCGTCATGCTGATCGGCATCGCCCTCATCATCACCTATTTCGCCTATGTCTATTGGGCGCTGGTCTGGAAAGGGTTTTAAGCCATGACAAGCTGGCCGGTCCTTTCCACCGTCGTCTTCCTGCCCTTCCTCGGCGCGCTGTTCATCTTCCTTTTGCGCGGCGAGGACGAAGCCGCCAAGCGCAATGCGCGCTATATCGCGCTGTGGACGACCATCGTCACCTTCGTCGTCTCGCTCCTAATCTGGCGCGATTTCGATCCGACCACGGCCGATTTCCAGTTCGTCGAGAAGCACGACTGGATCGGCGGCGCCATCACCTACCATCTCGGCGTCGACGGCATTTCGATGCTGTTCATCATCCTGACGACCTTCCTGATGCCGCTTTGCATTCTGGCGAGCTGGCGGTCCGTCGAGGAGCGGGTGCGCGAATATATGATCGCGTTCCTCGTTCTGGAGACGCTGATGATCGGCGTCTTCTGCGCGCTCGACCTGATCGTCTTCTATCTTTTCTTCGAGGGCGGCCTCATCCCGATGTTCATCATCATCGGCGTCTGGGGCGGAAAGCGGCGCGTTTATGCCAGCTTCAAATTCTTCCTCTATACGCTGCTCGGGTCGGTTCTGATGCTGCTCGCCATTATGGCGATGTATCTCCAGGCCGGAACGACCGACATTCCGACATTGCTGGCCTATGATTTCCCGGCGGATCTGCAATTCTGGCTGTGGATCGCCTTCTTCGCCTCATTCGCGGTAAAGCTGCCGATGTGGCCGGTCCATACCTGGCTGCCGGATGCTCACGTCGAGGCGCCGACAGCGGGCTCGGTCATTCTGGCCGGCGTGCTTCTGAAAATGGGCGGCTACGGATTCTTGCGCTTCTCCATCCCGATGTTCCCGATTGCGTCGGCCGACCTCGCGCCCTTCATCTTCGCGCTCAGCATCATCGCCATCATCTACACCTCCATGGTCGCCTTTGCGCAGGAGGACGTGAAAAAGCTGATCGCCTATTCCTCCGTCGCCCATATGGGTTTCGTGACCATGGGTGTCTTCACGCTGACGACACAGGGCGTGCAGGGCGGCATCTTCCTGATGCTCAGCCACGGCATCGTCTCGGCCGCGCTTTTCCTCTGCGTCGGCGTCATATACGATCGCATGCATACGCGCGAGATTTCGGCCTATGGCGGGCTTGCCGACCGGATGCCGCTCTATGCCTTCTGCTTCATGGTCTTCACCATGGCCAATGTCGGCCTGCCGGGCACTAGCGGCTTTGTCGGCGAGTTTCTGTCGCTGCTCGGCGCGTTCCGGCTCAACACATGGGTGGCGCTGTTCGCCACGACCGGCGTCATCCTTTCGGCTGCCTACGCGCTCTGGCTCTACCGGCGGGTGATCTTCGGCAAGCTGGAGAAGCCGAGCCTTGCCAATATTCTCGATCTGACGCCGCGCGAGACGGCGGTGCTTGCGCCGCTCGTGATCCTCACCATCCTATTCGGCGTCTATCCCAAGCCGGTCATGGATGTGACCGCCGTATCCGTCGACAAGCTGATCGCGGAGTATAAACAGGACGTCGAAACCGCCCGGCAGGCGCGGCTTGCAGCGCTGGAGGAGAGGTGATGCCTTTACCGGCCCTTGACCATTTTGCGCCGATCTTCCCGGAGATGTTCCTCGCTTCGGCGACGATGGTGCTGCTGATGTACGGCGTCTTCAGAGGCGGGGAGGACAGCGAGACGGCCGGCTGGCTCGCCATCCTCCTGATCATCGTCACGGGTGTCATGATCGTCGGGCAGGGCGCCGGGACCGAGCAACTCTTCGAAGGGGCGGTCATCGTCGATGATTTCGCCCGCTTCATGAAGCTTTTGATTCTCGGCGGGGCGGCGTTCGCGTTGATCCTGTCCTTCGATTATCTCCGCGGCGCCGGGATCCTCAAATTCGAGTTTCCGGTTCTGGTCCTGCTCTCGACTGTCGGCATGCTGCTGCTGGCCTCGGCGAATAATCTCATTTCGCTCTATCTGGCGCTCGAATTGCAGAGCCTTGCGCTTTACGTCCTGGCGAGCTTCCGGCGCGACTCCGTACTGTCCGCCGAGGCCGGGCTGAAATATTTCGTGCTCGGCGCGCTCGCCTCGGGCCTGCTGCTCTATGGCTGCTCGCTGATCTACGGCTTCACCGGAACCACCAGCTTTTCCGGCATCGCCGCGGTGCTGCAAGGGACAGAGCGGTCGATCGGGGTGATTTTCGGGCTGGTCTTCATTCTGACCGGCATCGCCTTCAAACTGTCGGCCGTCCCCTTCCATATGTGGACGCCGGACGTCTATCAGGGCGCGCCGACGCCGGTCACGGCCTTTTTCGCCGCCGCGCCGAAAGTGGCGGCTTTCGCCATGCTGATCCGCGTCGTTCTCGACGCCTTTCCCGCAGTCAGCCCCGACTGGCAGCAGATCATCATCGCAATCTCCGTCGCCTCGATGGCGCTCGGCGCCTTCGCCGCCATCGGCCAGACCAATATCAAGCGGCTGATGGCTTACTCCTCGATCGGTCATGTCGGCTATGCGCTTGTCGGCCTTGCTGCGGGGACGCCGCAGGGCATTCAGGGAATTCTGATCTATTTGGTGATCTATGTCGTCATGACGCTCGGCACCTTCGCCTGCATTCTCGCCATGCGCCGCGAGGACGGGCATGTTGAGGAGATCTCCGAGCTCGTGGGACTGTCGCGGCACAAGCCGATGCTGGCCTTCATGCTTGCCATGCTGCTCTTCTCGATGGCCGGCATTCCGCCGCTCGCCGGTTTCTTTGCGAAATTCTATGTGTTCCTCGCCGCCATCGAGGCCGGGCTGTTCTGGCTCGCCGTGTTCGGTGTCGTCACCTCGGTCGTCAGCGCTTTTTATTATCTGGCGATCATCGCCAAGATGTATTTCCAGGAGCCTGCGGCGGAGTTCGAGCCGATGACCGGCAAGCTGCGCTTCGTGCTGGCGGTGACCGGCATCATCACGCTACTGCTTTTCATCCCGATCGATTTCCTGGTCCAGGCAGCCGACGTCGCCGCCAGATCTTTGTTTGCATAAGGCGCGCTCATGGAAGATGGCGGCATTCAACTGCCGAGCGGTTATCGGCTGGCCCTTTACGAAACCATCGACTCAACCAATAGCGAGGCGCTGAGACTGGCGAGCCGGGGCGAACCGGGGGGGCTTTGGATCCGGGCGGCGCGCCAGGAAGCCGGAAAAGGGCGCGTCGGGCGGGAATGGGTCTCTTCGAGCGGCAATCTCTATGCAAGCCTGCTGATCCGTCCCCATGTTCCGCTGACGACGGCGCTGCAGCTTTCGCTGCTGGCCGGTGTCGCCGCCTATGACGCGCTTGCTAGCCTGGCATCGGGCGCCGGCAGAGAGATCGACCTGCGCCTGAAATGGCCGAACGACATTCTGCTCGGGACGGCCAAGCTCGGCGGCATTCTGCTCGAAAGCACGACCACCTCCAATTCCGCTTCGTCCGCCATCATCATCGGAACCGGCATCAATCTTGCCCAAAGCCCCGGCGAACTCAGCCGTCCCGCGGCATCGCTCGCCGGCGCGGGCGTGACCGCCACGGCGGAGCAGGCCTTCGCGGCGCTCGCCTGGACGACCGCCGAATGGATTGCACTCTGGCGCGAGGGCGAAGGTTTTGCGACCGTCCGCTCCGCCTGGCTCGACCGCGCCCAGCCGATCGGCAATGCGATCTCGGTGAAGCTCGGAGGGGACCTCCTTAGCGGCACATTCCTCGGCATCGATGAGACCGGCGCGCTGCGCTTGTCGCTGACGACCGGCGAGGAGCGCCGGATTACGGCGGGCGATGTCGCGATCGGCGCGGGAGCCTGACCGGATGGGGCAGCGCACCGACGAGAACGAAATGGTCTTTCTCCCGCTTGGAGGCGTCGGCGAGATCGGCATGAATGTCTATCTCTACGGTCTCGGGCCGCCGCGCCGCCGGGAATGGCTGATGGTCGATCTCGGCGTGACCTTCCCCGACGATCGCGAGCCGGGCATCGACATCGTCCTGCCCGATCTCCGTTTCATTCAGGAAGAGCGCGGCAGTCTCGCCGGCATCCTCCTCACCCATGCGCATGAGGATCATTACGGCGCCGTGGCCGAGCTCTGGCCCTCGCTCGGCGTACCCGTCTACGGCACGCACTTCACCCTGGCGATGCTGAAGGAAAAGCTTGAGGAGACACCCTGGCGCGGTGACGTGCCGCTGCATGAGATCCCGCGCGGCGGCCGTCTGACCATCGGCCGGTTCGACATCGAACTGATCGACATGGCGCATTCCATTCCCGACACCAGCGCCGTCGCCATCCGGTCCGAGCTCGGCACCGTGCTGCACTCGGCCGATTTCAAGCTCGACGACGCCCCCGGCGCCGGCGCCGCGACCGATGCCGCCAAGCTGCGCCGCCTTGGCGATGAGGGGGTCGAAGTGTTCATCTGCGACAGCACCAACATATTGAGCGCCGGGCACACTGCGTCCGAAGCGACGGTGGCGCAATCACTAGCCGCGATCATCGGCGGCGCGCGGGGACGTGTGGCGATCACCAGCTTTGCCTCCAGCGTCGGCCGGCTGCTCAATATCGCCAAAGCCGCCGCGGCGGCGGGGCGGCATCTGGTCCTGGTCGGACGCTCCATGCACCGCATTGTCGAGCTGGCGCGCGAGACGGGTTTCTGGCCCGAGGGCCTGAAGACGCTTGGCGAGGAGGATTACGGGCATTTGCCGGCCGAGACCGTCGTGGCTTTGCTGACCGGCAGTCAGGGCGAGCCGCGCGCGGCCCTTGCCCGCGTCGCCGACGATCAGCATCCCAATGTCAGCCTGTCGCGCGGGGACGTGGTGATCTTTTCCGCGCGCGCCATTCCCGGCAATGAGGCCGCGATCATCCGTATCCAGAACAAACTCGCCGATATGGGCGTCGAGGTCCTGACCGAATGGCCGGGCGGGCCGATCCACGCCTCGGGCCATCCGCGGCAGGGCGAGTTGGCGCAGGTCTATGAATGGGTGCGCCCGAAAGCGCTGATCCCCATGCATGGCGAGCCGCGTCATCTGGAAAATCATGCCGTCTTCGCGCAGTCCCGCGGAATTTCGGCCGTCCGTCCGGTGCGCAACGGCACCATGGTCCGGCTGCTGCCCGGCGAGCCGGGGATCATCGACGACGCTCCGGTCGGGCGGATCTACCGGGATGGCGATCTGATCATTCCGGGCGATGAGGACTGTCTCCGTCAGCGGCGAAAGCTGAGCTTTGTAGGCAGCGTGGTCGTTTCGGTGGTGATGACCCGGCAGGGCGAGCTCGCGGCGGATCCGCTTGTCGCCCTCATGGGCGTGCCGCAGCTCAGTTCCGATGGCGAAAGCTTCCGCGAAATTGCCGAGAAAGCCGCGACCGGCGCGATCGAGAGCATTCCGCGCCCGCGCCGCAAGAGCACCGATCTCGTCGGCGAAGCGGTGCGTAAATCGGTGCGGGCCGCGATCAATGCCGCCTGGGGCAAGAAGCCCATATGCAGCGTTCTGGTTTCTGTTGTTTAATTGCGCCCGGGGCAGCCGCAGACAAGACCGGGAGAATGCTTTTGATTGGACGCCTGAACCATGTCGCGATCGCGGTTCCTGACCTGGAAGCGGCGGCGGCCACCTATCGGACCGTGCTCGGCGCGAAGCTGTCCGAGGCCGTGCCGCAGCCCGATCATGGCGTGACAACGATTTTCGTCGAATTGCCGAATACGAAGATCGAGCTGCTGGAGCCGCTCGGCGAGGACTCGCCGATCGCCAAATTCCTCCAGCGCAATCCGGCCGGCGGCATTCACCACATCTGCTATGAGGTCGATGATATTCACGCCGCCGCGCGTTCGCTGGCCGAGCACGGCGCCCGCATTCTCGGCGACGGCGAGCCCAAGATCGGCGCCCATGGCAAGCCCGTGCTGTTCCTTCATCCGAAGGATTTTTGCGGGACGCTGACCGAACTGGAACAGGCCTAGAGCATCGGACCGAAAAGTGGCATCCACTTTTCGGGTAAACCCGACGCAAAACAAACAGTTAGAGCGACGCCTCCGATTCCGATCAAGGGTCCGGCGCTCTAAAGGAGAGCGGAAATGAGCCTGGCGATGTCGGTTGGGATTTATTTCGTCTGCTGGTGGCTGGCTTTCTTCATCGTGCTGCCGATCGGCGTGCGCACACATGCCGATCACGGTACGGTCGAACCCGGCACGGCCGACAGCGCTCCGATCGCGCCGCATCTGTGGATCAAGGCGGCCGCCGCCACGGTCCTGTCGGCAATCATCTTCGCCGTCATCTATGTCGTAATCGCGTACCAGCTCATCCCGTTGGAGAGCGTTGCCATGGCGCTGTAGCGCCCCCTGCAGGGCGGCTGGACACCATGCCTGCCACCGCTATCCGCCTTCGACGTGCCTGACGGCCGTCCGCACGCCGCGAAGACGCTTCTGCGCTGCCGCCAGCTTGTTCATCTTGCGCAACTCACCCTCCGACAGTTGCATGGCGACCGACACCCACTCCTCGGCAATATCGGCCATTTCCTGGAAGGTGATCGGAAAGGCGCGCCGGCGGGCATTGTAGACGGCGCGGGAAGCGTTGAAGCGGCGGAGAAGTCTGGCCAGATAGCCGTTCATCTCTTTGAACCCCGCCTCCCGTGGCGCGACCCGGTCGATGAGCCCCATTTCCGCAAGCTCTTCGGCGCTGTGGAGATTGCCGTGGGAGATGAGAACCTCCGCGCGTGCCTGGCCCAGGCGGCGCATCAGAAAGGAATAGGCGCCCATGCCGGGAAAAAGGCCGTAGAGCATTTCCGGCAAGCCGAATTTGGACTGTTCCTCGGCGAGGATGAAATCGCAGGACAGCGCCGACTCCATGCCGCCGCCCAGCGCGTCGCCCGCAACGAGCGATCCGGTGATCATGGGCGCGTTGAGAGCGCTGTAATTGGCAAAGCACACATCGATGCAGCTCAGCGCATACGCCCTGAGCCGCCGCTGATCCCGCTGCCGCACGAGCGTTTCGAAATAGCGCAGATCGCCGCCGAGATTGAAGACGCCTTCCAGATCCGAGGCCCAGATCAGGAATTTGGCGAGCTGCGCGGCGTCGGACGGCTCGTCGCGATGAAAATCCTGCAAGGCGCGCTGCACCTTGCGGATGTCCTTCAGCAGGCGCGGCGCGAAGCTCAGCCCGTTGTGATGCTGCTGGAAACACCAGATTGCGGCGAGATCGATGTCGAATGCCACTCTGAGTTCATAGAGCTCGAGGTCGTGCAAGAGGGTGAGCAGTTTGACGGCGCCGGGGTTCTCGCCGATCGCGGCGGGGAGAAGGGTCTTTTGCAACGCTCCCGCACCTGGTGCAGCAGGCCAATCGTAATGTTGTCCTTCAACCGTGATCTGCATGCGCCCGCTCGACCGAAAGGTTGCCCTTACAATCTTAGGTAAAAGTTTTCGCAACGCAATGCAATCACAGGTTTAGTTTGGCGCCGCAATAATGGCCTCACCCGCGCATGGCTAATGATGTCATTCGAGGACGGATAGAATTTTCTGCAGATTTTATGGCTGGCGATCACCGGATATTTCTTAGAACGGTGCTATGATTTTGAGGGATACAACAAAAATGAAGAGAATATTCAGATTTCTGATCGTCACCGTTATGTCGTGCGTAGATGATGTATCAAAGATTAAAGAACCTGGATAATTTCCTAAAGCAGCGAATAGCGCTCGACTCCTTTGATTCGTCGATTGCAATCATCGACGATCTCGAAAGCAACAGAAGTTTTCTGCAGCACCTTGCGCAGCGGTTGCCCGGCGTTCGCTATGTTTCGACCTTTTCCTCCGCATCCGACGCACTGGACACGTTCTCATATGCCGCCCCCGATCTTGTAATTACCGATTTCAGCATGCCCGGCATGAACGCTGCCGAATTTCTTGAGAAATTCAGGCGCGCGCCGGAATTCGAAGACGTGCCCGTCATCGTGGTGTCTTCCCACAACGAGACCGAAAACCGGCACCGCGCGCTGCTCGCCGGCGCTACGGATTTTCTGATGGTGCCGTTCGACACGTTCGAGTTCCAGGCGCGGACCTGCAATCTCCTGAAGCTCAGCCTTCATCAGAAAAGCCTGAGGACGCAGAGTGTTGCGCTCCGCAGCCAGCTGCTTGAAACACGGCATCGCTCGCTGGAGACCCAGCATCGTTTCACCAGCATCATCGACAGCGTTCCGGCCCTGGTCTTCGCGATCAATGCGGAAGGCGAATGCCTCTTCGCCAATCAGTTTTGCTTCGACTTCTTCGGACTGGATTCGTCAAAGGGGCCTCCGGCGCTCCAGTTCCTTGCGGACGAGATCACGGCCACAAATCTCGGCGGCCCTCAAACGCCCCAGGACGCTCAGGAGATCGGCTTCACCGGTCTCGACGCGGAAGAGCATATATTTCTGGTTGCCCCGAAGGCGATCAAGGATGGCGGCGATCAGAACACCCCCTTCATTGTCTATTCCGGCATCGAGATTACGCGGCTGAAGGACACCGAACGGTCGCTGCGGCGGGCCAAGGAGGCCGCGGAAGCAGCCAACCGGGCGAAAAGCGCGTTCCTGTCAAATATGACCCACGAAATTCGCACGCCGCTCAACGCCATTATCGGCTTTACCGACGTCATCTGTAACGAGCTTCACGGACCGATCGGGAATGAGAAATATAAGAGCTATCTCGGCGACATCCGGTCGAGCGCCGCACATCTTCTGGCGGTCATTAACGAAATCCTCGATTTTTCCCAGATCGAGGCACAGCGCCACAAGCTCAACCTGACCCGGTTCTATTTGCGGGATTGTCTGAGCGACGCCATACGCCTTGCAAGGCATCAGATCAGAGCCAGGCGCAACCGCCTCGTCATCGAGACCATTCCCGATCTTCGTCTGCGAACCGATCGCCAGAAGCTCCATCAGGTGTTGCTCAACATTCTGATGAACGCCAACCGGGCGACCCCTGGCGGAACGATCACCCTGTCGGCCGAGCGCCGCAAGACCGGGAAGCTAGTGTTCCTCATCAAGGATACCGGCACCGGTATGGACAAGGACGAACTGGCGCTCGCGGTGACCGAATTCGGCCGGGCGATGACATCGGCATTCATCAGCGACGGCCAGTCGGGGACCGGGCTCGGCCTGCCCATTTCGATCCGCTGCATGAAGCTGCTTGGCGGCGATCTGAAAATCGGAAGCGAAAAAGGGGTCGGAACGGCTGTGCGCCTGACGCTGCCGGCGGATGCGGTTTGGACAGGCACCAGGGGGAAGCGGAAAGCGGTGCGCCTGGCTGCGGCGAAGCGCAGAAATAGAGCACTGGCTTCGAGAGGCACTTAGCCGATGTCCGTCACTCGCCTGATCCGTCTGGACATGGCGCGGCCGGCAAGGACATTGCTTCGGCGGATCAGGACCGGCATCGCCAGGGCAAGAGCCGCCGAGCCGCTCGAATTCGAGCAGATCATCGTCCGCTATCTCGTCGGCCTCCTGATCACAGCCTACGCCGTCTATTCCTATCTGTTCGAGGGAGTCCATCAACGCGTCGGCTTATCGGTTTTCATCCTCATCCTCTGCGCCTGGATTCTCGGCGTTCTCCTGCTGCTTCATCTGGCGATCCGGCCCGAGCGCAAGATCCGGCGGCGGACCGCGTCCATTGTCGGCGACGCGGTGGCCATGAGCTTGCTGCTTGGCCTTGGCGAGAAGACCGCCGCGCTTTTCTTTCCCATCTATCTCTGGGTTATTCTCGGCAATGGCTTTCGTTACGGCATTCCCTATCTTTACGCCGCTATCGCCGCGAATTTCATCGGCTTCGTCACCATGGTGCTCGTCACGCCCTATTGGCGGGAGGCCTGGCAATTCTCCGCGGGGCTTGCTGCGGCCATCATCGTCATCCCGCTCTATGTCGCAAAGCTGATCCGGAATTTGCGCCATGCCATGAACGTGGCGGAGGAAGCCAGCCTCGCCAAGACCGAATTTCTTTCCATGATGAGCCATGAGCTGCGGACCCCGCTCACGGCGATCCTTGGCCTTGCCCATGTCAGCAAAGTGACCGCCGCCACCGCCAATGAGCGGTTCAGCGCGATTTCGACCGAACTCGCAGCGAGCCGCCTTCTGCGCATGCTCGATACGATCCTGAAATTTCAGCGCATCGAGAGCGGCGCAACGGAGCGCGAGGACAAGCCCTTCGACATTCTGGAGCTGCTCAACGAGGTCCGCGCGATCACCGAGCCGCTCGCACGGACAAAGGGGCTCGATTTCCGCATTCGCTTCACGAGCGCCATTCCCGGCACGCTGCAATCCGACCCGGATCACGTCCAGACGATCATCCTCAATCTCGTGACCAATGCGGTGAAATATACGGTCGAGGGCTCGGTCTCGCTGTCCGTCGGGATGATCGGAACCGGCGAGGATCTAAGGCTCCGGATTTCCGTCCGCGACACCGGCACCGGCATTTCGCAGGAAGCGCAGTTAAGGATCTTCGACCGCTTCGTACGTGCCCAGGAGCACAACATTGCCGCCGAGCCCGGCGTCGGCCTTGGCCTGGCCATGTGCCGATCGCTGACCGAGCTGCTCGGCGGCAAGCTGGATTTCGAAAGCACGCCGGGCGCGGGCTCGCATTTCTGGGCCGAGCTGCCGATGGTCGTCCCGGAGGATGCTCCGGCACAGCATGCGGAAGCCGCGCCGATGGCGCCGATCCTGCTCATAGGAGGCGCCGCCAGCGGCGAGGACGCCGAGGCTGTCAGCGCGACCGCGATCACGGAAGCTGACGCGCTGCGCAGAATCGCGCAAACTGACGGCGATCTGGCAGGGCTTGTGCTTGTCGCCGATGCCGATCTTCTCCCTGCAACCCGCACGGCGATTGCCGATGTCATGTCCAAGCCAGGCCAACATCCATCGCTTGTATTGATCAGCAAGAGTCCTACCGCGATCCCTAAATTGCGGCCCTTTGCGACCGCGGTGGCAGGGACGATGGCGAGCGGCGAAATCGTCCCTTTGCTCGAGACGGTCTCGCGGTGGCACAGACACATCTCCAAGGATTTCGGGGAGGGTGCGCCCGAGGCAGTGCCGCTCATGCGGCGGTTGACGGTGCTTCTTGCCGATGACAATGAGCTCAACCGTCAGGTCGTCCGCCGTATGCTCGAACTCGACGGGCATGACGTCATCCTTGCCTCGACGGGCGATGAGGCGCTTCAGCAGCTTCTCGACGGCCGGGCGGATGTTGCGCTGATCGACGTCAATATGCCGGGCATGAGCGGGATCGACGTGAGCCGGGCCTATAAGACAGGCCTGGGCAGTACCTCGCTCACCCCGCTTCTTGCGCTCACCGCCGATATTTCGGAGCAAACCCGCAAGGAATGCCTCGCGGCCGGTATGGTGGATGTGCTGCCGAAACCGCTTGGCTCCGACCAGCTCCGCGAGTCGCTCCGCCGGCATGTGCCCGGCGCTGGCGGAGCGGAGGAGCGGCCCGCCTCCGCTGTCCCGGCCGCAAGGCCGGAGCACCGTTCTTCCCGGATGCAGATCGATGAGCAGCGCATCGCGGCCTTGCGCGAACTCTTCGGGGAAGAAGGCGTCCGCGATCACTTCCTGTCGAGTTTCGAACGCGATCTCGTCTCGAGTCTCGCGCGGCTGAGGCACGCGGCCGAGAGCGGGAGGCCGCAGCTCATCCGCGACGCCATTCACGCCATCAAGAGCAGCGCGAGCACGGCGGGCGCGCAGCAGATCCTCGATGATGTCGACCGTTTCCAGCGCGAGGGCGCCCACTCGGAGATTTCCGATCTCGAGGCGCGGATCGAGGCCGCCTTCGGGCGCTATTGCATGGCGGCATTCGGCGAACGGCGCAAATTACCTACGGGCTTCACCGAGCGGTCTGCGTCGGCGGGCTAGATCAACCCTCGTTCAAGTGGAATCACTTGAACGAGGGTTGATCTATTTCAAAAGGCGAGCGCAACGCGCGGTCCGTGCCGCAAGGTGCAGCGCGGGCGGTCTCATCCGGATCGTCCAAGCCGCGCGCGTTCCCGCGGGCACCCTGGCCGATCGCTTCTACTTCGAGAATGTCTTCAGATAGGCAATGACGTCGCGCCGTTCCTTCTCATCCTTCAGCCGGAACGTCATGCGCGTGGAACCCTTGGCGAG
>Ga0315553_10001689_pt1 | contig 18128 bp, 11 predicted proteins | sample SalMarSW160140MG_FD_203099 | JGI IMG/M metagenome (GOLD analysis project Ga0315553, IMG submission 203099) | Salt marsh sediment microbial communities from the Plum Island Ecosystem LTER, Massachusetts, United States - Salt Marsh Sediment SW1601-40 ... | reverse complement strand
CCCGGACTATACTTGACACGGTGGGGGCTGAGAAATTGCTGGGTAGAGGGGATATGCTCTACATGCCTACTGAAGCCGGCAAACCTAAACGTCTTCAAGGAAGCTTTGTTTCCGATGCTGACATTGAGAGATTGGTTTATTTCTGGGGGAACCAGCAGCAGATTAAGGTGAGCTCTGTTGACTTTGACGAGGTGGCTGAGCGTCCCGCAGGAGCACTCCGGACTCTCGGGGCTCCTCCCGACCCTCTTCTTGAGGAAGCAAAGCGCCTGGTAGAAGAATATAGACATATCTCCACCTCTTTCTTGCAGCGCCGTCTTCGTATTGGTTATCCTAGAGCTGCCCGCCTTATGGAAGATTTGCAGCAGGCAGGTTTGGCGCAGGAGCCTCCGCCCGAACGAGAAAGCTAAGCTGGACTAGTGAATCCTGAACAATCCCGACAAGCCGGGGCACAGTTCTAGCCCCTAAGTAAATCCGGAACCCCAATTGAATACTAAGACTCATTCTGGTCATTCACATATGGTCTTCATCGTCGTTCCCTGGGAATCATGAAAGTCACCGGACTTGTCAACACATTCTCCCCAGTTTCCCCACATGTCCCGCGTAGCTTCAACAATACAGACGATGGGGTCAACCAGGAGCTCCCTGACAAGAGTCTTCGAAAGGTTACTTCTTGCTATGAAATCCGCGATAGGAGGGCTAAGCCGGTAGTACAGGGCAACAAATTGGGAACCTACGGCGCTTTGCAGCAACACCACATCCCGGAATTCTCGCAACACATCGAGCTGTTCGGCGGTCGGAGTTCCGTAGGCTGCGGTAGCAATAAAACAAAAGCTTATGCTGGCCCCTGCGGCCGTGGTGAATTGCTGGGTCGCACCTTCGATCACGGTGCCGTCATATTTAAGCTGGGCGTGGTACTCATACTTCGTCTTCGAAGCCAGCCCCGTGAGCTTCTCAGTATACGTGCCGTTTCCTGCTGTGGACACCCAGGTGGTATAAAACGAGGCCTGGTCATCGGCCCTCTTGCAGGCAAAACGCACCTCCACCGAGCTGAGGGTCCCTCCAGCATAGCTCATATTCACGATGGCTGAATAGGAAGTGATGTTAGCGGCCGCTTCTGTAGTCACAGTGGGTACCTCGGACGTGAGGAAACTTAGTGTATTACCCTCAATCAGAGTTTCGCCATACTCAAGTTGGGCTTTGAACTGATACCCGGTGTTGGAGTCAAGCTCAGTAAGTGTCTGGGCATGGGTGCCATCTGCTGTCTTAGACACCCAGTCAGTATAAGTCCAGCCGGTGTTGGCGGACTTCTTATAGGCGAACCGTATTTGCGCAGGGCCGTAACAGCTCCCCACAGTGTAGTTCAGATTCATGGTGGCGGAGTAGACACGGACCTCGGTGGCAGGTTGTGTGGCAATGGTCGGAGGAGCCACCCAGGGCGTGAAAACAACTTCGTCACTGACATCGTCGCCCTCGCCGTCGGGGTTAGCTGTTGGGTGGTGTGGCCCGCTGGCATCGCCCCACCAGTTGCAGGTGGCGTTAAGAGTGCCGGTGCCACCATTATAGATGCCGAAGACATCGTTGCCAGAGATGTTATTGTTGTTGGCGTGGCTATTAGAAGCATCAACCAGCGCTCCATCTAAGCGTATGCCATACTGCCACCCCGAGATGGTGTTGTTAGTGATGGCGGCGACTATGCTGGCATCTGCGCCTTCGACTCCAATACTGATGCCATCGGCGTCTGTTGCCCCACCGCCTGTGAGCTGATTACCCTCAATGGTAAGCTCAAGGGTGGCGCCGGAATCATAGCTGTTAGCACCAATTGCAGCATTCTCATAGTTGCCTGTGTCCCTTATGCCGCTCACTGTATTGGCCACAAACGAGGCCGTCCAGTCGTCCGGCGCATCGGGCTCGGCAAATATGCCAATCAACCCCACCGTTCCTCCGTGCACTATGTTGCCTTCCGCCGAGGCATTGGCGTTATTGAAGATGATGCCTATCTGGCAGTTGGTTATGGTGTTGTTATTAGCTGTGGCGCTCTTACCCGTTGGTGAGACGTAATTATAGAACATGATTCCCGCCGCCCACGATGTTTTCGGCTGGTATATAAGGTTGCTAATCGCGTTGTAATTCACTGTGGCTACAGCATCCCTGCCGACATTAACGCCATTCTGCACTTCGTCGGTGATAGATCCGCGTCCGGTAATTGTGTTGTGATTGATGTTGGCAGTAAGCTTGTTCCCCATCACCTCGATGCCGTTTGTATCAACGTTGGTAATTCTAGAACCTGTTATTTCCACGGAGACAGCATTGGTGGCCGCTGAAAGGTAGATACCGTAAGCCCTGTCTGAACTACTCCAGGCACCAGTTCCAGCAATGGTGACCGTGTCAACTAACCCGCCGGTCTCGCGGTAGAAGATTCCGGCCAGGTAATCCGCTCCCGTCGGCTTGGTAGTAACAAGGCTTTCGTCAACTTTAAGATTCTTTATACTTACACTGCTGCCGTCAGGAACATTAGCTACGATAATACCGGCTATGTTCTTCGTACCGCCAGACCAGGACAAGCCAGTGAACACTTGGGTGAGATTGGCGGCCGAAGGCTTTATGACGGTGGCGATGCCGGCACCCTGGAGCGTTAGCCGTTTGTCTATGAGCACCTGTTCATCATATGTCCCGGCCGCCACGTGCACAGTGCCCCCACTGGCGACAGCAGCAACACCGTCCTGGATTACGGCAAAGCGAGTTACGTTCCAGCCAAATGTACCGGAGTCGAAGTCATCATCTACCCAGACCTCACCGGGTGATTGGGCTATCGCAGGCGACCCTGTCATCAGCCCCAAGCCCAGCACCAAGACCACGGCAAGCAACAAACTAGATGTCTTTTTCATTCTACTATCGGTACTTTCGTCCCTTAATCCCCCAGCAACACAGAGGCTAAAGCTCAGGGGGAATATCTCGTGGTCCCCTTTAGTCAGTATTTAGTATACTGGCTGAGAGGGCTTTTGTCTAGGATCTGTCCTGGCTGACCACATGGGTAACACCCAGCAGCATGTTGAAGCAGGTTACTTTTCGCTATACTCTACTTGGGCAGGATAGCCAGGAGATTGGGCCGCACGGTTGAAATAATAGTGAACAGACAGTTCAGTTGACCAGGGATTGAGCTTTCTAAGCTCTAAAGCTCGGTAAGGGTGTAAAGTTATTCGTACTCCAAATCTCGATTGAGCTACGGTGTCTCAGGGTTATCCGTGGAGGTCTCAACTCTGAAGAAGTACCTCTGCATACGTATTTTGGGGTAACCTTTTCAAGTCGTACGGCGAATTCACTTCCGTTATCTGTACGAAATTCTAAACCCTAAACGAATCCGAAACTGCGAATTTGAGAATACTAGGACACATTTTGTGCTAGATTCTGGTCATTGCCGGGTGATGTTCATCTTCGTTTCCTGGCAATCATCAGGATCACTGGATTCGGCAGCAGGCTCTCCCTAATTCGGTCCTGTGTCCGCCCGTGGCTTCAACCATCCAAATGAGGGGGTCAACCAGAAGCTCCTTGATAAGGGTCCTCAAGAGATCACGGCCTGCTATGAAAGCCGCTATGGGAGGGCTGAGCTGGTAGTACAGCGCAACAAACCGGGAGCCCGCGGCGCTTTGCAGCAACACCACATCGCGGAACTCTCGCAACACATGGAGCCGTTCGGCAGTCCGAGTTCCATAGGCTGCGGTAGCAACAGGACAAGACAAATCACCTAAACCTACGCCGGCCCCTCTGGCTGTGCAGAATCGACTGGTAACACCTTCAATCACGGTGACGTTCTTGAGCTGGGCTTTGAACTCGTACCCCGTCTGTGAAGCGAGCCCTGTGAGTACTTCCGTATGGGTGCCATCTGCTGTTTTGGACACCCAATCGGTATAGAACCAGGCTGGGTCGGTGCACCTCTTGCAGGCAAAACGCACCTCCACCGAGCTGAGGTTCACCACAGTGTAGCTCATGTGCACGCTGGCTGAATAGGAGGTGACGTCGGTGGCGGCTTGTGTGGTAACCGTCGGCAGGGGCACCTCCTCGAAGCTGGCGGTGACGGTTACAGATTGAGCTGGCATTGTGAAGGTAGTTTCCTCTGCGGCCTCATCACTGAAGGTACCCGCTGGCGCTTCCCACCCGACGAACTGATAGCCTGCCTCAGGTTCTGCCAGGAGCTGGACCTGTGCCCCGGTGTAATAAGTGAACACTCCCTCGCCAGGGATGGTTACAGAACCTCCGGTGGTGCTGGAGATAGTGAGCTCATATTGCACCGGCGGTGTTGGCTCTTCATGAATTGTCAGGCTAAGTTCCTGCACGTTGCCCGACTCCCAGGTAGCATCCTCATCTGCCTCGATGCCGCCAACACAGAATGTCACCGTGGCACCAGCCGTGCCCGGTACCCTAAATACTGTGTCGTAGCCATACCTGCCCTCACCATCCACGGTGGTCTCTGCCTGTTTGACGTCGTCCACGAAAGCCTCCACCAGTGTCCCTTCCTCCACCGGATCACCGTCGAAACACACAGTTCCATAGAACTGGTGGGGCATTTCTGGTGGTGGTTCGGTGGCATAGGCCGGCATGACGCCGCCAGCGATGAGGGATAGGGCTAACAGGATCGCGAGGGCTCCCGTTAGCCTGCCAACGCCTCGTCCTTTTAATATAATTATAGTTCTCCGCGACTCCATAGTTTACGCTGTCACGCTTATGGATAGATTGTTTCTGGTTCTGCGAATGATACCTAGTGGCCGAGACCTGGCTTCATCTTGGGGTCATGATAGTCCGGCCCTAGAATGAGGAACCACGCGCCATTCCTGAACCCGAATATGCTCACGTATTCCGCGCCAGCCGGGTAATCCTTAGTCGTTACATTACTAGCAGTGGACTTGAAGCCGACCATGTTCCAGCCGATTACTACGTCGTAGGCTGGCAGCAATTCCGGAGGGTCAACAGTCACCACGCGCATTGCGTTCGGGTGGGCTTCTTCCGTTCTAATCTGCTCGACTGTGCCGTCCTGCCGGTCGTGATAGTGCCAAAAAGCCTGCCTAGTTCTGCCACGTGTCCCCCGTAGCTTCAACAAACCAAACAATGGGGTCAACCAGGAGCTCTCTGACCAGAGTCCTAACAACCTCATTTCCAGCTATGAAATCCGCTATGGGAGGGCTGAGCCGGTAGTATAGGGCGATAAATAGGGAGCCTAACGTGTTTCTCAGCAACACTACATCCCGAAACTCTCGCAGCACATCGATCTGTTCAGCGGTGGGAGTTCCATAGGCTGCAGTAGCAATAAAACAACCAAAATAGGCTAATAAATCATTTAAATTTGTGCTGCTGGACCCTGCCGCCGTGGTGAATTGATAGACGGCACCTTCGATCACAGTGCCATCGTACTTAAGCTGAGCTTTGAACTGATACTGCGTCTGCGAAACCAGTCCGGTGAGCACTTCAGTATAGTTGCCATCCGCTGGTCTAGAGACCCAAACAGTATAAAACCAAGCCGGATCGGTGGGCCTCTTGCAGGCAAAACGCACTTCCACCGGGGTGAAGTACCCCACCGTGTAGCTCATATGAATGGTGGCTGCATACGAAGAGATATCGGTGGCGGCTAGTGTGGTAACCGTAGGAACCTCAGGAGGCGGCAATGCCTCCGCGAAGTGGGCGATGACGGTTACAGCTTGAGCCGGCATCAGGAAAGTGGTCTCCGCGTCGGTTACCCCACCGAATGTGACCGGTGCGTCTGCCGTCCAGTTGCCAAACGCGTAGCCCGGGTTGGCTACTGCTCTTATCCTGACTGTGGCACCTGCTGCGTAAGCACCTTTGGCAGCCACATCAATGGCATCCCCGTCTCCGACAGGGTCTGCTGCCATGGTGAGGTTGTAGGCCACGCCGAAGTGGGCGATGACAGTCACGGCTTGAGCCGGCATTGCGAAGGTGGTCTCCTCTGCAGTCGCATCCTGGAAAGTGACTGGCGCATCTGCCGTCCAGTTGACAAACCCGTAGTCTGCGGCAGGTTCCGCTCTTATGCTCACTGTGGCGCCTGCAGCGTAAGCGCCTTTAGCAGCCACGTCGATTGCCTCCCCAACGCCGACAGGGTCTGCCGCCATATCGAGTTCGTAGACCAGGCCGAAGTGGGCGGTGACGGTTACATCTTGCGATGGCATTGTGAAGGTGGTCTCCTCTGCACTCGCATCACCGAACGTGCCCGTTGGGTTTGCCGTCCAGTTGACAAAGCCGTAACCTGTCTCAGCTTCTGCCAATAATTCGACGACTGTCCCGGCGTGATAGGGGAAAACCCCTTGGCCAGGGATGGTTACAGAACCTCCGGCGGTGCTGGAGATAGTGAGTTCATATTGCACTGGCGGTGCTGCCCCCTCATGAATTGTCAGGTTAAGTTCCTGTACCTTGCCCGACTCCCAGGTAGCATCCTCATCTGCCTCGACGCCCCCAACGTGGAATGTCACGGTGGCACCGGCCGTGCCCGATACCCTGAATATTGGATTGTAGCCATACCTCCCCTGAGCATCCACGGTGGTCTCCGCCTGTTTGACGTCGTCCACGAAGGCCTCCACCAGGGTCCCTTCCTCCACCGGGTCACCGTCGAAACTTACAGTGCCATAGAACTGGTGGGGCATTGGTGGTGGTTCGGTGGCATAGGCCGGCATGACGCCGCCAGCAATGAGGCATAGGGCTAACAGGAGCGCGAGGGCTCCTGTTAGCCTGCCGGTGCTTCGTCGCGTTAATTTATTTATCATTATGCGCGACTCCATAATGTAAGCTGTCACACTTATGGATAAATTGTTCCTGATTTTGTGAATGCCACCCAGTAGCCGAAGCCTGGCTTCATTTTGGGGTTATCATAAGGCGGGCCTGGAATAAAGAACCAAGCTCCATCCTCAAACCCGTATATCCTAACGTATTGCGTGCCATCAAGGTAATCTGTAGCCGTTACATTAGTAGCGGTGGACTTGAAGCCGACCATGTTCCAGCCGACTACCACGTCGTAAGCTCGCGGCAGTTGCGTACCTACTGGCATTTGCGTGCCGGCTAAACTCAGATTCTGACCTGTGGCCGAGTGAATCCAGTAGGCTTTGCCGTCTGTCATCGAGCTAAGATCGGATGCAACACCGGGTGCCCAGGAGTACCAGCGTTCGGCTGCCGCACTCCAGTACCAGACGCTCTTGACGTCGTCCATGATGCCAGCCAGCACTGCATTGATAGCTGAGTCAAGGGGGATGAGGGGCAGCGAGATGAGGTTCCAGCCCTCGACAAGCTCTACGGATGCCTTTTCGAAGACTCCCTGCTCAACGGTAACGGTGGCGGGTGCAAGGGCGGCGGCGGGTATGGTTGTGCCCCCGACCTTGCCGGATGGACTGACGGTTATCCTGCTAAAGCCGTCACCGGTACATTCGACGGTCCAGGTATAATTTGTTGATGTAGCGCCAGAGTTAAGTGCGCCGACCGTCCTGGTGACCGCACCTGCCTTCACGGTAGCATAGCGGTCTATGGATATGGTCAGCGTGACATCCGTCGCGTAGAGGGAGCTGATGTTCTCCACTTTGGCGGTGACATCAAACTCATCAGTGACATTAAACGCAGCGAAGTCGGAAGGCACGAAAATGGTCACCTCGAGAACTTTCTTCTGATAAATCGTTACCGTGTCAGAGTGGCGGAGACCTCCAACTATGGGGTTGAGGGTATTCGGTTCGATACCTGAAGGATTGACCGTTATATTTACAGCACCCGCGCCAGTGCAGACAAGAATCCAGGATACCTGACCGGTCCCGTTAACGGCGGGAAGCTGTGCGGCTACATTCTTGGTGGCAACCTGACCTGCCTTCAGGGTCGCATTGCCGCTTATCGTTATGGTTGCCTTAACATCCTGTGCATACCCCGTCCCGTTGTTTGTCACGTTGGCAGTGACGGTAAACTCGGCACCGCCCATAATGTTATCAGCGTTCGCAGGGGCGGTGATGTTTGCCGCCAGCTCAGCCCGGTCCCCTAGAGCGCTAACCGGCGTAGCCACCACACTGAAGCTCAGGACCAGCGCCAGAGTTAGCAAAATACTAAATATCTTATTCATCGTTCTCTCCTTTCATGAGTTTTCTATCGCGTTATCGCCCCTCGACCAAGGGCATCGCGGCTTTTCCATGGCGTAATCCTCGCTTCCATAGAGCATCACCCCTTTCATGAAACGCAAAAATCAACCCTCTTCAAGAACCGACCTATTTCGGGTCGGTTGCATCATTAATCATACCCGGTGACCACCCGTAAAGCAACGCGCCGTCTCTACCCTCAACCATTTTTCCTCCGCTCTCGGCATCCTTGTCCCTTAATCACGAGGCAGCATACACGCTAACGCTCGGGACGCAACACCACGTAGTGATCTACGCCCAATACCTATTATACTAGATGGCAGGGCCTTTGTCCAGTCGCGAATTGTCTCCATTCCGTGGGATAGTGTATGATTTCCCCACCTGGCTCCCTTTTGACGCACCGGTCGTCGCCCAGGTTAGTACCATCTTACAGGGAGTCGTTAATGTGTAAGAGAAACAGCCTGTTCAGCGCAAAGAAGGGATTGTTGTGCATTGTGGCAACCGTCCTGGTGATTGCCTTATTCCTGGGCATTCCGGGAAATCCAAAGAGCTGTGCAGGCGAAACCGAGGAGCTGTATTTCTGCATACTCCATACCAACGATGTACATTCCGAGCTCCCACCCCATTCACCGGCAGTAGACTACCGCCCAGGAGAGGAAAACCCTGCTATAGGAGGATTCGCTCGGCTGGCTACAGCTGTGAACGAAATCCGGGAGGACAAAAGGAAGGATGGTGAGCCGGTCCTTCTTTTTGACGCCGGCGATTTCCTGGGAGGCGCGCCTTTCGCCTGGCTGGCGCTCAATGGCTATGCCGCAGAGCTTACCATAATGCAGGAAATGGGATACGACGCCGTGACCATCGGCAACCATGAGTATGATTATGGCCCTGATGTCCTGGCGCAGTATCTCCTACAGGCAGGATACCCCGAAACCCATCAGAAAACACTGGTGCTGGCCTCCAATACGGAGGCGCCATCAGACCATCCGCTGGCTGCCCGGGGTCTGTACAGGGAGACCGCCATGTTTGAGCTGGAAAATGGCCTGAAAGTAGGAGTCTTCGGCCTGATAGGTGAAGACGCCATTCTGTCAATGGGTGAAACCGGGGACATGCAGTTCCTGGACCAGCACGAGACAGCCCGCCAGATGGTAGATGAGCTGAAGGAACAGGGTGCCGATGTCATCGCGGCCCTAAGTCACTCCGGCGTGGATGAGGACCGGGAACTGGCACGAGAGGTCCCGGGGATCGACATAATCATAGGCGGCCACTGTCATACCGCACTGTTTGAGCCGGTCCTGCAGGGCAGCGCCATCATTGTCCAGGCTGGTTCCCTGGGGATGTACCTGGGGCAATTGGAACTGGCGTATAACCCGAACACGGACGAGTTACGGGTGCGCAACGAAGAAAACGGCACCCTCTTTCTTATCCCCATAGACAGCAGATTTGTCTGCGATCCGGAAATCGATGCCCTGGTCCTGGGATATACCCTCATCTTGAACAGCTACGTCGAGGAAGTCACCGGAGGCGAATTCGACGATGTCATGAGTACAGTAGTCAGGTCTGATTTTGTCCTGTCCAACCTTCCACCCCTTAGTGAGACTGCGCTGGGCAACTTCGTTACCGACGCCATGCGCTTCGTCGCCCGGGAACTTACCGGCAAAAGGGTCGACATAGCAGCTCAGGCTGACGGCAACATCCGGAACAGCATCTCCCCTGGCACTGTGGAATACTCCGCAGGAAACGTTTCTTTCTATGATATTGCCGAAGCCACAGGTGTGGGACGTGGACTCGATGGCTACCCGGGTTGCCCGATTGCGTCTATTTATCTCACCGGTGAGGAAGTGCGGCGTGTGCTGGAAATAACCATATTGTTGCAGGAATTCATGGGAGATTCTTATTTTCTACATTTCTCCGGCCTGCGGTACAGTTATAACCCCGTTAACGCAGTGCTCCTGACTGTGCCTTTCGTAGATCTGCCCATTCCCACGACTCGTGCGGTTACCTGTGCCGAGCTTTATACGGGGAATGGGGTTCAACCTGTCGATGGTGAAGGGTATGTCGCCTTAAAGCGCGGAGACGAAGAGTTGTACCACCTGGTCGTTGATGCCTACCTTCTGCTCTTTCTCCCCCTGGTGACAGATGTGCTGCCCCAGTTGGAGATAGTCCCTAAGAACGCTGATGGAGAGCCGGTACCGCTGGACAGAATAGACGAACTGATAATACGTCATCCCGATGGAAGAGAGCTCAAAGTATGGGAGGCGGTGACGATTTACGCTGCAGCCCAGGCAGCCGGAGGGGATGGCGTACCACAAATTCCCGCTTATTATGCAGGTGTTGCCGGGCGCATCACCAAAGTCTGGACCTTCCCTCTGGTAGGCTGGCTTCTTCTGATACTGGCGGCTGTCGTGGCCGGCATAATATACCTGATCCTCCGCAGGAGAAAGCGCAGGATTTCCAGGGACACCACACCAATCAAGCCTGCTGGAAATTAGGATTGTGTCCCGAAAATAGACTGGGAGCGCTGGCAAAGAAGTCTCTACGCACCCCGGTGAGAGCTTCCCAAGCCTGAACGGGGCACACTTCATCGTCTTCAATCAAGCGTGGGTGGGTCCTCCGGGACAGACTCCGGCACGGGCTCGGCGTCCGGCGTATTATCCCAGATGCCGCTGCGCTTCTGTCGCCGGTACTCACGGTAAAGCCAGAACCCGGCGATAGCGGTACCGAAGACGTCTGCGATGGGGATAGATAGCCAGACGCCGTTCAGCCCCAGGAAACGCGGGAGGATGAGAATTGCCGGGATGAAGAAAATTAACTCACGCGCTAGTGAAAGAACAATAGCTGTCCACCCTTTGGATAATCCCTGAAAGGTGGTAATGAACATAATGGCCGGACCCATCAGAATTAAGGTTGAAATGAGAATGCGCATTCCCGGCACGGCAATGGCCAACAGTTCGGGGTCATCATTGAAAACGGCGATTGCCTGTGGAGCGAAGATCTCCAGAATGATAGTGGCAATACCCAACATCACCACCAGAGCAACGGAGGCTAGCTTGACAGCTGACCACAACCGTTCCCAGAGGCGTGCTCCCAGGCAGAAGCCAACAATCGGCAGAAGACCATGGGCAACACCGACAATCGGCATAAACGCGAGGTCGATAACACGTATCCCGATTCCCAGGGCTGCCAGCGTTATTGAACCGAAACCAGCTACAATCCGGTTGAATAAGATGAAAACTATTGTTTCCGTCAGTTCCATTAAAATCGACGGCAAGCCCACACGGTAGATCTGCGCTATGATAGAAAGATTAGGTCTGAGGTGATGCAGCTTCAACCTGTAGACAGATCTTCCGCCGACCAGATAGTAGAAACTAAGTGCGGCAGCGATTCCCCCGGATATCGTTGTCGCCAACCCGGCCCCACCGATACCCATCTCCGGGAAAGGCCCCCAACCAAAGATCAAGAATGGGTCGAGGATGGCATTGAGCACAGCGCCAACAATAGTGAAGATCATCGGCTTAACGGCATCCCCAGCCGCGTGAAAAACGTTGCGTGACATGAGTCGAAAAAGAATAAATACCATTCCCCAGCCTATGAAAACGAGGTACTCCACCGTCAAGGCTACAATGTCCGGTGTAGCCCCGAGTAGAATGGCTACCGGCTTGGCAAAGAAGACGCTGACAACGGTGAAAATAACACCAGATACAACAGTCAGTGGAAAGATCTGGCCAGCCACCTGGTTGGTTGCCTCTATGTTTCTTTCACCGAAACGCCGTGATGCCAGGGCGTTGGCGCCAACACCTGTTCCAACACCGATGGAGACTACGGCAATATAAAACGGAAAGGTAATGGTTACAGCGGCAATCGCCTGATAGCTGAGCTGACCCAGCCAGAATGTGTCAGCTAGGTGATAGAGCGAGATAGTTACCATTGAGGCAATGCTGGGCGCACTCAGGCGGAGGAGTAGCTTACTTAGCCGCTCTGTACCAAGGCGTGCGGTAGTCTCCTGAAGCTCATCAGGTTTATCCGTTTTCATTATCCTTACGGGTAACGATATTCATGCAGGCGGTGATCATTCGACAGTAGAAACTGACGCGGTCCAAAGCCATGCGAAAGCAGGGGCGCTGAAAAGCGCCCCGCTGTTTCCGCGTTATTTTACTCTTGCATTGGTATCACTGCAAATCATCCACAGGCAAATCCTGTTCATTCTTGGTCAATCTACTAAGCTAAATTCAAGAGGGCACCGACTGGGCCGAATTATGCTATAGTCATGGCTAAACCACGCCCGACGCATGTGGAAAGGAGAGCCATGAAAGTCATCGGATTAATCGGAGGTATGAGCTGGAATTCCACATTGGAGTACTATAGAATCATCAATGAGTCATTTGCCCACAGGCTGGGCGGTCTTCACTCAGCCCGCCTGGTTCTTTATAACTTGGATTTCGATGAGATTCAAAGAGCTCAGCACGAAGACCGCTGGGATGACACAGCTGCTATTCTTGCTGATGCCGGCAATGCCCTTAGGCGGGCCGGTGCGGACTTCCTGGTGATCTGCACAAACACCATGCATAAAGTTGCTGATGATGTGGAACGGGAAGTTGGCCTGCCGTTACTGCACATTGTTGACGTAATTGGAGATGCCGTTAGGGAGCGGGGGATGCGCCGAATAGGCCTGCTGGGGACGAGGTTTCTGGTGGAAGGGCATCTCTATCAAGATAGGCTTCGAGACCGCTTCGCTGTCGAGGTGCTTGCGCCCGGGGAAGAAGATATGGATACTATCCACCAGATCATTTACAAGGAACTCTCTGCTGGCAAGATTAAGGCATCATCGCGCCGTGTCTGTGCCGACGTTATCAGCAGGTTGGTGAATAAGGGTGCCGAGGGTATCGTACTGGGATGTACTGAACTCCCCTTGCTCATCGGGCCTGATGATGTACATGCTCCGATATTTGATACTACTCGACTTCATGCGGAAGCAGCCGTCAACAAAGCGCTTGCTGAAGGCTAGGGCTTGTGCCTCTGGCGGTGTATCCGCTGCACATGTCTTCAGCAATTACATCCCCAGGATAGCGCACTAGTCCCGGGTCAGCGGTGGCAGAAAGTTGACAGCACCATATCAGCCATCTAAAGTGTAAGTCAGCGAGTCGAACCACGTTCACTCACAATGCGCTTAACACATATGGAACCAGGATACGTTACGCTATACCACTCTGGCGAATTGGAACGTCGTGCGCAAGCACTTGAGGCTCGATTGGCCTCCTGCGATATCTGCCCCAGGGAGTGCCGGGTCAATAGATTACAAAATGAGCTGGGCTATTGCCATTCCGGGCGTCTCCCCATAGTCTCGGCAGTCTGTGCTCATCGGGGTGAAGAGCCGGCCATTTCAGGAACGAAAGGGTCGGGGACAGTCTTTTTCGGCAATTGCAGTATGAGATGCGTCTATTGTCAGAATTATCAGATAAGTCAAAACTGGAGGAAACAAAAATCAAAGGAGATGGACTGCCGTACCCTGGCGGAAAGGATGCTCTACCTCCAGGATGAACTGGGCTGCCAAAATGTCAATTTCGTTTCGCCATCCCATTTTGTTCCACAGCTCCTGCGGGCAGTTGCGGAGGCGGTGCCTGGGGGGCTTCGACTGCCGCTGGTCTACAACAGCAGCGGCTATGATTCTGTCGCTTCTCTGAAAGAGCTTGACGGTGTCATAAGTATCTACCTGCCTGATTTGAGGTATGCCTCTGATAAGTGGGCCAACAAATTCTCGCATGGCCCGAATTACGTAGCACGGGCTCGCCAGGCTATTAAAGAGATGTATAGGCAGGTTGGAGACTTGGTGGTAGATGAGTCCGGCGTGGCACAGAAAGGGCTGATAGTGCGCCATCTTATCCTGCCCAACGGTCTGGCTGGCAGCGAGGAATCGCTAACCTGGCTTGTCCGGGAGGTTTCTCCTACAGTGACTGTTAGCATAATGTCTCAATACATGCCGATGCACCGGGCACCGCGAATACCACTGCTTGCGCGGAAGATCACCGTCGAGGAGCATGAAAAGGTCCTCCGTCTGCTAAACTACCTGGGAATAGAAAATGGCTGGGTACAGGAGATGGGGTCAGCGGAAGAGTACCTCCCTGATTTTGAACGAGAAGGTCACCCTTTCTCCCCTGCTCTTAAGGAGCGGGGTGAATCCCTGGAACACCGTACCAGTTAGGCTTTCGAAGAGCTTCTCAGCTTTCCTTTCTTCCGCTGAGCAGGCTACGGTCTATTTGGCCTGATTCTGTCTTGGGCAGGCTGTCAACGAACTTGATTTGCTTGGGCACTTTGTAGTCAGATAAGCTCCGGCGGCAAAAATCGCGTATTTCCTCCACCGAAGCACTTTGTCCTTCCTTAGGCACTATGAAAGCTGTGGGTATCTGCCCTTTGTAATCGTCAAGGACACCGACACAGGCTGTTTCGGCGACCGCAGGGTGTTTCAGGAGGACTTCTTCAACTGCCGCCGGGAGAATCTTGACTCCCCCCGAGGGCACTATAATGGAGGATGTCTTCTCTATGAACTCCAGATAGCCATCCTCATCCAACCTGACCAGGTCGCCAGTATGAAACCAGCCATCTTTGAGGACCTGGGCCGTGAGTTCAGGCGATTTGTAGTATTCCTTCATCATCCAGGGGGCTCTGGCAACAGCTTCCCCTATGCTGCCCCGGGGTACTTCCCTGCCGTTTTTACCCAGCACTCTGAGCTCAGCCAGGGGTCTCCCGGCCGTACCCAATTTGCGGTCGCGAATAGCACCTATAGTGACGATTATCAACTCAGTGAGCCCGTATATTTCGCACGCAGTTAAGCCAAACTTTTTCTCAAGCATGTCTAGAAAAAAGGCTGAGGATTTTGCCCCGGCACAGAGCACCTTCCTTAACGAACTGAGGTCATAGCTTTTCATCGTCTCTTCGTCTATCATAGCCATGGCATTGAAGCTGGCGGGGACGCCTATAAGCATGGTTGCCTTTTCCCGTTGTATGGTGTCAAGGATATTCTTGGAACTGAAATGAGGGAGGATTGCTATCGTGGCTCCCCTCCAAAGGGGCATAAGCACAACCAACCCGAATCCCAGAAGGTAGTTAAAGGGAAGCAGACCTAAAACAACATCGTCTCTCTGCAGTTCAAATTTCTCCACCACTATGGGCAGAATCGACAGGAACGACCAGTGAGTATGCACCACGCCCTTGTTCTTGCCCAGCACGCCCAGCGTGTAAAACAGGATGGCTTCATCCTCACCCTGAATATCGACAGAAGGTGGTGTGGGTGAGCTACTGGTCACCATTCTATTGTAGTTGTCTGTACCAACTTCAAGGACCTGTTTGACCAGGGGGGCATTTGGCAAAACTGAAGACAGCATGGGCAAGAATCTTTCCTCGGTAATCAGCATTCTGGAATCGGATTCACGGAGCTGAGGCTCGAGTTCGGGCGCCTTTGCTCCGCTATCCAGAAGCACGGCGGCAGCTCCGGCCTTAAGCACTCCAAAAGAATTGATGACCCACTCAGGAGTACGGGACATCAGAATGGCCACATGGTCGCCCTTCTTTGTTCCCAGACTGATGAGGGCATTGGCTATCCTGTTGGAAGTCTCATCCAGTTCGCGGTAGCTGACTTTGCGAGAGGCGAGGACAATGGCCGTTTGCTCTGGCACTTCGCTGGCAGTTTTTTCCAGCATCTGCTTGAGATTCGTGAGATTCATTGATTCGCCCCAGACATCATGAGTCTTGTGAAGTACGATTATGAGCTAATTTCCCATTTCCTGTCAATGGAATTTGAGGACGCCATACCAATCAGGCTCGCTCTGCAGCCAGGGAAGCCGAGTTTTTGAAAACTCCCCTGATTGCTTTATACTATTCAAGATTGACATGGCCATAAGAGCATAGGCAACTTGGGGAGGTTAGCTTGGGCGACAGGGATCTAGAACTGCTGGAATTCCATAAGATACGGGAAATACTGGCCGGCTTCACTTCGTTTTCCGCCAGCCGAGAGCTGGCGCTCAACCTCATTCCCCTCTCGGATGAAGAAGAGGTCCGCCTGCGACTCAAGGAGTCGGCTGAGGCGCGCCGTTTGCTGTCACTCAGTCCTGATACCCATATCGGCGAAGTTGCTGATATACGGGAAATGGTGAAGATGGCAGCACTGGGCAAGGTACTGCCCCCGCAATCTCTGTTGGAAATTCAGAAGACATTGAGCGCTGCCCATCGGTTAAGGAGCCACTTAATGAACCTGTCGGATGCAATCCCTCTGCTCAGCGCTCTGGCCGCAGACATTGTGGCACTTGACCAGCTTGCCAAGGATATTGATGGTTGCTTGAGCCCGACCGGCGAGCTACTGGACACCGCCTCGCCTAAACTGGCGTCTGTGAGACATAGAATGCGGGAGGTACGCCAGGAGGTGCTTACTCACCTGCAAGCCATAATCACCTCTCCGCGAGGGCGCAAGATAGTGCAGGAACCCATTATTACCGAGCGGGAAGGCAGGTATGTGATTCCCGTCAAGGTAGAATCTCGCCGGCAGATAAAGGGCATTGTCCACGATGTCTCCAATACGGAGGCTACGGTATTTATCGAGCCCTGGACAACTACCGATACACAGAATGAGCTGCGCCAGCTGGTTGCTGAAGAGAAAGACGAAACAGAAAGAATCCTGAGAACGCTCAGTGCTGAAGCTGGCGCGTTCGAAGGCGAGATTACCCGCAACATGGAACTGATTGCTGAGATTGACCTCGCGCTGGCTAAGGCCAGATACGCTCGGGAAGCGAAAGCCACCGAGCCCATTATCGTGGCTGCTGCTAGAAGTGGTAAGGTAGAGGGAGGGGAACCGGGCGGAGTGCTCAAGCTGATGGAAGCCCGGCATCCGCTGCTGAAAAAGAAGGCGGTGCCGCTGTCAGTCGAGATTGGCTGGGACTTCTCCGTCATGGTCATCACCGGACCCAATACCGGTGGCAAGACGGTGGCTCTCAAGACGATAGGGCTGCTTAGCCTGATGGCGCAGGCCGGCTTGCCCATTCCGGCTCAGGCGGAAAGCCGCATCCCTGTATTTGACGGCGTATATGCCGACATCGGTGATGAGCAGAGCATCGAGCAGACCCTTTCTACCTTCAGCTGGCACATAGGCAACATCGTACACATCATCAATAATGCCACGGCACGGAGCCTGGTGCTGTTAGATGAACTGGGTACCAACACTGACCCGGGCGAAGGCTCGGCTCTCGGCCGCGCTATCTTGCTCCATTTTCTGTCACAAAGAACGATGACCGTAGCTACCACTCACTACACCGAATTAAAGGCACTGGCTCACGCTACCGAAGGCGTGGAGAACGCAGCCCTGGATGTGGACCCCGTTACCATGGCGCCCACCTATCACCTGACGGTGGGTATTCCCGGTGGCAGCAATGCTCTGGCGACGGCATCCCGCCTGGGACTGCCGGAGGAGATTGTGAGTCGCGCCCGCCATATGCTTTCGGAAAGCACCCGAGAGATCGAGTCTTTGCTCACCCATCTTGTGATCGAGCAGAAGACTATCGAGTCGGTTCGCCATAGCCTGGAGAAGGAACTGAGTGAAGCAGAACAGAGCACCGCGGACTTGAAAAGCAGGCTCCGCCAGTTGGAAGAAGATAGACAGAGAATCGTCAAGCAGACACGCGACCAGATAGATCGCGAGGCTGCCGAACTGCAGATGAAAATTCGTGAGGCGGCAGCGGAACTGCGCAAGGAAAAATCGCGGGAAAGAATCGAGCAGGCCAAAAAGGCGCTGGCCGAGGCACAGGAGAAGTTGGACGCTGAGATATGGCAGCCCAGACCGCAGGTTGGGACAGGCGAAACAGAAGCCGAGGCAGGCCCAATCACCACCGGTGATACCGTCTGGCTGAGAGATGCTTTTGTGCCGGCTACGGTACTGTCGATATCTGAAGAGCGCGGGCTTGTCGAGGTCCAGGCTGGGAAAGTAAAGATGACCCTCAAACTGGACAGCGTGGAAAAGAGGATACCGGCAACGGGAGAGGTGAA
>Ga0315553_10001688_pt1 | contig 18131 bp, 18 predicted proteins | sample SalMarSW160140MG_FD_203099 | JGI IMG/M metagenome (GOLD analysis project Ga0315553, IMG submission 203099) | Salt marsh sediment microbial communities from the Plum Island Ecosystem LTER, Massachusetts, United States - Salt Marsh Sediment SW1601-40 ... | reverse complement strand
CGGATCAGCTCCCGGTCGCCCACGGTGCGGCGAAGTCGATAGAGAGCCTGGCGAAGTGAGTGGCGGGCATCGGTCGGCGACGAGGGCCGCCACAAAAGCTCGGCGAGACGATCACGATTGGCGCGGCCGCCCGGGGCGAGCGCGAGGTAGGCGAGCAGAGCCAGCGGCTTCCCGGGGCCGAGAATCGGCTCGTCCGCATCTGATCCTTCGTACAGAGCCAGGTCTCCGAGGGCGGCCAGGAAACAGACCGACGATGATCGCGCCCCCCGCAGGGGGCGTCCGGTCGGCCCCGGGCGGTTCACGCCGCCCGTGTGGTCCGTCATCTCCACCGTTCGCCAGTCCTTCCGGCCGGATCGTCATACGGCCCACTGGCGGGTGATCAGACGCTCCGGCCCGGAGCAGGCACCCATAGTAGCACGATACTGCCGGGGCGTCTATGGCCCCTCCGTGGCTCTGCGTCGCGGCTGACCCGCAATGCCGTACTGTCTCCAGCAGCTTGCCCGTTCAAGCGTCACACGCCCGTCAAACGCGTCCGCAGACCTCCGTGCCTACGCTGTGGCGATGCACGCGCCCTTCCAATGTCTGACGGCCGTGTGACCGCCGCCGTCGAATATCCACCGGTCACCACGTAGCCACTCGTTCGCGCCGCATTCGGTTCACGGCAGTCCGCGAACGAGGAGCGCGGAGAATGCTCAACGGTAGCCGGCCACGGAGGGAGGCCAGGATGCCTCTAGCCACTCGCGACACGCGTGCTCTCCGCGCGCTGCTCGACACGTCGTTCAAAGAGTTCGTCACCCCGAGCCTCGTGAGATTCCTGTACGTGCTCGCCCTCGGGGGTCTGGCCGTCGTCGACTTGTGGTTCGTCATAGGGGCCCTGGCGAGCTCGCTCCTGTGGGGCCTCGCCACGCTTCTCCTCGTGACGCTGCTCACGGCACTCGCGGCGCTCTGGATCCGCGTCTCGCTCGAGACGGTCGTGATCCTGTTTCGGATCGCCGATCACACGGCGGAAGCCGCGGAGCACGGCGCCTCGATCGCCCTCAACACCGCCAGTCAGCCCACCCGGGTCTGACGGGACGCAGGAAGGCGATGATGTGATGTCGACGAAAGGTCGTCTGTTCCGCCTGATCCCGGCCGTAGCAGTCTTCGCTGCCTGCGGTGGCGGAGGACCCGTGATACCTCCACCTCCGCCTCCAGGTGCTCCGGACGTGTCTGGAAGCTGGAACTACCAAGTTCTGCTGACAGGCGCGGGCTGGAATTGTACGGGCGGCCCATCGCCCATCGCCCAGATCAACCAGAGCGGAAGCTCGTTCGACGGTACGTACTCGCAACTCGAGCTCTTCTGCGTCGGGCCGAACGTGACCACCCAGACCTTGACCGTCCCCGCCGGCCAGCTAGTCAACGGGACGCTCTCACCGGGTCAGCCCACCTGGAACATGTCGGTCGAGTTCACGGGGCTATGGACGCATGTGGGCTCGGTAGCCGTCCTCTCCGGTCGTGCTTTCGACATGTTCGGGCATGTCGACATTGACCTCGCGATACCGAATGTCGGGACGGTGAGCATGGATGGCACGGCCGATTTCCTCCGGTAGCAGACGGTCAAACCGAAGAAAGAGGTAAAACGAGAATGCCTTCCGACACGAAAAGGAGACCGATGATGAAGACCTCAGCAGAAATGATCGCGATCGCGGTCGTCATGAGTGGGTGTGCGACGGCACAGAAGGACCTGTCTCCCGTGTATCGGCCCACGTACGAGTATACCCCGCCTGCCACTGCCCCAACCGCAACAAACGGGGCGTCGCTCACCGTGGCCCTCGTGGCGCCGGAATGGCCCGGAATCGACGAATGGTGGGAACCGATCGCACAGGAGTTCGCGCGCAACATGTCGCTCGACTTCGAGGAGATGCTGACGGCCCGTGGGTTCACGGTACGAGGACCCTTCCGGACCCATGACGACATGGTGTATGAAGACAAGGCACAGAGCAGCCTGATGATCACGCCGCGTCTGGACGTGACGACCACGGTCGGCGACCTGAGCGTGGAGTCCGGGACCCGACTCAATCTCCTCGGCCCGAACCAGGACTTTTATACGATCACGAGCGGCTCGGTGACCCTCGGCGGGCGAGTCACGCTGGTTGTCAGCGAACCCTTCACGGGGGAAAAGCTCTGGACGCCGAGTATCGAGCTCGAGAAGCGCACCAGTTCCTTCGCCGGAGAGCTCGAGTACGATTCACGACCTTCGAGCCCTTTTGGCGAGCCCCAGTTTCAGTCGGCGGTGAACCGCTCATTGGAAGACATGTACGCCGTGATCATGAAGGAGTGCTGGGAGCGACTGGTGCCCGGGGAGCTGTCGGTCTACGAGGCGCAAGCCGCCGCGATTCGCGAGAAGGCGGGCTACGTCGTCCCGTCGAGGGATTGAGCGGTGCGGAAGAAGGTGGGACGGGGCATGGGCCGCCGCGATCCGAAACGCATACGCGCCGGCGTGGGAGCGAGCGTGTCGTCGCGCTCGCCCTGCGCCGCCGGAGTCGCGGCCGGCATCCTCCTGCTGACGATGGCCTGTGGAAATTCGACGGTCACCGGCAACGATGGTGCGGAACCGGACTCCGATGTGGTCTCGTCCGTCACCCTGGAACCCGCCCCGGGAGTGGTTCTGATCGGCTACCCTCGAGCGTTCACCGCGACCGCTCGGACGGTTCGAGGGAAGGTCATCTCAGGCGTGACGTTCAAATGGCGCTCCGATGGTCCCTCGATCGCGAGCGTCGACGGGGCGGGGACGGTTACGGGGCACGCGCGGGGCTCCACGCGAATCCACGTTTCGACCGCTGGCAAGACAGCGAGTGCCGACGTCACCGTCCGAATGGGGTTCCGAGCCGCGAGCGCCGGGGAGCTCCATGCGTGCGGGATCGACGCCATCGGGGTGCCTTGGTGCTGGGCCGTCGAGCTCGGCGCGATCGGTCCCCTGAGCCCCGTCGAAGGGGTCGATGTGGAGTTGACCCCATCCCGTGGACACCTGATCTCTTTGGTGGGCTTCCCACGGTTCGGTGGACAGCTAGGAGGCGCTGAGTGAAGCCTCCTCGAAGGCTTCGGGACTGACGCCGCCAAGGTAGCTATGGCGTCTCGTACGATTGTAGAACATCTCGATGTAGTCGAACAGATCGGCCCTGGCTTCGCGACGAGTGCGGTAGATTCGTTTCCTGATCCTCTCCTTCTTCAGGCTGCCGAAGAACGACTCCGCCACCGCGTTGTCCCAGCAGTTTCCGCGACGGCTCATGCTCGGTTTCAGGCTATGGGCGCGGCAGAACCGCTGGAAATCGTCGCTCCCGTATTGTGAGCCTTGATCCGAGTGGACGATGAGCCCCGGGGCCGGTCGGCGGCGCCACACGGCCATGACGATCGCGTCCAGCACGAGCGATCGAGCAAGCGTCGGCTTCATCGACCAGCCCACGATCCGCCTCGAAAACAGATCCATCACGACCGCCAGATAGAGCCAGCCCTGCCACGTCCGGACGTACGTGATGTCGGTCACCCAGGCCTCGTCGTGGGCGTCCACCGTGAACCGCCGCTTCAATCGATTCGGTGCCAACAGCGACGAGGGGCCTCCGCCCACGGCTCGAGGCACCCGGTAGCCCTGCGCCCCGCGTAGCTTGTGCTCCCGCATGATCCGGGCGACCCGGTGCTTCCCGCACTTCTCGCCCGCCTCCCTCAGGTCCAGGAACACGCGAGGGCTGCCGTAGATGCCGCCGCTCGCCTTATGCGACGCCCGGATGAGCGCGAGCAACCGACGGTCTTCCTTCTCCCTCGCCGAGACCGGCTTGTGGATCCAGGCGTAGAACCCGCTCGGCGCCACCTGGAGCACCCGGCACATGGTCCGCACCCTGAACTCGCCGCGGTGGGCGTGAATGAACGCGTACCTTACTCGGACCCTTTGGCAAAGTACGCGGCGGCCTTTTTTAAGATGTCACGCTCCTCCTGCGTCCTCCGAAGCTCGGCCCGAAGCGTCAGGTTCTCCCGCTTCGCCTCGAGGAGCTCCTCGGCTCGCTCGTCCTCCTTGCTCGGCACCACCGCCTTCCGCCAGTTGTACAGACTCGCCTCCGAAACCCCGAGCCGCGACGCGACCTCCTTCACCGTGTAGCCTCGCTCCACCACCTGCCGCACCGCCTCATCCTTGAACTCCGGCGTGTACACCCGGTTGCCCATGACACCCTCCCTTCATCGGTCTGGAATTCTAACCTCCTCGTGTCCATCAGACCGTGGGAATTCCACCGGTTCCCTTGGGGGCGGGATCACCGTCACCTGCTCCATCTCGAATGTGCCGATGTCCGTGAACCAGTCCGGGAGTATGTTCACGGGGTCGACCACCGGCGGATCCGTCACCTGCTCGGCGGGCGGTGCCACGAGCGGCGGGACGCTCGGAAGCCGGATCATCGTGAACGGCGAAATCGCCGGCACCGACGTCGACTTCGATTTCGACGGCCCGGACTGGCACCATACGGGGAGCATCAGCGGCAACTCTATGACGGGCCAGGCAACGGCGATCTTCGAGCTGAGCTCGGGCTCGGTGGTGCTTCGGGGGAGCTGGTCGGCGGCGAGGTGAAGCGGGATCGTTGCAGCGACGCTCTCTCTGCGACAGAGTCCAGCTTCGTGTCGCGCGCCGCTCAGGCGGGCAGGAGCGTGGCCACTGAACCTGCTTGGGATCCTACGGTCCACCAGGCAGAGGAACGCGACTCAGGTGGCTGTGAAGCTGCGGTCGCGACTCTCAATGTGTCCGTCCACGGCGAAGAGGGCGAACGGAGGTTGCGAGACGCTGCCGAAGCACGCCTATCAACTGCACGGACTTGGCATGCCGTCGTCACTCGAAGACGGTAGGCTCTCGGACGAGGCAGTACGGACTTGGAACCCGTAGCACTGGGATGGGGATGGATCTCAAGCTTTGGGTTGAGATGGCAAGGGCGTCCATATCACAGGGTATGGATCCTTCCAGCGTGTTCGACGGCTACGCAGAGACGCTGGGCGAGGAGAGGGCTCAAGAGGTTCAGGCGGAGGTCGAGCGTCTCGCAAAAGAGGTCAAGTATCTGAAGGAACCGCGCACACTGGCGGATCGCCGGATTCGTGACTGGTACACGGGGCCGATGGACACTCACCGATTCTGGCCTGCCCTGAAAAGACATCTAACGGACGAGAAGGGCTGGGGTCGCGACGTCGTGGACTCGATCGATCACGCGTCGTCCAAGATCGTGGGGTTGCTCCAGCCGCCGGGCGTTGGTGCGTTTTGCACGCGGGGACTTGTGCTCGGGCACGTCCAGAGCGGGAAGACGGCGAACTTCACGGCCGTGATCTCGAAGTCCGCGGACGTGAACTACCGGTTCTTCATCGTTCTCTCCGGCATCCACAACGCGCTTCGGGCACAGACGCAAAGGCGGCTCGACCGCGAACTGACGCATCTGAACCCGGACTCTTGGATCGCCCTGACGGACACGGAATACGACTTCGGGCACCTGCCGATTGCGCCCGATTCGCTGCTCACGGAACAAGCTCACCAGCGGGTGTTCGCCGTTGTGAAAAAGAACAGCGCGCGTCTCCAACGCCTCAAGCGCTGGCTTGACTCGGCGAATCCGACCATCCTCAAATCCTGCCCAATCATGATCATCGATGATGAGGCCGATCAGGCGAGCCTCAACGCGGCGAAGTACGATGCTGAGCGGACCCGCATTAATGAGCTGATCGTCGGAATCCTCGAGTTGCTACCTAAGCACGCCTACCTAGGGTACACCGCGACCCCCTTCGCCAACGTCCTCGTGGATCCAGGACCGATCGAGGACCTGTACCCGCGAGACTTTATTGTCGACCTCCCGCGTCCGGATGCGTACTTCGGGCCGGAGCGCATCTTCGGCCGCCACCCACTCGAGTATGCCGACGACGACGAGCCCGACGATGGCGTGGACATGATCCGGCGCGTGGCCGACGACGAGGTGCCACACCTCCGGCCGATCCGTAGGTCAGATCGAGACACGTACGAACCGGCGCTCGTGGCCTCGTTGGAGCGGGCGATTCGCTACTTCTGGTTGGCGACGGCCGCGAGAAGTGTTCGTGAACAGGGAGAAGAACACTCTAGCATGCTGGTCCACACGAGCATGCTGACCGCGGTGCACGACGCCTTCGAGCCCGTAGTGACTGAATTCAAGGCGAGTGTCATCGAGAAGCTCCGCGAGGGTGAACAAGCCGAGGTCGAGCGGTTCCGCGATGTCTGGTCCAACGAATGGGATCGAGTCCCAGAAGATCCCGACCATGCCCGCAATGGGTTCGACGACCTATTGCCACACCTCGCGGGCGTCGTATCCGACACGCTGATTTGTATCGAGAACAACAGATCCATGTCCCGGCTCGACTACACGGATGAGTACCGCATTCGCATCGTGATTGGCGGGAACACGCTTTCGCGCGGCCTGACCCTGGAGGGCTTGGTCGTCAGCTACTTCGTCCGGTCAGCTGGCGCCTACGACACTCTTCTCCAGATGGGACGCTGGTTCGGCTACCGAACGGGCTACTCCGATCTGCCGAGAATCTGGATGACGTCCGAGCTCGAGGGGTTCTTCAGGGATCTCGCCCTCGTCGAGGCCGAGATTCGCAGAGACATCGAGCGCTACGAGGATCAGGGTCTGACGCCGAGCGAACTCGCTGTGCGCATTCGCGCTCACCCAACGCTCGCCGTGACGTCGAGCCTGAAGATGCGGGCGGCGAAGGAGGTGGCCCACTCGTACAGCGGGGATCGGCCTCAGACCATCCTGTTCGACCACAAAGATCGCCAGATCGTTGCGGCGAATCAGGCCGCCGCTCGAAGGCTCCTGAGGAAGCTGAATGCGGAGTACGGCCCGCCAGAGTCGAAGGGAAGTAGCAAGCTCTTTCGCGGGGCGAACGCCAACGACATCCTGACGTTCTTCCGGGACTTCCGCTTCCACGGCGAAAACAAGCGCTTGCAATCTGATCTGCTTTTGGACTACGTGAAGCGTCACCTCGAGCAGAATCGCCTGACCAACTGGAGTGTCGGCGTGATCGGGAAGGGTGGCTCGGACGCACGAAGCATGGACCTTGGACTCAACGAGGAATCGCCGCTCATCCAGCGCTCGCGGTTGAAGGAACCCGAACGGCCCCATGCGTACGTCGGTGCCATCATGTCGCCGGGTGACCAGCACCTGGATTTGGCTGAGGGTGAGAAGCGAACCGAGACCGATGGTCTGCTGCTGATCTACCCAATCGACATGGACTCACGACCTCGCGCTGGAGCGAAGAAACGAGTAGCGCTCGATGCGGTCGACCACGTGATCGGAGTCGCGGTCGTCTTCCCCGAGTTCGCGCCGGAGCGGGATTCTCCCACCTACGTCTCGGTGGATCTCCCGGCAATCGATCCAGACACGATCGACGAACAGGAGGACTTGCCCCTGGACGAGGAGGAAGTCGAGGATCTGGTCGATGAGTAGACGACGGCTGAGCCTTCAGGAGGTCGAGGCCGCCTGGATTCGTCTCGAGGCATCCTACGAAGCCCCGGATCGTAGTGTGGCCACGTGCAGCTCCCCCTGGAGCTTTCGGGGGGACACGATCCTTTTGGGGCGCGACGGGCAAAGCCGGCGGCACCTGCTGATCCCGATTGGGGATCGCGACAAGATCACGCCGGACAAGGACAGCGCCGGGGTCCATCTCTTGGACCGATCGCTCCTCGACGGTGGCAAGCTTCGGCGGTTCCTCGACGTTGTTTGCCGGAAGCCGCACTTGGAAGATCTGTTTTCGATCATCGTCGCCGACATCGTCGAATCCCTGGAAGCTCCGGGACGCGCGGACCAGGCAGTGCGCGGAGTGCTCGAGCGGTGGCGGGAACTGCTCGAGACGGAGCGCATCGCGGCCCCCTCCCTCGAGAAGCTGGTTGGTGTTTTCGCGGAGCTTCACGTCCTTCGCGAGCTTGCCGAGCATTCGTCCCGGGTTGGCGACGCTTGGCTCGGCCCTGATGGCGAGCGCCACGATATCGTGACCCCCGCCGGCAGTGTCGAGGTCAAGGGCACCCGGTCGCGCGTGGGTCGGCAGGTCGAGATCCACGGAGTGGAGCAGCTTGAGCCCCCGCAATCGGGGGAGCTCTTTCTGGTATACGTTCGAGTAGAGAGGGATTCCAACGGGCGTTCGGTCTTAGATCTCGTGGACGATTTGGAGGGCGCTGGTTGTTCTGCCGCGCGTCTGCGGTCGGCGCTGATCAAGCTGGGGATCACCGCGGATCATGCGGATGATGTCCGGGCCGTTCGGCTGACCGTTCGCGAACGCGTCACATACGTGGTGGCGGACGACTTCCCGCGCATCATCCGGAGTTCGTTTCCAGCGGAACGATTGCCGGACGGCGTAATCGCGCTCAACTACAGGATCGACCTCTCGTCTGAGCCCCCCGCTCCGCTCCCGGAAGCCGAGTGGGTTTGGCACGCGGCTTCGCTCGCCGCCTCCGTGTCATGATCGCCCTCGACCAGTATCCGGAGCCCTTCCACGCGACCGGTAGCGTCGCCTCGGAGGGTGTGCTGAACCAGCTGGGTCGCCCCCACATGGGGCCGATCGAGGTGCTGATCCGGGAGGCCGTCCAGAACTGTTGGGATGCGAAGCACCCTGATTCCGATCAGGTCCGAGTATCCTTCGATCTCGTCGACCTCGACTCGACGGGGTGCCAAGCGATCCGGGACCGGCTGTTCGCGAACCTGCCGCCCGACGATAGCTCGGAGGAACTCTGCCGGACGAGGCGACTGCTTCTCATCAGTGACCGGGGCACGATCGGGCTGGGCGGCGTGCTGAGGGCGAACGAGGACGGCGGTAATGAACCCCGCGACTTCGTCGACTTTCTCCGGAACATCGGTCAGCCGCCCGACAAGAAATTTGGAGGCGGCACGTACGGATACGGGAAGGTATCCCTGTACCAAGCGAGCCGCCTGAGGACGATAATGGTCCACACCAGGTGCCGACGAGGTGGCCGCTACGAGAGCCGGTTCATGGCAGCGCGGCTGGGAGGGCAGTCTCGCCACGACGGTTGTCTATACACCGGCCGACACTGGTGGGGTCGCTTCGGGCAGGACGGGGTGATCGATCCCACCCTCGATGACGAAGCGGACGAGATTGCGGCCCAACTCGGATTCCCCGAATTCGAGCCTGCGGAGTGTGGCACGACGCTCGCCATCGTGGAGCCCGACTTCGGCCCCTGCGACGGTCGTCCAATGATGGCGACGATCGCCGAGGCGCTGGTTTGGAACTTCTGGCCGAAGATGGTGGGTGCAGAAGGGGCGGAGCCCTCGATGCGGTTCTCGGTCCGCGCCCTCGGCGAGGCTTTACCGATCCGCGATGTGGAGTCGGACAGGGTTCTCGGCGCGTTCTGCACGGCCTACAGCACGCTGAAGTCTGTCGGACACGACGGGCCCGATAGCGAGGAGCCCGACGCGCGGACGCGGAAGATCGAATGCGGGCGACCGATCAAGTACTTGGGTCGGCTGGGACTCGAGAAGTTTCCGGCCGCGTCGATGACTGGGGCGAGGGCGAATACCACGATCGACGAAGGCGACGATCCGGATTGCGAGCGTCCGGGACTCGAGGGTCGCTGCCACCACACGGCCCTCCTCCGGGTGCCCGAGCTGGTGGTCAAGTATCTGCCTGGCCCCGAGTCGGCGAGTCCGTTGGCGGACTACGCCGGGGTCTTCCTGACGGACGAAGCGCTGGATCGAGTGTTCGCTTGGGCGGAGCCTCCGACGCACGACGACTGGGTTCCCGACGGCCTGCCAGAGCGGCGAGATAGGACCTTCGTCCGTGTCGCGCTGAGACGAATTGGCGAGGCGATGACGGATTTCTCCGGCGTCCGCACGCGAGAGGCACAGGAGTCTGAAGGCGCCGCGCTCGGCGCTCTCGCTGAGAAGCTCTCCGGCCTCTTCCCCGGCGCGGAAGGCACCGGTGCCCGAGTACAGCCGACGGGGCCGAGCGTGCCGGGGAAGACTCGACGTCCCCGTCCTCGAGTCCAGTTCGAGGGAGACCCGGTCCTCGAGACGATCGCCGACCAGGTTGTCATGACCGTGGCCTGTTCCGTTACGGTCCCTGAGGGCATGGGTCAGGTCAGGGTCCGCGCGCGACCCGCAGTGATGGTGGAATCAGGCGGCCTCGAGTCCGAGGCGCCCGCCGGCGCCGAGTCGCCGCGAGTGGTTCGCTGGCTCGATGGCGAGGGCGCGATCGTGGCCGAGTCGGATGGCCATGTCTCGCTCCCGGGCCCCGGGGAGTGGCCGCTTCGGATCTCGGCGACGGTACCGCCCGACGCTCAGGTGGCGATCGATGTGACGGCCTCGAGCGAGGAGGCCGGGTAGTGGCTCGAACAAGCTCGCCTCCGTTCAGACGAGTCGGTGCCGCCGCACCCCGCTGCGAGTGGTTCTTGGCTCGCCCGGACGGGGAGTTCGGGGATTTGCCCCTTTCGTTGAACGATTGGGATCCAGCTGCATCGATCACGGCCGCGGTGCGGGTGGAGGCCGACCTTGAAGGTATCGAGGCCCGGACGGGTGTCGCGGCCGACGCGGATCTTCGCCTGAGTCTCTCATGGTATTGTCGGACGACACAGGTCCGCGGCTCCGGCGAAACCCTGAGTGTGGGCCGAGATGCGTCCGACGGGCTCACCCTGACCTGCACGGCCCGCGGCGATCAGTTGGGCGGTGCTGTCGAGTTCCGGGTCGCCCTCGTGCTGGCGTCCGCGGGAAGCCCGTCCTCGAGCCTTGCCGCGACCATTCCGGGCAGCGTCCTCTGGGAAGCATCTCAGAAGGTCATCATCGAGGGGATCGGCGGTCGGTTTCCGATGGTTTGGATCGATTTCAAGGCCAGCGGGCTTCCCGACCGATCCGCGTGGTACCTCGATTGGGATCCGCATGCGCTGGACGAGGACGTGTTGCGCGGAGCCCGACTGCACCTGAACCGATCTCATGAGCGGCTCCGCGAGGCTATTGAGAACCCGTCGACGCCCGAGGCGCAAACGGTCTTCGAGTTCCTCTATTTCGATGTTGGAAGGGCCGTCATCACCGGTGCTCTTCGAAACCGAGATTTCGTCGAGCAGCCTGACCGGGAGCGGGGCACTCTCGGCGACGAGGTTCGCCGCCTGATCGGCATCACGTTCCCGGGTGTACCGGCTTCGCACCTGGCCGATCGATTGAAGCACCAGCCCACGACGTTCGACCGGGACCTTCAACATGGTCTTCGAATCCTCGGTGCGCTCTAAGGCATGAGACTCTTCCCGAGATTGCGACTCGAAGGGGCTCGTCAGCTCGCCGTCGATCTCTCTGCCCTCGAGATCGACAACGCCTGCGCCCGGTCGGCGGTTTCGCACCCTGAAACCGTGTTTGCTCCAATCGGTGCGCCTGTCAGCGAGGGCGAGCTTCAGGAGCTGCAGCAGCGAGTTCGATCCCTTGCGAAGGACCATGGGTATCCGGAGTCGAGAGGACGGACCGATCTGGCCCGCTGGGACGTCGAGTCGGCGATCACCCTCCATCGCGACATGGGCATTCGGCCAGCCGAGGCGGTGCACGCCGGTCTCTGGGCGTTCGTGGGGTGCGTCCTCCTGCCTGACGTCGTGCGCTGGCGGTGGGACAGGGGCGGTTCCGCACCGGTCGAGAGATTCCTTGGGGCGCAGCGGGGGATTCGGAACACGTTCGGAAGGCTCTGGTGGCGCTGCGAGGTGCTGCGTGACGACCGAGACGCGGACTACACACAGGTTCGCCCAATCTTGGAGGCCCTCGGCGAGGACCAGCACGTTCAGATCACGGAGCGCCCCGGTCTGGCGGCAGATCGCGTCCTGGCGCGGTGCATGGCGGCCGAGTACATGCGACTCACGGCGGCTTCGGATGTCCCGGGGGAGGCGCTCATGCGGGATGCCGCGAAGCGGATCCGACGTCGTCTCGCGTTCGTCGATTATCAGGCGCTCGCCGCAAGTGAGGTCACACGACAAGTCTCACAGATTTTCAAAGCCGCAGCGGCGTCCCTTCACGTCCGCCAAGCAGGCTCGTGCGAAGCCCACGAGGAAGAGGCGGGGGAGCAACCTCCGTCATCCGTAGACGAGGGTTCAGCCCGGGTCGAAGGAATCGTGGGACCGGGCACCCGTGCCCCGGGTCAACCGGAGGATCCATCCGGTGAGCCCACCGAGAGATCACCCGATCTGGCGGATCTCGATGCGTGGGAACGCGGCGACATTGACTCCGAGTCGGTTCAGCCGGACATCGATGTCCTGTACGCGTCGTGTCAGGTAGAGGTCGTTGACCGAGCCGATGCGAGGAACTCGGTGTCGATAGACGACGGCGCGAATCTGGTGGACCTCCGCCCACAGCTTCGGAGCCTTGCCTCCGACGGTGGATCCTCGTTGGCGCTGGCGATCGTCTCTGTCGTCGTGGGGTTTCAGCGGCATTTCCTCCAGCGGGGGTTGATCGGTCTGGAGTCCATGAGCCAGTCTCGCGTGGCTGCCTACCTCGACGTTCATGAGTCGACCGTGTCGCGGGCGATCAGCGACGTCTTCGTCCGCACCCCCCACGGGACATACCCCCTTCGCTTCTTCTTCGCGGCGGGAATCCGACACCGATCTGGTAAGGAACTGTCTGTTCGAGCGGTTCGCGTCGCACTTCGATCGATCGTCCTGCGAGAACCCCCCAACGATCCGTTGAGCGACGACCAGATCGTCGAAGAACTTCAGGCGAAGGGGCTAGATATCGCCCGACGAACCGTGGCGAAGTACCGAAGCATCCTCGAAATTCCCGACGCTCGTGGACGACGGGGTGGTTCCTGGCGGACGACCCCGCCGGCGCCCTGACCGCGTTCGGGCGCCGCCTCCCGTGACGAGACTACCCCCACTGCCGAACGCCGAGGGCCACCTGGTGAGGCATTTGACAGGTTGGTTCCAAGCGAACGCCCGGTCGTACCCTTGGCGCCGCAGCCAGGCGGCCTTCCACGTCCTGACAGCTGAACTCATGCTCCAGCGGACGAGGGCGGATCAGGTGGAGCCGGTCTGGACCAGATTCGTTGAGAGGTACGCCGGCCCCGGTGACCTTATCGACGGGGGCCGTTCGGCGGTTGAGGAGATCTTCAGCTCCCTCGGGCTCCGGTGGCGGGCCGACCAGTACTGGGCCCTCTGCCGCGAGCTCGTCGCCGAGTACGGCGGGGAAGTGCCCGCCGACCGCGACGCGCTCATGAGCCTGCCCGGCGTCGGCCAGTATGCCGCCGGAACGACCCTGACCAACGCCTTCGGCAAGCCCACCGGCGTCGTCGATTCGAACATCCTCCGAATCTACGGGCGGTACTTCGGGATCGAGTTCACCGACTCCGACCGTCGGAAGAAGGCCGTCCTCGAGTGGGCCGACTCGCTCGTCCCGGACGATCCCGAGGAGGCCGGCCGCTACAATCTGGCTCTGGTCGACCTAGGGGCGCTTGTCTGCACCCCGTCCAATCCGAAGTGTCCCGAGTGTCCCCTGCGGGACGCATGTCGATACGCCCTTGAGAATCCCCCGGATCCTGCCAACGACGGTTGACACGGCGCTCCCCGGGTGCCAAATCTGTGGGCAGGGTTGGATAGGGTTTCTGGGAAGGGGCGTTCCGGTGCGGGATCGACAGCTCACGGTCAGCCAGGCGGCGCGCGCGCTTGGCCGTTCCATAACCACCCTCCGGCGATACGATCGCCGGGGCATTCTTCGCGCTCGGCGGGATCCCGCCAACAACTACCGCTACTACACCGAGGACGACGTCGCTCGCTTCCGCCAGCTTACCGAGGCGGGTCGGGATCAGCGTGAGCTCGCCGAGCTCGCCCAAGAGGTCGAGTACCGCTTCATTGATCTCTTCGCCGGCGTGGGAGGCCTCAGACTCGGCTTCCGCGACGTGGGGAAGGGGCACTGCCTGTTCTCGTCCGAGATCGACCGGTTCGCGTGCCGCACGTACGAGGCGAACTTCCGCGAGGCCCCGGAGGGGGACATCACGAAGATCGGTGAGGGGGCAATCCCCGCTCACGATCTGCTGCTAGCCGGCTTTCCCTGCCAGCCCTTCTCGCTGGCTGGCGTCTCCAAGAAGAACAGCCTCGACCGCCCCCACGGGTTCGACGATCCCACACAGGGGACTTTGTTCTTCGACATCAAGCGGATTCTGAAACACCACAAGCCGTCAGCGTTTCTGCTCGAGAACGTGAAACACCTCGAGCGGCACGACCGAGGCCGCACGTTCCAAGTGATCTTGGACTCTCTCGAGGGGCTCGGTTACCACGTCCACCAAAAGGTGATCGACGCGGCGGGGGTGGTCCCCCAGCACCGCGAGCGAATCTTCATCGTCGGCTTCGATCGGGACGTGCCGTTCACGTTTCCCGAGCTACCGATCGAGGGACCGAAGCTCGAGAGCATCCTCGACCCCCATGAGGAGGTGGATCCCAAGTACACCCTGAGCAGCCATCTCTGGGGATACCTCCAGGACTACGCGGACAAGCACCGGAAGAAGGGTAACGGGTTCGGGTTCAGCGTGGCCGATCCGGATGGGGTCACACGCACCTTGAGCGCACGCTATCACAAGGACGGGTCGGAGATCCTGATCGGCCAGCCCGGCGCCAATCCGAGACGGCTTACCCCGGAGGAATGTCGGCGGCTGATGGGCTTTCCGGATGACTTCCGCTTCCCGGACGACGTCTCCGACACACAGCGGTACCGTCAGATGGGGAATGCGGTGGTCGTGCCTGTGGTTCGGGCCGTAGCCGAGCGTCTGATCGGCACCCTCGCGGCGCACTACCCACCGCTCATGCAGACCTCGCTGTTCGACGGTCCCTCCAACGCCGACGCGGGATAGCCCGCCATGACGCGCGAGAACCAGCTGGAGTTCTCGCTTCGAAGCGCCGGAGGAGCGCGGCGAGTCGTCGGCGTGGCCGTCAAGCCGCTCGTCACCGTCGACCTGCCGGAGCGTGGATCCCACCAGCACGAGTTCAACGGCGTGCAGCAGCTCCGCGAGATCCTCGGCCTCGAGAAGATCAAGGACGGCCTGATCCGCTGGTTCGTTCTCCGGGATGCCGAGGACGAGTTCGTGTCGATCGAGAGCCGGTACACCTGGTACGATGCGCGGGAAGCGCACGCCAGCCGGACGGAATGGCGGCTCTACTACGCGCCTCCCCACGGTCTCGACGAAGCGGAGGAGGGCCATCTGGTCTTCCTCCTCGCGTTGGAAGAGGCGGGGACCATTGCGCTCCACGCCTACGTCGCGTCGCTCGGTTCGACGTGGGAACGTCAGCTACGTTGGCTCTTCGGCTTGGACGAAGATGCCCACGAGAAGTGGGCTGTTCGGGACGCCTCCGACCTGTCGACGAAGGCGAGATCCATCTCGGCGTACGCGCTCCTCGAATCGCTGGGGCTGGAAGAGGTGTCCGCAGCCACGCCGGACACGGATTTGGAGCTCGTGCACCGGCGGTTCGGGACCGCCTTTCCCACGACGGCGGAGTTCTCGGAATTCGCCCGAGAGGAGCTCGCGCTGGATCCGGGCACCGACGCCGACACGCTTCTCGTGCGGTGGATCGAGCGGGAGGAACAGCTATTCCGCGCGCTCGAGGAGTACATCGTGAACCTGAAGCTCGCCAGCGGGTTCTCGAGCGTCGACGACTTCATCGGATTCTCGTTGAGTGTTCACAACCGCAGGAAGAGCCGAATGGGTTGGGCCCTCGAGAATCACGTCCGGGCCATCCTCGAATTCCGCGAGATCCCCTACTCGTACAACGAGGTCACGGAGAATGGCGCCAGGCCAGACTTCCTGTTTCCGAGCATTGAGGCCTATCGAGATCGATCGTTCCCCACCGAAGACCTGCGGATGCTAGGGGCAAAATCGACCTGCAAGGACCGCTGGCGTCAGGTGCTCTCGGAGGCCGACCGCATTCGTCAGAAGCACTTGCTGACGCTCGAACCCGGGATCAGCGAGGGGCAGACCGACGAAATGCGAGCGGCCGAGCTACGGCTCGTCGTACCGGAGGGGCTTCACGCGACCTATCTGGCGAGTCAGCGGGACTGGTTGCTGAGCTTGGAAGGGTTCCTTCGGCTGGTCCGAGCGTGAAGCCACTTCCCTCCCTTGGCCTCAGTTCCGGAATCAACCCCCAGGGAACGTGGAGACATCCATCTCGAGGGAGCTCGCGAGTCGCCGGACGATGTCTTCGCTGGGGATCTTCTTGCCTAGCTCGATCTTGGACACGTCCGTCTGCTCCATCCCGGCGGCGTAGGCGAGCCGCTCCTGTGACCAGCCCTTGCTCTTGCGGGCTTCACGGAGCCGGGTGCTGAGGTGCCCGGCGGTGGATTGCTCCATCGATCTCCCTGCGCCTGTCTTCAGGTCTATGGCCGACGTCACCCGGGAATCTCACGTCCGGAAGCTCCCCCGTGCAACGCCCGAAGCGTCGTGGGTTGCAATGGTGCAGGCAGCGCTCACCAGACGCATCGCGTCGTTCCGCCGCTCAAGGGGGCCCCGGCGGAGGCCTTCCACGTCGGCAGGGGCCGGCACCTAGACGACATCTCCGAGAGCGACAAGACGGAGCGCATCCGCACCATCCGCGAACAGGGCAGGGAGCCCGTCATCGAGATCCTCGCCCACGGGCCCTCGACGAGGCGTCCGCCTACCGCGTCGAAGCCGCCGCCATCGACCTCGTCGGATCGGCAACCTCACGCCCCGGGGAGTTCATCGCGGATCTGGCGCGTTAGGGACAGGTCGCGTTCCGAATGAAGCCTTTGGTTCGGTTCGGCAGAGGTTGCGGCGTCCCGACCCTCGCGTAGAACATGAGGGCATGCGAGCCTTCGTCGCGAACACCGACTTGGAATGGTTCACCCATCTCTCCCGACTCACCGGGGTCGACGAGGTCAACTTCTGGATGCCGCGTCCTTGGGGAGGAGAGTTCCGCGTGCTCAGCCGGGGAGAGCCCCTCCTCTTCAAGCTGAAGAAGCCCCACAACGCGATCGCTGGCCTCGGGTTCTTCGAGCATTACTCCGAGCTTCCGCTCAGCCTCGCCTGGGACACGTTCGGCCAGAAGAACGGTGTCAGCACGCTGGCCGACCTCCGCGGTCGGATCGCCCGTTTGCGCCACCAGCAGCTCGCCCCATGGGTGGACGACGCGATCGGGTGCATTCTGCTTGTCGAGCCGGTCTTTTGGCCCCGGGAGCTCTGGATTCCGGAGCCTGAGGATTGGAAGCGGAACATCGTCCGGGGGAAGACCTACGACCTCACCCTCGGCATGGGTCGCAGGTTGTGGGAGGAGGTGGCTTGGCGCCTCCAGACGAGCCCGTCCTCCGGTGCGGGTGATCCAGGCGGGCGCGAGTGGGAAGAGGCACCCGGGCGCCCGGCGGTGCTTCCCGGCGGGTACGGGGACCCCTTTCACGTGCGACGACGCGTGGGGCAGGGGACCTTCCGCGCGGTGATCACCGACGCGTATGGTCGTCGGTGCGCGGTGACGGAGGAGAAGGCCCTACCCGTCCTGGAGGCGGCGCACATTCGACCGTTTCACGTCGAGCCCGAGCACTACGTGCAAAATGGCATCCTGCTGCGATCGGATATACACCGGCTGTTCGACGCCGGGTACGTCACGGTGACCGATCGTCAGCGGCTGGAGGTCAGCGGACGCCTCCGCGACGACTTCAACGACGGCGAGAACTACGGGAAGTTCCACGGCGCGGTGGTCCGCGTTCCCGTCGAGCCAGACTCGAGACCAGACCCGGAGAACCTGCGGTGGCACAATGACCACGTCTTCCGAGGCTGAGTCGGCTGGCGCCGGACGGGAACCGCTCCCGGAGACCCATCCCCGCCTCGACCCGCTCCCGACACTGCAGGCAGAGCTGAGGGCCTTTGCCGCGGAGCGACATTGGGAATCCTATCACACGCCTCGGAACCTGGCTGCCCTGATCGCCACTGAAGCGGGGGAGCTGCTCGCCCACTTCCGGTGGGAGGAAGGCGCGCTGGATTCCCGTCCGCGGGAGGTTCGCCACGAACTGGCAGATGTGTTCTTGGGCGTGCTGCGGTTCGCGGACGTGGCAGGAATCGACCTCATGGCGGCCGCGCGCGAGAAGCTGGCCATCAACGCCGTGAACTACCCGGTTCAAGAGGAATCGACCGGGCCCGATCGC
>Ga0315553_10001685_pt1 | contig 18152 bp, 14 predicted proteins | sample SalMarSW160140MG_FD_203099 | JGI IMG/M metagenome (GOLD analysis project Ga0315553, IMG submission 203099) | Salt marsh sediment microbial communities from the Plum Island Ecosystem LTER, Massachusetts, United States - Salt Marsh Sediment SW1601-40 ... | reverse complement strand
CGCGAGGTGTTCTGCATAGGGATCTCCGTGAATGCGGGTTCACATTCGGGCAGGCGCGCGGTGATCAGCGCCCGGAGGAGCGCAAACCGCACTTGCGCGCGCCCCGGCATCGCCCCCGGCAAGGTCACGCCGTAGAGGCGGCCGAGCGCCGCGCTTTCCAGATTGTCCTTGCGGGCAAGGAAGCTGCGCGTCTTCTCGGCTTTCGGATCGAGGCCGAGCGCGAGGCCGACGAGCCCGCGCGCCACAACATCCGGCCAGCGCCCGCCGAGCCATTTGCCAAGCGCGTCCTCCGCCTCGGTGCGGCCCGCCGGGGAGATCCGGCAGCGCCCGGATTTCGAGACCGTCAGAAGGCCGGCGCCGACCGCCGCCTTCATCGCGGCGTCGAGCTGGGCCGCGTTCATGTAGAGAGGGAGCAGCGCCCGCTCGATCGGCTCCCGCGCACCGGAGCCGTGACCGCGCAGCGCCAGGAAAGCCAGCACCGGCAGCTTCGCGTCGAGCGCGGTCAGATCGTTCGGACTGGGGGCCGGGAGTGGCCTTGTCGGCTGCGCGCTGATCATCTTGTCGCTGATTGAATCGGCACATTCATTAACGTTTCCTTAAGCGCTGATTCTTAGCCGATTCGAGCCGATCTGTTGACCCGGCGTGATTTTCTCGTGGATGCTCATGCAACTTCCCCGAGACTCGTGCCCGAGGGGACACAGCCCCGTGCCGTGGTCTCGACGCGGCCGCTGGCATTTGCGCATGACGGGCCAGCTTTACGTCAAAGGTTAACGGGTGCTAGATTTCTCTTATCGAAGGCTGTTTCGGAACCGGCGCGACGCAGGATGCCGGAGCGGAAAGGCTGGATGTAACGGAGGAACGTGCAATGTATTGGGTGAGGATGGCGCTCGCTGGCGCCGCATTTCTGGTTTTCGGAGCAGGACAGAGTCTGGCGGCGAGCGCCGGCAGCCCGCTCGGCGTCTGGCGGCATCCGGAGAACGGCTCGCATATCAGAATTTCCAAATGCGGTGGCGGGCTGTGCGCGACGATCGTGAAGGTGAGGGACCCTTCGCGCACCGATGTGAAGAACCCCAATCCGAAGCTCCGCGATCGTCCGGTCAAGGGAATCACGATCATGAAAGGCGCCAAGAAGACCGGCGACAACACCTGGTCGGGCCGGCTTTACAATACGCTGGACGGCGAGACCTATAACGGCACGCTGACGCTGGTCGACAAGAATCACCTGAAACTGCAGGGCTGCGTTCTCGGCGGGCTGATCTGCCAGGGGCCGACCTGGACGCGGATCAATTGACGCCGGCGACGAAACGTTAGCGGGTTAAGGTGAAATGGACGCTTCCTGCCCTCTCCCCAAGGTGAGCGCTTGTCGCGATGTCTTGCTGATTGCGACCAGACAAGCGTCGCTCACCGTAAAGGTTCGCGAGCCGGGAGAGGGCGGAACGCGCCAGCATTCCGGGTGAGGGCTTCCGCTTCAGGCGAACACGTTCTAATCAGATGGCCGGATCGCTCCGGTCTTGCGCAAATTCACACCATATCCTGGTGAAAACGGGTATCCAGCCAACGGCGCAGCCTGCGGCGTAGTGGATACCCGTCTGCGCGAGTATGACGAAAGCGACTTCCCGCCTGATTGCTCGGCGCCCGAGATGGCCTGGCGCGGCGTGGACCGCCCGGCTCCGACCGCCGGTTCAGACCTCAGTTGATCTTCTTCTGGTCTTTGCCTGGGCAGTCCGCCTCCGCCGTCATCGTCGGGACTTCCTCGCTCATGGCTTCCGTCGCTTCCGTCCCCGGCGTTTTGGTATCGACCTGCGCCGTGTCGGGGCACCCACCCTTCATGGTCGGCACTTCCTTACTCATTTCCTGGGTCGCCTCGGTTCCAGGCGTGATCGTTGTCTTCGGGGTGTCCTGCTGCTGCGCGATGCCGCTATGAGTGAGAGCCAGCAAGGCAACAGCGGAAATGATCGCTGTCTTTTTCATCTTTCCGCTCCTTTAGCTTTGCGTTTTCGTAAAGGGGAACGCACGAGGAAGCGATCAGATCCATGCGTGTTCGGGCGCGCTGCGAGCTTTGCGATCGAGCCGGCATTATTTGAGGGGAGCAGGCGAACGTAGTACCGGATGCGGGACCTTGGCTTGGCATCCTTGTCAAGTTTGAACGGTACTTTGCGCCGCTCCCTGAAACCCCGCTTCAGGCAGTGACCAGCGGGGTTTGGTTTGCGTCTCTCTCAGTAAACGGAAGGCGGAAGCGGCGACACATCCAGCGGTGTCTGATGACGGAGAAGCAGCGCTCAATGCCCGGCGACATAGCTGTCACGCAGGACAGCGGCTTCCATCTCCAGTTCATCCAGCCGGTGCTTCACCACGTCGCCGATACTGATGAGACCCACAAGCTGACTGTCTCGCATCACCGGAAGATGACGGATGCGGTGCCGTGTCATCATGCCGAGAATTCGTGTCAGGCTGTCACCAGGATCGCAGGTAATCACGTCGCGGGTCATGACGTCGGCGACTTGAACATCGGCGGCTCGCTCGCGATCGGCGGCGAAGGCGTGCACGATGTCCCGTTCCGAGATTATGCCGAGAATTTTATCGCCTTCCACCACGACGAGCGCGCCGATGCGCTCGAAACGCAGCCGCTGTGCGGTGGTGGCAAGCGTTGCCGAGGGCTCGACGGTTTTGACCTCACGTCCTTTGCTAGTCAAGATTGCGTCCACCTTCATGACGTCATTCCACTTTTCTTGATTAGCCTTCTTCGAAAGATTAGGGCTATGCTTCCTTTACGAGTCAGTTTGAACCCCGGCATGTGTCAAAACAAGGGTGTTGCGACCAGCCATGTCGTTTGGATGTGAGAGGGGCGCGTGCTTCCCGATATTCTTTCTATAACAGCGCCGTCACCGGCCATGTGACGTTGACCAGTTTCGATTCGGACATTATAAGTCGTGTAGCATACCCAGCCGCTCCCTTGGTTGGCTGGGAGGCCTTTGCGGTCCAATCCCGCAAGGGGGCGAGCAGATGCGCTGTCATAATTCCTATCGCGATGGCTAAAGGGCTGAGAGGTAGCCACCAAGGGATCAAGCGATGGAACCGTGAAACCCGACCAGGGTGCTGGTCGAGATTCGGTTCCATGCTTGCCGGCGCGGCTCCGATCTCGACCAGTACCTGGTCTTCAGACCGTGAGCTGAGAATGAGATCAATACTCGAGATCGCGATCCAGATCGCAACTCTTGCATATTATCTTCTGAAAATCATCAAGGCTCTTCATCACTCGCTGTGGAATGACGACGATCCGCCTACACCTCACTGCTGATATTGAAGCGGCGAACGAGATGAACGGGGGGCGAACAATGCTGCCCGTTCATCCCCCACTCATCCCCCAACACACTACCTGATATTCATGATGCGTTCACGCGACAACAAACGACATCATGAACATATGTTCATGGCCTCCAGATCGCCCAGAACCCTTGCTGGATAACGAGATTTTAATGGAGCGGGCGATGAGATTCGAACTCACGACCCTTACCTTGGCAAGGTAATGCTCTACCCCTGAGCTACGCCCGCACTCCATAAGCCGGTTTCCCCGGCAGCGAGACACGTTTTATGGCGCAATCTCTCCGGCTTTTCAAGCGGTCTTGTGGCGCGGAACCACGAAGAGGCGGATCGGGCGGGAAAACCGGGATGGAGGCCCCGCGAGCGGTTGCGCGCGCTCAGCGGTTCGGCTAAGCCTCGAACGACACCTCGTTATGAGCGCGCAAATCAGGCGAACGTCTCATGGCATGGACGCGGGAGCAGCTTCTCACCCATCTGGCGGACCTGGGGATCGAAACCGAAACGGTCGATCACCCGCCGCTTTTCACGGTCGAGCAGTCGCAGGCGCTCAGAGGCGACATTCCCGGCGCCCATACCAAGAATCTGTTCCTGAAATGCAAGAAGGGCAGCATCTGGCTGATCACCGCGCTCGAGGACACCCCGATCGACCTGAAGACGCTGCATCACAAGCTCGGCTCCGGGCGGCTGAGTTTCGGCAATGCCCAGCTTCTCGATGAGCTGCTCGGCGTGGCGCCGGGCGCCGTCTCCACATTCGGCGTCATCAACGATAAGGAGGGGCGCGTTTCCGTCGTTCTCGACGAAGGGCTGATGCAATATGAGCGTATCAATCTGCACCCGCTCGTCAATACGGCCACCACCGGAATCTCACGCGACGGCGTAATGCGTTTTCTCACCGCCTGCAATCACCCGCCCAAGATCATGGATTTCAGCCCGGAATAACATCCGTGCTTTTCCACCAATGGCGCAATAGGCTTGGCAAAGTCGTAGCCACGCGCCATTTTAGGCAGGTCAATGCTCGGCAATTGACGCAATTCATATCGCTTAGGCAAAACGCATGATCCTCAATCTTTCCGGGCAGCCCGAACCGGCATCGCCCGCATCCGGAACCGATCTCATCAAGGATACGACGACGCAGAGCTTCGTTCAGGATGTGATCGAAGCCTCCCGCCAGGCGCCCGTGCTGGTCGATTTCTGGGCGCCGTGGTGCGGTCCGTGCCGCCAGTTGACGCCGCTGCTTGAGAAGCTGGTCACAGCGGCGAATGGCAACGTCAAGCTGGTCAAGATGAATATTGACGAGCATCCCGAAGTTGCCGGCCAGCTCGGCGTGCAGTCGATCCCAGCGGTCTTCGCCTTCCGCAACGGCCAGCCGATCGATGGCTTCATGGGGGCTCTGCCCGAAAGTCAACTTCGCGCCTTCATCGAGCGGATCGCCGGCAAGGAGGCCTTTGCGGGCTCGGAAATCGAAGCCGCGCAGGCTGCGCTCGACGCCGGCGACGTCAACGGCGCCGCGACCGCCTTTGCCGAGATCTTGCAGCAGGACAGCGGTAATATCGATGCGATCGCCGGGCTGACGCGCTGCTATATCGCGACCGGCGATCTCGTCCGCGCCGAGCAGACGCTGGGCCTCGTCCCGCCCTCCAAGGCGAGCGCCGCTCCGATCGCCAGCGCTCACGCCGCGCTGGAATTAGCGCGCAAGAGCGCCGAGAGCGCGGGGATCGATATCGACAAGCTAAGACAGGATGTCGAGCAGAACCCGGCAAATCTGCAGGCTCGCTTCGATCTTGCTCTGGCGCTCAACGCTAAGGGCGACCGCGAAGGCGCGACCGACGAGCTGCTCGAGGTCATCCGGCGCGACAGGGCCTGGAATGACGGTGCGGCGCGAAAGCAATTGGTCGAATTTTTCGAAGCCTGGGGGCCGAGCGACCCGATGTCGGTGAAAGGCCGCCACCGCCTCTCAGCGCTCATCTTTGCCTAGGGAAGCCATGATTTGAGCGTGACCGACCGATACCGCAAGCCGAGCGACCTTCCTGATATCCTGCCCGTCTTTCCGCTTCAGGGCTGTATTCTGCTGCCGCGTTCGACCCTGCCGCTCAACATATTCGAGCCGCGCTATCTGGAAATGATGGACGACGTTCTCGCCGGCGACCGGCTTATCGGCATCGTTCAGCCGCGGGCGCATTCGGAGGATGAGGAGTCCCCCGAGGGAAAGAGCGCGGCTCTGCGCCGGACGGGCGGGGTCGGACGCCTGACGGCGTTCAGCGAAACCGATGACGGCCGCATCTTGATCACGCTCGCCGGCATTGCGCGCTTCGACATTGTGGATGAGGTGGAGAGCGAGAAGCCCTATCGCAGCTGCCGCGTCACTTATGACCCCTATTGCCCGGACTTCATCCGCGGTCACGGCCAGGAGGCGGTCGACTGGCCGCGCCTGCTCAGCGTACTGAAGACTTATCTCTCCGCCCGGCAGATGAGCGCCGACTGGGAGAGCATCGAGCGCTCGCCGGCCGAGCTTCTGGTCAACACGCTGGCGATGATCAGCCCCTATGGGCCGGAAGAGAAGCAGGCGCTCCTGGAGGCGCCCAGCCTGAAGGAGCGTTCCGAGGTGCTGATGGCGCTCGCCCAGATGGAGATGGCGGCGCCGGAAGACGGCTCCGGCAGCACGCTGCAATGATGAGCGGTGACGGTCCTGCGCGAGACTATCTTTTCCGGTTCATGTGACGGCGATCCGGTCGCCCGGCCGCGCTGCGCCGAGAAAGCGTTCCATATGTGGGCGGGATAGTGCGATGCATCCTTCCGTCGGAGCGTAATCGGGACGGGCAAGATGCAGGAAGATGGCACTGCCGCGCCCCCGTGCGCGCGGCCAATCGTTGAATCCCAGCACGGCCAGCAGGTCGTAGAGATGATCGCTGCGCCACAGCCGTTCATGGCTTGCAGGGTAGGGCAGCCGGATCAGACGGTTATAATTGGCATCCTCGCTTGCGTCGCACCAGCCCATATCGGAGCGGATCGGCGCGACGGGCAGGGCGGTCCGCGGCCGGGCCACGCGGTCGGGGCGGTAGAACACCTGACGGATTTTCCATAGGCCGATCGGCGTCATCCCATCGCCTTCGCCGGCTTTCGGACCGCGTCCGGTCCGACCCAGCGCACAAGGGAAAGCTTGAAAACCCAGATGAAGCTTGCCTTGCGACCGCGCCCGCGATAATCCCCTGACAACAAAAAAGGACATGGATCTATCTTCATTCCTGATTTGCCGGAGTTTTGCGGAGCGCCGGTGAAACTTCAAGAAAATCAGGCTATCTTATGTCAAGGATGCATGGTCCGGGGAGCAAGGAATGAGCACCGCGCGCAAGATTCTTGTGATTGACGATGATGATGACCTCCGAGAGTCCCTGACCGACCAGCTCGACCTCTACGAAGAATTCGAAACCGACTCAGCCGCATCCGCCACCGAGGGCATGGCCAAGGTCAAAGCCGACGGCATCGATCTGGTGTTGATGGATGTCGGCCTGCCCGATATGGATGGGCGGGAGGCGTGCAAGCTGCTGCGCAAAAACGGCTTCAAGGGCCCGGTCGTCATGCTGACGGCGCAGGATTCCGATGCCGACACGATTCTCGGCCTGGAAGCCGGCGCGAATGATTACGTCACCAAGCCGTTCAAATTCGCCGTCCTCCTCGCCCGGATCCGCGCCCAGCTCCGCCAGCACGAGCAGAGCGAGGACGCCGTCTTCACCATCGGCAGCTACAGTTTCAAACCGGCGGCGAAAATGCTGATCGACGAGAGGGGCGGCAAGATCCGGCTGACCGAGAAAGAGACCTCGATCCTCAAATATCTCTACCGCGCCGGTGAAAAGGTGGTCTCCCGCGACGTGCTGCTGCATGAGGTCTGGGGGTATAATGCGGGCGTGACCACGCACACTTTGGAGACGCATATCTATCGCCTGCGGCAGAAGATCGAGAAGGACCCCTCCAATGCCGAGCTGCTGGTGACCGAGACGGGCGGCTATAAGCTCGTCCCCTGAGCACGGGACTTCCGGCCCCGCGTCCCCTTTCATCGCCGCGGCTTGTCAATTCATCCGACTCACCCCACCTTGGCAAACTGGGACATTGGCGTATTGCGTTGACGCAATAGTGGCGGATCAACCATGGCGCTCGATAAAAACGCCGAGCTTCTCGGCCGCGTACCCTTGCTTGAGGGGCTTGCGCCGGAACAACTTTCAGCAATCGCTGCCAAGGGCAGGAAGACCTTTTTCGAAGCCGGGGCGGTGATCGTCAAGCGGCACGCGAAGGGCCAGACGGCTTATCTGATCCTGAGCGGTGAGGCCATGACGCGACCGCCCAAGGGCATCGGCCTGGAGCCGGAAGTGCTCGAACCGGGCGTTCTGATCGGCGAGATGCCGATGCTGACCGAGACCGTTTACGGGCTCGACGTTCTGGCAAAGAAGCGCATTCGCGCGCTCGGCATTGATCGTGATGATTTGTTCGCGGCAATGGAAGCCGATCCTTCGATCGCTCACCATCTGGCGGAAAAGATCACCGAGCGGCTGATTTTCCTGGCGCGCGATCTGCGCGAGGTCGATGCGCGCTTCGCCGTGGTCGAAGCCACGCTCGATGATGTGATCGCCTCGATGCGGTGATCGCGCTCAATTTACCCTGACCGTCGCTTTCTGCTGCGAAAACGAGCAGACGCGTAATTTCTGCCCAATCGCGTCCACTTTCGCAAATCCTCGCATTTCCAGCGCCTGGCACACCATTTGCGCGTATTCATCTCGCGAACTCTTCCCAATAGCTTAATGAACATTTCAGCTATCCTCATTATTTGAAAATTTAATGCTTAAAAATTGAGCAGGCTTTCGCCTTCCCCTCATCTTCAACCTTGTGTTAGGCTGATGATAACCAAGAAAAGTTAAGCTGAAACAGTGGGTCAAGGGGGTTGCATCGGGTTTGTTGAGAGAGGCGCATGGCAACTGTTACGCTTTTACGTAATCCTGGTACTTCAGCGACGCTCGACGGATACGATGCAGACGCGTTCTACTGCGAACTCCTCGGTGATCGGGATAATCCTAATCGGGACCTGACCAAGCTCTGGCACCGGCTTCAGCAGATGGAGCTGACCGACCTCGCTTCGCGCGCCAAGGACGCCGAACGTGAGCTGTTCATGCTCGGCATCACGTTCACCGTCTATAATGAGCGCAACGCGATCGACCGGATTCTTCCCTTCGATGTCATCCCCCGGGTGATCACCGCGAGCGACTGGGCCGTGCTTGACGCCGGCATCAAGCAGCGCGTGAAGGCGCTCAACCTTTTCCTCTGGGACGTATATCACGAGCGACACATTTTCAAGGACGGCATGCTGCCGGCCGAGCTCGTCTTCGCCAATTCGAATTTCTGCCCCGCCATGGTGGATTACGATCCGCCGGCCGGCACCTATATTCACATCTCCGGCACGGATATCATCCGCGACGACCATGGCCGGTTCCTCGTGCTGGAGGACAATAGCCGCACGCCGTCCGGCGTCTCCTATGTTGTCGAGAACCGCCATCTGATGCAGCGTGCCTTTCCTGATCTCCTGGAGGGGTTCGCAATCGAGCCGGTCTCCGACTACGGGCTGCATCTCGCCAACAAGCTCGGCGAGGTCGCCCCGCCCGTTCTGACCGATCTGCAGATCGCGCTGCTCTCGCCCGGTGTCTTCAACTCCGCTTATTTCGAGCATATTTTCCTCGCCCGCGAGATGGGCGTGCCGCTGGTCGAGGGCCGCGACCTCTTCGTCGAGGACGACCGCGTCTTCATGAAGACCATCGCCGGTCCGCGGCCGGTGCATGTCATCTACCGGCGGCTGAATGACGATTTCCTCGACCCGGAGGTGTTCGACAAGGAAAGCCTGCTCGGCGTTCCCGGCCTGATGCGCGCGGTGCGCAAGGGCAATGTCACGCTTGCCAATGCCGTCGGGACGGGCGTGGCGGACGACAAGGCGGTCTACGCCTATGTGCCCCGCATCATCCGCTATTATCTGGACGAAGACCCGATCCTGCCCAATGTCGAGACCTATATCTGCCGGGAGCCGCGGGCGCTCACCTATACGCTGGAAAATCTGGACAAGCTGGTCGTCAAGCCGGTGGGCGAGTCCGGCGGTTACGGCATTTGCGTCGGCCCGAAAGCCACGAAGGCGCAGCTCGATGAGTGCCGCGAGCTGCTGAAGAAAAAGCCGGACAATTACATCGCCCAGCCGATGATCAATCTCTCCGTCTGCCCGACGCTGGTCGAGGATGCGGTCGAGCCGCGGCATGTCGATTTACGCCCCTTCGCCGTGACCGGCCGCGAGACCTGGGTGCTGCCGGGCGGGCTCACCCGCGTCGCGCTTCCGAAAGGCTCGATCGTGGTCAATTCCTCCCAAGGCGGCGGGACGAAGGATACCTGGGTTCTGAGAGGGGGCGCGCATTGACGGTCACACTGCTTTCCCGCCACGCTGAGTCCATCTTCTGGCTCGCCCGCTATCTGGAACGGGCCGAGAGCATGGCGCGCATCCTCGAGGCGCAATCTTCTTTCCAGCGCGCCCGTCCCGACCAGGAGGGCTGGGCCTGGATTCTCGCTCTCTATTCCGATCAGGAGAATTTTGCCAAGAAATTTTCCGAGCCGACCGCGCAGAATGTGATCGCCTATTATGTCACCATGCTCGAAAATTCCAGCTCGATCCAGGCCTGCGTCCGGGCCGCACGCGAAAATGCGCGCGCCCTGCGTCCGCTCATCTCCACCGATATGTGGATGCAGCTCAACGACTTCTACGCCAGGCTCCTGGGACTGACCGAAAACGATTTTTCGGAAACCAAGCTGTCCCGCAGTTGCGACTCGATCAAGCGCGGCTGCTATGCGGCGATCGGCGTGGCCGAAAACACGCTTTACCGGGACGAAAGCTGGCCGTTCTTCCGGCTCGGCCTGTTCATCGAGCGCGCGGACCAGACCAGCCGGCTGCTCGACGTTCAGTTCGCTCAGCGGGCGACGGGCGTCATGCAGGACTTGACGCCTGAGCAGCAGGCCGGCGTCTGGAATGCGCTCCTGCGCTCGGCTTCGGCCTATCACGCCTTTCGCCGCGCCTATCATCGCGGCTTCGATCCGGCCGACGTCGCCCGCTTCCTGATGCTCGATATGCAGCTGCCCCGCTCGGTTGCGTTCTGCGTCGGCGAGATGCGGCGCATGGTGCGCAAGCTGCGCTGTCAGTTCGCGCTCCGCAATGCCCAGCGCGCCTTCGACCGGGTGGAGGCGTTTCAGACCGAGCTGGAAAAAGCCGGTGGGAACGGGAATTTTCTTGCCGAGCTGCACGTGCTCAATGATTGGGTCCAGCGCGAACTGATCGGCTTGACCGCCGAACTTGGCGCGGCGTTTTTCGGCCAGGAAAAGGAAGACGCGGGTGCAGGGCAAGGTTCGGAACAGAAACAAACCATATCAAGCCAAGTCCAGTCTCAGACAAGCCCGTAACGTCAAGCCGGATCAAGGGGTGTTCAAAGCTTCGATTTCGGTTGCCGCGCCCCCGGCGGCTCACGCCGCGATGAAAGCGAGATTGCCGGAGGGTGCATGACACTGCATGTCGCGCTGACGCATAAGACGGAATATTACTACGATCGGCTGACGGGCATGGGGTCGCAGGTCATTAGGCTGCGTCCCGCCCCGCATTGCCGGACGCCGATCCTCGCCTATTCGCTCACGCTGACACCCAAGGAGTATTTTCTCAATTGGCAGCAGGACCCGTTCGGCAATTATCTCGCCCGCCTGGTCATTCTCGAGAAGACCCGCGAATTCACCGTCACCGTCGATCTCATCGCCGATATGGCGGTGATCAATCCGTTCGACTTCTTCGTCGATGAAGATGCGCGGGGCTGGCCGTTCACCTACGAGCCGTCGCTGAAAAAAGAGCTGGCGCCCTATCTGGAGTCGATCCCGATCGGGCCGCTGTTCAAGGACTATCTGGCGGGGCTGGAGACCGAGGCGCCGTCCACGATCGACTTTCTGGTCCAGCTCAACCAGCAGGTCCAGAACGACGTTAAATATCTGATCCGCATGGAGCCGGGCGTCCAGACCCCCGACGAGACGATTGCGCGTCAGGCCGGCTCATGCCGGGACAGCGGCTGGATGCTCGTCCAGATCCTGCGCCATTTCGGCCTCGCTGCGCGGTTCGTCTCCGGCTATCTCATCCAGCTGACCCCGGATGTGAAGGCGCTCGAAGGCCCGACGGGCACCGATGTCGATTTTACCGATCTGCACGCCTGGGCGGAGGTCTATATCCCCGGCGCAGGCTGGATCGGGCTCGATCCGACCTCCGGCCTGCTGGCCGGCGAGGGCCACATTCCGCTCGCCGCAACGCCGAGCCCGATCAGCGCCGCGCCGATCACCGGCGGGCATGAGCCGGCCGAGGTCGATTTCTCCTTCGACATGAAGGTGACCCGCATTGCCGAGTCGCCGCGCGTGACCAAGCCCTACACGGATGAGCAATGGGCGGCGATCACCAGCGCCGGCTATGAGGTAGACCGGCGGTTGCAGGACGGCGATGTGCGGCTCTCCATGGGCGGCGAGCCGACTTTCGTGGCGGTTGACGATATGGACGGCGCGGAATGGAACACCGCTGCGGTCGGCCCGAACAAACGGCGCTATGCGGAAAATCTGATCCGCCGTCTGCGCGATCGTTTCGCGCCGGGCGGACTTCTCCATTTCGGACAGGGCAAATGGTATCCCGGCGAGCAATTGCCGCGCTGGGCCTTCGCGGTCTATTGGCGTGCGGATGGCGAGCCGCTCTGGCGCGACCCGGCCCTGATCGACGAAGAGGTTAGCGAAACCACGCCCAGCCTCGAAGATGCCGAGCGCTTCACCACGGCGCTCACGCGCAAGCTCGGCCTGCCGAAGGAAAGCGCCATCCCCGCCTATGAGGACCCGGCGCATTTTCTGCTGATCGAGCAGAAGCTGCCCGTCAATCTCGATGCCAGAACCAACAAGCTGGACGATCCGGCCGAGCGCGAGCGCGTCATCCGGGTCTTCGATCGCGGCCTTTCCAAGCCGACGAGCTACGTCCTGCCGATCCAGGTGTGGCATTCGCAAGAACGCGGCCGCCGCTGGGTGACGGCGCGCTGGACCTTCCGGCGGGAGAAGCTGTTCCTGATCCCCGGCGACTCACCCGCCGGCTTTCGCCTGCCGCTCGGCGGCCTGCCCTATATCGCTCCGATCAACTACCCACATATCATTCCGGCGGACCCGATGGGCCAGCAACGTGCGTTGCCCCGCCGGGAAACGCTCCTGCAGGACCGCCAGGCCGTCGCGCTCGAAGTGCCGCCCGCAGAGCTGGATGTGCCGCACGACATCGTCGGATCGGTGCGCACGGCCCTGACCGTGGAGCCGCGTGATGGCCATCTGAACGTTTTCATGCCGCCGGTCGTCGATGCGGAAGATTATGCGGCCCTTGTCGCGGCCGTCGAGGATGCCGCCGCGGAATCGGGCATCCGTATCCACATCGAGGGCTACGAGCCATTTTTCGACAGCCGGCTCAATTCCATCAAGGTGACGCCCGATCCCGGCGTGATCGAAGTCAACATTCATCCCTCCACCAATTGGGACGACGCGGTCGACATCACCACCGCTCTTTATGAAGAAGCGTATCAGGCCCGGCTCGGCACGGAAAAATTCATGCTCGACGGCCGCCATTCCGGCACGGGCGGCGGCAATCATATCGTGCTCGGCGGCCTGACGCCTGCCGACAGCCCCTTCCTGCGCCGGCCCGACCTGCTCGGCAGCCTGATCACCTACTGGCAGCATCATCCCTCGCTCTCCTATCTGTTCTCCGGCCTGTTCATCGGCCCGACCAGCCAGGCGCCACGCATCGACGAGGCACGCCATGAGCAGCTCTATGAGATGGAGATCGCGCTCGCCCAGATCCCCGATCCGGCAAATGGCCATATCCCGCCCTGGCTGGTGGACCGGCTCTTCCGCAATCTGCTGATCGACGTGACCGGCAACACCCACCGCGCCGAGATCTGCATCGACAAGCTCTATTCGCCCGACGGTCCGACTGGGCGTCTCGGTCTTGTCGAGTTTCGCTCCTTCGAAATGCCGCCGCACGCGCGGATGAGCCTTGCGCAGCAGCTTCTCCTGCGGGCGCTGATCGCCCGCTTCTGGGAAACGCCGTATCAGGGCAAGCTCGTCCGCTGGGGCACGGAGCTGCACGACCGGTTCATGCTGCCGCATTTCATCTGGCAGGATTTGCTGAGCGTCATCGACGATCTGAAGAGGGCCGGCTTCCCCGTCGAGGCGGAATGGTTCGCGCCGCATTTCGAATTCCGCTTCCCGCTTTACGGCACGGTCGAGCATGGCGGTCTGGAGCTGGAGCTGCGCCAGGCATTGGAGCCCTGGCATGTGCTCGGCGAGGAGGGCGTCGTCGGCGGCACGGCGCGCTATGTCGACTCATCGCTTGAGCGGATGCAGGTCAAGGTCCGCCACATGACGGGCGAGCGCTACGCCGTCGCCTGCAATGGCCGCACCCTGCCGCTGACCTCGACCGGCATGCATGGCGAGTATGTCGCGGGCGTGCGGTTCCGCGCCTGGGCGCCTGCTTCGGCCTTGCATCCGACGATCCCGGTTCATGCGCCGCTCGTCTTCGATATTGTGGATCGCTGGAGCGGACGCGCGATCGGAGGCTGCCGCTATCACGTCTCGCATCCCGGCGGACGCGCCTTCGAGACCTTCCCGGTCAATGCCTATGAAGCCCAAAGCCGCAGGCTTGCGCGCTTCGAGACCATCGGCCACACGCCGGGCAGCGCGGCGGTCGCGCCGGCGAACGTCAATCCCGAATATCCCTACACATTGGATCTGCGGCTCGGCCTTTGAGCCGATCCTGGACGGGATACGACGTGGCCGATTGTCAACAAGCGGTCCGCCACCTTTGGATGTGACGGCGAGTTTACTAGCGGCGTTGCATTCCCGATGCTAGAATTCGATCAAATTGAGCTCAGCCTTGCGCATCTTGTGGTGGCATACGATTTCTCACGTGCTTCAGTTTCAGGCCCTGTCCCGGGCCTTGAGGCGAAAGAGTTAAGCGGCTCAGCAATAGGGATTTCTGCAAAAAGATGATGACGATGACCGAAGGGGTCGACCCGTCTCGTGGGGATCCATTCGAAAAATACGCTGCGGACGGCCAGCGCTTCGACGAGTTGCTCGATCCTCGCGGCGGAAAGCGCAAGCATTGGCAGCCATTCGCTCAGCGTTTCGGCACCTTCACCCCGGCCGAGCAGGCAAGCCGCGCCGAAAGATTGCGCCGTCTCGTCAAGGAAAACGGCATTGCCCAGGACATTTTCGCCGAGGCGCACAGCGTCGACGAGCCCTGGCGGATCGATCTGATCCCTTTGATCTTCTCGCCCGAGGAATGGCGCTTTCTGGAGCGATCGGTGATCCAGCGCGCCCGGCTCTTTGCCGGCATACTCGACGATGTCTATGGCGAACAGAAACTTCTTCAGGGGGGGCACATCCCGCCTCAGCTTATTCTGGGCGATACGGCCTTTCTGCGCCCGCTGAGCGGCACCGAGCCGGGACGCGGAAGGCTCAGCTATTGCGCAATGGATGTGACGCGCGATGCCGCCGGCAATTGGCGCGTCATCGACACCCACGCCGAGACCCTGGCGGGGCTGGGCTTCGCCCTCGCCAACCGGGTCGTTCATTCGCGTGTGTCGAGCGACCTGTTCCTCGTCTCCAAGGCGCTTCGGCTCGCGCCCTTTTTCAATGCCATGTATACCGAGCTGCTCGCGCGCGCCGGCCGGGACGACGCTCCGGTCGCTCTTCTGACGCCCGGCGCGCATCATGAAGATTATTTCGGCCACGCCTATCTCGCGCGCTATCTCAGCCTTCTCCTCGTTGAGGGCGGTGATCTGCGGGTTCTCGGCAACCGGCTTTACATGAAGACGCTGGAAGGGCTGCGGCCGATCGATCTTATCCTGCGCTGCGTCGCCGGCGAGCAGTCGGACCCCTTGCAACTCGATCCGCGCGGCTATCTCGGTCCGGCCGGCTTTGTTCAGGCCCTGAAGACCAACCCCGATCTGGCGGCCAATGCCGTCGGCACGGCGGTCGTGGAAAATCGCGGGCTGAGCCCTTATCTGCCGGTGCTCTGCAAGGAGCTTCTCGGCGAGGAGCTGGCGATCTGGGACCAGCAGCGCTGGTGGCTTGGCGATCCGGTCGCCAGGCAGCATGTTCTCGCCAATCTCGACGGCCTGACCATCCGCGCCACCCAGGAGGGTACGGGACGCCCGGGCCGTCCGCAGGCCGGCTCCGTGCCCGGTGAAATGGAGCCGGCCGAGCGCGATGCGCTGCTTCGCGGCATCGAGATCGACGGCCACAATTTCGTGGCCGAGGAGAGGTCGGGCTTTGCGACGCTGCCGTCCTGGACGCGGGGCGGCATGGAAGCGCGCAGCGTCATGGTCCGCCTCTACGCAACGCTGGTCCGCGGCGAATACCGGATTATGCCGGGCGGGATCGCGATCGAGATCGATGGCGCGGCCGGGCCGGGACTGTTTCCGCAGCAAGTCCGCTCGCGCGATGTCTGGGTGCTTTCCGATGCCGAGGTCGCTCCCTATGTCAGCCGCCTGCAGACGAGCCTGGAGGCACCGAAAATCTCCCGCGGCGGGACGGGCCTGCGCAGCCGGATCGCGGACAATCTCTTCTGGCTCGGACGCTATGCGGAGGGCGCCGACTGGATCATGCGCCTCTTGCGCGGTGCGCTCACCCGCCTCGACCCCGACGCCGGCGCCCTGCAGCACCGCGAGACCGTCATCCAGGCGCTGGATGTTATCCTGGCCAAGGAAGACACGCTCGTCTCCCTTCCGCAGGAGGACGCCTCCATCGAGCAGCGGGCCCGCGCGCTGATGTCGGGACGCGGGCGCGCCTGCGGCCTTGTGCAGACGCTCAGCAATGTGCACCGCGTCGCCAGCCTGATCCGCGACCGGCTGTCGGTGGAGCTTTGGCGCACCTTGCAGACCTTCCAAACCTCGCCCGTCTGGAGCGGCGATGAAGAGCCGGCAAGCCTTGCCGAGGCGCTCGACCTCTTGGATCACGGCATAACGACGCTCGCCGCCTTCAATGGCATGGCCGCCGAGAACATGACGCGGAATTACGGCTGGAACTTCCTCGAGATCGGCCGCAGAATGGAAAGAGCGGCAAATCTTTCCGAACTTCTCGCAACGCTCTTCAGCGAGCGGCATGATGAAGCGACGGAGTCGGCCAGCTTGACCTTCGCACTCGAAGTCGCAGACAGCATTCTCACCTATCGCGCGCGCTATCTGTTCGCGCCGTCGCTGCCGCTCGTGCTCGACCTCCTGCTGGCCGACGAGGCGAATCCGAGAAGCGTCGCCTTTCAGCTCATGGCGATCTCGGAGCATCTCGACGATCTGCCGCGAGCCCCGCAGGAGCCGCCGCAAAGCGAGGAGCGCAAGCTGATCCTCGATCTGCTGACCCGTGTGCGGCTTGCCGATGTGAGTGCGCTGTCGAAGGCGCCTCTCAATGGCGAGCGCGAGGCATTTAGGGCCTTGTTTACCCAGCTGGTGGTAGACTTGCCGAAACTCTCCGCAGCCATCACAAGGCGTTATTTCAGCCTGACGGAAGACGAAATTACCCGGACTCGTCCGCGCCTTGGTCCACGCACATGATTTTCGAGGTGAGCCACAAGACGGTTTATCACTATACCGCTCCCGTGGCCCAGGCTCATCATCTTCTTCATCTCGCTCCGCGTCCGCATGAGCGCCAGCGTATCATCCGGCATTCGCTGCTCGTGGAGCCGGCGCCCGCGGCACGCAACGATTTTCTCGACTATTTCGGCAATCCGGCCGCAAGCATCGCGATCGAGAACCATCATTCGGAACTGCTGATCCATTCCCGCGGCGTCATCGAGGTCACGCCGCCGCCGCCGATCGACTTTGCCGCTTCGCGGCCCTGGAACGAGGTCGCGGCCGAGCTCGCGCCGGCGAAGAAGCCCTATGACATCGATGTCGTGCAGTATCTGATGCCCTCCCCCCAGATCGCGCTCACCCAGGGGCTGATCGACTTTGCCCGGCCTTCCTTCGCGCCCGGCCGGCCGATTCTGGAATGCGCAGCCGACCTCACGAAGCGCATCCATGAGGAATTCACTTATGACAATGCCGCGACCGACGTTGCGACCACGATCGAGGAGGTGCTCGAAATCCGCGGCGGCGTCTGCCAGGACTTCGCCCATGTGCTGATCGGCGCGATGCGCGCCTTCTGCCTGCCGGCCCGCTATGTCAGCGGCTATCTGCTGACCCGTCCGCCGGAGGGCAAGGAAAAGCTGGTCGGAGCCGACGCCTCCCATGCCTGGGTTTCTGTCTGGGCGCCTGGAATCGGCTGGGTCGATTTCGACCCGACGAACGACGTGATCCCTCAGGATAAGCATGTGACGATTGCTTATGGCCGGGATTTTCAGGATGTCAGCCCGGTGACCGGCGTGCTTCTCGGCGGTGGCACGCATCAGATCGAAGTGGCGGTGGACGTCGTTCCCGCGCTGGCCGCCAACGGGTAGGTCGGGCGCGAGGGAACTGTGCCCCCGCACAAACGCCATGAAGGCATCGAACGCTGGCCGTCGCCCCTCGTCAGGGCTATGCGGATGGCGGCTTAAGGCTGTATGGATCGGCCTTGTAACCCGCCACAGAAGAGCACAACTTCCAGATCATCATAGCTAGGCTGCGTTGACAAAAGGGATTCCCAAATCAGTTGAGTTTTGATTCAAGGATGTCTTTTAGGGGAGGCATCTTTGGGATATCCGAGTGACGTCAGCGATGCAGCGTGGGAAATCATTGCCCCGC